>Ga0209755_10001588_pt1 | contig 34512 bp, 21 predicted proteins | sample TergutCo191P1_FD_187301 | JGI IMG/M metagenome (GOLD analysis project Ga0209755, IMG submission 187301) | Cornitermes sp. P1 segment gut microbial communities from Petit-Saut dam, French Guiana - Co191P1 (SPAdes) (version 2) | ecosystem: Host-associated > Arthropoda: Insects > Digestive system... | reverse complement strand
AAACCTCGTTTCACAGTGATTATACACGGCGGATGCAATCAGAGATTGTGCAGCTGGTATCAAGGATGGAGGGTGCTGGGGAGGCAAGGGTGGTTATTAATTGGGAATCTAGCGTAGAACTGATTTTGGCACAAACGGTTAATGAAGGGCCAAATTCTAGCTCATCATCGCCCGTCATAATAAACATAGGCGGGGCATCTCGTCCCATAATCATTAAAGAAATCTATCCAAGAGCGTTAGGGGTTGTAGTTGTTGTTGAAGGCGGAGAAAACGCAAGGCTTAGAGTAAACATAATAATGACGCTGTCTGTTTTATTAAACCTAGAGCCAGAGTTTATTTTAGTTTTTCCTATGCAAAGATAGCATTTATTTTAATTAATCTACTTTAAAACGCTTGACTTAAATTATAAGTGAGGATATATTATTAATGTGTGTGATTAAATATTATACACCAATTTAATGTTTGGTGAATATTTATATTGAGACCACATAATAATTATAAAAAAAGAGGGTAAATTAAATGAGTACAGGACTAATCATAGGGCTTTGTATAGGTGCTGCGGTATTATTAATATTGTTTATAGTATTTTTGGCAAGCTATAAAAAAGCACCGCCAAACGAGGTGTTTTTTGTAACAGGGTTTGGAAAAAGAAAGGTAAGAACTGCAAAAGCAGTGTTTGTAATTCCATTTTTGCAAAGATTGGATAGGTTGTCTTTAAATGTAAACAAAGTTAATTTCAAGACTCCGTCAATCCCGACAAAGGAATTTATTAATATCAATGTTGATGCAGTATGCAATGTCAAAATTATTGATACTGGTGATGGGCTAGATAAAGCGGCTCAAGTTTTGCTAGGCAAAGAAAAAGACACCATAAATAGATTGGTGACAGAGGTTTTGATTGGTAACATGAGAGAGATAGTAGGTCAAATGGAACTAACTTGCTTGATTCACTCAAGAGATGAATTGGCTGAAAAGGTGAGAAACTCGGCAGGCTGTGATATGAGGGCTATGGGGCTAGAAATTTTGTCGTTTAATATTCAGGATTTTAATGATGAAAACGGTGTTATTAATGACATGGGTGTATATCAAGTAGAAGAGATTAAAAAAGCGGCTAAGATAGCAAAAGCAAAGGCTTTAGAAGAAGTAGTAGTTGCAGAGGCTCAAGCCAAAGAAAGAGCTAACAAGGCTGAGGCACTAGCTAATGAAAAAATTGCAGAACAAAACAATCAACTAGCTATAAGAAGAGCAGAATTAAAAAGAGATGAGGATACTAAAAAAGCTCAAGCGGATGCTGCATATGATATTGAAAAGCAGCAGCAGATGGCAAGAGTTAATGAGACTACTGTAAATGCTAGGATTAAAGAGGCAGAAAGGGTGGCAGAATTAAGAACCAAAGAGGTTGATGTTAAAGAAAGATTGCTTGACGCTGAAGTAAGGAAAACAGCCGATGCTCAAAGGTATGCAGAAGAGCAAAAAGCACAGGCGGATAAGGCTGTTAGAGAAAGGCAGGCAGAGGCTAAGCTTATTGAAGAAGAGAATCAAGCTAAGGCGGTTGAGGTGGCAGCAAAGGCAAGGCTTGTGGCGGCTCAAGCAGACGCTGAGGCTGAAATTGCCAAGGCTAATGCACATAAAGAGGCAGAGCTAGCAAGGGCGCTAGGTTTAGAGGCGATAGGTTTAGCAGAGGCTAAGGCTATTGATGAAAGGGCACAAGCGCTTAAAAAGCTTGAAGAGGCTGGGCAGCTAGAGCTTATTTTAAATAGCGGAGTATTGCCAGAGCTAGTCAAAGCGCAGGCTCAGCCAATAGCAGAGGGCTTGAGCAAAATTGATAGGATAACGATGTTTGGGCAAGGTAATGAGGCAAAGCTTGTAGAGGGCTTGATGACTACTATAGAAAAAGTTGGTGCAGGGACTGGGCTTGATGTAAAAGCGATATTGTCAGGATTGCTTGGGGGCAAGATGGCTGGCATGATGGGCAATAATCAAAATAATAATCAAGCTAGTATTCAAAATAAAAAAGAAACAGAATAGCAATTTAAACAAACTGTCGGCTTTTTGGTCGGCAGTTTTGCGTTGGTGAGTTTATGTCGTTTGCTAGCAACCATGGCTAAATAAATTTTTTCTAATATACAATTTTGTTGTCATAATATATTTAACTAGTGAATAAGAATAGTGTATAGAACAAACAAAAATCGGAGGATTTTTAACCATGGGTAAAAAGAAAAAAATCTTTGTTTTAGCAGGGATGGTGGCGCTTCTAGTGATCACGGGCGTCTTAAACATCGTGCTAAATCGTGCGTCTGAACCTGACTATGTTGGCGGTGCTGTTCAAAGAAATTACTTTGAAATGACAAGAGCCGACAAGCTGGCAAACAGGCAAGAAACGCTTATGTTTTTGCAAGCTTTGATAGAGCAAGGCGGCGAGGGCAGAGCAGCGGCAGAGGCACAAAAACTGGCGATTACTTCTGCTATGAGCATTGAGACTACTCTAGAAGGGCAAATTAGGGCACTAGGGCATCAAGAGGTGTTGGTAAGCGCTAGCGGTCATTTTATTACTGTCATCTTGCGTTCAAATGACCTAACAGATATTCAAGTGGCGCAAATTGTCAGAGTGATTACTTCAAACACAGACCGCACTCCATCAAACATCAGAATAATGGAAATTGAATAGCCATCGTTTCTTAAGATAGTAAGGTATGCATAAAAACGCAAGGGTTTTATTAAAAAAGCACTTGCGTTTTTTCTGTTTTGTTTTTGTTGTATGTAAATTCATAATTTGCAATTAAAATGCTTGACTTAAAATAAAAATCATATTATACTAGACACATGGATACTACTATATATGATTTAATGAATAGCTCTGAAAAGCGGCTTAATGAATTTAAAACGGCTTGTGACAATTTGCTTAGCTCGCAATATATTTTGGCGGATATAAAAATCACAGCTTTGTTAGAATCCATTGCTGTTTCAAAAACAATTTATGAATTGTTTGATGAGATTTTGGTTGATTTTGACTATAAAGGGGCGGCTAATGATTTTAGGCTTAATGGCTTTAAATTGCCTGAAGAGCCCAAAACAATTGCTTGCCTAGTTTTTTGTATGCTGCTTGATATGGACAAAAAAATCATTGACTTAAACGATTTTTTGCCTATGCTATTTAAGGGCGACATAAACGCTGCTTATGAGATATTTTTAGACAAAATAATCTCTCCTTTTAAAACAGCTATTTCATATTTGTTGTCTATGAAGCAAAACCGTAGCTATCAAGAGCAAGCTATTGTCAATGAGGCAAACAAAGAAGAGAGAAAAGAATATAATTTTGAAAAAAAGCTTAATGTTTTTTTGGCAAGGATTCATGGTGACAATGCTTTGGATGCGGCAGAAAAAGGTGAAATTTTGGCACTTGGAAACGCACTATTGATTGCACAAGAGCAAAAAAATGAAATGCAGTTTCAAAGAGTGTATGCAAAATTGTTTAAAAAAGTGCGGTTATATAAGCCTGTTTTGCTAGGTGAATTTGAAAGCTTGATGTAAATATAATATACTTAAAGACTCATGTATCACAAAGGAAATTGATTGTTTATGGAAATGTTTAGAAGTGTCCTTATGCTGCTTGCTGGTGTTGCCGTATTTTTGCTTGGGATGAAACTATTGTCAGGCGGTCTAGCCAAAAGTGCAGGCAAGTCTGTCAAAAAAACCTTTGCTAAAATCGGTGACAATCGCTTTATAAACCTTGGCATAGGCACAGCAGCCACTGTCGTCACAAATTCGTCTACTGCCACTTCAATCATGGTAGTAGGCTTTGTCAATGCTGGCGTAATGACACTAATTCAGGCAACAGGCGTATTGATGGGTGCAAACATCGGCACAACGCTTACTGCCTATCTTGCCGTCATTGGCAATGCCCCCATCTCACAAATTTTTATGGCATCAGGGCTTGTGGGCTTTATTTTGTATATTTCTAAAAAACGCAAGCTTTCTTTGATTGGAGAAATAGTTTTAGGATTAGCGATCACCTTTGTGGGCATAAATTTTATGACGAGTGCTTTTAGATACAACCTCAATGTGAGAGCTGCATTTCAAAGCATGTTTTTGTCCTTGTCTACAAACCCAATAGGGCCATTACTGCTATTTTTAGTGGGCACAGTTTTGACGCTTATTACGCAAAGCTCTACAGCGACCTCTGCTATGATTGTGGGCATGGCAAACTATGGTGCTATCCCCATAGAGGCAGCCTTGTTTGTGCTAATCGGTGCTAATCTAGGCACAACAGTGACCGCTCTGTTTGCATCAATAGGTCTAACAGCAAACGCAAAAAGAGCAGCGTTTATTCATTTGTTTTTCAACCTTGCAGGCGTAGTATTGCTGCTTCCTATTATTTGGGTTTTCAGATCGCAAACGGCAAGCATTTTAGACACCATAGCTCCGCCCATGATTAGACATACCTATGTTGATTATGTAAGAGTATATTCAGAATATAGAGGAATGCAAGCGGCAATTTTCCATACATTTTTTAATGTAGCAGCAGCGGCTGCATTGATTGCGTTTGTTAAACCTATTGCAAAACTGGCTACAAAATTGATTAAGGATAAAGAGAGTGATTTAAAAGACCCTAAGCTAGAGTATATCGGGCAAGCTGGCTATGAGGGCTTTTCTCACACAGAGCTTTTGGTTAAAGAGACAATCAATATGACAAGGCTTGCTAAAGAAAATGTCTTGCTAGCAACAAATGCCGCTATTGATTTAGACGAGAGTGCGGCAGCAAAAATTATTAATACAGAGCAGCGCATTAATTTTATTAACAAGGGTATAGGGCAATATCTAGTTAATTTGTCTAAGGGCGGCGATTGTGACGGGGCTGATAGTGCGCTGTTTGATTCATTGCATTATGTGGTGTCAGATATAGAGAGAATGGGCGATCATGCTATGATTATTTTGGATGAGACTAAGGAGATGGTGGCGGACAAGGTGCTGTTTAGTGCGGCGGCTAAAGAAGAACTTAATGAGATGCTAGGGCAAGTGGAATTGATGTTTGATAAGGCGGTGGCGGCATTTAAGACAAGGGATAAAGAGCTTTTGAATGAAATAGCGGATATTGAGCAGGGAATTGATGAATTGAAAGAACTATGCGGTTTTTCGCATGTGGCGAGGCTAGAAAAAGGGGAATGCACAGTAGAAGGCGGCACGCATTTTTATGCTATTATTACTAGTTTAGAGAGGGTGGCTGATCATTTGATGAATCTAGCTTATTCAATCAAGCACACAAAAGGGCCGCAATTAGAGGCACTTAAAGCATTGTCAAAAGAGCGCATAAAAGCAAGAAGCAAAAAATCAGAAATATATTGGTAGAATCTTTTTGTCAAGCGTTTTAAATTGCCTTTTTTTTAATTGACATATAATTTTTGATTTGCTAGACTAGTGGTTGTGAGAAACAAACGGCTGATAGTTTTATTTTCTATTTTGTTGTCTTTGACTGTTGTTGTAATTTTTGGCAGCATTGTTTTTTCTGTTTCGGTTGTGACTACAAGTGGGCACAATATCAATGTATATGATGAGGGGCAGCAGCTGTCGGACAGGGTGATTGAGGCTGCTAATGTTAGGCGACGCAGCATATTTTTATTAAATGATGACAGAATTATATCAGACATTGAAGAGGCTGTTCCGCAAGTGCAAGTTGTCAATATAGAACGCTTGTTTCCAAACAGGGTGCTTATTCACTTTGTCAAACTATATAACTATTTTAGAGTGTATCGTGACGGCAATTATTATTCACTTAGGGCAAGCGGAAGGATTACATATATTAATGAAGAGGCGGACAGGAATTTTATTGATGTGTTTGGGGCTGTGAGTTTTGGGGATTTGGCGGTAGGAGACTATATGTTTAATAGGGCAACTAATGAGTTTTTAATAGAGGTGGCAACCAGCTTAGAGAGGCTGGGGGCGGGGACAAGTGCGGCGTCAAATTTGATAGAATTTATTAATATTTCTTATAGCAATAACAATGTATATATTGGTATGCGTGGCGGCGGCATAATAAGAATAATTTATGCTAATGAAAACTTTTTTGATAAATTGAGGATGGGATTGTCCGTGTTTGTGTCGCAGTATTTAGGGCGAGGGGACATAATCAGCACAACGGGGGCACACGCATTTGTGGCTAGACCAGGGGATTATGAGCAATTAAGGCAGCGATTGACAAGTTAATGATTAATGGTTGATTGTTGTGTTGTTTAGTTAGAACCTTTTATAGTAACGAGATAAGATTTTTTGGTTTCATTCAAGATGACAAATTTTAATTCTTGTCATTTCGAGCGTAAGCGAGAAATCTTTGCTTTATTCTTATGTTTTATAATGCAAAGATCTCTCACCTTCGGTTCGAGATGACATGAATTAAATTCTATCGTTTTGGGGATTTAGTCCATTGGTACGCCAATCATGCATGCGAGGAATCTTAACCGTTTTAAAAAAAATTACCATAATAAACATTCAATAATTAGTAATTACAGAATATCTAATTAATTTTAATTTTTTGGTAAAAACCCTTGACAGGCTTGTCGAAATATAGTATAATAAAGCGTTAATATTTAGGAGAATAGATTTTTGTGAGTTCAAGCATTGCAATTTTGGATTTTGGTTCAAGCAGGATTACTGTGATGACAGGCAATCGTGGGCCAAACAATACTGTGCAGGTTACTTCTAGCTCAGAAGTAAAATATGCAGGCTTTTCTGGTGGCGAGTGGCTTAGACCAGAGCTTTTGTCTAATGCTATTCACCAAGCAATTTTGGGTGCAGAGTCTATTTCAGGCACAAAAATTAGACATCTTTATATAGGTGTGCCTGGTGAGTTTTCTTCAGTGGTTACAAAAAATATTACTCACACATATCCAAAACGCAAAAAAATCCTTGACAAAGATGTTGAAAACTTGATGATTAAGGGGCAAGACTTTTTGACTCCAGAGGTTGTATTAATCAACCGTCAGCCTATCTTTTATACACTAGATGATGGTCGCCGCCTTATAGAGCCTTTAGGGCTTGCTTCAAACACTCTATCGGGGCTCATATCCTATATAATGGCAGAAAGCAATTTTACTACCTTTATTGACAGCATTATGGAGAGTTTGGGGATAGAGACAGCCGAATATGTTTCAGCTACGCTAGCACAAGGGCTTTATATATTGGATTCACACAAAAGAGATAGAATAAGCGTGCTTATTGATATTGGATATATTACCAGTACTGTGTCAGTCATAAGAGGGGATGGGTTGCTGTCACTTAGCAGCTTCTCTTTGGGAGGAGGACACATAGCAGGTGATTTAAGAGAGTATTTTAATATGCCGTTTGCGGACGCTGAGATATTAAAAAGGCAAGTGTTTGTGTCTATTGTGCCAGAGGCGGATGAAGTGTATGAAGTCAACGGAAAAGAATATCCTGCTGGGGTGACAAACAAGATTGTCATAGAGCGGTTAAAGGTGATGGCAAGGGCGGTGCAAAAATGCTTGAATTTATGCAAGTTTGATATACCTGTGTCGGCTAGCTTTTGTCTAACAGGTGGCGGGGTGAGCTATATGAGGGGCGCTAAAGAGCTTATTGGTCAGTTTTTAGAAAGAGATATAGAGCTAACCAAGCTGCCGCTCCCCAATGTGGACAAGTATAATCAATCCTCGGCACTAGGGCTATTAAACATGATAATAGACGCAAACAGCACAGTGGCAAAGAAAAAAGGCATTTTAGGATTCTTTTTAGGAGAGTAGTGTTATTTAGTATAAACTTTTGTGGTAATGAGATGAGATCTTTCGGTTTCGCTCAAGATGGCAAATTTTAAATTATGTCATCTCGAACCGAAGGTGAGAGATCGTTGCCTTACAAAATATGAGAATAAAGCAAAGATTTCTCCCTACGGTCGAAATGACAAAGATTTAAATTATGCCAATCCAAATGCATGTTAGGAATCTTAATCGTTTAAAAAACTATTGCCAAAGGTTTGTTTAAGATAATAGTAGTGATAAAAAATTCATTAATTTCGCATTATGCATTGTGCATTGTGCATTGAATAGGTGCATTATGCATTGTGCGTTTTGCATCCAAAGGATATTATGAAATCATCAACAAAAACCCAAACAATTTAGGTGGCACTCAAGAGTTGCCAAAATCACCACCAGCCAAAATCATCGTCGTAGGTGTAGGCGGCGGCGGAAACAATGCTATCAACCGCATGATTGAAGCAGGCGTAAAAACTGCTGGTTACATAGCAGTAAACACTGACCTTCAAGCACTTAGAATGTCTAAAGCAGGGCCGCCAAATGTCCGCTTGCAAATCGGTGCAGAGCTGACAAAGGGTCAAGGTGCTGGGGCAAACCCTGACATAGGGCAAAAAGCGGCTGAAGAATCAAAAAAGGCTATCCGTGAAAAAATAAAAGATGCGGATATGGTTTTTGTTGCAGCTGGAATGGGCGGCGGCACGGGCACGGGGGCGGCTCCTGTTATTGCAGCACTTGCAAAAGAGATGGGCAAGCTTACTGTGGGCGTTGTCACCAAGCCTTTTGCGTTTGAAGGCAAAATAAGAGCAGACCAAGCAGAGATGGGCATCTTAAATTTAAGAAAGTCTGTTGATTCTTTGGTGGTAATCCCCAATGAAAAGCTGGTCAAAATAGCAGGCAGCATGACTTTTCAGGATGCGTTTAGATATGCAGACGATGTTTTAAGGCAAGGGATTCAAGGTATTTCTGATGTAATCATGTATCAATCAGAAATCAATCTTGACTTTGCAGATATTAGCACAGTTATGCGGAACAAGGGCATAGCACACATGGGTATTGGGCGAGGCAAGGGTGAAAATAAAACTGTTGATGCTGTTAGGCAAGCTGTTTTTAGTCCGCTGCTTGATACTTCTATTGAGGGGGCTACTAGCATCATTTTGCACATGGCAATCGGCAAGAGTGTGACGCTTGATGAGGTTAATGAGGCTACTACGCTGGTTAAAAATGTAGTATCACCCAATGCAAACACAATTTTTGGATATCAAATCAGAGAGGATTTGTCTGATGATATCATTGTGACTATTATTGCCACAGGATTTAATACACCTAAAAATGAAGAAAGGGTTATGCCGTCTACTGCACCACCTGTTAATAAAGAGGGCGGGGGCAAAAGATTGGGGATTTTTGGTGAGAGTAGTGACGCTGGTGGGCACAGTGGGGCAGCACCTAGTGCAGGCTTTTTTGGGGGCGGACAAGCGCCGCAATATAGACCGCCCAATCAGCATTCATCAAGGGTGGATATATCGGATGTAGACGATGTGCCAGAGTTTTTGAAAAAATTGAAATAGGAATAGTTAGGAATAATTATGAAATATATTGTTGCATCAGACTTGCATGGGTCAATACACTTTGTAAACATCTTAATCAAGCGTTTTTTTGAAGAAAAGGCGGATAAATTGATTCTTTTGGGGGATTTGTATTATCATGGGCCTAGAAACGCATTGCCGCTTGATTATGATACTATGCAGTGTGCCCATGCACTTAATCAAATTAGCGACAGCATCATTTGCGTGCAAGGCAATTGCGATGCTGAAGTAGACCAAATGATATCTAATTTTAGGTTTGCTCCGCATTATGAACTAACATTAAACTCTAAAAAGATATTTTTCAACCACGGGCATATATACAACAAAGACAACCAACCTGATTTTGAATTTGATATACTCATGTATGGGCATTTGCACACGGGTTATATTAAACAAATTGACGGCAAAATTTTTGTTAATACGGGATCTATATCGCTGCCTAAAAACAATACGCCGCACAGCTATGTGACAATTTGTGACAATACAATCACATTAAAAGATCTTGAAACAAAAAAAGAAATTGGCAAAATTCAAATATAACTAAAAATTACTTGACAGCAAGTTTATTAGTCTGTATAATAACTAAGTTAAACAATTAAAAGAGGAAAATAAAAATGGCTATCGTACCTAAACGCAAACAATCCAAGCAAAGGACAAACACAAGATACGCAAACTGGAAATTAGAACCAGTTGCTATTGGCGAATGCCCACAATGTCATGAATCAAAGCTGCACCACAGAGTGTGCAAGCATTGCGGATTTTATGACGGGGTATTAAAAAAAGAAATCAAAACCAAAAAAGAGAGCTAAAATCTAGCTAGTCTATTTTGTGGTAATTTTGCTCCATTATATATGGGGCAATTTTAATTTAAGGAGCTAATATTTATGAAAGTAGTTTTGGATGTTTTTGGTGCAGACGAGCCGCCCAGTGTTATTATAGACGGGGCACTTTTGGCATTGAAAAGTGACAGCCAATTATCCGTTGCATTGTCGGGCAATGAGGACATTATGTTGCCTATTTTAAAGGGCAAAAATGCGGACATGTCTAGGATAGAGATTATTGATGCAAAGGACATAATCACCAACAACGATGCTCCTACAACGGCATTTAAAGCAAAAAAAGAGTCATCACTGATCAAGGGCTTGCAAAGTCTAAAGGATAGAGAGGATTTGGTTGCTTTTGTATCGGCGGGCAGCACGGGTGCTGTGCTTACGGGGGCTACTTTTATAGTGAAAAGGATTGAGGGGATTATGCGACCTGCACTAGCTCCGCTGTTGCCTACTGCTAGCGGAGGGCAAGTGTGTCTTGTTGATGGCGGTGCTAATGTAGATTGCAAAAAAGAATATCTGGCACAGTTTGCTATTTTAGGAAGTGCCTATATGCAAGCGGCAAACAGCATTGAAAAGCCGTCTATAGGATTGGTATCAGTAGGAGCTGAGGATAAAAAGGGCAATGAGTTGACAAAAGGTGCGTTTGAATTATTAAAAGAGATGGACATCAATTTTAAAGGCAATATGGAGGCAAGATATGCGTTAAGCGGCGATTATGATGTGATAGTTTGCGATGGTTTTATTGGAAATGTGCTGCTAAAAAGCGTTGAGGGGACTGCAAAATTGTATGGAATTAAGGTCAAAGAGGCTATAAAATCAAGCTTTTGGGCAAAATTGGGTTATGCATTGTTTATGAAAAAGGCATTTAATCGTCTTAAAAGCAGTATGGACTATCAAAAGCATGGTGGAGCGCCCTTTTTGGGAGTAGAAAAAGTGGTAATCAAGTGCCATGGCTCGTCAAAGGCAAGTGCTATTTGTGCGGCACTATTGCAAGCAAAAACCATTGCTAAAGCTGGTCTAATAGAAAAAATTAAAGAGGGAATTTCTAATGCAAACATTGCAAGCATCACAAATTGAAAAAATTGAAAACATAATCGGATACACTTTTAAGGATAAAAGTGTGCTTATAAAAGCGTTTAGTCACTCTACCTTTGCAAATGAACATGGCATTGAAAGCAATGAAAAATTAGAGTTTTTAGGGGATAGTGTATTAGGGTTTTTAGTGTCTGATATGTTGTATAATAAGGATTTGCATGATGAGGAAACTTTGACTGTTGCAAGAAGCAAGATAGTAGAAAATGAGAATTTATGCAAAAAGACTGATGAGCTGGGATTAACGGAGTATTTAATTTTTGGAAAATGCTTTGATAGAAAAAAAGACTTGCAAGAGAGAGTGAAAGCAGGGCTTTTTGAAGCGGTTGTTGCTGCGATATATCTAGATGGCGGGCTGGATAGTGCAAAAGAGTTTATAGCTGGCGTGTTTTTAAAAAAAGAGGTCAGAAAAGCGATATTTAGCTAAAAAGGGTAAAAAACAATCATCATGAAATTTAAAGAATTAGAGGTATTTGGCTTTAAGTCATTTGCGGATAAATTGGCTGTTAGGTTTGGCGGTGGGATTACTGCTATAGTAGGGCCTAATGGTTGCGGAAAATCTAATGTAGCGGATGCTATTAGGTGGGTATTGGGTGAGCAAAGCCCCAAGCTTTTGCGTGGAAAATCCATGCAAGATGTCATTTTTAATGGCACAGAAAAACGCAAGCAGCTGTCTTATTGTGAGGTTACGCTTAAATTTGACAACAAAGCCCAACCTGATACCAACCTTAGGATGTTTCCTTCTTTAGAATATAACGAGGTCACTATCTCTAGAAAACTATATCGCAGCGGAGAAAGTGCTTATTTTATCAATAATCAAGCTAGCCGCCTAAAAGACATTGCAGACTTGTTGCGTGATGGCGGCATGGGCAGAGAGGGTTATTCTATTATTGGGCAGGGCAGAATTGATGAATTGTTGTCGGCAAAGCCAGAAAACAGGCGAGCAATATTTGAAGAGGCGGCAGGTATTTCAAAGTTTAAGGTGCGAAAAAAAGAGTCAGAGAGCAAGTTAACAAGGGTTAGGGAAAATTTGGTTAGGATAGAGGATATTTTGTCTGAAAAAGGAAAGGTATTAGAGCCACTTTCTCAGCAAGCAGAAAAAGCAAGAAAATGCTTGGATCTAAGAGACAAATTAAAAGAGCATGAAATCAATATTTACATACATCAAAGGGATACCTCTGAGCAAATCAAGGGGGGAATTTCTCAAAAATTAACAGAAGCTAGCCAAGAGTTAGAGCAAAAAGAGCAAGATTTTAATCAAGTTTTGACAGATTATAAGGCTACTAGAGATAAATATGAGTCAAGCGATGCGGATTTAAGTGCTTATCATGAGAGATTGACGCTGCTCAATGTAGGTTTAGAAAAGCAGCAAGGGGAGATAAACAATCTAAAGCAGCGACAAGAGTTTATGCGTCAGAGCATAGACAAAATTGATGAAGAAAATGATATTTATGATATGTCGGTGCAAACGATTGAGGGGCAGTCAGCAAAAAAAGAGATAGAAAAAATTTCGGCACAAAGTGCGTTGGTTATGGCTGGAGAAAACTATAAAACGCAAAATGCAGAGTATTTGCTGGCGGTGGATTTATTGAATGAAAATGCAGGGAGGATTGCACAAGAAAGAGAGGCAGAGATAGCAGCGATGGACAAGCTGTCGGACATAAAATCAAATTTAACGGGCTTAAAGACAGAAAAAACCATGCTAGAGAAGCAGGTTGAAGACAACCAAAAAGAGATTAGAGAGATTTTATCACAAATAAAGATTACTGAAAAAAAGACTTCTGAATCCTCTTCTGAAACAGATAAATTGATTGAGCAAAAAGAAAAAGAGGCAATAGAATTAAACAATTTATCACAAAAAAATGGTGAGCTAAGCAAGCTAATCTCTAGCTCTAGCGATAGACTAAACGATTTGTCTCGTCAGTTTTATTCGGCAAAATCAAAGCATCAATTATTAAAGGACATGAAAGAGGCAAGAGAGGGGTTTGCGGCTGGTGTTAAAAACCTATTAAAAAATGCCAAAAATGACAAGAGGGTATCAGAAAAGATTGAAGGTGTAGTGGCAGAATTAATCAAGGTTGATGCTAAGTTTGAAACGGCGATAGAGGTTGCATTAGGCAATGCATATCAAAATGTAGTGGTTTTAAATGAGCAAAATGCAAATATTTTGATTGAGTATTTAAAGCTGCATCGTTTGGGCAGAGTTACTTTTATGCCTATTTCATCAGCAAAGCCTAGGCAAATTGACAAGCAATATCATGATTTATTAAAAATGGATGGATGCTTGGGGATTGCTTCTGATTTAATAAAATATGATCCAAAATATAAAGCCGTAATGCAAGGGTATCTAGGCGGAACTGTAATCACGGACACGGCAGAAACAGCTACAAAAATTGCCAAACAAACCAGATTTAATTTTAAAATCGTCACACTAGATGGCGAAGTTTTTGCAACCACGGGTTCTATTACGGGTGGTAATTTTAAAACAGACAAATCTATATCAAACATTTTTTCACACGAGAGAGAAATAACAGAATTAGACACAAAACTAAAAGACATGTCTAAAGAAATGGACACACTAAACAAATCAAAGGGTGCAGCAGAAGAAGAAATTTTGACCGTGAGTGAAAGCATCAAATCTCACACAAAAAATATACATGCACTAGAGTTGTCTATTACGACTCAAATGGAAACACTTAATCACCATATGTCGGACATGGAGTCACTTAGAAAGGACTTAGACAACATAAATTCTCATTTAGTGCTAGGCAATACTCGGCTTGATGAAATCAACAAGGATTTAAACAGCGTTTCTGAATTAGAAGAATTTTTGGCAAACAAAAGAAAAGAGGCTACGCAAGTGGGGCGTCAAGAGAGTGAGGCATATGAGACAGCAAGGGCAAACAATGATACAATGCGTGAAAAGATTGCTGAATTGCGTATAGAGATAAATAGATTGGAGGGGATTATTGAAAGAAATACAAGTGAATTAGAGCGTTTTAGCCAAGAGATTGCTTATAATAAAGACAGGATAAATTCTAACAATGCATCAAAAGAGAAGTTTTTAAGAGAGATAGAAAGGATTGAGGAAAATATTTTAAGGATTTCTAGGAGTGCTAGTGAGTCTGATAATGAAAGCATAAAAGAAGTAAAAGCAAAGATTGCAGGGATTGATACGCATAAAAAAGAGCTTGCGGCAAACATTGATAGGCTAGATGGAGAAAGAGAGAGACTGGGCGGAGTGCTGCAAACATTAAGGGATAAAAAGACTCAATGTGAGTTTCAATTGATGAGTGTAGACAGTGAGATAGAGGCAAAAGAGCAGCGGCTTTTAGAGGATTATAACCTAGATTATGAATCGTGTCAGCCGTTTAAACAAGATGAATATGATATCAACAAGGGCATTGGTGAGGCAAACAAATTAAAACGGCAGATTTATAATTTGGGGGATGTAAACATTGGGGCTATTGAACAGATAAAAACTGCCTATGAAGAATATAATCAATATCAAATTGATAGGGATGATATTTTAAAGGCAGAGGCGGATTTATTGAAGATTATTAAGGATTTGAGCGGTGATATGCTTAGGCTGTTTAATGAGAATTTTGAAAAGATTAGGATAAACTTTGTGCAAACATTTAAAGCGTTGTTTGATGGTGGAAATGCGGATTTATATATGACAGAGGCAGAAGACGGCGACCCATTGTCGGCTGGTATTGAGATAGTGGCACAGCCGCCGCAAAAAAAGCTGCAAAGTATTACGCTTTTATCGGGTGGTGAGAGGGCATTGACTGCTATTGCAATTTTGTTTGCTATATTAAAACTAAAGCCTATGCCATTTTGCGTGCTAGACGAGATTGAGGCAGCACTTGATGATGCAAATGCTGGGCGTTTTGCAAAGTATTTGCGTAGGTTTAGTGAGGGCACGCAATTTATTGTAATCACGCACAGAAAGCCTACTATGGAGCTATCTGATAGTTTATATGGTGTAACCATGGAAGAAAAGGGTGTGTCTAAGATAGTGTCTGTTAAGTTGTCAGATGCTGTGAGTATGGGAGAAATTAGTGCTTAGAAATTATAATTAAAGCGAGGTGAAAAATCAAATGGGATTATTTTCAAAAATTAAGAATGCATTTAAAAAGACTAAAGAGTTTATTGGCTTTAAGCTAAATAAATTGTTTACTGGTGGCATTTTAGATGATGAATTTTATGATGAATTAGAGGCGATTTTGTTGGGGGCAGACATTGGGGCGGCCACTACTGAATATATTTTAGATGAATTAAAGGATGTCATCAATGAAAAAAAACTGCGGGATAGATCGCAAGTTAAAGATGAATTGATGGAGATTTTAAAAGATATTGTCTTAGAAAATGAGCCGATTGAATATAGCTATCCTTTGGTGATTATGCTAACTGGTGTAAACGGAGTGGGCAAGACTACGGCTATTGGAAAATTAGCAAAACGGTTTAGAAAAATGGGAAAAACTGTGACGATTGCGGCGGCGGATACATTTAGGGCGGCGGCGGCAGATCAGCTTTCTATTTGGGCGGACAGGGCGGATGTTAGGATAATCAAGCATGCAGAGGGGGCAGACCCTGGTGCGGTTGTATATGATGCGCTGGCGTCGGTTAAGCAAAAGGGCACTGATGTGTTGCTGATAGACACGGCAGGAAGGCTTCATAATAAAGTGAATTTAATGAAAGAGCTGTCAAAAATCTCTAAGATTATAGAGACGCAAATGCCTGATGCATTGCAGGTTAATTATATAGTGCTAGATGCTACTACTGGGCAAAATGCGCTGTCTCAGGTGGACATTTTTGACGAGGCGGTGCAAACAGACGGCATAATTTTGACCAAGATTGACGGAACTGCAAAGGGCGGGATTATATTTGCGATCAACAGGGAGTTTGGTGTGCCCGTTGTTTATTTAGGAGTGGGCGAGGGCATTGATGATTTAGAGGAGTTTGAGGCAGAGAGTTTTGTAGAGGGCATAATGGCGAATGACTAGTGGCTGAAAGACGAGGTATTAATTGTTTAATATCTCTATAAAATGGGTTTAAATCCCTCGCCTTGTATAGCGAAAACTTCAGTGTAAATTTTGGGAAGAATGTTACTCCAGTTCGTCATTGCGAGGAGCTCTTGCTCCGAAGCAATCCAGCATTAATATAAAGATATCTTAATTTTATGTCTGGATTGCTTCGTCGCTACGCTCCTCACAATGACGATACGGCGAGCTTTAGGCGGGTTCAGTCGGTCAGTACTAACCTACCGACTACTTGAAATCGGTAGTGAGTTCAGTTATTGAGCGTTTAAATTTGGGATGGTATTGGATTGTGAAACCGTAGGGGAGAACTTTGTTCGCCCGAATAATTATAACAACAAAAACAGTTGACGAGACTGTTTTTTTGTCGTATAATGAGATAAATGATATATGGGGGCGCTTGTGAAAAACATAAAAAACATGAAAAAAGCGTTTTTTGTTATTTTTTTAGTTTGCCTAACGGTGCTTTTTAGCATTGCTCTTTTTGCGTGCGTTTTTAGTCCTAGACCCCCACAAAATAATTTTGACTCTAGACTAGAGTTTAATCCTATAAACAACGGCACAGAATATGAGGTGACAGCAAGGGGCAATGATTTGTATGGAGTGCTGGTCATTCCAGCCCATCACAACGGCACCCCCGTCACCCGCATCGCAAACAACGCCTTTTTTAACCACCAAAGAATCACAAGAGTATATCTTCCGCCCACCATCACCCATATAGGAAACTGGGCATTTAGAAACACCACCGCCCTAACTCGCATAAACATTCCTTATACTGTCACACACATAGGCGACTGGGTGTTTAGAAACGCATCCGCCCTCCCACACATTGTCATCCCGATTGCCACCACACACATGGGTGCATGGGCATTTAGAGAGGCATACAGCCTAACTATCTATACCGCACATCCCCACCGCCCAGACACATGGGCAGCAAATTTCAATGTATCTGACCGCCCCATAGTTTGGGGCTATGCTGGTGCTGATGATGATTATACTCCATACCCTCCTTATATTCCTAGACCTATCCCTAGAGTCTTTAGACTGCAAATATTAAACGGCACAATATTAAATATAGACGGCTATACAAGAGAAGGAAGCAGCCCTCAATATATTTTCGTTGAAGAGGGGGCACGGATTGTCATTGAAGCATATGACGGAGTTTATGACAACTATGATAGATGGCTAGGATATTTTGACGGTTGGTTTGAGCTTTTGATTGAGGATGATTTGTTAAAAGGTAATATGCGCACTTTTGAGTTTTATATGCCTGACAGAGGTTTAGATTTAGTTGCAAGGTTTCATGGCACATCAATCATTATTGTGCCAAATATTTTTGATCTAACTATTATTGGCGGAACTGCTGCAGATGCTTTGCATATGATTGGTGATGTATACAATGACGGTGATATGCGTCTTGCTATTTATACTGGGCTTTTTAGTGCGGGCAGTCTAATAGCTATCTCTCCAACTTTAGACATACCAACTTTTAATCCCATACCAACCCCTATTAATGAAACACCGCAGTTTGTTTTTGATGCTTGGTATATATGGTGTGATGACTATGACGATTGGAGTCTTTTTAGCCGTGCCTATATTCTAAATTTTACAATCAATGCAAATACCAGGCTTTTGTCTAGGTGGACTACTCCATCAATACATCCAAACGGCATAAAAAAAATGGCGGCAGGGTCTACGCATAATTTGGTGCTTGATTATGATGGCAACCTTTGGGCATTTGGGCTTAATAATGTGAATCAATTAGGCATTGGGGATGAGATTTGGGATCATCAGTTGCAATTTTTTGAGCATGGAATTTCGGTTAGTGTTGTATTGGTTAATACAAATGGCAGAATGAATAACAATCGCATAGTATATATTGCTACTTATAGGCACAATAGCTTTGCAATTGATGAGTATGGTGGCTTGTGGGGATGGGGGCATTTGATGGCTGTTGGAGATGGTGTGTTTGGCGGCGGCAATAGAAGAAATCCTGTATTAATAAATACAAGTGGCAGAATTAATAACAACCGTGTAATCAGTGTTGTGACTAAAAATTTTATGACGATTGCAATTGATGAGCATGGTAATGTATGGGTATGGGGGGGAATTGTTTCGGGCATTTGGACATGATTATGGTGTGCAAGTTGTTCCTATAAGAGAGCATATAGGCCCAAGCATAGGTGGGTCTAGGATAGTTAGTGTTGATTTAGGGATAGAGTTTTTTGTTGCGTTGGATGTTGATGGAAATGTATTTAGTTGGGGTATGAATAATTATGGGCAGTTGGGATTAGGTCGTCAATTTAGAGCTATAATAAGACACCCTAGTCATGTTGTTGCGGCATCTTGGAATAATGTTGCTCGCAGAATATTAAGCATATCTGCAGGTGATCATGCTGTAATAGCACTAGATTTATGGGGAAATATATGGGTTTGGGGGGATAATACCCATGGACAGCTTTTAAATAACACAATAGAATATAGCTATTACCCAATAATATTAAATTTACCTAATCGTCCAGACATACACTATATTTCAATGTCTAGCTTTGGTGCTTATGCTATGGATTCTTTGGGGCGTTTATGGGTTTGGGGTGACAATAGAAATGGTTGTTTGGGTTTGGATACGCTGGGTAATAGAATGTTGCCTGTTGTATTGGTTGAGGCACAAAAATTTGTTGGTGGATTTACAAATTTTATGATAATTGATATGGATGGTTTTTTATGGATGTGGGGGAGCGGATTTTTTAGGGGTGTTTTTGGTTTAGAAAATACTTCTCCAATAAGAGTGAGATTAATGTTGCCTAATTAATATTGGCATAAAATTGAAGGAGCATAAAGGTTTAAATAAATGAAAACTACAAAGATTTTTTATTTTTCGGGAACGGGTAATTGTTTAAAGTGTGCAAAAGAGATTGCGGATGGTTTGGGCGAGGGGACAGAGGTGATTTCTATCCCTAGCATAATGCATTCTGCACCCAAAAAAGGTGCGATTAGGATTGTGGCTGACAGGGTGGTGGTGATTTTTCCTGCATATGCGTATCTAGCACCTGTTATGGTCAAAAAGTTTTTAAAAAGAGCAGACATTGAGTGTGAGCATGCTGCTGTTTTTGCGTTGTATGCAACCAAGACAGGCGGGGCATTAAAGCAAGCAAGGCGGCTATTAAAAAAAGCGGGGGCAGAAAATATTTATGGTGCAAAGATAATAAGCGTAGAGAATTATGTGGCGATTTTTGGATTTCCTAGTGAGGATGAGGTGCAAAAAAAGTGTGCGATGCAAACTGAAGAGACTAGGGGGCACATTGTGGCGATTGAGAGGGGGGAGGCAAATATTACAAAGGGGTTTCATCCGTTGTCGCCTATTATTGGATTTTTGTTTGGGATGCTGGGGCGGCGGGTATTAAAGATGCGGTTTAAGGTGCATGAGGATGCTTGCAATGGGTGCGGTGTGTGTGTCAAGGTGTGTCCTGCTAAGTGTATTGTCATTGAGAATGGAAAGGCGGTTTTTAAAAAAGGGTGCGAGCATTGTCAGGGGTGTTTTAATTATTGTCCAAAAAAGGCGTTGCAGTTTGCAAAAATAAAGCCTGATAGTGATAGATATCATCATCCTGACATAGAGTGCGGTGAGTTTGGTCAGTGTCAATGCGGTGAGTCGTGTGGGGAGTAGATAAATGGCAGAGATTTCTCGCCTTCGGCGATTGGCGTGCCAAGAGGTCTTCGTGCAATGGGCTAAAGCCCCCGAAATGACGCTTTAGTTTAATTGTTCTCACTACTAGAATGAAACCCATTCTAAATTAATGTCATTTCGCTAGCCTTCAGGCGAGCTGTCACGAATACCTCTTGGCACGACAGCCCCGTAAGGGAGAAATCTTTGCCTTATTTAATAATGTCATTTCAGGTGCTTCATCCCCATATTTTAGAATAAACGCAAAAAATGCAAAATAATTGTGAAAACTGTGTGAAAATGCTTGACACACTGTGATAAATATGTGATAATACATGCGTGTATAGTACACAAATGTAATATTATGTGTTGACTTTGTGAAAAACTTAGTACATAATATGCATATAATAATAAAGAGAAGAAGGAGGAAACAAGTGAAAAAAAGACAAGTCAAGGCAAATGCAAAAAATTTGACACCCTTAAAACCTAGAAAAAGCAAAAAAGCTGCAAACATATTCATGAGTATTCTTTTGATATTCTCACTTTTTTGCATAGGCATGGCATTTTATTTGTTTGCCCCAAATGATTCTTTAGCGATGGGTCCACTCAATCGCACTTACATAACAAATACCGCAGAGCTAACCCAATTTAGAGACAGAGTCAACACTGGTCTAAACACAACTGGCATGACAGTCAGACTAGTCAATGATATTGACATGAACGGTGTCACCTGGAATACAGGTATAGGAAACACAGCAGCAAACGCTTTTAGAGGAGTATTTGAGGGCAACGGTTTTATAATTTCAAACATGCAAGGTGCAGGTCTTTTTGGACATGTCACAAACGCTAATATACGCAACCTAAATATTGTGGGCTCTAATTTCACTAGTACTGGTATGCTTGTGCAAAACACAATGACATCTTCAACTGTGCAAAATGTGCATGTAGTGGCAACAACAAGAGGCGCACTAGTTGACTTAGTTGCAGGTGCATCCAACCTTATTTCAAGCGTTTCATTCAGCGGCACATACATAAATCCAGCAAGACCAAACCATACGGGAGTCATAGTAAATCAGCTTAATGGAAGCGGTGTTTTAATCATTGAAAGAGCTGCTGTCAATGTTCAGCACGATCATAATCACGGCAATGTGGGGTCAGTTCATCGTCATTTTGGCGGTATAATTGGACATAGCGCAAGATTGTCACATCTGACTGTTAGGGATTCTTCAGTTAGAGGCTCTATAACAATGCGTATAGGTTCAAACGGAGAGCCACATTCTGTTGGGGGTATTTTAGCATATTCAAATAACTGGGCAACTGGCGGTGCGAATGGAGCTACTACTATTATAATTGATAGAAATTTAGTTGCAGCATCATTGCAAGTTATTTCTACTCAAGTGGCTGCTCATGACTATGCAGGTGCAGCAGGAATCGGCATAATTCACGGAAACAATCAATTAAGAATGTATGCAAGAAACAATATTATTGTTTCGCCAACAATCAGTGCAACTGGAGCAGCCAGCCATAGACGCTCTTCTGCAGTAGGCATTAGGCAAAGATATACAGCGACTGACCCTGTGATTACCTCACAGGGAAATCGTCGTTTAAACAATATTACTATAGGTGCATCTGCTGGTGCGGCTCATGCTACTATGCCAGTGGCTGTTGTGGATACTGTCGCTGGCACGCACCCTATGTCGTGGTTTCAAGATATGAACAATATCACAGGCACAATGGGCTGGAATGCAAACATTTGGTCACCAGCAAACGGCAACCCTGACGGACTGCCTGTATTAAATAGTGATAATAATGCAATTGACTATTATGATGACGGCACATGGCAAGCTACAAATATTCCTATCACAGGATGGGAAGGAGCTGGCACGGCGGCAAATCCTTGGAGAATAAGAAACGCAAGACACTTTGCTGGCATAGCTTATGTGGCAAACAAAGAAGACGGAGTCAACAATGCGGCAAGGCTAGCAGTTAGAAACGGGCACTTTATATTGATGAATGATATTGATTTGAGTTCTAGAACTTGGATTCCTATTCAATCATTTTCAGGCACACTAAACGGCGGCGGACAAACTATCACATTGCCTAGTGAGCTTAGGACAAACGGAATTTTTAGGACAGTTAGCGGAGCAAATGCAGCTGTTAGAAATTTGGTATTGACAGGAGAGGGTGCTGTTATCACTACAACAGATAGTGGGGCAGGCTTGATTTCAGGCTGGGTATCAGGCGGAGCTGTGATTGAAAATGTGATAAACAAGTCATCATTTGTGGTTGATAGAAGTGGTGCAGGTGCTATTGGTATAGGCTCAATTGCAGGGTGGCTAGATGCTAGCACTATCAGAAACACTCTAAATTTTGGAAATGTGACGGCAATCTTGACATCAGCCGTAGAATCAGCTCATGTAGGAGGGCTTGTAGGGGATGCTCGGGGCGGCGCACATTTTATGAGTGTAGGCAACTATGGAAATGTTTCTATAAACACACCAGCAACTATACACAGCCGTCAAGTCGGCGGAGTTGCAGGGGTAGGCTGGCAAAACTTTTCTGTCATAAACTCATATAATCGTGGCAATTTATCTGCAAACAACAACAATCCTTCTAGTGGGACTGGTGGCATTTTAGGTTTTGCAACAGGCGGCACGATAAACAATGTATATAACCTGGGCACAGTGTCAGGTGCAGCACCACTTGGGCAAATAATAGGAAGAGTTTCAGGTGCGGCAACTGTAAGGATAAATGAGCGAACATCTGCTATAAACTTATGGCAAAACATGATTAATGGCAGAGGAACAAACGACATTTGGGCAACATGGGTACAGTCTATTAATCGTACTGCATTTCACCCAAATGCAACTGCTATTGTCAATGTTCCTATGCATGATTTTACAAATCTAATGTCATGGCAAGATGAGTTTATTCCTGATACGGATTGGTTTTTTAATGATGTGTCAGCGGATAGTTTTTATATTTCTACAAATAGAGAGCTAGCTGGCTTAGCATATATAGTAAACAACAATTATCATAATTTTAATAATCGCACTATCACACTAGAGGATGATATAGACCTAAGAGGGCGAGTATGGGTGCCGATAGGTAGATATGAACAATATACAGATATAAGACACTTTAGAGGGACTTTTGATGGACAATTGCATAGTGTTTTAATGCCGACATTAGTTGATATCGGGGTGTCAAATTTGTATGGTCATTTTGCTGCAGGATTGTTTGGCACAGTTAATAATTCGCACATAACAAATTTGGTTGTTCTTGGTAATATTACTGGTATAGTAGGGGACACATTGGCAACATCACATGTTCGTATCAGTCCAGTAGTTGGGCAGGCGATAGGGACAAATGTCATTAATAATGTAGTAAATAAGGCAAACATAACAATACCTTCACGCTCGCACTCTATGATGTTTGGGGGTATTGTTGCGCTAGCTCATAGAGGTCAAACAACAATTATAAATGTGGCTAATTATGGTGACATAATATACCATCAAGTTGGGGTAGCCCAAGGAACAGCAGGTGGAATACTAGGTTGGATGGGTTCGGCTACTCCTGCATTAAGCATTATAAACAGCTATAATCGTGGAAATATAACAATTACAGGCACAACTACACATGCAGAAAATAGTGCGGCAGGCATAATTGGCATACAAGCAACAGGCAATGTAGGTTCGCTTTATATTAACAATGTTTATAATTCTGGGGCTATTTCGCATTCAGTATCAGGCAGAGCATTTGAAATAATAGGCGTAGTAAGAAGTCCAGTGCCGTCTTCTAGGATAATCAATACCTTTGCTCGCAGTGCTAATATGTTTGGAGCAGGTGGAAATCATATTTTGCAACAAATTGGCACTTTTAACTTTGCAAATGGACAATTATTGACAGGTGGCACAGGGACATTGATAGAAAGGATGCAATCGGGAAGAAATGCGATTATTGCAGCTAGCAATGATTTTACTACGGATGATGTTTGGGAGTGGATTCAGTCTACAAACAGGATAGGCATTCATGAAAATGCAACTGCGGTGTTGGATGTGCCTATGCTTAGCACTCCGCTTTTGCTAACATGGCAGGATGCAAATATTCCGCTGACAGCGTGGGCTGATGCGGCAAATAGAGGCACGGCGGCAAATCCATTTTTGATTTCTAATGAAAGAGAATTAGCAGGTCTAGCATATCTAGTCAACAACAACATAAACAACTTTGAAGGGCAATATATCAGGCTAACTAGAAACATGGATTTGCGATCTAGAATATGGGTACCTATAGGCACTGTCAGAAACATAAATAATCCAAGAAACTTTAGGGGCTCTTTTAATGGCGGATTTCATTCTGTTTATTTGCCAAGCACTCTTACTGCAGGTGTTGCAGAGGGCGGAAACTGGTCTGCCACGGGGCTATTTGGTGCTGTAGTAAACTCTGATATATCAAACCTGATTGTGCGTGGCAATATTCAAAACATCAAAGAGGTTTATGAGCCATCAACAAGCGGTATGCAAATAAGCCCAGTAATCGGCATCACTTTGGGGGCACAAACTAAAATAACAAATGTAGTTAATTTTGCTAATATTGAGTTAGATACTTTTGCTGCTAGATCTTTTCATTTGGGCGGCATAGTGGGTGCTATAAACGGCGATGATGCAAAATTGTTGAATGTGGCAAACTATGGCAATTTCAATTATATAGCGAATACAACTGTGCTTGCATCCTCTTCAATAGCTTTTGGCGGCATAATAGGGCTTACTGCTTCAATTTCTAGAAATACGCAAATTTTAAACTCTTATAACAGAGGAAACATCAATCTGTCAGGAAACATTGCAACAGGAATTTTGTCTGGTGTGGGCGGTTTGATTGGTGTTGCTTTTCAAACGGGTTCTACACTTGAGGTGCAAAATTTCTTTAATACAGGCGATTTGGCTAATGTAATGAGTGCAAACAGAGGGCAAGGTGTAGGGGCATTTAGGTTGGATGGAAACGCAGTTGTTGAGTCGGTTAATACTTTTAGGGTAGAGGGCGGGCCAACATCCTTTATGAATTCTGTGGGCACTAGGACTGTTAATTGGTTTAATAATGCACGCTTTAATATAAACGGGCAAATTAGTGAGCTTTTAGTAAACGGTGCAAACAACATAGGCACTGGTATAGATCATGATTTTGATGTGGGGGATAGACTGCTTGGCATAATGAATAATGCAAGAGTGGGTATTGCTGATGCTAGTGCGTTTGTGCCGTCTACATGGCTTGTTGAGGGTGGTCACAATTTTAATATTCCTATGTTTAGGTTTTTATTTGATGGTGAGACGGATACTAGAGTGATGTTTGAGACGGGGGCGGCGGCTGGTGCTAGTGCCACTCATACGGGGCTAGATCGCACGGGACGCAACTTTTTGTTTGAGCCTGAAGCTAGCTTTGTGCTTAATTTTGACGCAAGTTTAGGAAACCTAATTTATAGTATCCGCATTGTGCAAGCAAACGGCATTCCTATTGATATCATTTTAAGCGGCAGCGGCACATATTTCTCTTATGAATTGGGCGGATATATACACATTGAATTGCATGATGTTTCAAACAATGCGGGCTTGCCTAGGCGTGTTAGATTAGAGTTTGAGAATGTCAATATATTGCTTTTGATGGGTGCGCAAATTGTGGCAAACACAGCACCTGATTTGATTAGAGTCAATTTTGATCCAAATGGCGGCTATATGCCAGCGCCGTGGTATCAAGACATTGACGGGTATTATTATCGCTTTGTATACTTTGGTAGGCTAAATACTCCGATATTGCCTATCCCTACAACAACTAAAGACGGCTATGTTTTTACTGGTTGGTGGACATTGCCAAACGGCGGTGCTAGGGTAATAAATGAGTTTGGTATGTTTGGGACTATTTGGAATAGGACAAATGAAACCACACTATATGCAAGATGGATTTCTAACAATATTAATGTTACGCTAATAAATGGAAATACTACTAGCAGTGTAGTAATTGTGCACAATACACCAGCTGGCTTTGGCTTTGGAGCGCCTGTGCATGAAAATGATACATACAACTTTTTAGGGTGGTTTAGTGCCCCACTAATCTTTGATAATGGATACTTTTATCTAGAGGATTGGTATGGAAACAGGACTAGAGTAGACGAAGCACCGTTTAGGATTACGGGAGATGATGGGCTGACGCTAGGGACATGGACTAGGACAACGCCGACTACAATATTTGCCGTGTTTGATCCGCCTGTTGTGATGGATGTATTGACGCTAAGGGATTATGTTTATAATGATGTGCGTGGGCAGATTTTGAGGATAGATGAGATTGAAATTGATGGTGAGTATGAAAGATTTTTGATGTTTTTAGCAGCAGGAGAGCGTGTTGTGACGGTGATGGATCAGTTTGTAAATGACAATGCATTGCTTAGAGTGTTTAGGAGGAATGGTGATAATGAGGAGACAGGGGAAGTATTGGATGTTGAAAATGAGGTGGTGGCTACAAACATGTTGCTTGCGTTGTATGTTGGCGGTGAGAGGGTTGCTTGGGTTGTATTTGTTGTAAGAGGTGATTTATTGGGGCGTGGCACAGTGGATGTGACAGATATTGCGATACTTCAGCAGCATATATTTGCGGAGTTTGATTTTGAGTTGGTGGGGGCATTTTTGCTGGCGGCGGATACGCTAGATCGTGGTACAGTGGATGTGACAGATATAGCTATGTTGCAACAACACATATTTGCGGAGTTTAACTTTTGCATGTTTGATGTGTTGTGGCTAGGCGATGTGTGGTAGAGAGGTAAAAATTTTTTTGGCGGGTAATGTGAAAGACTGGTGAATTAGTGTGTTGAATAAAAGATGATTTGGTTAAAAGTATTTGAACAAAATTTACACAAAACAAAACCCTGATTTGGGGAGGTTTAAGATTATGAGAAACAAAAATGGAAAAAAAATGTTGCTAGGCATCGTTGTTTGCTGCTTGATAGCTGCTATGAGCTTTTTAAGCTTGGGCAGTATTTGGGCAAGCCATGACAATATTGAGCCAGCCAGCTTGATGGGCATAGCCAGCACAAGCGCAAGAGTCAGACCTACAGTAGGCCCAAACAATGTTGCATTTAGTCTTTGGGGCTTGGATCAAGTGCCGCTTAGTGCAACCGAGGTTGAAGTTGAAGTGTGGGCAACAACTGGGTTTAGCCAACCTATGAGCTTGTCGGTTAGGCTAGACTTTTCAACAACCGTTTTTGATGGTGTGCAGTTTTTCCCTACTTTGCCAACCACAGCAGCTGCTATGGGCTGGACAGGTATGCCCAACATAGCACTTGCAGCAGCCAACAATCCATCCGCTGGTCTTATTGCAATCGCAATGGCAAATCCTATGCCTATTGAGCTTATGCCAGGAATGGGTGGCCCTATCACAGCACCAAACAACGACTTTTTGCTAGGCAGACTAGTTTTTAGCGTAGCACCAGGAATAACTGACGGCACAACTGCAAGCTTTGCTATCCAATATGGACATGTCAACACCAATGCAACTGATCAACAAAGAACAGGTGTAAATTTTGCAGCAATACCTATTGCACCTTTTATAGTTAGCTTTGGCGATGCACCCACTCCTCCTACTCAATATGCAATCTCTTGGGATTTATTGGGCGGCACATGGGCTGGATTTACACCTATTACAGAAGCGTATGCAGACACTGCTATTACTCTTCCGATTGCTGCAAACCTAAACAGAGCAAATTATAACTTTTTAGGCTGGACAGTAAACGGAGTAGATTTAGCAGCTGGTGCAAATCATACTATCACAGGACCTACAAACATATCAGCAAGATGGGCGGCTATCATGCACACTGTCACATGGGAGCCAAACGGCGGCACATGGGGAAGCTTTCCTGGATCAGTAGTATCAGGTGACAACCGCACAACACAGGTGCAACAAGGTCAAACTCCAACCGCTCCTCCAGCAGGTGCTATCACTAGAGCAAACTACACTTTGACAGGGTGGGGGGCACTGACAACTATCACAGGCAACACCTCATTTATTGCTCAGTGGGCAGCAATCAATCACAACATTACATATGCACCGGGCGGCGCTTCAGTAACAGGAATGCCTAGCCCAGCGATTATTTCAACACAACAAGGCAGCTTTCATGCACTAGCAAGCGCACCGTCAAGACCAAATTATACATTTGGCGGCTGGCAAATAAGCGGCGTGACAGGCACTAGAAATCCAGGCTATGTCATAACCATAAATGCAGCAACCACTATCACAGCAACATGGTCGCCTATTATGCATGCTGTCACATGGACTCTTAATGGCGGCACAATCACAGGTGCAGCACCTTCTAATTCTGTTCAGCAAGGCACAAATTTGACATTGCCAGCTATCACTAGAGCAGGCTATAGCTTTGACGGCTGGAGCGTTGGCACAGCAGGAGCACCCTTTATAGCGGCTCATACAATCACAGGTCCAGTAGAGTTTATTGCAAACTGGACTGAAATTCCGCCAGAAACTAGAACTATCACTTGGAACTTAAACAGCGGAAACTGGATAGGCGGGTTTAGTCCGCCAGCATCAGCTGTGCTGGGTGAGGCTATGACTCCTATCCCAACAGCTGCAAACATTGAAAGAGCTAATTTTAATTTTAATAATTTTACTAGAAGTGACGGGCAAGCTATGACTGCTCCTGTCAATAGCAACATAACAGTGACGGCAAACTGGACTGCTATTAGCCATGCTATCTCATGGAATCTAGGCGGCGGCACTGTGACAGCAGGCACTACTCCAGCGTCTGTTTTGCAAGGTCAAACAGTTTCTATGCCTACGCTATCAAGACTAGGCTATAGCTTTGACGGCTGGACTAGGACTCCTGATGCGGCTCTAAACGCTCCGATAATGGGTGCGACTACATTTACTGCAAGCTGGATAGCATTGTATTTTGACATAACTTGGAACCCTAACGGCGGGACATGGACAGATGCTGGACACATCGCTTCATCAGCTAATCGCATCATCCCAGCACAACAAGGCTCTATTGCAGCGCCTCCTAGCACGCCTGTTCGTGACAACTATACCTTTGCAGGCTGGTCACCAGCACTTGCAAGCATCATGGGCACTGCTAGTTTCACTGCACAATGGAATGCAATTATGTTTAATGTTGCATATCAGCCGGGCGGTGCTGCAGTGACAGGGCTTCCACCTATATCTCAAGTTCAACAAGGCGGCACGCACACATTAGCAATAGCACCGTCAAGAGCAAACTATACATTTAGCGGCTGGCAAGTGTCAGGAATATCTGATATTCAATTGCCAGGGGCTATTATTACAATAACGGCTGCAACCACTATCACAGCAACATGGTCGCCTATTATGCATGCAATCACATGGGTGCTTAATGACGGCACAATCACAGGGGCAGCACCAGCTAATTTTATCCAACAAGGCACAAACCTTAGTATGCCAGCTATCACTAGAGCAGGCTATAGCTTTGACGGCTGGAGCGTGGGCACAGCAGGAGCGCCATTTATTTCATCTTATATAATCACAGGGGCAGTTACATTTGTTGCCAATTGGACTCAGCTTCCACCAGACAGCTTCTCTATCACTTGGAATCTAAACGGCGGCACATGGACAGGATTTAGTCCTCAAAATGTAATTGTTGACGGAGAGTCAATGTCTCCTATCCCAACTGATGCAAATATTCAAAGGGCTAATTATGATTTTGATGGATTTATCAGAAGTGACGGGCTAGCATTGAATGCACCTATCACATCAAATATTACAATCACTGCAAACTGGACTGCAACTATGCACACTATTTTGTGGGAGCTTAATGGCGGAATAGTCACAGCGGGTGAAACCATCAGCACTATTCAGCAAGGTCAAACGGTTGCTATGCCTACTTTATATAGAGCAGGCTATACATTTGACGGCTGGACAAGAGATGTGGGTGATGTGGATGAGGCTATCACAGGCACTACTACATTCACGGCAAATTGGCTTGTTATCCCTCCAAATTCTTATCTAATTATCTGGGTATTAAATGGCGGAGTGGTGGTAGATGCTGCACTAGTGCCAGATACGGTAGAGTATGGCACAAATATGACACTGCCTAGCGTGGCACAAATCAGCAAAGAGCATTATGAGTTTTTAGGATGGAGTATTGGTGTGGCGGCGACAAGCGGTTTTATTTTAGAGTATACTGTTGTTGGGGCTGTGACATTGGTTGCAAACTTTACGCCTATTATGTTTTATGTAACTTGGGATGCAAACGGCGGAGCATGGCTGGATGGTGCTAGCTATCAAGAATTTAGAGTGCAAAGTGGGCAGACTCCGATTGCGCCTGTGGATCCAAGCAAGGATGGATATGACTTTGTTGGATGGGATACTGTGGGTGTACTTGACGGTGATGTTAGGATTTATGCACAGTGGGAAGCTATTGACGATGGAAGTGGGGATGATAATGGCAATGACGATAATGGAAATGATGATAATGGCAATGACGATAATGGAAATGATGATAATGGCAATGACGATAATGGAAATGATGATAACGGTAATGGCAACGATGACAATGGTAATGACGACAATGATAATAATGATGACAATGGTAATGACGACAACGGAACAGGTGGAAATGGTAATGGCGGTGACAACAACAATAACAACAACAATAATAATAACAACCAAACAAACATGCTAGACAGACCGCAAAATTTAGTCAGCGTAGACACTAGCGACATAGTTATTATGACATGGGATGCAGTTGAGGGTGCAATTAAATACGCAATTTATATCAACGCTGTTAGAGTTGGATATACAAGACCTCCGCATCTTCCTATGCTTACTACTTTGTGTATTGAAGATCTTAATATGATTGTGGGCACAAACATCTTTGCGGTGCGTGCGATTGGATTTTATGACGGACAATATATTGAAAGTGAATTGTCACTGGGCAGAATTATTACTATACATGATCCAAACATAGACAATCTTTATAGAAGCATCACTGGTGGTGGATTCTTTAGGGCAGGAAACTGGATGCTGTGGGCATTGTTGGCGCTTGTTATTTTGATTGCTATTTTGGTGGTTGTGGGTATTATTAATCGCCGTGATAGAGAAGATGAGCCTGCATTAGCTGGCGTGGGTGCTGGATGGACTAATACAAGCACTAATACTACTATAGTTGATCCAAAAGCAAAGGCAAGAGATGCTCTTCAAAAAGCGGCTGCATCATTGCAAGATGCTAAGATTCAATATGATTGCTCTAAAGGGGATAAGGTGGGCTCTTATAAATACAATGAAACAATGCAATGCGTAGTCAAGGCAAGTCAAGACATTGAGGCGGCAGCAATTGCAGTGCAAGAGCACAACAAAAATAAGCATAAAGGAGATTAACAAATGGATAATGACAAAATAAAAGGCGTAGAGTATCTAGTATCTGATTTTGCCAATGAAAAGTTTTCTGTTGAAGAAGTAAAGGAAGCAGAAATCAAAGCAATCAAGGCAAAAAAATATGCAGATGGCTGTGAGTCTAGATTAGAGTTATTAAAATTGCAATATCCTCATGTTTCTTCTGATGAAATAAAAAATGCAGAGATTAAGGCGGTTAAGGCTAGAAAAAAAGCAGAGGGGATGGAGGCTAAGTGGAAACTAATTAAGCTTGGGCAGCCAGTTAAAAAGGCGGCTAAAAAAGCGCCTATTGTGCCTGTGCCATATTATCAAGGTCAACTTAGCAAAACGGCTGTGCCTATCTTAAAAAACCTAAACCAAAATAAAGAGGTTGTTATGCAGCAAAATATTCCTTATATCCCTATTCCTATCCCTAGCCCAGTTCAGCAATCAGACAAGAGTCATGCTATGATGGAGGCGGCGGCTGGATTAGAATTAGATCCGCTAAAAAATCAGCTTTTTAATCAAGAGAGCAAAATAGGGCGATTAGAAGAAACAATTTTGCATTTAAAAAACGATTTGGCTAGGCAAAGTGAGATGCATCAAAGGCAAGCAGAAGCAGCAAGGCATACACAAGCAAGAACTGAGCAAAGCATGATAGAATTGATAAACTCACTAAAAAACAAGCCAAACAGCAATGATGAGGTGGTGGGCTTTAGGCAAGAGTTGCACACTTTTAGGCAAGAGGTTTTGTCGCAAATTGGCAAGCTGCAAGCAAAAAAGGATGCCGAGCATGAATACGCTAGCAGTTTTTATCAGCAACATCACAAGCAAAGGAGTATAAACAGCACTATGAATAATCAACAATATTATCAAGATACAAACAATAATTCAAACAACAATACAAGCACTCTTAAAGCAGAATTAATGCTAGAAAAAATGAAGTCATCGTCAGACAAGGCAGACCTTATTAATGATGTTTTGCGTGAGGAATTAAAAGCGTTAAAAAATCAAAATGCAATGAGTGACGCACAAATAAGCGACCTAAGATTTAATATAGGTCAAATTTTGGGCAAGCTAGACAGTCAAAACCAAAATCAAAGGCAGCAAGTTGTTGCTAGTTATGTTCCGTATCCTAGCCAAAATCAGGCTAACAATGTGGATCTAACTCAGATTCTTATTGCTCTTTTGCAGCAGCAAAACAACAATCAAAAGGCAGCAGAGCCAGTTATTATAAACGCTCCTCAAGCACCGCTTCAGCCGCCTCCGCCGCCGCAGCCTGTGCAGCAACAGCCCATGCAACCTGTCCATCAATACTTTTATCTAAACGATAAAAACTTTAGGGGCTCTTCTCAAGCAAATGATGACAGGTCGCATTATGAGACCATAAAACAGCCCGTGCAAAGGGCAGTAGAGCCAGCACCGCAACAACCTGCTCCGCCAGCTCCGCCGCCGCCAGCTCCAGCGGCACAAAACGATGACACTATTGACCAAATGCTGTCTAATATGTCAAAGAGACTGAATTTTATCACAACAACTTTAGAAAATTAGTAAATTAAATACACTATTACCACACACCACACTATACAAGGAGGTGGTCAAATGAAAAGAAAAAGCCGTAACATAAAGCCTATCAAAAAATCAAAAATAAAGCCAGTCAATTTTGTCATGGGCATTCTTTTGATAATTTCATTTGTTTGTATAGGACTAGCTTTTAATTTGCTTGCTCCAGATACTTCCCAAGCAATGGGTCCACTCAATCGTACTTACATAACAAATACTACAGAATTAATTCAATTTAGAGACAGAGTAAACGCTGGACTCAACACAACTGGCGTGACAGTCAGACTAGTCAATGATATTGACATGAACGGTGTCACTTGGAATGCAGGTATAGGAAACACAGCAGCAAACGCTTTTAGAGGCAACTTTGAGGGCAATGGCTTTACAATCTCAAACATGCAAGGTGCGGGTCTTTTTGCGTATATTAATAATGCAGTTGTCCAGAATTTAAATTTTATAGGAGGTGCATTTAGCACTGCTCCTCTTGTTTCTCGTGTTCTCACTTCAAGTACAATTGCAAATGTACATTTTGTTGGAAACAGTACATTGGGGTTGGTGCGAAATATTGCAGGTTTAAACTCTTTTATAAGGGACTCATCATTTGCAGGTACAATTACATCTAGTGATACAATTACTGGAGGAATCGTAAGAAATGTTACTTCAGATTCGCACATTAGTATTGAAAGAGTGGCGTTTGATGGTGTGTTGAATGCAAATGTGGGAGTTTCAACTGCTTCTGTAATATCTGCAGGCGGGCTCATTGGAAACCTAACTAGGGGGTCAAATGCTGTAATTAATGACTCACTAGTAAGAGGTTCTATTTCGTTAAGTGCTAGTGCTACTGGCACTGGTGGTTCTATTCAGGCAGCTGGTATTTTGGGTTTTACAAACAATAATTCTGGTGGTGGACAGACGGCACTTGCAACATCAATGACAGTGAGAAGAACGCTTGTTGCAGCCACCATTTATTCAAGAGGAACAACGACAACTAATTGGAGGCATGTTTCTTCTGCTGGTATTGGTGTTATGAATGGGACAAACACAGCTAGATTTGATATTTTTGATACTATAATCGTTTCACCTAGCATAACTACATCTTTAGGTGCAAGGCAACGCAGTGCAACAGTTGCAGTAATTCAAAGATACAATTCATCGCATACGGTTCCTGTTGTTAATATTACAAACTTAAGAAGATTGGATTCAATTGTGGTTGGTGCTTCAGTAGGTACAATTCCTACGGAGTTTCCTGTTACATTAAATAATTCTCAAACAGCTATGCACCCTATGTCGTGGTTTCAAAACGCTGCAAACATAACAAACACAATGGGCTGGGATGCAAACATTTGGTCACCAGCAAACGGCAACCCTGACGGACTGCCTGTATTAAATAGAAACAATAATACAGCTAGTTTGGGCAATGACGACGGCACATGGCAGGCTACAAATATTCCTATCACGGGATGGGAAGGAGCTGGCACGGCGGCAAATCCTTGGAGAATAAGAAACGCAAGACACTTTGCTGGCATAGCTTATGTGGCAAACAAAGAAGACGGAGTCAACAATGCAGCAAGGCTAGCATTTAGA
>Ga0209755_10001587_pt1 | contig 34553 bp, 32 predicted proteins | sample TergutCo191P1_FD_187301 | JGI IMG/M metagenome (GOLD analysis project Ga0209755, IMG submission 187301) | Cornitermes sp. P1 segment gut microbial communities from Petit-Saut dam, French Guiana - Co191P1 (SPAdes) (version 2) | ecosystem: Host-associated > Arthropoda: Insects > Digestive system... | reverse complement strand
TATGGCGGCATAAAGATTCGCGTATGCGTATACCTTTAGGAAATCCTTTATGGATAGATAATCATCCGGGCTTTTGTATTCAAGAATATTATCTGATCTGAATATTTTTCCTATGTTTTTCTCAATTGCCAGATCTTTAGGTTTCTTGATAATAAGTAAATCAATTCGCAAAGGTTCTGTTGTAAGCTGGTATTCATACTTAAACTCAAGTGAATCCAGATAGTCGTAAAGCTCATGCTGAATCGCCTGAAGAAAAGCAGGGTGCCAGTTTAGTTTTCCTGAAGGCTTTTCTTTTTCGTATTTCAATATCTTCCCCCAAAAAGCAATCGAAAGAAAGCTTTACTATATATGGGTTAAATATTTCAAATCGCATGATTGAAAATGAAAAAATAATAAAAAAAACATTGTGTATAGCAAAGATTCGAGTAGTTCGTTTTATATGGTTAATTAATTTTTAACTTCCCAGGTTTTTAATAACATCAAGGTTTAGACCTGTGATCTTATGAATAAACTCATGTGAAGAACCTTCTGTAAGCAGGTTTTTCGCGATTTGTATGCTTGCTTGTTCCAGTCCTTCCTCGCGGCCTTCCTCATGGCTTTCCTCGCGTATTTCCTCAAGTGCTTCCTGAAACCTTATTTCAATTATCTCTTCCATGCTGGGTTCTTCTGTCAACATATTGATTACCTCCGAAGAATTGTCCTTTAGAAACTGTACGAGTATATCATTGCCTATACAGTATTTTATCGCGGCTTTTACAGATTCTTCAAGCGATAATTCTTTTCGGTAGTCCCGTATCTTGGCGATGAAGATGCTGTAACCATCAAGATTTCTGCTTCTTTCAAGCATCTGAGGATTGCGGCCATGATTAATGTTATACACATGCGCTACCAGTTCCAATGACTCAATTGATTCTAATCCTTTAATATTCATGAAAGCGTCAGAAAGGCGTAATTCTTTATAATCGGGAAATTGATCTACTCCGTTGTAAAGAACTATAAACTCAGGAGCAGGTATTTTTACGAGTTTCTTTTGATACAGTCTCTCTCTTTCAATTATTTTTTCGTATACACGGCCAATATACATAAGCATCCTGATTGGGATGTTATTGTTAATCGTTGACTGATGCTCTATCAAAACAACAAGCTGGTCGTTGATCGTAAATGAAACATCGTTTAGCTGTCCCATGAAAAGAACATCAGATAAAATGTTAATGCAGATAACAGCGTCCTTTGGAACATCAACTCCTTCTATAGCTGAGTACAGTTCTCTTAATGTTTCCGGATCGCTGAAAAGAGTCGAGAAAACGCTTGTCTTGTGTTTTGTGTTCAGATACATAAATATCTCCATAAATAAGGATTAAACCTTCACAAGAAGGCTTCCCTATATATGGGTTGAATATGTCAACTTGCATGACTGAGAATGAGAAATATATACCTGTTTTAAGAATACGGTCTAAAGAGCCAGCGCCCGTTTATGATCTCAGCCTAATCCTGCTTTTCTGCGGTTGTAGATATCATAGAAAACCGCCAGTACAAGTATTAAAGCTTTAACGACATACTGATAATGCGCGCCAAGGTTCATTAAGATCATTCCGTTATTAATGGCCGCCATTACAAGTCCGCCGACAATAACGCCGATTACTGTTCCTATTCCGCCGCCTGCTGAAACACCGCCGATGTAACAAGCTGCGATTGTATCAAGCTCGAACAGGTTTCCCGCCTGGGGAAGAGCGCTGTTCATGTAACCTGTGCTTACAACTGCGGCAAGGCCTGTAAGTCCGCCCATAAAAAGGAACACAATGAAGGTAACCATTTCCGAATTGATACCGGATAGTTTTGCGGAGCGTGGATTACCGCCGACTGCGTAAATATAGCGGCCGAGAACAGTGTTATTTAAAATAAAGTGAAATATGAAAATCGCTACTCCCAAAACAAGCACAACAATCGGAAGACCGCGGGAACGTGCAAAACGATCAGCAAGACCTAAAGCCAGAAGACTGATTAAAACCAGCTTGGTTATAAATAGCGGCATCGGAGATACTTCAAATTCATGTGCCATTTTTTTTCTTCGTCCCATAAATTCCGCTATAAAAAATATTACAAGCAATAGAATCACAGCAATAAAAGACATTGGTAAATAAGGTCCTATTCTTCTTGTTTGTAATACTTCGTCTAATGTTCCAGTTGATATTAGAGAGTAATTGTAGTCTATCAAATTGATAGGGCTTATTTTGGTAATAATGTAAGTAAGGCCGCGGAAAAGCAGCATGCCGGAAAGAGTCACAATAAAAGACGGCATTTTTCCGAAAGCGACCCATACTCCCTGATACGCGCCGATTCCAACACCTATTAAAATTGATGCCAATACTGTAAGCGGCACTCCAATGCCGGTATTGTAGATCATCGCGCTGAGAGCTCCGACAAAGGCGCAGACAGAACCGACAGAAAGATCGATATTCTGGGTAATTATTATCATTACCATACCTATAGCCAGAATTAGCACATAACCGTTTTGAAAGAAAATATTAACAAAGTTACGCGGGTTCCAGTTGTTCCCGTTTGTAAGCGGGGCGAAGATTATCATAATCAATACAAGAATTATAAACATTGAATAACTTCTTATATTGTTTTTAATCATGGTTTTAATGTCTGTTGTATGGACGGCTTTATTGTTCATATTTTCTCCTTTCCGACTAATGCCATATGCATAATTTTTTCCTGTGATGCTTCATCCTTGTTCAGCACCCCTTTTATCTTTCCTTCGTTCATTACATAAATTCTGTCCGCCATGCCGAGCGCTTCCGGAAGTTCCGAGCTGATCATTATTACGCTTTTACCGGAAGCAATCATTTCGTTCATTATCCCGTAAATTTCCGTTTTAGCTCCGACATCTATACCTCTTGTCGGCTCATCAACGATAAAGATATCAGGGTTTGCCATTAATGCCTTGCTTACTACTACTTTTTGTTGATTTCCGCCTGAAAGGTTTCGTACAAATTGATTTATTGAAGGCGTTCTTATGTTTAAATCTTTTCTGTAGCGTTCAGCCTCTCTTATCTCCCTTTGTTCGTCAATAACCCCCAATTTAGATATTTTATTCAAGCTGGAATGGGTAATATTGGTTTTTATATCCTGGATTAATATTAAACCCAGGTCTTTTCGATCCTCGGAAATATATCCAAGACCTGAATCTATTGCTTTGCGCGGGCTTTTTAATACATATTTTTTCCCGTTTATTATTAATTCTCCCTCGCTTCTGAATCCGTAAGACCTTCCAAACAGGCTCATCATTAATTCTGTGCGTCCCGCGCCCATGGGGCCGCAGAAGGCAAGAATCTCGCCCTTGCGAAGGAAGAATGAAACATTATCTACTACCTTAATATTATGATAATCTGGGTGATAGACATTCCAGTTTTTTACTTCCATTACCGGTTCCCCAGGCGAAGATTTTCTCTCAGGGAAACGGTGTGTTAAATCGCGGCCTACCATGTCTTTAATAATTTTTTCTTCTGTCAGATTATCTGCTTTAACATCGTAAGTACTGATGGATTTTCCGTCGCGGAGGATAGTAACAGTGTCCGCGACTTTTAATACTTCATTCAATTTATGGGAAATCATTACAAGAGTTATCCCCTGTTTTTTAAGTTCCAGCATAAGGTTAAGAAGTTTTTCGCTTTCATCATCATTTAATGATGATGTCGGCTCGTCAAGAATTAATAGTTCTGTTTTCTTTGATAAAGCGCGGGCAATTTCCACCAGCTGCTGTTTACCCACGCCTAACTTGCTTACTGTTGTTTCAGGCGGCTCTTTTAAGCCTACCGTTTTTAAATAATTCTTGGATTCTTTTAAATATTTGTCCCAATTAATAATTCCGAATTTGGTATCCATGTGGCCAAGGAAAATATTTTCATAAATTGATAAATACGGACTTAGGGCTAACTCCTGATGTATTATCGCAAGCCCTTCTTTTTCGCTGTCTTTAACGCTGTAATATTTGGTTTCATTTCCCTTAAATGTAACTGTGCCTTCATAACTGCCTTTAGGGTAAACTCCTGATATACAGCTTGTTAATGTAGATTTTCCGGCACCGTTTTCGCCGCAAAGAGAATGTATTTCGCCCTTTTTAACTTTTACACAGACACTTTCAAGGGCTCTTACCCCGGGGAAATCTTTTGTCAGATTATTAATTTCAAGAATATAATCGCTCATTAAGATAAGACCTTCTAAAAAAACCTGGTCACTTATCAACGGATAAATAACCAGGTATAAATGACTAGAAATCCGTCTAATAAATCCTAATTATAGGATTTAACCGGATTTTATTTAGCTATCTCAGTTGTGCAGATTCTGTATCATTGTAGAATCCAGCATTAACCGGAACAAGCAGATTGCTTCTTGTTACCAGAATAGGATCAAGAAGGTAAGCGGTTACTGTTTTTCTTCCGGTATTACCGATTGATTCGAGACCAATACTTGATGCTATAACAGCACCAGGGATATTCGGGGTCTGGCCCTTAAGAATAGCATCAGCTAAAATAACGGCTGCTTCTGCCAGCTTCGCGGTGTCTTTAAAAACTGTCATGTATTGTTCGCCGTTTTTAATTGACATCATTGATTCGAATTCTGCATCCTGACCTGTAACTACCGGTAAAGATGTTCTGTATTTTGCGTCTGCTCTGCAAGCCTCAATGATTGCGCGTGCTAATGTATCATTTGGAGCAAGTACCGCGTCAAGTGTTACATCGCGGGCATCACTGATGAGGAGGTTTTCCATACGTGTTTTTGCAATAGAAGCTGACCAGTTCTCAGTAGAAATTCTCAGGAAGTTCGCTGTGTCAGAAGAGGCTCTGGGCGCAGGGCCTACAATCTGAAGTACGCCTCTGTCGATGTACGGACTTAATTTGCTCATTGCGCCGTCAAAGAAGAAGAACGCGTTTCCGTCTGTCGGGGAACCGGCAAACAAAGCAATTCTCTTGGGAGCCGTTGCTGTTGCTGCATTTAAATTAAGCGCGTCTACAATTGCCTGTCCCTGAAGTTCTCCGACCTTGAAGTTGTTAAATGTGATGTAATAGTCATAATCCGCAGAATTTGAAATTATGCGGTCATATGCGATTACGGCTACACCGTCACGGCGGGCTTCTGCAATTACCGGTGCTACACCGTCATTTATACAGCCGACGATAAGAGCTTTTGCTCCCTGTGTCAGGAAGCTCTGAATCTGCTGATTTTGTGTAGGTTGATCCGCGTTAGCCCAGTTGACTGCTGCAAAGTAACCGCGTTTTTGTGCTTCTTCTACCAGAGAAGCGCCGTCTTTTAACCAGCGTAATACATGGGTTTCGGGCATTGCCATACCAATCATTGTTTGACCTGGTGTAGGGGTAGTTCCGCTTGCTCTGTTGCCGCCGGCGAAGACCATGCCTGCTACGAGCAGAATCATTAAAGAAACTGCAAATAGTTTTTTCATAATTTTCCTCCATAAATAAAATAAATTTTTGGTACGGACATTGTCACAGAAATGTTAAATTTATGCAATAGAGGATTCGGTATTTCCGCGGTAATCAATTTTAAACATCATCAGGTGTTTGACGACGGGCCTGTTCCTATGTTGTAAGGGTCTATTGCAACATATTGTACAAGGCTTCTGATTACACACATAGACTTCAATACCAAAAATAAATATAATACTGTATGCCGAAAATCGAAGTAAATGAGCAGATTTTTTATTCCCTCGCAGGTTGTCCCGGAGGGTGGAAAAACAATGAGGAATTTGAGGAAATTCTGACATGCGCCAAGGCAGAGCTTGATGAAGATAGTGACAAAAGTCTTCCTGAGACGGAAAGAACCCTAAAAATTGAATTAAACGATACAAACCGCCCCGATTTATGGGGAACTGCGGGCTGCGCGAGGCAGCTCCGTATTTACGAAAGCGGTAAAATCCCTGAATATAGTTTTTTCTCGCGTCCCGGTAATGTTAAAAAGTCGGCTTTTAAGGTTAAGGTAGAGTCAAGTGTCAGGCAAGTTCGGCCTTTTATGACGGGTTTTATCGCACGGGGTAAAACAATTACAGACCCAATGCTGCGCGATATTATCCAGACGCAGGAAAAACTGGCGTGGAATTTCGGGCGGAAACGGCGCAGCATATCGATGGGTATCTACCGCATTATAGATAATCAAAAAAAGCCCTTGATTAATTGGCCGATTATTTACAAAGGCGTAGATCCCGATTCTGTATCATTTATACCGCTGGCATGGGATACTCCGCTTACCTTGCGGGAAATCCTTAAACAGCATCCCAAAGGAAAAGAATACGCTTTCATTCAGGAACATGAGCCTGTGCATCCGCTTTTAACAGATTCGCGGGGGAATATTCTCTCTTATCCGCCGATTATCAATTCAAATGATCTCGGCGCGGTGCAGGTCGGCGACGGTGAAGTATTTGTCGAATTAACAGGTACAGACATGCCGTGCCTCACGCTTGCGGCTTCTGTTGTCGCCTGCGATCTTTCGGATAACGGTTTTGTAATAGAACCTGTTGAAATTGAATACGAGTTTGACACTCCTTTCGGCAGAAACATTGTTACTCCCTTTTATTTTCAGGAACCTGTTTTTTGTTCGTTGGCAAGAATAGAGAAATTCCTCGGAGAAAAGTTAAGCGCGGATGAATGTGTAAAAGCTCTTGCGCGAATGGGTGTAAAAGCCGAGAAGGCAAATGATACAGAACGCGGACAGGCAGCAGACAGCAGGGAAGAAGGCGTGCGCGCGTATCCCCCCGAATACCGGAATGACTTTCTGCACGCCGCTGATGTTATGGAAGATGTAATGATAGGACGCTCGCTCAAATCATTTAAACCGCAGCGTCCCTCTGATTCTACAATCGGTAGGCTTTTACCAATCACATTATTCAGCAGACAGATTAAGGAACTTCTCGTCGGTATGGGTTATCAGGAAATGATTTACAATTACCTGGGTTCCAGAAAAGACCTTGTAGATAACATGCGCGCAGACGGTGACGGCTGTAAAACAATACGCATCTTTAATCCGATGACAGAAAATTATGAATATGTGCGTGATTCCATAATTGCGTCCCTGTTGGCAAGCGAATCAATTTCGGGCCGTTCTGTATATCCGCACAAAATATTTGAAGCAGGAAAAGTTGCGTGGTTAAATGAAAATGAAATATACCGCAGTGAAACGCGCCAGTTTGCCGGATTCCTTCACGCGGGAACAGACGCTGGCTTTAATACAGCCGCGGCGGAACTGCAGACGCTTTTTTATTACCTTTCGCGCGATTATATTGTCGAAGAATCATTTGATCCACGGTTTATTCCCGGAAGGGCTGCCGCTATTATTTACAACGGAAAACAGGCCGGTGTATTTGGAGAAATTCACCCGGAAGTGCTGGAAAATTTCGGTATAATTGTTCCCTGCACAGCCGGAGAAATAGACCTTGATACCTTAATTATTGACAAATAATACATAATGAATTTATTATAATTTATGGCTGGAAATGATACCGGGACTATGGATCCCGAAGTTGCCGCTTTACTTGGGACTGCAGGCTCCGGAAACGGGCCAATGCCTGATTTTAATGAGATTTTCGGCGGTAAAAATAACGATGATTTTGCGGATATATCGAGCGCGTCAGGCGGAGATGTCGACCTTACCCATTCCGGATTCCCGCCGGTAACCAAACGTCTTGAAGAAAAGGGGCACAATCATTTTAATGATCCCAATTATTATAAAATAGCCCTTTCCAATGAGGGTGATATTGCTCAAAGAATACATGGCATTCTGCAAAAATACCTGACTGCCAAAGACCCGAAAGATCGCAGCGTATTCAGGCAGCAATTTGTTTCGCCGTATTGGGAATTTCTTGCTTCTGTTGCCAAAAAAGCAGCCGGAAAGCTGCCTCCGCCTAAAAAATACCTTTTACGGTTTGCGCTTTTACATCCGGCTTTTTTAAGCGCGGATATTAAAGAATTTTTATCCAAGATAGTTGATGAAAATCCCCTTGATCAGCCGGTTTATTATCTTGATGAGTGGTTTAACGGAGTCGGAACATCAAAAATGCGTCCGTCCAGCACAGATGAGGCAAAAGTTACCAAGGGTAATAATAACAATAATTCTAAAATACAGGCGCTCTATGAAAAAGCGCAGGGTAGGTTAGAGGGTTCAAAGTCTTTGCTTAGGGCAAAAGACAAGGAACGAAACGATGTAGAGAATATATTACGTGACAGAGTTAATTCCATATATGAAAAGCACCCTCTGCGCGAATTTGCTGAAGTAAGCGATACATATACAGAAGGGCAAAAAGCGGCAATCAATGAAATTCAAAATTTGCTTAAACTGCTGATTAAGAACGATCATGAGCTGGAAGTCAGCATAAAGGAGTATAGCAATGCGGACGTGGATGCTCAGAACCTTGCGGAAAAGCTCGCAAGCGAAGGCGGCAGCAGCGCTGTTACGATAGATACAGGAGCGATTGAAACAGAGTGCGATACTATCCGTCAAATGGCAAAAATGACAATCGGGCGGCAGGGTAATCACTTTCCAATACTCACCAATGAATATTATCACAGTGTTCCGAACGAAGTTGCAACCCGCGAAAATATTATTTCCATGCTCGCGAGAATCGAAAGTATTGATTCAGAAGCTTTCTGCCGTGTTTATAAAAATAAAGCGAACCGCATTGCTCCGTATGTTCTGCTGCTGCCTACTTACGGAGATATGGGTTTTTGCTGGGAACCGTTTGACCGTTTTAACAGGGCGACAAGCCGCGGACGAATTATTGTCCCGTTGTACCCGAGAAATCTGTATCTTGCGGTATTAACTGCAGTTGCCGATCTTCGCTGGCAGGTAGCCAAGGAAAAAGCGTCGTTTTACTGGATGGAAGAAGGTCTTACAGGAAATTATTACCAGTGGTTCCAGGCGCAGAAGTTAAAAGGCGACATAAAGGAATATTTTATTCGTGATTATATTCTGTGGATGACAAAAGAGTCGGAAGGTATCCAAAAACTTGATAAGGATGTCCGGGGCGCTTTCTGGAGACACATGCCGTTTACAAAGGAAGTTAAGGAAAAGCTCAAAAACCGCAACCTTATTTATCAGGAACTATACCAGCGTGATTTAAACCGCACAATGTCGGACGGTTATTAAGATCGCGCATTAAATATATTTATATCGTCTTTAAAATAATCCTTGTGTTCAGGAAATACCCGAAGTAGAATATAAGCTGCAGATAGGACAATATCTAAATAATAAAACAAGGAGCAGATTTATGGGTGTTTTTGATTCAATTAAGGAAAAATTATTCGGCAAAAAGACAGCAGAACCGGCGAAGGCTGAAGTTATTCAGCCTAATTATTCTGCGCCGTCAGGAACAGCAGCAGCGGCGATAGCGGCAGGAAAAGCATCTGCCGCGAAAGCGGAAGAAACAGCAAAGACAGCAGCAGCGGCAAAAGCTGCGGAGCCAGTCGATATTGAGGCCGTTATGGAGGCCAAAGTAAAGGCAAAGGGGATAAAACTTAACTGGCGCGAATCCATTGTCGATTTATTAAAGGCGCTTGACCTTGACAGTAGTCTGGCTGCCCGCAAGGAACTTGCCGCCGAGTTAAAATACTCAGGCCCTCACGCGGACGGCTCCGCAGAGAAGAACATCTGGCTGCATAAAGAAGTAATGAAGGCGCTCGCCGCAAACGGCGGTAAAGTACCGAAAGAATTGTTAAAATAAACTGACAAATTACAGTCTTCCGTCAAGGCTTGACACGATCGTCCGCCAAGCCTTGACGCGATCATCCACCAATGCTTGACGCGATCTCACACCAGGCCTTGACGCGATCATCCGCCAATGCTTGACGCAGACTACTTTCGCCTTGCTTCTATTAAAATAGAATAGTATACTTCACTCATGAAATTCACCCCACAAAGTATGGGCAGATTAAGCCCAAGAGTTGTTACCGTAGTTATTGCGGGAATATTGGTGCTGATTTTTTTAGCTACCAGTGTTTTTATAGTTGATCAGACTGAACAGGCTGTTATTACGCGGTTTGGAAAATTTATCGGTATAAGGGATCCAGGCCTTCACTTTAAGCTGCCTTTTGGTATTGACCGTAATTATACGGTCAATGTCAGGACTGTACAAACCGAAGAGTTCGGTTATCGCACAACAAGGGGAGGAAATATCCCCGCATACTCAAGTCAGTCAATTGAATCTGTCATGCTTACAGGCGATTTGAATATTGTCGATGTTGAATGGATTATCCAGTACCGTGTTGTTGATCCAAAGGCATGGGTTTTTAACGTACAGGAGCGCACCGAAACAATCCGCGATGTGTCCCGTTCCGTTATCAATATGCTTGTCGGCGACCGCGCCATTATGGATATCATGGGCGTTGAACGCAGCGCAATCGAAACCGAGTCTTTAATTATTATGAATGATACTTTTAATGATTACGCACTTGGCATCAATGTTATCGCTGTTAGGCTGCAGAATGTCACCCCTCCGTCCGGACAGGTGCAGGAAGCCTTTGAGGATGTTAACAGGGCGATTCAGGATCGCGAGCGCCTTATCAATGAAGGGCAGCAGTCATACAACGAGGCGATTCCAAGGGCGAGAGGCGAAGCCGACAGGATGGTTCAGGAAGCGCAAGGTTACGCGCTTGAGCGCGTGAACAGGGCAAACGGCGATATCGCCCGTTTTAATTCCGTATTCGCGGAATACAGCCGCGCGCCTGACGTTACAAGGCAGCGTCTATATTATGAAATGATTGAAGAAGTGTTCATGAACGAGACGGAAATGACAATTATTGATCGAAACCTTAATAATTTCCTGCCTCTTATGAACGTGGGAGGAAGATAATGAAAAAACTACTTACAACACTTGTTGTTATATTCATCATCATAATGGCTATTGTTATTGCAGGCCCCTTGTTTGTTGTGAACGAAGGCGAGCAGGTTGTTATCGTTCAATTGGGAAGGATAACCAGTGTTATTACTAACGCCGGACTTCATTTTAAAGTACCGTTTATTGACGAAGTAGTCCGCTACCCCAAAAAGATAATGGCATGGAACGGAGAGGCAAATATTATACCGACAGCGGAAAGACAGTTCATCTATGTTGATGTAGTGGCGCGCTGGCGTATTTCCGATCCAAAGGTGTATTACGAATCCATTAACACAGTTAACGCCGCTTACTCAAAACTTTCGGAAATTATCGACTCGGCTGTCCGTACTGTTGTCGCGGAAAACCCTTTAATTGAATCCGTTCGTAATTCAAATACCATCATAGAACGCGGTACAAGCACAGATGATCTTGGCCTGGGGGAAGGTATCGAAGTTGAAATTATCACCACAACAACACAGGCAAACTCCAGTCATGATCCTATTGTCCGCGGCCGCCGGCAGCTTGCCGAATTGATTCTTGCCCGTTCCAGGCAGAACATGGAGCGCGAGTTTGGTATAACGCTGATTGATGTAGTAACGCGTCAAATCAGTTATTCTCCTGAGCTCACTCCCAGCGTTCACGCGCGTATGATCAGGGAACGTAATCAGCTTGCCATGTTATACCGTTCAGACGGCGAAGGCCGCAAAGCGGAATGGATGGGAAGAATGGACAGGGACAGGCGCGAAGTAATATCTGCCGCTTATTCCCAGTCGCAGACAATCATGGGAACAGCTGACGCCGAAGCCGCAAGGATTTACGCCGAAGCTTATAACAGGGACGCGTCAACCAGAACTTTCTACGATTACTGGAGGGCGATAGAATCGTACCGTCAGACAATGCCCAAGTTTAATAAAACCCTTACTACAGATATGGATTATTTCCGTTTTCTGTATAATCCCAGATAAGGACGGCGATACATAAATAAGCATGCTTAATGTTTATATTTCTGATGTAGATAACAAACCCGCTGTCTTTTTTAACTCAAGGCTTGATCCGCGTTCCTTCGCGAGAACCAAAATGTCCCAAAGCATGACCGAACAGGGTTTTATTGTAAACCCTGACGGCTCGCATGAAATCTGGAGAGCATCGGGAATTGATGAAAAAGACGGCTTCATGCAGTTCTGGGGTACGCTGTTCAGCGGTAAAAGACTTGATTCCCTCATTGATGAAGCTGTTTCAAAGACAGACAGCACGGCGGATCAAAGCGCGCTTGACGCGGTTGTTCTGTGGATTAGGGCAAAGATGTTGTTAGGTGAAACCATTTCCGCCGCTAATCCCGGAGCCGCGTTTGTCCGCTGCGAAGACGGGAAACCGGATCATTTAAAGAGCGGCATTTTTTTCTCTCCTGAATACTTGTCAACCAGGTGTCTTTTAATGGAAAGCTCGGATAAATATCCGTCGGAAAAAGATCCGGTTGACCGTTATAACAGTCCTGACCTGAAAGGTTTGGATACAACGGCTTTTTGCGCCGGTATTATGCTGTATGCTCTCTTTACAAAAGCCTACCCTTTTCTTTCCGGCAGCGTTTATCAGGATATGAGGGAAGGAGTATTTCTGCCCATTCATCTTGCCGTGCCGAATTTAAATGAAAAACTTTCCGGCCTTATTCAATCCGCGCTCATGCTGCCTGCCGCGAACAGTAAACCCCTCAAGGCTGCGGATATTCTTACGGATATACTTAAAATATTAATGAGTAACAACAATGAAATCGTTTCCGTTTCTTCGCTGTTTAATGTATTGTCAGAGGAAAAATCACTGCAAATTGCTAATGAAAAGAACCGCTATCTTTCAAGACAAAAAAAAATCGTTAAAACAAAACGTTTTATACTTCGCAACAGAACCATTTTATTGATTGCCGCCGCGGTTCTTGTTTCTGTCATTCTTTTTATTTTCGGCATGATGGATGGTATCTCTAAGCGTCCGACAACCGAGGGTATGTATCCTGATAATGTTATATACGCTTATTTTAACGCGTTCAGTTCTCTGGATCATGTATTGATGGAAGCGTGTCTGGACGGCGCGAGTAAAGCCGATCTAAACGCAGCCATCAGCATAACCGCAATAACGAGAACCAGAATGGCCTATGAATCATCGATGCAGGGTTTAATTACGGCGGAAGAATGGAGGGAAAACGGAGGAGAACTGCCCGCTCCCGATGTTTTCGGCGTAACGAATTTATCGATCTCTCAGGCAGGCGGCAGTATAGATGAAGGTATTGTAACTTATCGTGTCACTTACCAGCTTTGGCCTCTTGGCGAAGAGCTGCCGTATAACCGCACCGATATTATAACATTAAAAACTGACAGAAAGAAAAATTGGCGAATAACGGAGATTCAGCGTACAGAAAGACAGTGATGCCGTTTTTTATTTACCAATCACGGGAAACAATTTTAATTTTCAGCTAACCAGTCATTTATCAAACTACGTGACAGCGAGCCTTCGGTCGGCAGCTCAGGCAGATTGTCTTTTGTAAACCATGCGGCGGCTTCTATTTCCTCTCCGTCTGGATGTATTGTTCCCGATAAGTACCGCGCTCTAAAGCCAATCATCAGCGAGTTCGGGAAAGGCCACGGTTGGGAAGCGGCATATTCGATATTTTCTACTTCGATGTTTATCTCTTCGCGGATTTCTCTCGCTGCTGTCTCCTCAAGCGATTCTCCGGCTTCGTTAAAACCTGATATGTGGCTGTAAACGCCCTGCTTGAATCTTTTGTTATGCGCAAGCAGGATTCGGTTGTCTTTATCTGTGATGATTACAATAACAGCAGGACAAATTCTCGGAAACTCCATCCGTCCGCATTTCGGACAAAGACGGTGCTCCCCTCCCGGAACATCGTTATTTTCCGCGCCGCAGGATCCGCAAAAACGCGATTCCTGCCTCCATCCGGAAATGTGGCACGCGCGCATAATTTTTGATAACTTTACACCTTCTTTCCCGGCTGCGCTGAACATGGAAAGAAGACGGCGAACGGGAATTCGTTTCCAGTTTACAGGCAAAACTGCTTCCGGTGGAACAGATACTCCGGTTATTGCGGAAGGAGGAGAACCGTCAACCGCGGGAACTGTAAAAACTTGCGTATCTTCAAATTCTTTGGATAATTCAAGCGGCAATTCTTCGGTTATCTGTGAATCAGAAGTATTTTGCGGAACAAGTAAACCATCACCCTGAAAGAAAAAAGCCTTTTTTTCCATAATTTTATCATAATTTGTTTTTATTTGTTTATCAATTATTTTTATTTTATATTATAATTGTATGTACCAATTTATTTTTATTTTAATTCCGTAAAGGAGGCTGTTTTGAACAGTATGAATTATCTTGAGATGCTGCCGCTGAGCAGTATCACTAAATACGCAAAGGGGCACCCTAAAGACGGAGTCTCTTTTTCGGGATATCCAAGAGCGCACCCGTCAGATAAAAATAAACTTATTCTTGTAAATGACCCGCTGGGAAACGAACCGACAGTTCTGGAATTTAAACTTGATGATATTCTTTTTGTGGAGGAAGTTCCTTCCGCCGTTACCGAAAAAGGCGAAGGCGTGCCTCTTGTAAAGCTGTGGATACAGCGCGGAGCAGTCGGAGTAATTCTTGAACCGTTTGAAGTAAACGATCAGATTCACTTTGCAGGAAAGGTCCGGGTAATTAAGGAACGTATTCTGCACTGGCAGGAAAAACCGCAGGCGGCTGTTTAGTTTATTATATAGATGGATACACCGGTCGGCTCTCACTTTTACTCCGCTGCGGGTTTCCCCATGTTTATGACACCGGACGGAGAAAATGTCCGCTGCGATCTTTGCCCAAAAAGCTGTAAAATAAAAACCGGAAATTTCGGATCATGCGGGGTCAGGGGTAATAAAGGCGGGAAGGGAATAATTCCCTATTACGGGTTTGTTTCCGCGTTAGCTGTCGATCCTGTTGAAAAAAAGCCGCTTTATCATTTTAAACCCGGATCTAAAATACTTTCACTCGGTTTTGCCGGCTGCAACCTCCGCTGCCCTTTTTGCCAAAACTGGCAAATATCGCAGATAAATCAGCGCTCACAGATAAATCAAATTTCACAAAAAACCGATATCAGCGATCTGGGCAGGCGTATGCAGAGCGGAGAAATTATTTCCGCGGCGCTGCGGCAGGATTCTCCGTCCATCGCCTACACATACTCAGAGCCTCTTGTTCATATTGAGTATATTCTGGATTGTATGGCGCTTGCGCGTAGACACGGCATTGCTAATGTTCTTGTAACGAATGGCTGTATTAAATCCGAAGCTGCCGCCGCTGTTCTTAAACTAACTGATGCCGCCAATGTCGATTTAAAATGTTTTTCCGCGGATATTTATAAAAATTGTTTAGGCGGCGATTTGGAAGCGGTGCTTGATTTTATCAGGCTATGCAGGAAAATGAATGTTCACATAGAAATAACCACTTTGGTTGTACCGGATTTGAATGATTCAAGGGAAGAACTGGATGCGGCCGCGGATTTTATCGCGTCTGTCGATAAAGATATTCCATGGTTTCTTTCCGCATATCATCCCGATTACCGCTGGAACGCGCCGCCTACAGATCCTGTCTTTTTATTAAACACGGCAAAAGAAGCCGGAAAGAAACTAACCTTTGTTTATACCGGAAATTTTTCGTCGGATAATAATACTCATTGCGCTTCCTGCGGCGCTGTTCTTGTGAAACGCAGAGGTTATAACGCGGATACTTCGGGCTTAATTAACAACACATGCGCGGCATGCGGAAAAACAACGGGCATAATTATATAAATTCAGAGGCTCTTGCAAAACTTCAGTTTTTTAAGAGCTTCCTTTTAAATACCGCAGTTTTTCGGGCGTTAGCCCGAAAAACTGCTTAGCCGCAGCAAAACTAATCGAGTTTTGCAAGCGGCTAATCATTTTAATCTTATTGACTATCGGATTGTTTTATGCTTAAACAATTATTATGAAAAAACTTGCGCAATATATGCGATTTGTTAATAAATACGGGCCGTGCGCTCTTGTTGCCGGCGGCTCTGACGGCCTTGGCGCGGCATTTGCCGAAGCGCTTGCGCGCAGGGGTTTAAACCTTGTTTTAATTGCGCGCAATAAAGCAAGACTGGATGAAACGGCAAAACGAATCAGGGAAAAATATTCTGTTGATGTTTCTGTTATTGCATGCGATCTTGCCGACTATGAAAAAGCAAAAAACCTGATACAGGAACATATTTATACGGATAAAAATAATTCCTGCGGTACTTCAATCGGTATATTGGTTTATAACGCGGCTTTCGCTCCAATCGGGTTATTCGAAAACACAAGCGAAGAGAATTTATCTCTTGCCGCGGCTGTTAATGTAAGAACGCCGTTGTTACTTGCAAAATTATTTTCCCCGCAAATGATTCAAAACAGGCGCGGAGGCATTGTGTTGATGTCTTCTCTTGCAGGCGCGCAGGGAAGTCCCAATCTTGCGGCATATGCCGCGACAAAATCATTTAACGCGGTGCTTGCCGAAGGCTTATGGAAAGAACTCAAACCGCATGGTGTTGATGTAATTGGATGCTGCGCCGGCGCGGTTCTTACCCCTGGTTATCAGCAGGCTGAAAAAGTAAAAAAAGCGCCCGGAACATTATCAGCGAAAGATGTTGCGGAACAGACATTGAATGCTCTTGGAAAGGGGCCTGTTGTTATTCCGGGAACAGTTAATAAAATAGCGCGTTTTGTTTTAACGCGGCTTTTGACGAGAAAAGCGGCAATTAATATAATGTCAAATAATACAGGCAGTTTAGCTTAATTTTTATTCGGCTGTATTACATGACATTTATTTTATGGAGTTTTTATGGATACTAATTTGATGATTCCCGGTATTCCAGGTTTTTTAACTGTAATCATTGCTTATGCAGGTATAACTTTTCTGCATGTAATTCTGCCGGTTAAAAAAATTAAAGGTTATGTGAAACACGAGAAAACCGGAGAGGTATTAAATTACCGCATTAACGGAATAATGGTTCTCCCGTTAAGCATTCTTGTTTGGTTTGGTTTAGGATATTTTAATATAGTTCCTTTTGACTGGCTTTATCATGTAAGGTGGCCGGGGCTTGTCTGCGCAGTTGTTATCGGGCTTATATTTTCTTTTATACTTGTTTTAAAGGTTCCTTCTTCAGGAAAACCTTTTATCGCTGATTTCTGGTTTGGAAGAATTTGGAATCCGCAAATTGGAAACGGTTTTATTGACGCAAAGATGTGGCTTTATTTAATCGGGGCTGTAATGCTTCAATTGAACGCGCTTTCATTCGCGGCGTATCACATACAGGAAATGCAAAGAACAGGCCAATCAGTAAACACCGGCTTTTTATTCGGAGTTGTTATGACATCATGGTTTTGCTGGGACTATTTGATTTTTGAGAAAGTTCATCTTTACACATACGATCTTTTCGCTGAAAGAGTAGGTTTTAAACTGGGCTTTGGCTGTCTTACTTTTTATCCGTATTTTTATATTATTCCGCTCTGGTGTACAGTTAATCTTCCCAATCCGGGTCATCCGCAGTGGCTTACAATTTTATTTGCATGTATTTTTCTTTTTGGGTGGATCTTCACGCGCGGCGCGAATCTGCAGAAGTATGTTTTTAAAATTGCGCCTGATAAGAAATTTCTCTGGATGAAACCGGAAGTTCTTACCGACGGAAAACTCAGTCTTCTTGTCAGCGGATACTGGGGCGCAAGCCGCCACATAAACTACATGGGCGAGATTATTCAGGCAATTGCTATTGCTCTTTCTGCGGGCTATCCTGGAGTTTGGCAGGTGTGGCTGTATCCAATTTATTATATCGGGCTTTTGTTCTCCCGTCAGGCAGATGACGATAAAATCTGTAAGGTAAAATACGGAGAACTGTGGGATGATTATAAAAAGAAAGTTAAGTACAGGATTATTCCTTTTTTATATTGAAATATGAAAGAAATAATTGAAAATCAAATGCTTGCGGCATTAGCGACATTAAAGCAATGTTTTGATAATTGCCCTGATACTGAATGGGAAGAATCGCATAACGACGCTCCATTTTCTCAAGTAATGTTTCATACTTTATTTTTTACAGATTATTATTTATCTGTGAACGAAATTGAATTCAAATTACAGAAATTCCATATTGATAACAAAAACTTATTCAGGGATTATGAAGAGTTGGAATACAAAAAAGCGGAGCATGTCTATTCCAGGGAAGAGATTAAAAAGTATTTTGATTTTTGTTTTAATAAAGTTAAAAAGTATTTTAAGGATAATAAGAGCGGAATTTTTACAGAAGACAGCGCGTTTATAAAAATGACAGTATGCGAATTGTTAATTTATCTTATCAGGCATATCCAGCACCACGCCGCGCAATTGGGTTTAAGAATACAGCAAATAACGGGCAAGGAATTAATCTGGGTTTCATCCGGATGGACCTTGTGAGTTAAATTATTTGGCTTTATCCAAACGACGGGTGTTGAACAAGTTCACTGTTTGGATTTATTTAGTATCTTTCGTTTTACCGTCTTTACCGCAATGTGTTCTTGAACCATCCTTGCGGTGATATTCCTGACAGGCTTTACAGTCGCCGTGACGATTACAGGGATAAGTACATTTACATTCATTGTTTTGATTCGGCATAATCATCTCCTGTATTAAGTATAGCACTTTTTTCTATTGACAATACCACTATACTATGATTAAGTAATTAGAATATGCGTCAATTTGAAGTAGTGTCTCCGTTCAAGCCCGCAGGCGATCAGGGTGAGGCGATTGCCGCTCTTGCTGATGGTATCAAAGCGGGTGATAAATATCAGGTATTGCAGGGTGTAACAGGTTCGGGCAAGACATTTACAATGGCGAAGATTGTCGAAGCTGTACAGATGCCGACTCTTGTTGTAAGCCATAATAAAACACTTGCCGCGCAGCTTTACCGCGAATTTAAAAGTTTTTTCCCCAATAACGCTGTTGAGTATTTTGTTTCATACTACGACTATTATCAGCCTGAAGCGTATGTCGCAAGCAGGGATTTATATATCGAAAAAGACGCGTCGATAAATGCTGAGATAGAGCGTATGCGTCTGTCTGCGGCACGAAGCATGATGGAACGTGAAGATGTTATCATTGTGGCGACTGTATCTTGCATTTACGGAATGGTAACGCCTGATGTTTACAGAAAAATGAACGCGACTGTCGCGAAGGGCGAAATTTTTGATGTTGACTCGCTGATGCGCCGCTTTGTTGAGCTGCAATATGAACGCAATGACGCAGTCCTTGAAAGAGGCCGTTTTCGCCGCAGAGGCGAGACGCTGGAAATTTATCCCGCCTACATGGAAGAAGCGTATCGCATTGATTTTGACTGGGATCGCGTTGAACGAATCCGGCATTTTAATCCCGTATCAGGTGAGATGCTGGAAGATATTGACCGCGCCCTTATTTATCCGGCGAAGCAGTTTGTTTTACCCGGAGAGATGATAACTAACTCGTTAGGCGCAATCAGACAGGAGCTGAAAGAGAGGCTTGAATATTTTCAAAAGAACGGAAAAATTATGGAAGCTGAACGCCTTAAAACGCGCGTTGAATATGATTTGGAAATGTTATCTGAAATGGGCTACTGCCCCGGAATCGAAAATTATTCCGCTGTTTTGGCGGGTCGTAAGCCCGGAGAATCTCCCGATACGCTGGTTGATTATCTTCCGAAAAGGCATCTTACCTTTATTGACGAAAGCCATGTAACGCTCCCGCAACTGGGCGCGATGTACGCAGGAGATCGCAGCCGAAAGCAAAGCCTTGTCGATTACGGTTTCCGCCTTCCCTGCGCTCTTGATAACCGGCCTCTTCGCTATGATGAATTTGTAGAGCGCCTTGATAAAACAGTCTTTGTTTCCGCGACACCCGGAAAAATCGAAGTTGAGCAGTCGGTGCGTGTTGTACAGCAGTTGATTCGTCCGACCGGCCTTCTGGATCCGGAAATTGAAGTGCGTCCAAGCGAAGGCCAGATGGAGGATATTTACGGAGAGGTCATTAAACGTATTAAGGCCGGAGAGCGATCCCTCATTCTTACGCTTACAAAAAAAATGGCGGAAGATTTAACAGATTACCTTTCCGGTCTTGGATTGAAAGTCCGCTACATCCACAGCGAAGTGGAAACAATTGAGCGCGTGGAAATTCTGACTCAATTACGGCAGGGCAGCTTTGACATACTTGTGGGAATCAATCTGTTACGCGAAGGAATAGACCTTCCGGAGGTTTCTTTTATCGCGATTCTTGACGCTGACAAGATCGGTTTTCTGCGTTCTCTTACAAGCCTTGTTCAGATAATCGGGCGCGCCGCGCGCAACGCCGCCGGAAAAGTAATTATGTACGCGGATCGAATGAGCGAAGCGATGGAAAAGGCAATCGCGGAAACAAACCGCCGCCGCGAAATACAGCTTGCATATAATAAAAAACACGGCATAACCCCAGAAACGGTAAAAAAGGCAATCGCGGAAATTCTTACGCGCCATGCCGAAGAAGCGGACAGCGCCGCCGGAAACACAATTGAAGTTCTTAAAAAGTCCTACAATGTTTTAATCCCCGCGCAGCGCAAGCAGCTTATTAAAGCTCTTGAAAACGAAATGCTCGAACATGCCAAGAACCTTGAGTTCGAGCAGGCTGCGGCAATCAGGGATGAGATCGCCCGTATAAAAAATAACGATGGGTTTTAATCTGCTACTTTGAAAGAATCGCGTGCAGTTTTTCACCTAACGCAACAGCTTCTTCACTTGTCGGCGTTGATGTTTGAATAAATACACCCTTGCGTCCGAAAAAATCAATTAGTTTCTTTGTGTATTCCGCCAAATCTGTATTCTTGTCATTAATATGATCCCAATAAAAATGACGCAGGCATAAAACAGTTTTACCAGATACAGCCTCGCGCACTTTTGCCCAGTCCTGCACCTGTGGGATTGTAAAATCAAGGCCGCGCAGAAGAGGTATCTCCATCATGGCCTGGGCGACATTTGAAACATCGCCGCAGGAGTGGACCACTATGCCGCCGAATTCTTTTGCGATCATCGCGTTATATTTTACGCCGAACTCGCGGTAAAGTTTCGGAGAAAGAAGGGCTGCGGTGTCATCGCTGATTCGGATGCCAGTTTCTTTGGGTACATACCAGAACTCATGACTGACTCCGTAAAGATTTGTTATGCGTTTAAACATCTCTTTTATGTAGCCGATAGTTGCTTCGGTTATTTTTTCCAATAGCGTATGAACTTCGTCGGGATAAACGAGGGTGGCTTCTATAAATGAAGTGTATTCCCAAACCAGGGAAGCTGTAACAAGCGGAGATGGGACATTGACAACCCGTAAAGGAATTTTTGATTTTGCCTGAAGAGTCTCGACATGTTTCCACGCCTGTTCAAAATACGGGTTGTTAACGGGATCAGGCACTTTTAATTTATAAACATCGTCAGTATTTTCCTCGTTAATAAGGCAGCTGACCCACGGATCAGCTTCGTCATTGGGTTTACATTCACAGCCGAACGCGCCTGCAATTATATTTATACCCTGATTAGGTTTAATATTGGGAAAACCGTAATCGTATACGTCTTTGCGTTTTTGCGCATGATCTTCCGCCCATTCAATTTCCGCGTTGGGATTATTGTAGAATTTTTTTGTTGCCATATGCATCGGACCCACTTCTATAACAAAAGGCACCTCGTTTAAGTCTTCCATGCGCCAATTTGCTTCGATTAGGTTTTTCTTTGATTCAATGTTAAGTATTTCTGCCATTTCTTTTTTCCTTGTTACTTAAATGGCGACAAGCGCCGTTTAAAAGTATATCATCTTTTTTCCTTTTGTGTAAATTGAGGCTTTTCCAAAAACGCGAACCCGCGGTTCGAAAGTTTTGGAAAAGCCTCAATCAATTTACTTGTTTTCTGTTTTCGCTGCTTTAATGATTATGTTCCTGAAGTATTTTCCTTCATTGATGGACATACCTGCACGCGAGATGACATCACGCAGAAAGCGGGTTTGTTCCTCCCTGTTGGGATATTTATAAAAACCTATATCTGCCAAAGTATCTGTAATTGTGCTGACAAGCGCGGATGTTTCTTTCTGATTCATGGCTGTCCATTCACCTTTTACAGGGAGCTGCTTTTCCATAGCTAAAAATAATTCATAAGTATAAATCTGTACCGCGTGGGATAGATTCAGTGAAGGGTGAGTCTCACAAACAGGAATATGAGATGCGATATTACACATTTCCAGCTCTGTTTCTTCAAGTCCTGTTCTTTCATTACCAAAGACAATGGCGGCAGGGCCGGGGCGTTCCGCAAGCCAGGCTGCAAGCGCGCGCGGAGTCATTGAAGCGCTTTTTCTGTGATGTCCGCGCCTTCGGGTAGTACCTGCTATAATTGCGCAGTCTGCAATTGACGACGCAAGATCATCATAGATTCGTGCGTTTTCCCAGATATCCCATGAATTAATCGCTCTCTCGTATATTCTTTCCAAAACAAGAGGCTGAGGAGCGGCAAGCCGAAGCTCGGAAAGACGCATGTTTTTCATTGCCCGGCAAATTGCTCCTACATTTCCTGACTGCGAAGGGCGGCATAGAATTATCCTGACATCCCGTAAAAGCATGAATAATTATACTATCTTGTATTTTTTAATGTAAGATTTTTTACCATGTGCTTTTTTATCTGTTTCTGTTTAAGTTGACAAAAAAAAATATAATAATTATCATAAGTAAGGGGATATCTTTGATGGCTAAGATGAATTTGGGATTTTTTTCGGGATACCATAACAAGGAAGAGACATGGCAAACAATGATATCGTTCCCGGGTTTGATGATGAGAGGGATGACAGCCTCAAAATTAAACTCGAACGGGTTGCTAATGCGCCCGGATGTCTTTTGTTGGCTTTAACAGGATATATTGACACTTACAATTCTAATTTTTTCCAAAAGCGGGTACAGAGAGCTATAGAAAGCGGCTTTGTTAAATTGGTTTTTCAATGCGACAGTTTAAATTATGTTTCATCTACGGGCATTGGCTCTTTTACTACCTTTTTAAAGGCGGTAAAACCTCAAGGCGGCGATCTTGTCTTATTGGACATCCAGCCGAAGGTTTACGAGGTTTTCCAGCTTCTTGGGTTTTCACAATTTTTTAATATCAAAGACAGTCTTGATGATTCGATTCATTATTTTAATACAGATCAGACTCAGGAGAAACCGTTGGTTTTTCCCAAAGTTGTTTCTTGTCCCATTTGTTACAAGAAACTAAAGGCTGTTAAACCAGGCCGTTTCCGCTGTTCTGAATGTAAGAATATTCTTTCGGTAGATGATGCGGGCGAGGTCTTATTGGGTTAAAGGTGGTGCTATGGTAAACAGTAAAATCGAACAATATTTAATCGATCTGATGATTACATATCAGCAGGTTGATTCGAATTTGTGGCTATTGGATGATGAGGAACACGCTCTTCAAGGCGTAGCAGTTATGCAGGCTGAAACAATTGTAATAATCAGAGCAGAAATAATGAATGTACCTAAAAACAATCTGCTGGAACTATACACAAAACTGCTTGAAATCAATGCTTCTGATTTAGTTCACGGTGCATATGCCCTTGAAAATAACAAGGTTGTCCTAATTGATACATTGCATTATGACACTATGGATTATGATGATTTCAGAGCGGTATTGGATTCATTTAGTCTTGCTTTAACTGAGCATTATCCGGTACTTTCAAAATTTAGAGAAAAATCGTCTTCTTCGGAAGCATCGTCTTCCGGAAAAGCCGTAGGAGCATAGGTATGGGTATCTTTTCAAGACTTAAAACATTAATTTCCGCGAATGTAAACTCGCTTATCGGGAAGGCTGAAAAGCCTGAAAAAATGTTAAACCAGCTTATTATCGAGATGAATGAACAGTTAATTGAGTCAAAGAAAGCTGTAGCCATGGCAATTGCCGACGAGAAAAAACTTGAGCGCGAAAAAGACAACCAGTTTGCCCAGGCAAAAGAATGGGAACGCAAAGCAATGCTGGCAGTTACAAACGGCAAGGACGATCTCGCGAAAGAAGCTCTTCTTCGCAAGCAGGAGTACGATAATGCAGCCGCCGAGTATCAAAAACAATGGGAATCGCAGAAAAGTTCTGTCGATCATTTAAAAGAAAGCCTAAAAGAGCTGCAAAACAAGATCGAAGAAGCCCAGCGGAAGAAAAATCTTCTCATCGCAAGAGCAAAGCGAGCTGAAGCCCAGCAGAAGATTCAGGACACAATTTCCACAGTTTCCGGTAACCGCAGCGCCTTTGAGGCATTTGATCGTATGGCTACGAAAGTTGATGAAATGGAAGCGATGGCCGACGCTTCAAAAGAACTTCAGGATCTCAGCAACGATTCCAATCTTGAGAGAAAATTCAAAGAACTGGAAAGATCAGATTCCACCGCCGATATGATGCTTCTTGAATTAAAGGAGAAAATGAAGGCTCTTCCGGGAAGCTGATAAACGTTTTAGATTATTTTCATACTTCTTAATGGCTGAATTGAATGAGGCTGTTCCAAAAATTATTGTTGGAATAGCCTTTTTTTATAGCCGCTTGCAAAACTCGGTTAGTTTTGCTGCGGCTAAGCAGTTTTTCGGGCTAACGCCCTGCAAAACTGCGGTATTTAAAGGAAGCTCTTACAAAACTGAAGTTTTGCAAGAGCCTCTTTATATAAAATTTTTTCAAAAAACTTTTAAAATAGGTTGATCTGTTTTTTATATTTTTATATATTATCACCAGATAGAATTTCAATTTAATTTGAGTGCTATACCATTTCATAGTGAGAGTTGTACATAATAAAGTTTTTGATCCTGACTTAATTATGAACCGGTTAATATATTGTTTTTGTGGAAAATATATGTATATAACCTTAACAAATGAGTATTTGTATCAATTTAATTAACGGTTATTAATGAATTTCTTTATTTTAAATAACAGATAGCGTTAATTCCTTATCAGATAAAGAGTTACGTATTTTATTTTTATGAGTTGTTCTTAATAATAAAAATGTTAAAATAAGCAAATAGTTTTACTTGTGGAAATCCGGTGAATACAGGTGGAATTGTTAAAAATTTAGGAGTTTTACGATGAATGATGATATCGGCAGTATGCGTAACATTGGAATCAGCGCGCACATCGACTCGGGAAAAACCACCCTGTCTGAGCGTATTCTGTTTTACAGCAAAAAAATTCACGCAATTCACGAAGTCCGGGGCAAGGACGGAGTCGGCGCTACAATGGATCATATGGAACTTGAGCGCGAACGCGGTATCACAATTCAATCTGCCGCGACCCAGGTGACATGGAAAGACCATACCATCAATGTTATCGATACGCCCGGTCATGTGGATTTTACCATCGAAGTTGAAAGATCCCTTCGCGTACTTGACGGAGCGATTCTTGTACTTTGCGCGGTAGGCGGGGTGCAGTCTCAATCCATCACTGTTGATCGCCAGCTTAAGCGCTACAACGTGCCGCGTATCGCTTTTGTGAACAAGTGCGATCGCACTGGCGCGAATCCGTTCAAAGTGCGTCTCCAGCTGTGTGAAAAACTCGGCCTTAACGCGGTTATGATTCAAATTCCAATCGGGCTTGAAGACAAACTTGAAGGAATTATAGATCTTATTTCCATGAAAGCTGTCTATTTTGACGGGCCGCAGGGAGAAACAATCAGATACGCGGAAATTCCCGCTCATTTAAAAGCTGACGCGAATAAACACCGCGAAGAATTGCTGGACGCGGTTTCAATGTTTTCCGACGAGCTTGCCGAAAAATTTCTTGGCGGGGAAGCAATTCCCGATGAGATGATACATGCCGCGATTCGCAAAGGAACATTGTCTGAGCAATTTGTGCCTGTAATGCTTGGCTCCGCTTATAAATTCAAGGGTATTCAGCCGCTTCTGGACGGCGTGACGCATTATCTTCCCAATCCGACCGAAGTCAAAAATTTCGCCCTCGACCTTGATAAAAACGAAGAAAAAGTTGAGCTTAACGCCAATGAAAATAACGCGACAGTAGCGCTTGGCTTTAAACTGGAAGACGGTCAATACGGACAAATAACATATGTGCGGATATATCAGGGAAAGTTGAAAAAAGGCGAGGAGCTTTTAAATACCCGCGCGCGCAGGAAATTCAAAATCGGACGTTTAGTGCGCATGCATGCGGACAGCATGGAAGATATTAACGAAGGATCTCCTGGTGACATTGTCGCTCTCTTTGGAATTGAGTGCGCAAGCGGCGATACATTCTGCGGCGGTAATCTCAATTACGCCATGACCTCCATGTTTGTGCCGTCTCCTGTTATTTCTCTCGCGGTTATGCCGAAAGATAAAAAAAGTTCCGATCAAATGGCAAAAGCGCTCAACCGTTTTACAAAAGAAGATCCAACTTTTCAGACATATGTCGATCCTGAATCGAACCAGACAATTATTAAAGGGATGGGAGAGCTTCATCTTGAAGTTTACATTGAACGGATGCGGCGCGAGTACAAGTGCGAAGTAGAGACCGGTATGCCTCAGGTTGCCTACCGGGAGACAATCACGCAAAAAGCGGAGTTCAATTACACTCACAGAAAACAAACAGGCGGCGCCGGCCAGTTCGGGCGTGTTGCGGGTTATATGGAAACGTATTCTGTCGGCGATTATGAATTTGTCGACATGATTAAAGGCGGCTCAATTCCCACCGAGTATGTGCCAAGCTGCGACAAGGGATTTAAAGAGGCGATTAAAAAAGGCAGCCTGATAGGTTTTCCGATTGTTAATATACGCTGTGTTATTAATGACGGACAGAGCCACCCTGTCGATTCATCGGATATTGCCTTCCAGGCCGCCGCCATCGGCGCTTTCCGCGAAGCGTATAACAAGGCAAAACCGTGTATTCTTGAGCCGATCATGAAAGTGGCAGTGGAAGGCCCTACGGAGTTTCAGGGGAATATTTTCGGTTCGATTAATCAAAGGCGCGGTATAATTTCGTCTTCCGTTGAAGACGGACATTTTTCCCGCGTAGAAGCCGAAGTGCCGTTAAGTGAAATGTTCGGCTATTCCACAGTTCTGCGTTCGCTCACGCAGGGAAAAGCCGAGTTTACGATGGAATTTGAAAAATACTCGAAAGTACCTTTGAGCGTTTCGGATGAATTAATTAAGTTGGCAGAAGCAAAACGTAAATCAGGAAAGTAAAACCGGAGGTTTTTAGATGGTTTTAAGTGAATTTATTAACAGAAGTCCCATTAGGATTTTCGAGCAGTCTCTCCACGGCGGTTTAAAAGCGGGAGAAATAGGTATTATAGCTTCACCTAACGGAGTAGGGAAAACGTCGGTCCTTGTTCAGCTTGCCATGGATAAACTTCTTCAGGGGAAAAAGGTAATCCATGTTTCATTTACCCAATACAAACAATATGTTCCTTTATGGTACGAAGATATATTTACCGAAATTACCAGTAAAAAAAATCTTGAAAATGCGGCGGAAATCAAGAATGATCTTGTCAAAAACCGCGTACTGATGAGCTTTAACCAGGACGGGGTCACAAAAGAGCAGATTCTTAAAAGCCTTCGTGCAATGATTATTGACGGCGGTTTCAGGGCTGATTCGATTATTATTGACGGGTTTGATTTTTCCCGTATAAACAGAGAAGGAATTAATAACGTCAAAAATTTCGCAGTTGAACTTGGTCTTGGTATTTGGTATAGCTGTTCTGTGAAAGATTTAGAACAAATCTCTGAAGGCGGGAGTAAGGATAACATTCCTTTGGTACTTGGTAGTTTTGCCGATATTGTTGATATTATTATTATATTGCAGCCTAAACCGCATCATGTTGAACTTTCAATTTCCAAAGACAGAGGGGCTGCTATTGCCAAATCAGCGGCAATGAAGCTTGATCCTAAAACTTTGCTTATTCTGGAAGCTTAACAGGAATCAATAAGTTCAATTAACTTCCCTTTGTAAATTACCGGAATCGAAACTGTCTTTATTCGGGTTTTTTCTCCCTTTATTAATACGACATTTCTTTTTGGGCAATGTAAAACCTTTGCAAGAAACTCGCATAAGCAATTATTGGCTTTATTGTCTTGCGCCGCTGCTGCAATGCGAATACACAAACGCTTATTCCTGATCCCGGCGAACCCATTCTTTGATGAGCCGGGAAACGCTTTTATTTGTATAAGGACAGCTTCATTTTCCGTTTGCAGCCAGTCTTCCATAAAATATAAATTCCGGTGATTAATATATCATGTTTTTTAAAAAATTTTTTAAATGTTGACGAAAAAATTGAAATAATATAACTTTTTATCAGGAGACGTTAAATGAGCGCATGGATGCTAGTACCGTTAGTTGCTTTATCAATACCGATTATTGCTATAATTCTTGGTCACAGAAGCAGCAGTCAAAAAACAAAAATACGGGAACTTGAATTAAAAAAAGAGATTTTAGAACTTGAAATCGCTAAACAAAACAGCACTATAAAACTGCTTGAAGAAGAAAATAAAAAATATGATAAAATAATTAGTGGTAATACCAAATAAAAGTGAAACTTTAGATTTACCCCCCTGCCGCAGCGCAGCTAAAACAGCGTGCGGCCGAGCATGGTTTCTGCCTGATTGTTATCTCCGTCATTAATTGCGGTGCGGATGCGGCTTGAACTGATTGGGAGTGCTCCTTCCATGACTTCCGGCACAATCTCTGCGGGAATGCCGCGCGAAACAAGAAAGTCTTTTATTGCAATAGCGTTTGTATCAAGCTGGTATCCGCATCGAAAATTGCTTCCTGCAGCAAAAAACCCCAGGTTTCCGTGTTTTAATAAAATACTTATAAACTCGATTCCAGGCATTTTTTTAAACTCATCAGTAAAATCAACAGTAATAGTTAGCATTATTCCAAGTTTTTCAAATATTTTAAGTCTTTCCTGAAAGCTTTGAATATTATTTAATTCCCTATTTTCTTCATTTCTTATTATTTTGTGATTTTGCCTGAATGTGACAATTACCGGCAAATGGTTTGTATTATACGAAACTATCTTTCTGATTAGTTCCTGATGCCCCCTGTGAACGCCGTCAAACATTCCGATGGTCATGGATGTTTTTTTTTTATTAAGATTCAGATTATTATTAATAAAATTATTCCAGTTAATTACCTGCATTTAATCTCATGTGTTATTGGCGGCAGATTTGATTTCTTCCAGTTTAGTACGGAATAATTCATAATCCGGAGCAAGTCTAACCGCTTTTTCAAGCATACGTACAGCGCTTTTTTTTATTCCTTTAAAGTAATACACAAGCCCGCGCAAATAATAAAGCGCAGGATCAGCTTTTGGCTGCGGTTTTAGTTTTATTCTTATTTTTTCCGCAGCATCAAGTTCTTTTGAACATTTGCTGTAATCTTCAATACTGAAAGACCATTTTCCTATTAGCGCGCGCGCTTCCCAATTGTCATTGCCAAGCAATGAGAGCTTTTGCGTTACTACGGCAAGTTCCGGCATATTATACTGATTAAGAAAAATTCTCCCGGCGGTAATATATTTTTCCAGCGCCTTTTCTTTTTTCCCTGCAAGCTCCCATGCGTTAGCTGCATTAGCTATGTAAATGCCGTTTTCTCCGGATGACTGGGCCATTTTAAACGCCTTGTCCCATGTCTCGGCGGATTTCTTGTATTTTTTCAATTCCCAATAACTGCGCGCAAGCAATGTATAATAATTAATATCTTTATTAATAACCGCAGGATATTTTAACGCAAAATCTTTCAGCTCCGCGTATTTGTTCAATTCAAACAGTATCTTTAATTTTTCCGTATATGCGAGTTTTCCTTCGGCGGAATCAGGCCACTCAATTAAAATTGAATTAATATAATCTTCAGCTTCGCTGTAACGCTCAAGCCGGAATGCCATTCGCGCGGCGAGAAGGAGTTCCCTGCGTGTCCTTACTTTTGAGTAACCTGTAGTTACGCTGATAATTGCCTCATCTCTGCGTTTCCATGCTTTTTCAAGCTGATCCAGCGCTTTTGAACAGTCATTCATGGCCGCAAAAGTTTCCGCCAGACGCAAATGACATTCGGCGTTTATGTTTGACGCGTCAGTCCATTTTTTAAAATAAGTTTCAATAGCGTCCAGCCGCGTATCTATTGATATATACTCAAGATGCGCCTTACAGACACAGCTATACTCGCGGCTTTCATTTTCCTGTACATTGTTATCTGCTAATGTATCGCCGGTTTCCGCTTTGTTTTCTGTTACCTGTTCTTTATTAACCTCAACGCTTTCCTCATAAGCCGCAGCCGCGAATCCCAAACGGCCGCTTGCGATTGAATCAACATTTACTTCAGCGACCCATTTATTGTTAACATGGAAAATTAAATATGTTCCGTAAGTGATAATGTTCATGCTGACATTTGAACCGTCAAAATCGGAAATTTCTGTCCAGGCGATATGGGTTTTTGGTATATTATTTTTTACAGTATCAAAACGAAAATACCCCTTGCAGGATACAAGCGCCAGATAGTATGATTCATCATCCATGATGCGGAAAATGATTCCTGCTGCGGCATATCCGCCGAGGCTGTCAATGCGGAATTTTGATTCAATTATGTGATCCTGATATTCCGTTTCGGGAATGTCTGTCCAGGCAATGCAATTTGTTTTTTTTAAACCTAATTCAAGCGCTTTGTCTGACAGATAGGAATTATATGATGATTCTGATTTAATATTAAAAAGGGATTTTTTATTTCTTGACCGGAAAACACGAAATCCTGGTACCGGCTTTGTAAAATCTATTGTTAGTTTTTCATTGCAGGCATTATTCTTTCTATTGAGTTTCCGGGCGTTATGGGAGAGAGTGTAAATGAGCCTTCTTGAAAAAGCAACCATGATTAATAATAAGATGTACAATAAAAAACCAAAAAAGTCGATACATCTTTCAGAAAGAATGGATATTTTTCTTATTATAGCCATTTTTATTTTGATTGTTGTCCCAATAATTATTAGTGTTTCAGTGAAAAAGGATGAAGTCCCGCAGAAAAAAACAACATTGTATCTTTCTCCGCGGTTTGAAGAAGTATTGGGCAGGGAGTTAACAGAAAAATTAATACAGGAATATAAAAATAAAAATCCTGATATTCAGTTCGTTTTCTCCAATAATTCAGGAGAACCGGGACTTCACGGCGGAATAGTTAATTTAAACCCGGATGATGACCCGGCGCCTGATATTTTTCTTTTTGATGAAGGCAGCTTAAATGCCTATCTTGATAATGATATGTTACTTGAATTAAATTCCTTAACAGGATACGATTCCGGTTCCCGTCAGCTTGTAATACCGCTTGCTTCCTTTATGGATTTGCTTTTTTATAACATTGAGATTCTTACCGCCGCCGGTTTTGATTCCCCTCCCAAAACAAGGGATGAGTTTATTGCCTATGCAAGAAGAATTGCCGGCTCTGGTTTAAATGTATCCGCCGCCGCGTTAAGCCTGTACCGCGGCGACAAAAGGGCGCTTTCAAGGGACGTCTTTTCCTGGATTTGGGCGGGCGGCGGCAATTTCTGGGTTAACGGGGATAATCCGTTTCTTAACACCAGAGCTATAGTTAATGACATCGCTTTCTTCGGCACTTTAAACCGCGAAGGGCTGCTTGCGCCCTTTATATTTGAAACAACAGGAGATCAGCGCCTTATTGAGTTTACAAGGGGAAGAATAGCGATGATGACCGCGTCTTCGCGGGGTATTCCGTATTTAAGGGAAATGATGAAAGACGGCGCGTTCGGCATTACTACAATCCCTGACGCGGGCACCGGCGAAAGATACAGCGCCGGTATATCATCAATTTATGCCGCGATTTCCGCTGATTGTAAAAATATAAGCGAAGCGTGGAATTTCCTTTTGTTCCTGGCTGAAAAAAGCCCCTTTATTTGCGCCGAATTAAAAGCTGTTCCTGGAATGGTTTCAAGCGTTATTCCCGGTGATTATGTAAGCGACGATCCGTATTATTCCAAAGCATGGGAAATATTTGAGTATGCCCAAACCGCGGAAGGTTTTTCCGGAAAACCTGGTGCGGAGAAGTATGAAACAATTTTTCTGGAAGAATTGCAAATATTTTTTGAAAGCAGCCGAACCGCGCAGTTGACTGTAAATGCGATTCAACGACGCTGGGATGAGGAGTAATCTTAAAGATAAATCAACACTGTATATTAAAATAATCAAAATTGATCATTACAGCGGATTGAAGAAATAAGCTCTGTTGAATATACTGTCAATACGGAACAGGCTGGTCTTTAAAATATTCTAATGGAATATTTCACTGTTCTTGCAAGAGGTGTTCCGGCAGAACATTCTCTTTACAGGGATGTTTTTATATTTAAGGAGTAGTTATGAACTTTATTGTAAACGGCAGCAGTCTGCCGAATATACCGTGGGAAGACAGGCCGTCTTCAGGTACCGGAAGCGATCCAAAAAAGGATTTGATGTGGCGCTATTCGAAAAACCCCATTATTCCCAGGGACTTAACTTTACATTCAAACAGTATCTTTAACAGCGCGGTTGTCCCGTTTAAAGGGAAGGAAGCCGGTTTTCAATACGCCGGTGTTTTCCGCTGCGATGACACAGCCCGCCACATGGACATTCACGCGGGAAAAAGCAAGGACGGTATTAACTGGGTTATTGAGGATGAACCTATAAAGTTTATAAAGACCGACCATGAGCTGCCCGATTCAGATTATAAATATGATCCCCGCGTTATTTTTATAGAAGACCGGTATTACATTATTTGGTGTAACGGTTACTGCGGGCCTTGCCTTGGAATGGCTTACACATATGATTTTGAAAAATTTTATCAGATGGAAAATCCGATGATGCCGTATAACCGCAACGGCGCCCTGTTCCCGCGCAAAATAGGCAAAAATTACGCGATGTACAGCCGCCCAAGCGATTCGGGACACACTCCGTTCGGCGACATCTGGTATTCAGAAAGCCCCGACTTTATTTACTGGGGAAAGCACCGCCATGTAATGTCACCCAACGGCGGCTGGCAAAGCACAAAAGTGGGAGCAGGCCCCTGCCCGGTTGAAACATCAGAAGGCTGGCTTGTTTTTTATCATGGGGTACTGACAAGCTGCAACGGCTTTGTTTACGCTTTCAGCGCGGCGTTAATGGACCTTGACAAGCCCTGGAAAGTAATCGCGCGTCCGCGTCCTTACATTATTAACCCACGTGAAATTTACGAGCTTGCAGGCGATGTTCCCAATGTTACTTTCCCTGTCGCTTCTCTTGTAGACAAAGATACAGGCAAAGTCGCGATTTATTACGGCTGCGCCGATACAGTTACAGGGCTTGTCTTTGGTAAGATCGATGAAATAATTGACTGGGTAAAGAAGAATAAGATGTAATTTCATTACTTAACAAAGTAAGAAATATTAAGTCCGCATTTAATAATATGCTCTCTTGATAATAAGATAATAAAAATATCATCAGCCGGAAAGGAAAATCGTCTTTATTTGAATGTTTATCTCTACTGCACCGGTATTATTATCTCTACCGGTACGGTAGAACTATTTCTACCGTGCCTGAATTGTCTTTAATTACTGATTGGAATGGGCTTATCCGCTGGAAAGTAATATTTTTATTACTGTATCTATACTAACTCACAAAGAAAGAAATTAAGCAGCTTAGATTAGCTATATGCCGCTTTATATCCTTATTTTGTGGGTTAGGCGACACTTTTGTTCGCTTAATATGCATCTTAAAAAAAATCATAAAAAATGTGAATGTTAAAGAACTAAAATGAAGTATTTATAGTCTAATATATAAGGAAAGCAAGTAAATAATGGCAGAAACAAAGGAAACAATAGAATTTTTGGCAAAAAAAGCCGCAGAAGGGAACGAAGAATGTTTTGTTAACTTATGCAATTTGTTAAAAATAAAGCTTTTTCGTACCGCAAAAGGAATTCTTGGCAATGAATCATTGGCTCTTGATGCAGTTAGTGAAGCAATTTTTCGTGGTTTTAAGGGTATAAAACGGCTTCGTGAACCTAAATTTGTGGAAACATGGTTTATCCGCATAATAATAAATGTGGCAAAAAACTTTTATAGGAGGCAAAAACATGAAATATCAATGAAAGACGTGCCCGAAGGCATATATCATGAAAATCATAACGAAATGGAATTCAATCAAATGATTGAATCATTACAACCTGATCTGCGTGAAATAATCAGCCTGAAATATTATTCCGACTATACTCTTAGTGAAATAGCCGAAATATTAAAAATACCAGAGGGTACTGTGAAAAGCCGCTTGAACAGGGCGTTAAATTTGTTAAGGTTGGAGGTTATGAATGAATAAGGAATTATTTTTGCAATTTGTTGAAAACAATTGTAATTGTAAACAAGACCATCTTGATATTGCAATAAACAAAGGGCTGCAAAGAGCAAAAAATGACAGGGTTGATACAAAAAAAATATTAACGCTTGCTGTTGCATTTGTATTAACTTTTTCAATGTGTTTTACTGTAAACACAAGGCCGTTAAAAACGGCTGTGGAAGGTTATTATCTGAACTGGAATAAATCAATGTCAGGTAATATTGAAATTTTTGACAGTTATTTGGTTAATATAACCAATAACATTGAAAAACATTTAGGAGGAAATAAAT
>Ga0209755_10001586_pt1 | contig 34560 bp, 23 predicted proteins | sample TergutCo191P1_FD_187301 | JGI IMG/M metagenome (GOLD analysis project Ga0209755, IMG submission 187301) | Cornitermes sp. P1 segment gut microbial communities from Petit-Saut dam, French Guiana - Co191P1 (SPAdes) (version 2) | ecosystem: Host-associated > Arthropoda: Insects > Digestive system... | reverse complement strand
CAGGCCGGCGGTCTTTTTTCCGAGCTTAAGCTGGCGCTGGGGTATTACTTCGACCCGGCGGGAGGCCTCCAGGAAGGCCTTCTGTTTCTGGGACTCGCCTTAAGCGTGGGCTTCTAAAAAGCTCCCGGAACCGCGATACCGCCGTACTTCACCACAAACGGTGTCGCGGTTCCCCTCCCCTCCCTCCTACAGCATCACCGAGCCGAAGGGCGGCGCCTCCTCCAGAACGCGGGCGATTACGCGGTGGTTTTCCAGAACCAGGCCGGGGTCGTTTTCCAGAATGAAGAAAGCGTCCGCGCGGGCTTTTTCAAGCATGGCCGCGTCGCGTATCGGGTCAGCGATTCCCAGGTTCAGGTAACCGGACTGTTCCGTTCCGGTAATCCGGCCGGGGCCGCGAAGCCGCAGATCCTCCTCGGCGATTGCGAAGCCGTCGGTGTTTTCAAGCATTGCCTTGAGCCGGGCCTTGCCGTCGTCGGTCAGGCCGTTTGAGTAGACCAGGAAGCAGTAGGCCTGTTCCGGGCCGCGGCCCACCCTTCCCCGGAGCTGGTGCAGCGCGGAAAGGCCGAAACGTTCGGCGTGTTCCACCACCATGCAGTTGGCGTTTGGTACGTCCACGCCCACCTCCACGACGCTGGTGGCCACCAGTACCTTTATTTCGCCTTTGCGAAAACGTTCCATGGTTTGCCGCTTTTCCTCCTCGTCCAGCCTGGAGTGGACAAGCGCCACGGCAAAACCTGGGAAGACGGTTTTCGAAAGCCGTTCCGCCATTGAAACCGCGTCCTTCAGACCGCCGCCGTCGTCGTCGTTTTTTTCCGGCGCGTTTTCAATAAGCGGGTAAACGAAATACGCCTGGGAACCGGCCTCCAGTCTTTTGCGCACGAAATCGTAAACCCGGTTTGCGCCGGACGATTCCCCGGCAAGGTGGGTTTTGACCGGTTTTCTCCCCGGCGGCAAATCCTGGATTACCGACACGTCCATGTCGCCGAAAACAGTCAGGGCCAGGGTACGGGGAATGGGCGTGGCGCTCATCATAAGCAGGTGGGGGGGGGAGGGGCCGGTTCCTTTGTCCATAATGAGGGAACGCTGGATTACGCCGAACCGGTGCTGTTCGTCCACCACCACCAGCTTTAGGTTTTTGTACGCAACGTCCCCGGAAAAAAGCGCGTGGGTTCCCACGGCTATGTCTATGTCGCCCAGGGCAAGGTGGCGCAGAAGGTCCTTTCTGCCAGCAGTTTTTACGTTTCCGGTAAGGAACGCGATTCCAAGCCCCAGCGGTTCGAGCAGACGCGCCGCGCTTTGGGCGTGCTGACGCGCAAGCAGTTCCGTGGGGGCCATTAGCACGGCCTGCGCCCCGTCGTCCACCGTCCGCAGCGCCGCCAGAAACGACACCAGCGTCTTTCCGGAACCCACGTCGCCCTGCAAAAGGCGCGACATGGAAAGGCCGCCGGCGGAGCGCGCCATGTCCGCGTTGATTTCCTCCACGGCTTCCGTCTGGCCCCGCGTAAGCTTAAAAGGCAGACGCTCGATCAGGCGCTTCTGCAGCGGCGAAAGGGAAACCGGCCCGGTTCCGCCCCCCCCCCGGGGGGTGCGCGTTCCGGTTTTTCGCGCCAGGGCGCGTTTGGCTATCATCACCTCAAGGTAAAACAGTTCCTCGTACTTCAGGGTGTTTTTCGCCAGTTCCAGTTCCTCCATGGAGGCCGGAAAATGGACGGCCCTTATCGCGGCGGACTTGGAAAGCGTTTTTTCCCCGGACGGTATTCCGGGGGGAAGTTCGTCCTCCAGACCGGCGGCGTGTTCCTCCACGGCCCGGGCGACAAACCGGCGAAGCGCGGACTGGGTGAGGCCGGCGGTAAGGGGATAAACCGGCAGAATGCCAGGGCTCCGGTTTTCCGCCCCGGCCGGTTCCAGATCGAACGCGGCGGACTGGATGTCGCCGTACCTGTACCGGAAAACGCCCCACAGGCGGAAACGCCCGCCGGGCACGAGCTGTTTTTCCATCCACGGGCGGTTGAAGCAGACCAGCGCCGCCGTGCCGGTTTCGTCCCGGACGTAAACCTTCAGCGTGGATTTCAACCTGCCGCCGCCGCCGCGAATCCAGTCGCGGCTTATCACGGTAACCTCCGTGCAGACCGGCGCCCTGTGGAATTCGGCAATCGGAACCCGGACGCTCCTGTCCTCCCATTCCCGGGGGTAGTGCGTCAGAAGTCCGGCCACGTTCGTTATTCCCAGCCGCGCAAACCTGGGAAGCAGCGCGGGGCCGATACCCTTGACGGAAATCAACGGCGCGGCAATGGAACGCAGCAGCATTTTATCGACGCGGGGGGCCGTATCTTTGGTCCGGCCAAATGCGGCCGGAATCGTACGTGTCCGTCATTCCCTCAAGGAACTGATCCGGCGGATACTCCGGAGAAGGAGGAAACATCACTCCGTGAAGCAGTCCCAGAAGCAGTCCGCCGATTATCCACAGCGCCAAAAACAGGGCGATGCTGATTATCATGCCGGTGACGAAGTTCACCCTGCGTCCGCGAAAGAGTGTGCCGGTAACGCGGAACAGAATCGGGCGCGAAATAGTGTCAACAATCTGCCAAAAAGGGCCGTACATGCCGGCCTTCGCGATATAGCCGACAAGCCGGACGGCCAGGACAATGATGCAAAACCAGAGGAGGAAGGAAAATATCGACCACGCTCCGGTCAAAAGTATGTCAAGGACAATCAACGGGCTTACGGTGCCGTGGTACGCTATTCGAGCAAAAAAAACCTGGAGCAGTTGCAGGGACGTTATGGCGACAATGGGGGTAAGGTCCAAAAAGCCGATCCGCAAATTCACGCGCCGCCGCCACCAGTTTAGGTAGGGGTCGGTTGCCTTTTGCAGGAACCGCACGATTCCGGAGCTTTGATCCGTGTTGAACCAGGTCAGTATGATCCTGGCGACAAGAACAAGCGAGTACACGCGCAAAGCGTGCCACAAAAAATATGATACCGTCGTTACTGCAAGCTGCATTCTTCCTTCCATGCCCTGGCAACCCCGGAACAGCCTTCCAGTACGCCAAGAGCTTCCTTTTCCGCTTCCGTGCTTAGGCCGCCGCCGGCGCGGATTATTTTTTCCGTATCCCCGGATACGTGTATATGAATAAACACGGGACACGGGCCGGGGTTTCCCGCAAGGTAGTTTCGCAGGGGAAAAATGTTTTCGTCCCTGTCCGCGGCCCCGCCGTCCAGGGTTATGTGAATGGCGTTGAGCCGCCGGCCCTGTGCGTCCTCCCGCTCCCCGGTTTCGTCCGGCCCGTCCCCGGGCGGCGGCGCGGCGCGGTTTTCCGCCGGAGGAACCTTGGGCTCCTCTCCGGCGGCGGCCTTACGCGCGGCGGAACGGCACAGCGCGGCGATGTCGCTTACGCCGCTGACCCTAATGCTAGGCTTATCCGGGTTTCTGGCGTTCGCCGGGTCTATGCTGCCTTTGAGCGCCACGAATTCGCCAAGGCTTAAAAGGTCGCGGTTTTCGTTCCACGCCTTGGAGAAAAACACGAAGTCTATGTCCCCTTCGAAGTCCTTGAGGGTACCGAACGCCATGTCGCTGCCGTTTTTGTCCTTTGTCTCCCGCAGGGACGTAACCTGCCCCACCGCGGTGTAGCTGCCCTTTTCCGCGACGGAAAGCGCGGAGGCTTTAAGGTCCGCCATGTAGAGCCAGGCGGCGCGGAACTTTTCGCGCTTTTTCGCCAGAGCGCCTTCCTCCGCGATGGCGTCCTCCGCTTCCGCGTGGTTGACGATACCGTCAACCACGAAACTGTATTTGTCCTTGTCCTGCTGGAAATCAATCTTGCCCCTGAAAATGGCGATGTTGTCCACCTCCACCCTGTCCCGGCATTTCTCCCAGGTTTTGGGAAAGAAAATCATCTCTATTTCGCCGTTGTAGTCCACGATTGTGGCGTAGGCCATTTTTCCGCTTTTGGCGTTGACGATTTTGCAGTTTTTGACAATCCCCATAAGGATTTGGCTTCCGGTTTCCAGGCCCGTCCGGTTCCCCAGGTTTACCCTTACCGCCTTTTGCCACAGGTCCCGGTATTCGTCCAGCGGATGGCCGGAAAGGTAAAAGCCGATAAGCTGCTTTTCCAGCTTGAGCCTTTCGCTCTTGCTCAGTTCCGGAAAGTCCTCGAACACAAAATCGGCGTACTCCTTTTCGTCGGTGTCCCCAAAAAGGCTGGTCTGGCCGAACTGCTTCTCGTCCTTCTGTTTCTGGGCAAACTCCACCGCGCGTTCCAGATTCCCCAAAAGGTTTTCGCGCCGTTCGCCAAAGGTGTCGAAGGCCCCGGTGTTTATAAGCCGTTCGATTACCGCCTTGCCCACCAGCTTTATGTCAATCCTGTTAAGGAAATCCATGAAGTCCCTGTAGGGGCCGCCGTCCCTGCCCTCCCCCCCCTGGGGGGGCTGTCTGCCGCGCACAATCTCGTCGGAGGGGGCTTCGCCGATGCCCTTGATTCCCAGGAGGCCGTAGACTATGCGCCCGTCAACGATGGAAAACAGTTTGCCGGAACGGTTTACGTCCGGGGGATCTATCGCTATGCCCATTTTCCGGGCCTCGTCTATGCACTCGGAAAGCTTGTCCTTGTTCGCGCTGTTGATTTCGTTGCTGAGGTTTGCCGCCATGAATTCGGCGGGGAAGTTCGCCTTGAGGTACGCGGTGCGGTAGGCCACCACCGAGTACGCCGCCGCGTGGCTTTTGTTAAAACCGTAACCGGCGAAAGGAACCAGAAGCTCAAAAATGTCGTCGGCCTTCCCGGTACTGTAGCCGCGCGCCAGGGCCCCGTCGATGAACTTCACCTTTTCCCTGACCATCTTTTCCATGATCTTTTTTCCCATGGCCCGGCGCAGTTCGTCCGCGTGGCCAAGGGTGAAACCGGCGACTATTCGGGCCACCTGCATAACCTGTTCCTGGTAGACGATGACCCCGTAGGTTTCCTTGAGTATTTCCTCCAGGCTTGGGTCCGGATACGTTATACCGCGCTTTCCGTTTTTCGACGCAATAAACTGCGGAATGTTGTCCATGGGGCCGGGCCGGTAGAGCGCGTTAAGGGCGATTAGATCCTCTATTTTTCCCGGCTTGGCCTGTTTGAGAATGCCGCGCATTCCGTCCGACTCAAACTGGAATATCTCGAAGCTGTTTCCCTCCCCCAGCATTTTGAACGTTGCCTCGTCGTCCTCCGGAGCGGCCTCCACGTTGAAGCCGGCGTACCCCCCCCCCCTGTTCCGGATTAGGTCCTCCGTGTGCTTGATTACGTCCAGCGTTTTCAGTCCCAGAAAATCCATCTTGATAAGGCCGCAGCTTTCCAGAAAACCCATGCTGTACTGCGTGGCTACGGCCTCCGTCTTGGAGTCCTTGTACAGCGGCACCAGATCGTGCAGGGCGGTTTTGCCTATGACCACGCCGGAAGCGTGAAGCCCGGACTGGCGGTTGAGCCCCTCCAGTTTTCGCGCCAGGGAGAAAAGCTCGGTGTATTTGGGATCGCGTTCCGCCTCCTCCAGCCTTGGTTCCGCCGCGAACGCCTGTTTCAGGGTAACGCCCGCCTTTGCGGGAATCAGCTTGGCGATTTTTTCGGACTCGTCGATCGAGATGCCCAGAGTCCGGGCCACGTCCTTGATTACCGCCTTGGCCCCCAGCGTCCCGAAGGTGATAATCTGGCCGACGCGTTCCTTGCCGTATTTTTCGGTAACGTATTTGATAACGTCGTCGCGGCCGTAGTTCGCGAAGTCTATGTCGAAATCCGGCATGGAAACGCGCTCCGGATTCAAAAAACGCTCGAAAAGCAGACCGTACCTGAACGGGTCTATGTCGGTGATTCGAAGCGCGTACGCGACTACCGAACCGGCGCCGGAACCCCGCCCCGGGCCCACCGGAATGTCGCGCTCCCTGGCCCAGCGGATAAAGTCCTCCACGATTAGGAAGTAGCCGGAAAAGCCCATCTGAACGATTACGTCAAGTTCGTATTCCAGGCGCTGCCGCATCTCGCTCCATTTTTCCCCGGCCTCCGTTTTTTCCTCCGGGAAACGTTCGGCAAGGCCCCGTGCGGAAAGGTGGCGAAGGTACGCGTCGGCGTTTTCGAATCCGTCGGGAATACTGCTGTCCGGCAAATACCGGGGCAAATCCTTCGTGGTGATTTGCGGAACGTCGGCGACGCAGCGTTCCGCGATGCGGACGGTGTTTTCGATCGCCTCCGGGTAGTCCGGAAACAGGTCGGCCATTTCCCGCGCGCTTTTTAGGTAAAATTCGCTGCCGAAATATTTTTTGCGTTTTTCGTCGGTCCGGAACTTCGCGGTGCCTATGCACAAAAGAATGTCGTGGGCCACGTAGTCGTCGCGTTCAAGGTAATGCACGTCGTTCGTCGCGACCAGCGGAATTCCGGTTTTGCGGGAAATGGCGGCAAGCTCCGCGTTGACGGCCTTTTGGGAATATTCGCCGCGCAGCACGTCGGCGGGAATGCCGTGATCCTGTATCTCAAGGTAAAAGTTCGGGTTGCCGTTTTCGTCCCTGCCGAAAAGATCGCGGTACTTAACCGCCTTTTCCGCGGCTTCGCCGGTTTTCCCCGCGCGAATCAGCCGAGGTATCTCGCCGGAAACGCAGGCGGAAAGGGCGATAAGACCGCCGCGGTACTGCGTCAGAAGCTCCTCGTCAATCCGGGGCCGGTAGTAGAACCCCTCGGTATAGGCGCGGGTGCTCAGCTTGGCCAGGTTGAAGTAGCCCTCCCGGTTCGCGGCCAGCAGCACCAGGTGGTAATACTTGTTCTCGTTTTCCGTCCCCTTTTTTTCCGTGCGCGAACCAGGCGAAACGTAAACCTCGCAGCCGATTATAGGCTTGACGGGGTTTTTGCGTTTCCCGCACGCGGCGATAAAGTCCATCGCGCCGAACATGTTGCCGTGGTCGGTAAGGGCCAGGTGCGTCATGCCCAAAGCCTCCGCCTTGTCCGCCAGACCCTTCACCGAGGCGGACGCGTCCAGCAGCGAAAAATCGGAATGAACATGGAGATGGACGAAACCGCTCATGGGGTTTTATTTTACCCTGAAAACCGGCGCGGGGCAAGCGGCGTTTTTACGCGCCGGTTTTTTTCCCGCCGCCGACAGCCCGAACGGCCCCCTTTCAACCTGGGCCGTGACGGGATTTCTCTTGACAATTACCGGCGCCGTGGCGATATTCTATGGAACCGATAACCAAAACCGCGAAAAACGCAGGAGGCGAACATGAGTTCACACGAGTACGTCGAAAACCTGGTCAACAAATTCATCACGGAGATTACCGACAACCTGTTCCTGTCCATCGAGCGCGACGACGAAACCATGAGGGAGTACATGACCAACGTAAACCGGTTCGGGCTGGAGGAGCTGAACAGGGCAATCGGCCTGAAAATCCGGGACCGGCTGCAGCTTGAACACGACGGCGAAAACCACCATCCCAGAAGCCGCCTTATAAAATCGTACACCGTCCACAAAAAATAGGACGGCGGGGGAAAACGCCGGGCAAACCCCAAACCGGATTCGACCGGCGCTTTCCCGGTTTGCTACAGGCCCAGCAGGTACTGGTTTACCATATTTTCAAGGTATTCCTGTTTGCCGCTGGTCATGCCGGCCTTTCCGTAGTCGCTTCCCAGTTTGGCCAGGTCCTCAAGACCAAGCTCGCCCTTTGCGAAACGCGAGCCGTCGCCGGAATCGAAGGAGGCGTAGCGGTTTTTCACGAAGGCGCCGAGTTTGCCGTCCCTGAGAATCCTGTCGGCAACCTCAAGGCCAACGGCAAAGCTGTCCATGCCGCCGATGTGCCCGACAAACAGATCCGCCTGATCCACCGAATTCCGCCTGATTTTGGCGTCGAAGTTGAGGCCGCCCGTGGTAAAGCCCCCGGCCCTCAAAATCGCGTACATCGCCAGCGACGTTTCGTAGTAGCTGATCGGGAACTGGTCGGTGTCCCAGCCGTTCTGCGTGTCGCCCCGGTTCGCGTCCACCGAACCGAACAGGCCCATGGCCGCCGCGGTTTCAAGTTCGTGGACGAAGTCGTGCCGGGCCAGTTCGGCGTGGTTGGCCTCTATGTTCATGCGGAAGTCCTTGTCCAGATCGTAATAGCGCAGGAAGCCGGCCACGGTTTCCACATCGAAGTCGTACTGGTGTTTGGACGGTTCCATCGGCTTGGGCTCAATGTAGAACATGCCCTTGAAGCCCTGTTTGCGGGCGTAGTCCCTGGAAACGGTAAGGAACCTGGCAAGGTGTTCCTTCTCGCGCTTGAGGTCGGTGTTAAGAAGGCTCATGTAGCCTTCCCGTCCGCCCCAGAAAGTGTAGCCCTCGCCGCCCAGAACGATTGTGGCGTCGATGGCGGCCTTGACCTGGGCCGCCGCAAGGGTCAGAACCGCGAATTCCGGATTCGTGGCCGCGCCGTTCATGTAGCGCGGATGCGAAAAGCAGTTTGCCGTTCCCCACAGCAGTTTTACGCCGGTCGCGTCCTGCCGTTCCTTCGCCTTGGCGACAATCGCCGCAAGGTTTTTCTCGCTTTCCGCCGGAGTCGCGCCTTCCGGGGCGATGTCGCGGTCGTGGAAAGCGTAGTACTCCGCGCCGAGCTTGGTGAAAAACTCGAACGCCGCGTCCAGTTTCCGTTCCGCAGTGTCCATCGGGCCGCTTCCCGCCCAGGGATGAACCAGGGTAGCCTGCCCGAAGGGATCGTTGCCGTCCGCGCAGAAGCTGTGCCAGTACGCCACCGCGAAACGCAGGTGGTCCTTCATTTTTTTGCCGGCAACGACCTTTTCCGGGTCGTAGTACTTGAACGCCAGGGGGTTGTCGCTCTTCGGACCCTCGAAGCCGATTTTGCCGATACCGGGGAAATACTCCTTGCTCCCCACGAAATAGTTAGCCATGTACGCCTCCAAATTTATTCTTGCCTCAAGCCGTCGGTTTCGAAAACGACACGCCGGGCCGCCATTTCAATTCTACCCGTCCCGCGCCGTCGTGTCCACCGAAAAAAAACGCTACTTTTCCCCGCCGCCTTCCATGGTTTGGATTGTGCCGTCCGGATTGTAGATTAGCTCCCTTACCTTCAGGCTCCTAAGCCAGGTCTTTCCGCCGCTGGGACCGGAGTCGTGATGGAAAAGGTACCATTTTCCCTTGAACTCCACTATCGAGTGATGGGTCGTCCAGCCGACCACCGGAGTGAGGATTACGCCCCGGTACGTAAACGGCCCGTAGGGGTTGTCCCCGGTGGCGTAACACAAAAGGTGCGTGTCGCCGGTGGAATAGGAAAAGTAGTATTTGCCGTTGTACTTGTGCAGCCAGGGGGCCTCAAAAAAGCGGCGCTTGGTGTCGCCCTGGGTTACGGGCTTGCCGTTTTCGTCCAGGATAACCACCGGACGCGGATCCTCGGCAAACTGGAGCATGTCGTCGCTCAGTTTGACCACCCGCGCGGGAATGGCCGGCTCGTCGTCCGCCGGGTAGGTGCCGCCGGTTTCCAGAGCCTTGTTGTCCCGGTAGCGCTGGAGCTGCCCGCCCCAGATTCCGCCGAAGTACATGAAATGCTCCCCGTTTTCCTCCCAGACGGCGATATCGATGCTGTAGCTGCCGCGAATCGGGTCTGGCTGCGGGACGAACGGCCCCTCCGGACGGTCGGCGACGGCCACGCCTATGCGGAAAACGTCGTTCCTGTCCTTCAGCGGGAAATACATGTAGTACTTCCCGTTTTTGTGAGCCACGTCGCCGTCCCACAACTGGCGGCCGGCCCAGGGAATGTCCTTTACGTCCAGCGCGACGCCGTGATCGGTTACCGCGCCGTTTTCCACATCGTCCATGGAAAGGACGTGGCAGTCCTTCATATTGAAGTGGTCGCCGTTGTCGTTCTCCGGAACGCCGCTTTCCCAGTCGTGGGACGGATAGATGTACAGCCTGCCGTTAAAAACGTGAACGGAAGGGTCGCACATGTAGTCGTCCGGAACCAGATATTTTGCCTGCATTGGGCCTCCTTGGTTTCGCTTCCCGAAAACCGGGGCGGGTTTCGGGGCTTTTTTGGTTTCGTTATTCTACCCCGGTTTCGCGGGTTTGTCAAAAGCGCCGGAACCGGTAAAAGCGGACCAAGTTTCCGAAAATTGCGCTGGACACAAAGGCCCGGCTTTGCTATACTGTATACGTACCGCGCCGGAAACGGCGCGTGCGCGGCGCCGTACCCAAGCGGTAAGGGAGAGGTCTGCAAAACCTTTATGCATCAGTTCGATTCTGATCGGCGCCTTTCGCAATGGACAATCCCGCCTCGCGTTACCTAATCACGGTCGCCGCGCTGTTCGCGCTGCTTGGCCTTTCCGCGTTTTTTTCGGTCTGCGAAACCGGGTTTACGTCGCTGAACAAAATCAAGCTCAAAAACATGCTGTCTGGAGAGGCCGAAAGGGACGCGGGAAAGAACGGCCGGAAACGCCGGCTGGCAAGGCTGCGCACCCAAAGGGCGCGTCTGGTTCTGCGGATGCTGGACTCCTACGACAAACTGCTTTCCGCCGTGCTGATTGGGAACACGCTGGTCAACATGGCCTCCTCCGCCATTGCCACCATGCTCTTTATCGAACTGTTCGGGGCGCGGGGGGTTACCGTCGCGACCCTTACGATGACCGCGCTGGTTCTAATCGTCGCGGAAATTTCCCCCAAGACCATGACGAAGGAGTCGCCGGAGGCGGCGGCGCTGAAGGTGGCTCCGGGTCTGCGCGTTTTCATGTTCGTCTTCGCCCCGGTTTGCCGCCTTGCCGGCGCGTGGAAGGAGCTTATCCTCAAGGTCTTCCGCGTGAAGACCGACCGCTCGATTACGGAGGACGAATTCCTTACGTTCGTGGAGGAAGCCCGGCAGGAGGGGGGAATAAGCCGGCAGGAGGAACGCATGATCCGCCAGGCCATGGACTTCGACGAGACGGCGGCCGCGGAGATAGTTACCCCCCGCGTGGATCTGGCGGCGGTTTCCCTGAACGACACCGCGGAGGAAATCGACGGAGTTTTTGCCCGCACCGGTTTTTCGCGGCTTCCGGTCTACCGCGAAAACATAGACAACATTGTCGGGGTCATACTCCTGAAGGACTTCCACCACGAGGTGGTCAAAAAGGGCAGGCTCCCCGGCGAAATCGTAAAGCCGGCGGTCTTTGTAACCAAAACGATGAAGATATCCCGGCTTCTGCGGACGCTGCAGGAGAAAAAGTCGCACATGGCGGTTCTGGTGGACGAGTTCGGCGGGACGCTGGGAATCGTTACCATAGAGGACATCGTGGAGGAACTGGTGGGGGAAATCTGGGACGAGCACGACAACGTGAACGAGCCGCTGCGGGAAAACGCGGACGGCAGTTTTACGGTTCTGGGCGGCGCCGGTTTCAAGGACATGCTGGAGTTTGTCGCCGACGGCGACCGCGACGAAACCCGGGACGAGCGGACGCCGGAGGACGCGATTCCCGGAACCACGGTGGGCAACTGGGTAATGGAGAAGTCCGGCGGGCAGCCCCGCGTGGGCGCGGAATTCGCCTGGCGCAAACTGCTTATAAGGGTTTCGCGCGTGCACCACCATCGCGTGATGGAGGTGGCGGTTACGAAAACCGGCGAACGGGACTGACCCCGCTCCGGTTTTCGCGGCGGGGCCTGCCCCGCCCTACCCTTCCCTGACCTGCCGGCACGTCAGCTCGTAAAGCTCCACGTACCTGTTCGCCGACTTTTCCCAGGAAAAATCCTTGGCCATGGCGCGCCGGCGCATGGCGGCAACGTGTTCCGGATTGTTGTACCACGTCCAGTTCGCCCAGCCCACGGTATCGTAGATCGCCTGCGGGGTAAGGTCCTCGAACATGAAACCGGTGCCGTCGCCGGTCGTCTGGTTGTAGTTTTCCACCGTGTCGATAAGCCCCCCGGTTCTTCGCACTATGGGAAGCGTGCCGTAGGCCAGCGAGTACAGCTGGTTCAGGCCGCAGGGCTCGTAGCGGCTGGGCATAAGGAAAAAATCGGAACCCGCCTCTATAAGGTGGCTCAGCTCCTCGTCGTAACCGATGTGGGCGTTGAAGTTGGGAAGCCTGGACGCCAGGCTTCTTACCTCGTTTTCGCACCACGCCTCTCCGGAGCCGAGCAGGACAAGCTGGAGCTTCATGTCCGTGCAGATGTTCCACGCGGAGCCGTGGTTCGCGCCGAACAGATCCCACACGCCCTTCTGCTCGGTAAGCCGGGTTACCATGCCGATAACCGGAACGGCCGGATCCTCCGGAAGCCCGAAATGCCGCTGCAGAGCGGCCTTGGCCAGCGCCTTTCCGGACATGTCGTCGGCGGAATAGTTTTTGGGTATGCGTTTGTCCTTTTGGGGGTTCCACACGCTGGTGTCGATGCCGTTGATTATGCCGGAGTAGTCTGCGCCTCGGTAGCGCAGAACGCCGTCCAGCCTGAAGCCGTGCGGGCCGGTTTTCGTTTCCTCGGCGTAGTTCGGCGAAACCGTGTTCAGCCTGTCCGCGCTGTAAAGGCCGGCCTTCAGGAAGTTCATCATGCTCCAGTCCTCGAAACCGGCCTCGTAGAACACGTCCCAGCCCAGGCCTGTGTAGGGGAAGTTTTCCTTGCTGTAGATGCCCTGGTAGCCAAGGTTGTGTATCGTAAGCACGGAACCGGTGTTTTCGAAACCGGCCCGGCTTCCTGGGACGCGCCTTTCGGCGAATTTCAGGTAAACCGGAACTATGGCCGTCATCCAGTCGTGGGCGTGAAGTATGTCCGGATACCAGCCCAGCTTGCGGCAAAGCTGGAAGGCGGCGCGGCCGAAAAAGGTAAAACGCTGGGGGTTGTCCAGGTAGTCCGAATCCAGGCTGGCCCCGTAAAGCCCGTCCCTGCCGAAGAAAATCTCGTGCTCGATTAGGTACATGCCGACGGGGTTTTCCTTCGGCGAGCCCGGAAGGGGCACGGTGTAAACGCCGCACCATTCCTCGCGGCCGCCCACCGGAACGCCCAGCGCCCCCTTGATCTGCTTCAGCGAATCCCTGTCTATCGAGTAATACCGGGGAAGCACGATTTTTACCTCGTGCCCCATTTTCGCCAGGCAAATCGAAAGCGCGGAAACCATGTCGGCAAGACCGCCGCTTTTGGCGAAAGGAGCCGCCTCGCTGCTGACCATCAAAATTTTCATGCACAAACCCCCTGAGCGCGATATTGATTGGATTTAACCGGCACCGTTTCAGTGTACACCGGCTTGGGGCTTAGGGCAAGCGAAAAATCGAAAAACGGAAACCGGGGAGAAGGCGAAGATGGACCCCCGTCCCGGTTTCCCCGGAAACTTAAAACAGATTCACGCGAAGCCCGAACGTCATCCGGAATATCGTCGAGGGGATCACGAGTTCGGCACCCGGCCTGGTCTGCACGTCGGTTGTGGCGAACCACAGTTCCGGCTGAACGTACAGGGCGAAATTCCGGAAGCGGTTCCAGTTGGGGAACAGCTTCTGCATGTTCACGTTGGCGACGTCCCACTGCGCGAGCACCGAGGTCATCAGCACCGGATTGCGTTCGCCCATCTCGAACCAGGAGAAGTTGGCTCCGACCGCCAGGTTCATGGAGTAGAAGGCCCAGTCCGGGCCGAACATCCACGAGAAGGGCAGACTGAAGATGTTCGCCAGCAGCCTTACCCCTAAAACCATGCCGGTGTAGCGCCCGCCGTAGACTATTCCCTGTTGCCTGTCCGACGGCGCAAGGCCGAACTGGGTCTGCAGACGCACGTTGTCGTCGAAAAAGCTTAGCCCGAAGCCCACCTCGAAGTAGGTAGCCCCCAGGAACTTGAAATCAAAGTAGGCCCCCCGCAGGATGCCCGGAACGGAATACCGCCACTTGCCCAGGGTGCGCAGACTGATGTCCACGCCGGCCAGACTGTTGTTGTCGCCGGCTATGCCGTAAATAAGGACGCTGTCGCGGTGGGCGGTTCCCTCGAACGGCGTAATCGTGTGTATGAACGGAGGCGTGGTGTCCACGTACAGCATGACCCGGCGAACCGCCTGCTCGCCGTTGGCGAACCGCGCCCTTACCAGAATCGGCAGGTACCCGGCCGTAAGCTCGCCGGTTTCAAGGCGGAACCTCCAGTCGCTGTTTCCCCTGCCGCCCCTGGCGTACCGGAAAGTGCGGCCGTTGTCAAAGCTTACCTGAACCGATCCCAGAGCGCGTTGCCCGGCCAGGGCGCGGCGCTCCGCCCTGTCCGCCTCCGGGTCGTCCTCCGCGGAAATCCAGGCGCGGCCGGAAAGCCAGGGCCGGGCGGTAATCACGTCGCCGTCCCTGTGGCTGTCGACGGTAAGAATCGGGCCATGGCCGGAATAAAACACGGTGTGGATGGGACTGGAAATGCGCTGGCCGGTCTCGATCATGTCGAAGTACACCGAAATAGCGTGCGCCTGTCCGTCCCGCAGAACGTCGGCCGGAAGCTCGTAGGTGAATATACCGAAGCGGTCAACCGGAACTACGGCGATCGGGCCGGCGTTCATCATCAGCACGACCCTGTCCGGCATGTACTCGCCGGTAACGGTTCCCGCCACGCTGACCGGGCCGGAAAGCGTTTCCCCGGGGAAGGGGTTGAAAATGGCGATTTCCGCGTCGCCCCCGCCCAGCGTAATCTCGCGGGAGACTATGGTCTCGTTGCCGGCAAGGTCCACCGCAACCACCCGCACGATGTAGTCGCCAGGCGCGAAATCCCTAAGGCTTACGGTTTCGAAAATGACGGAACCGGAGGGCCGCGTTTCCCTGGAAATCCGGTAATCCGGATTCTCCGCGCCGATAATCTGGAAGGTAAGCGTGTACAGCCCCATGTTGTCGGAAACCCGGCCCATGAACTCAAGGTAGCCGCCCACGTTCTGGCCGTTCGCCGGGGAACTAAGGTAAAGCTCCGGCGGCGAGTTGTCGATGTTGATCATCGCAATCGTGAAGGAGGCTATGCCGTAGTTGTCCACCGTCTGGATCAGCGCGGAGTTTATGCCGTCCGTGTAGAACTCGGTGTTCAGGGAAATCTCCCAGTAGTCGTCCTCCGCCAGGTCCACGTCCTGCCAGGTGTTGCCGCCGTCCATCGAAAAAAGCACCTCGGCGATGCCGTTCGCGTCCTTGGAAAAACCGCGCACCGTAACGGTACGGTTGTTGTAGTGCGTTATCAGCGGGTAGAGTATCACGGTGTCCGGCGGCGCGGTGCTGACCCGGACGGTGCGCGAAATAAGCTCGCTGCGAACGCCGTATATGTCCGCGGCGAAAATCTCCAGCGTGTACTCGCCGTCGGTAATCATCGTGAAGTCTATCGGAATGCCGAACGTCCGCTCGGTAAGGTAAAAGGCGAACTCCGGGTCCGGATCCTCGGCGAACGCCTCCGCCGCCGCCCTGGCGGCGTCCCCGGCCGGCCCCGGCGAAATGGACTCCAAAGCGGGGCCCAGGAAGCGCCAGTACACGCCGCGTATGCCCACGTCGTCAAAGGCTATGCCGGAAATCTCGAAGCCGGTGGTGAAAACCTCGTTGTGCACGGGGCTGTTGACCATGATGATCGGAATCGGCGGATTGGGATCCGGCGAGTAGTTCGGTGCGGCGACAAACAGCGCCCCGGTCGCGTCCGTGATGCGGAAAATCAGGGTGCCGTCCTCGGCTAAAAGCGCGGTGAAGTCGCAGAAATAGGTAAACCAGATTCTGTCGCCGCACGACGCGAAGGGAATCTCGGTAAAACCGCCGGCCTCCCCGTTGCCGTCCTCCGTATCCGCAGTCTCCGGGGAATGGGCCACCGCGACGCTGACGACCGGTACCGGGTGCCGCAGCTCCCCGATTACGGTTCTGTTGCCCCGGACCAGACGCGGGGGAAGGTGCGGATCGCCTTCAATCGAAGGGGTAATCCACCGCATCTGCGGCGCCGCCGTCGGTGTCAGGTTGAAGGGGTGAAACATGGGGAAGTCCGTTCCGGTTCTGAACTCCAGATGCACCGGCCCCGGTTCGCGCCCGCCAAGGGTTTCCCGCCTGCTGAAGCCGCCGTACTCGTCAAGCTCCAGATTCCGCCAGCTTTCCCCCGGCGCAAAACGGAACTGCACCCGAGATCCGGGCAGGGCCCTTCCCTCAAGCAGAACGGAGCCGCCGGAAACCCAGCCGCCGCGCGCGGGGCTTATAACCGTAACGTCCCGCGTGGGAACCAAAACCGGAGCCTCGTCCAGCGGTCCAAGCTGGCTGGTTACCCTAAGCGTTGTAACCGGCCCCCTAACCCCCAGCGAATCGACGGGGAAAAACCTGAAATTGACGTTCCTTCCCACCGGAATCTCCCCCGGCCCGATGCGGAAGGCGGGGTAGGCGTTAACCGTTTCGTGGCCGATCTGCACCGCGACCTCTCCGATCCCCCACAGAACGCGCCCGTATATGGACGTACCCGGCGGCATGTTCGCCAGAACCTCCGGCGGCGGGTAGTCTATGACAATCGCGGGAACCGTTTCTCGGCTGCGGTTGTCCAGCCTGCGTGAAGCCGTGACCGCGTTGCCGGCGTTGTCCACCGCCGTAACGGTGATGACGTTCCCGGAACCGAAGGTTTGATCCAGGACGACGTGCCAGTAGGGATCGCCCGGGCGAACCGGTATTTCGCCCCTGCCCCTGCCCCACTGGAAGAAAACCCTGTCGATGCCCACCGCGGAGTGGGCGCGGCCGGAAAACAGGAAGGAGTGGAACTGGTACTCGAAATCCAAGGGGCTCAGAATCTCAAGCTCCGGGGGCGTGTTGCTGATAAAAAACATGACCGGATAGACGGTAACCAGGCCCGTGTTGTCCACGGCACGCAGGTGGTAAACTATGGAACCGTCCGGAAAATTCCCCGTGCGTATGGAGAAGGAAAACTCCGGATCCTCGCCGCGCCGGGTTCTCATTGGCAGCGGTCGGAAAATGATGCCGTCGTCGCTGATGTGCAGGTGGCGTATGCCGCTCACGTCGCTCACCCGCCCGGAAACCGTAACGTTCCCGCTTATGATGTCGCCAATCTCGTGGGAAACAAGCTCGAAAGCCGGGGGGGATCTGTCCAGCACGAAGTCCACGCGCGTCTCCGGGCCGTAAAGCCCGCCTTCGTCCAGCGCCCAAACGCCAAGCGAGTGCCGGCCGTCCGGAAGCCCGGAAAAGTCCAGAAAGCTGTCCCAGTATTCGGTGCCGTTTACGACAATCTCGTCGTCGTCGTTCAGGCGAAGGAAAACCCGCTCCACGCCGTAACGCCCGGCGGCCACGCCCACGACGTTTATGTTCTGACGAATGACGACGCCGTCCGCCGGATGCACAATCCTAACCGTGGAGAGGGCCGCGTTCGGATCCACGCGGATGTTGTAGGCCCCGGAAACGGAAACGTTTCCGGCGCGGTCGCGGGCGTGCACGATAAAGTTGTGCGTGCCGGTGCGGTACTCCCTTACGTCAAAAACGTTCAGCCAGGTTTCCTCGCCCTCCGCGACCACCGTGTCGGTTCTGCGCCCGCCGGCCCGGAGATCGGGCAGGGCGAAGACGGCAAGGAACAGCGCCGCAAACGCGAACGCCAAAAAGCGGCGGGAGCGAAACGCACCCGGAATCTCGACAACCGTGGACCTCATGCATATCCTCCGCTAAAACAGACTGAACCGAAGGCCGAAGCCGATGGTGAACAGCACCCTCCACGCCGCGTCCACGCCGACCACGTCGGTGGGCGCGAACCAAAGGCCGGGTTCCACGTAGAGCGAAACGGTGCTGAAGTGCCTCCAGTTGGGGGCAAAATGGGAAAAGTCCGCCCGGATGATTTCCCACTGGGTAAGGAACTGGCCCATCCACCTGGAATCCTCCCCCTGCCCCATCATGAAGTGCACGAAATTCGCCCCCAGACCCACGCTGGTGGTCCAGAACTCCCAGTCCGGGCCGAACCAACGGCGCAGGTTCGCAGACCAGATGTTGGCGACCAGCTTCCCGCCAAAACCCATGCCCTCAAAGCGGGTTCCAGGCGCGGCGCGCGAAACGTTGAACTGCAGCCGGACGTTGTCGTCAAAAAAGGTCAGGCCGATTCCGGTGGCGAACTGCAGGCCGCCCAGGGTAGACACGTCGAAAAACAGGCCCTCGATAAAACCGGGGACCTCGTAAAGGTTTTTGTTGCCCCGGCGCAGGCTTATCTCCACGTCGCTAAGCCGGTAGTTGTCCTCCGCGGAACCGAAAACCAGAATCTCGTGCCTGTGGAAAGTGTTCTCCACCGGGCCGGCCGTGGTAACGGAGGGCGGCAGGGTGTCCACCGTAAGCATAATCCGGCGCACGGCCCAAACGCCGTCGTCGAAACCGGCGCGAACCACGATCGGCAGGGGACCGGCCGGCAGGTACTCCGCCTCCAGCCTGATCCTCCACCTGTCCCTGCCGTTGGCCGCCACGAAGGAACGCCCGTTGTCGAAGCTTACCTGAACCGCGTTCGGCCGGCGGGACGGCCTGGTCTGCCCAGGCTGAAGCTCCGCGGCGTCGTCCGCGTTCAGGAAGGCGCGGCCGGAAAGCCAGGGACGGCCGGTTATCACGTCGCCGTCGTTATGGCTGTCTATGACCAGCACCGGACCGAACTCGCTTACGTCAACGACGTGTTCCGGCGACTCTATTCTGTAGCCCTCCGGCGTTACGAAGTACGCCTGCAGAACGTAGAAGGGGGCGTTGCCGAACACCTCCTCCGGCAGCTCGTACCGGAATATCCCGAACCGGTCAACCCTGGCAACCGCCTGCGGCCGCCCGTTCATCAAAAGCATGACTGTTTCCGGAACCACCGCGCCGGTAACCCTTCCGGAGACCGCCACGGGCCCGGAATGCCCGATGCCGGGCAGCGGGTTCATTATGGCCACCTGGGAAACGGCGCCGCCCCTGACTATGCTGACGTTGCGCACGACTATGGTCTCGTTCCCCGCGTAGTCGAAGGCGTTGATCTTGACTATGTAGTCGCCCTCCGGCAAATCGGAAACGTCGAAGCGCTCCATTATGACAAGGTGCGGCCCCAGCTCGCGCGTCTCCTGCACGTTGGGGTCGTCGATTTTAACCACCTGGACGGTAATGTCCCTTAGCGCCATGTTGTCGCGAACCTGCCCGGAAACGAAAACCTCCGAGGTCACAGGAACGCCCTCCGCCGGCGACGCGACGTCAAGGTCCGGGCGGGTGTTGTCGATGTTGATAATCGCCGAGGAGTACGAACTCACGCCGAAACCGTCCACGGCGCGAATCAGCATGGCGTAGGTGCCGTCCGCGAACGCCCTGGTGTTCATGCCGATGTCCCACAGGTTCATGCCCCACTCCCGCGCGTCCTCCCCGGTTTCGACGACGTTGGCCCGCAGCCAGCTTATCCCGTTGTCCATCGAAACCAGAAGCTCGGAAATGCCGTTCAGGTCAAACGTGGTTCCGCTAACCGTGATGTTCCCGGAGTTCCAGACCTCCATTTCGGGGGACAGCGCGACGGTAATCGGCGACGCGTGGCTCACCCGTAGAACGCGGCGGGTAACCTCCCCGGCCGTGCCGAAAATGTCCACGGGGTATATTTCCAGGACGTTGAACCCGTCCTCCAGATCGGCCATGCGCACCGGGATGTTGAAGCTGCGTTCCGTCCGGTAAATCGAGAAAAACTCCCCGAAGTCCTCCGCCAGGCTGCGGCCCAGAATTTCCTCCACCGTTTCCCAGGGGTAGGCGGGCCGCAAAACGCGCCAGTGAACGGCGGCGACGCCGTCGTCGTCGTAGGCCAGCCCCGATATTTCCATGTCGCGGGTTACAAGCCGGTTCATGACCGGCGAGTTAAGGACAAGCACCGGAAGGTCGTCCGAGTTGTCGAAAAGAACCGGCGGACTTGCGGACACCTCGTTTCCGGCCCGGTCCGCGGCCCTGACCACAAGACCGTGCCCCTCGGCTTCCATCAGCGAAAAGTCGGCGACAAAACTGAAGTCCGTCCTGCCGGCCCTTCTGGCCGGAAACGCCACGCGGGTGAACTCTTCGCCGCCGTCCACCGAAAAGCCGATTTCCGCGACGGGCACGTACGAGTCCACGAAGCCGGCGACGGTAACCATGCCGTGAATCGCCCCGAACTCGGCGCGCGGCGAAACGAAGCCTATCGACGGTCTGGCGCCGGTTCTGTTCACCGGAAGGAACACCGGCAGGTCGCCGGCGCCCTGCCTAACGGTCTGAAACTCCAGCGGAACGTGGCCCTCGTCCGCCGGGGCAAGGTTGACCAAAACGCTGAAGCTGCCCGCCGGAAGGACGTTCCCGTCGTCGTCCTCCCGCTCCTCCGCGGAAACGGGCACCGAAACCCACGGGTGCGTCGGCCCCAGACGGTGCCGCAGCGTTACCCCCGGAGACCAGCCCTCCACGACGCCGGAAATCCTGACGGAGTTGCCGAAAACCCAGGGGTGGGACGCCGGCCCGTGTTCCCAGTAGCCGGCGGGACCGTCAATCCGGATTGGGGAAGACCGCAAAACGCCGCCCTCGTTCAGCATGTCCCTTTCCGTACGCAGGGTAAAGGCCGGGCCGAGCATTCCGTCCTCGTCCACCGCCCTCAAAACCAGATTGGCGCGGCCCTGGGGAATCAGCCCCGGGTCGATGCGGAAACCGGGCTGGGCGGTAACGTACTCGAACTGGCGCGCGCCAAACTCGTCGACGGAATAGCGCCACTCCAGGCGAACCGCCATGGGGAGAAAACCGGGGGCGATGCGCCCGTAAACGGGCTGGTCGTAGGCCAGAACCAGCGCCCTGCCGGCGGCCTCCGGATAGTCTATCGTAACAACGGGGGATCTGGCCGGACGGCGGTCCCGGAACTGGATCGTTTGACGTGCCACGTTGCCGTTGGGGTCAATCGCGGTAACCCTGAAGTTGCCCGTCCTGCCCTGAAGCGGAACGGTTACCGACCAGAACGGATCGCCGGGAAGGCGCTCTATGTCAACCCTTTCGCCGGCCCACTCGAAGAAAAACTCGGCGAGCCCGGCGCGGGCCACGATACGCCCCGTAACCTGAACGTTGCCGAAAGCGTCCTCCTCCGGAACCGGCGAGAGAATTTCCAGTTCCGGGGGGACGTTGTTGACGAAAAACAGAATCGGCTCGGTAACGACGTAACCGGTGTCGTTCACCGCCCGAACAAAGTACAGAAGCGGCCCGTCGTCGTAGACCCTGGTGTCCACGTTGAACTGGAACGTCCTGGCGGTCTCGCGCCGGCCGCCGGAAAGGCCGAGGGGGGTAAACCTTACGCCGTCCCGGCTCAGATACACCGACCGGATTCCGTTCACGTCGTCCACCGTGCCGCGCACCCTAACCCTGCCGGAAACAAAGTCGCCTATCTCGTGGCTGGTAAGCTCCACCGCAGGGGGGTCGTTGTCCACAATAAAGTCCAGCCTGGTTACCGGGCCCTCAAGCCCGTCAAGGTCCTCCACCTTGGCGAAGACGCTGTGAACGCCGTCCGGCAGGCCGCCCACCGGAACGTTGAGATGCCAGAAGTCGCTGTCTCCTATGGGAAAGAACTCGCCGTCGTTTAGCCGGACGAAAACCTGACGGGTTCCGAACGGCGCGTCGTTAACCCCGATAATGTCAACGTCGCCGCGTATAACCTGGCGGTCGGCCGGATACACGACGCGCGTTAAGGGCAGCCCCGCCCTGGGGTCGATAAACAGGTTGAAGGGGCCGGAAACGCCCACGTTGCCGGCGGAGTCCCTGGCGTTGACGATTACGTTCCACGTCCCGGGCCTGAGATCCCTAACGTCGAATTCCGTCTGCCAAATGTCGGAGCCTTCCGCCTCGTGGGTGACAATCTGGCGACCGCCGCCGGCGTGCCCCGGAAACGCGACAAAAAGCCCAAGCGCAAACGCCAGAAAGCCCGGAAGGGCCAGCCGCGAAAACGCGGACAAACCGGCCTTAGTAAGCATTAACGACCTCCATCCCCTGCCAGATATAAGAACTTCGCAGCCAGGCCCTTTGCGACTGCCACGCCACGGTGTTCAGCGGCACCCCGGAAGGATGCGCCGGAATCCACTCAAGCTGGTCGGCAAGCAGGGTCTGGGTCGCCGCGCCGGCAAGCCACGCCTCCGTCTCCGCCAGCCTTCTTTGCCGCCTTACGCTCGGGAACAGCAGGTTGTCCAAAAAAGACAGCACCCGGTCGTCAACGAAGGACAGGAATTCCACGTCCGCCAGTCTGCGGTCCCGCCCCGCGCCGTGGGTTCGCGTCCAGAGCATGTCCGCCTGAAGCCCGAAACTGTGCCACCCCGGAGGCTCCGGAAACGCGGTAGCGTCAAGAAGGCCGCCGCTGTGGCGACTGCGGCGCGCAAAGGCCTGCGCCTCGCTCAAGGGCGCGTACAGAAACGCGTCGTTGTCCCGGAAAAGCAAATCCCAGGTCTGAATCCACGAGAAGGAAAACGCCCCGCTCTGGAACGGATGGTTCTGCACCAGCGACGTTTCGGCGGCTCGCCATACGTCCTCTCCCGGGGAGAAAACGCCCGGGCTTTCCTGCAAAAGCTGGCTCGTCCAGGCCTGCACCGCCCTGGGATCGTTGCCGGCAAGAAGCAGCGTTCCCCGGTCCCCCGTGTTGAGAAAAGCGCGGCTGGGCTCCGGAATATAGTGCCGCCGGAAAACCATCCACGGATCCAGGGCAAGGAGCTTCCATTCGTCGAAGGTTCTGGTGCGGTTCAGGTTGGGGTACATAACAATGGGAGTCCCCGGAACGGGCTGCCCCCGGGGGCCGTTGGTGCTGACCGTAAAACCGTATCTGCCCGGAAATTCGGAGTCGCCGTTGCGGACGCGAACCTCGAAACGCGTAACCGGAGGCGGCCCGGATGGGTTGGCCGTGTCGTTTATCGCCGTCTGCAAAAACCGGTTCCACGCGCCCGCAAGTTCCGCGTCCACGTACCAAACGAGCCTTGGACGCGCGAGAAAAAGCACGAGCCCCGCGACAAGCGCCACGCCCATCGCGATCCCGCCGAACATCAAAACCGTCCGGCCGGAAGGCTTTTTGAATGGCAGGCCCCCGGAAGGCCCGCTTTTTTTGCGCTTTTTCTTTTTTCCACCCCCGCAGGGCCTTTCGTCCTTAGCCGGGTTTCCATTTTCCGAAAAGGCAACCCCGGAAGCCGCGACCAAAGACCGTTTTCCCAAGGAACGTTGACCCATAAAGCCCCCTTCCATTTATTTTCGCCCGGGATTTACGTTCCGTCAAGTACTTTTTCTCGGCGTGAAACGACCGCCGATTCCCCTTACCACGCGGACATTCCCATGTTTGTAAAACAGTCCATTATTTCCGCCGATTCGTCCACGCGGCCGTTCCGGATATCCCGGACAGCCAAAAAACTGACTTCGATAAAACCGGGGCCAAACTCCTTTCACACGCCCGCGGCAGATGGTATAATCAGGGCGGATGTGTTCCGAATCAAACGGGGGCGGAAATGGGGATACGTGGTTATGCTTAACAAACTTCGGCAATTCATACGTGACGGCGAGGGGCTGACCGTTGAATTCAAACGCTGCGGGAACGAACTTGCCGGCAGCGTCTACGAAACCATATCCGCGTTTTCAAACCGTTACGGCGGGCATATGCTCCTTGGCGTTGAGGACAACGGTAAAGTCGCTGGAGTGAATCCGGGAGCCGTAGCCAAAATAAAAAAGGACTTCGCAAACACGCTGAACAATCCGCAGCGGTTCGCGCCCACGCTTTTTTTTGCGCTGGAAGAAGCGGAGCTTGACGGCAAAACGGTACTGTGGTGCTTTGTCCCGCCGAATTCCCAGGTGGTAATGTTCGGCGGCAGAATCTACGACCGCGCCGAGGACGGCGACATGGACATAACGCGCAATTCCGAAATGGTGGCTCAACTCCACAGGCGCAAGGCGGCGGATTACTCGGAACGCAAAATCTTCCCCTTCGCAAAAGACGGGGACTTCGATTTCGCAAGGCTAATACCGAAGGTTCGGCGGCTGGCAACCAATCGCCTGCCCGACCATCCCTGGACAGGTATGACCGACGCGGAACTGTTGCGCAGCGCGGGGCTGTATCAGGAAGACCGCGAAACCGGTAAATCCGGTTACAATCTTGCGGCGATACTGCTTTTCGGGCGCGATGACGTTATTCGTTCCTGCACGGCGAACTATGTTACCGACGCCATTTGCCGCCGCGAAAACACCGACCGCTACGACGACCGCTTAATGGTAACGACAAATCTGATTGACGCCTATGAACGGCTTTTTGATTTTATCGGCAAACACACGCTCGACAAATTTTTCATGGTGGGCGACCAGTCCGTGAGCATCCGTTCAACAATAGCCCGCGAATTGGTCAGCAACATACTCGTGCACCGCGAATACACCAGCGCGTATCCTGCAAAAATTATTATTGAACATAGCCGTATTGTTACCGAAAACTGGAGCCTGCCCAAAACCCTTGGACGCATTGACCCCAACAGTTTCACGCCGTACCCGAAAAACCCGTTGCTGGCCAGTTTTTTCGTCAACATAGGACGTGCCGATGTTTTGGGTTCAGGCGTAAGAAATCTGTACAAGTTCACAAAGATGTACTCCGGCGACGAGCCCGAACTAATTGAGGGCGACGTGTTCAGGATAGTCGTGCCAATCAATTTATCGGACATCGAAATGTCCGATAAACCCCTGTACGAGGAAGAAATGTCCGATAATCTGTCCGATAAAGTACCTGACGGCGAGGAAATGTCCGATAATCTGTCCGATAACGCACCCAACGACGAGGAAATGTCCGATAATCTGTCCGATAACGCACCCAACGGCGAGGAAATGTCCGATAACGCACACCGTGAAGCCATTCTAGCTTACATTGCCGAAAACGGCGAGATTGGCGCGGTTGAAGCGGGGAACCTGATAGGGCGTAATCCAAAAACCGCAAGGCGCGTGCTGTTGCAACTGGTCAACGAGGGCGTGGTTGTTACCACGGGGGCAAACCGCAACAGAAAATACAAAGCGCGAAGTGACCGCGTATGATTAACGTTTACAAACTTGAAAAGCTGCCCCGGAACCAGCGTCTGCGAAAAATAGCCTCGGTTTTGGGCGCGGCGGAAAGACGTTTTGCTTCCGGCGTTACCGGCGCAAACGATGCGGAAATTAGCGCAAAGGAATTTGCGTATTTTTCCGACATAGCGAAATTCCTTTTGCGCGATACGCTTTTCGCGCCGCCCGCCGCGGAGGTTTTCGCAAACGCCGCGAAAGTTTTTCTCCGGGCCGCTGCCCCCGGGGAATCCGGCGGGGGTGCAGCCGCAAACGGGAACGCAGTCCGGCGGGCGCTGAACGACGCCAGGCATGTTTTGCTCGCGGAAACGGGGCGCGGTCAGGCGGACTGGGATTTTCTGGACGGCGACGGTCGCCTGGATTCGGCGCGGCGGAGGGTGTTCCCTGGGATGTACGTTTATCTGGACGACATTCGTTCGCCGTTTAACGTTGGGGCTATGTTCCGCAGCGCGGAAAGCTTTGGCGCGGAAAAAATATTCGTGTCGCCGTTCTGCGCGGATCCGAACCACGCCCGCGCCCAAAGAACAGCGATGGGTTGCGTTGACGTGCTGCCGTGGGAACGCAGGCCTCTTTTTTCAACCCGCGCGGAAACGGAAACGCCGGCTTCACCAGAACCGGAATCTACGCAAACAGCCGGCGCGGAACCGCTCGGCCCCGTCTTTGCGCTGGAAACCGGCGGCACCCCGCTGGCGGAATTCGCGTTCCCGCAGCGCGGACTGCTAATCGCCGGTTCGGAGGAACTCGGCGTAAGCCCCGCGGCCCTTGCCGCTGCGGACGGGTCGCTGGGCAGGGTGTCTATTCCCAGTTACGGCGCAAAGGGCTCGCTTAACGTTTCCGTGGCGTTTGGAATCGCGATGCACGCCTGGGCGGATTTCCTAAACGGAGAAAACACGGGACGGTTCCGGAATCCGCCCCGCCCCGAAAGCTAAAGGCCCGGATTACTTGATGGCGTAGTTGTCAAAGTATCCCTGGATTAAAACCACTGGCGTGCCTTTGTCGCCGGAACCGCTTACAAGATCGCAAAGACTGCCAAGCAGATCGGTAATCCGTCTGGGCGTGGTTCCCTCGGACTCCATTTTTCCCATTTGGTCGCGCCCGGCTTTTGCGCTTATCGCCCGCTCTATCGCCTCGCGCGCGTCGTCCTTGGAAAGATTGGCAAAATCGTTGTCGGCAAGATACTTCAGCTTTAGTTCGTTGGGCGTTCCCGCCAAACCGGAAGTGTACGCCGGGGATATAACCGGATCGGCAAGTTCCCATATGCCGCCCACCGGATCCTTGAAACCGCCGTCGCCGTAAACCAGAACCTCCACCGTCTTGCCGGTAAGTTCCCGCAACGCGCCCTGCATCTTCAGCACGAAATCGTCGCAGTTTCTGGGGAACAGCTTAACCCGCTCTTCCGACGCCTTGTTCGAACCAAGCAGACCGTAAAGCTCGTTGTAGCCGCTGCCGTTGACGGGCGCGGTAAGAATCTCGTCAATCCCAAAAACCGTTTTCGCCCCGGCGGTACGCAGGGCGCGTTTCGTTCTGGCCCTGGTGTGAATGTCCGCGGCTATAACCCGGTCCGTATACTCGACAACGCGCTTAGGATCGGAGCAGAGGATTACGTCAATGTTGGCGCCAATCGATTTGTAATACGCCACGTAATCAATACCGGTAAACCGGTGCCTAACCTCTCCGCCAAAAAGACGCCGGAACTCGGGCTCGCTCAAACAGTCCGAGTACGGGTTGAGTTGTTTGTCGTCCACGTCCTCCCAGGACACAAGCTGGTTGCCGACCTCGTCCGCCGGATAGCTCAACTGGACGGTAACCTTTTCAACGCCCCGGGCAATCCCCTTAAGTAGCATGGCGAAGCGGTTTCTGCTTAAAATGGGAAAAACCACGCCGACGTGACCGCCGGAAAACTTGGCCCGCACGTCGGCGGCAATCTGGTCCACGGAGGCGTAATTGCCCTGCGAACGCGCCACAACAGCCTCGGTAATTCCCAGAATGTCTCCGTCGTTTACGCGAACGCTTTCGTTGTCCGCCGCGTCCTTCACGGACTGACAAACCACGGCGACCAGATCGTCCGACTCTCGAATAATCGGCGTCCGCAAACCCAGCGCCCTTGTTCCAACTACTCTCATGCCTTAAGTTTAGCACAAAAGGGGCGGAAAAAACAGACTCTGGCCGGCGTCAATCCCCCGATGCAAGATGCCTGTCCCGGATAAAGCGCACAAGGCAGACGTTAAGCTGCTCGATGTCAATCGGTTTGGGGATAAAACCGGAAAAGCCGTTGTTCATAAAAATTTCCGCCATGTCCTTGAGCGCGTTGGCGGTCAGCGCCACTATGGGGTTGGCATACCCCATATCCCGCATGATTCGCGCCGTTTCTATGCCGTCCATTCCCGGCATCATGTGATCCATGAAAATAATGTCGTAGACCGCCCCGTTTTTGATTTTCTCGACGGCCTCCGGCCCGCTTCCGGCGGTTTCCACGACAATCTCGTAGGAAGTCAAAATCCCCTCGGCAACGTGAAGGTTTATCTCCACGTCGTCCACCACAAGCACCCGGCCGTAAGGCATGGGATCCAGCGTGAACTTGCCCGCCTTTTGTTGAAACTTTTGCGCAATCTCCAGATTTTGCAGCTTCAGCGCGACTTCCCCGCCCAGAATCCGGTCGTCCTTTGTTTTCTGCGGAAGACGCACGGTAAAACCGCTGCCCTTTCCCGGGGCGCTTTCCACCTTGATCTCGCCGTTCATCATCGTGATGAACGAATGCGTAATGGACATGCCCAGTCCGCTGCCTTCGATGGCGCGGTTGTTTTTTATGTTGAACCTGGTGTACTCGATGTCGAACAGACGGCCAATCTGTTCGTCGGTCATCCCCTGTCCGGTGTCAACAATGTTGATAACCAAAATCACGCCGTCCGGTTCCGGAGCGGGTTCCGCGCAAACGGACAGAGTCACCGTACCCTCCGGCGTGTACTTAAACGCGTTGGAAAGAAGGTTGTTCAGAATCTGCTTTATGCGAAGCTCGTCGCCGACAAGTAACACCGGCAGGCGCTCGTCCACGATCAGGCTGAACTCGATTTTTTTGCGGTCAAGGTGAATAAGATTGAGCTGCACCGTGTCGGCAATCAGATTAGCGACTTCATAGGTGTCGGGTATGATTTCCATCTTGCCCGATTCCACTTTGGACAGGTCCAGAATGTCGTTAATGATTGTAAGCAGCAGGTTTGCCGACTTGTAGATGTGCATAAAAGCCTCCTCCGTTTTGGGCGGATGCTTTTCCTCCTGCCGGAGCTGTATTTCGGCGATGCCCAGAACGGCGTTCATGGGAGTGCGTATTTCATGGCTCATTCGCGCCAGGAATCTGGTTTTGGCGCGGCTCTCCTCCTCGGCGGCCTCCCGGCGCCGCATCTCGGAGAGCATCCTGTTGTGTTCCCGCAAGTCGCGCAGATAGACCGCAAAGGCGGTTTTGCCCAGGTGCTTTATCGGCACGATGGTTACCTCGCAGGGAATCGTCTCGCCGTACAGGGTAACGAACGTGAGTTCAAACCGGTACAGTCCGTCCTTCAGGGCCCTTGCGCAGTGTTCCGCCGTCAAACGCCGGATTTCCTCCTTGTTGTCCCTGTACTCCGGAAAAATGTAAAAAGTGTTGCGAATAAGGTACCTGCGGGAAGAGCAGGCGTCGCGCCCCCGGAGTCTGCAGCCGCTGCAGTTCAGCTCGCAGCGTTCAAACCATCCCTGTTCCGGATAAGTTTCGGCGAGCGGCTTGCCGGGTTCCTTTAAGAACAGCTCTATGGCGGTCTGGTTGCAGTCTATTACCATGCGGTTTTCGTCAAGCAGGTAACAGGCCATGGGCGAAGCGTCGATAACAAGCTTGACACGTTCCTCCGCCTCGCGTTCCTTTTCCATGGCCGCTTTTATCGGACGCAAATCTATGGTGTACGCCGCGACCATGTGTCTGTTCTTATGCGTAAAACGCACAAGGATAATTTCGCAGGGCAGCGGTTCGCCGCTCAGGGTTTGGTGCATCCACTCAAACTTGGCGCGGCCGGTGCGAAAAGCCTCCCTGACGTAATAAAGCGCCTTTTCCCCGGAAGGAGTGCCGCACGGCTGGAACTCCGGCGAAAGTTCCCGGAAGCGTTCCAGATACTGCTTCTGGTCGGAAAGCCCGAACATCTCCACCGACTGCTGACTGGTGGCGATAAGGTTGTAGCCGTCGTCCCAGATGTTCATGATAAACGGCGAGGAGTAAAAGAAAATGTCGTTCATCTCGTGGGCCGCGCGTTCCCTCTTCATGGATTCGCGAATCCTGAGCAAAAACAGCGCGGTGCCGATCAGCGTTATGACCGCCAGCAAAACCGTGGCGCCTATGCTAAGCAGACTGCCAAAAATCTTTGACATAATGTACGACGTGGGAACGCGTGTAACGACGTACCAGCCGGTGGTTTCCAGCGGAGCGCCGATGTACACGTTGCCGTCGCCGACGTGGAAACCGTCGTCGGTAATCGAGTCAACCATTCGGGCGTATCTGCCCCCCTCCACCTCCCTTTTGTTTTGGAAAACGTTGAAGTCAACCGGCGCAAAGGCCGGATCGTGGTGCAGCAGAATGTAGCCGTTCGCGTCCAGAATAAAGGAAACGCTGGCGTTCATTCCGTGGTTTACGGCCACGAAATTTTCCATCATGGAAAAAGGCACTTCCAGGGCTATCACCCCCAGGGCGGCGTCGTCGTTGCCTATGGTGCGCGCGCCGATAAACGCCTTCCGCCTAAGAAGAACGTCCGTGTAGGGCAGCGTGTACACAACCGCGCCCGGACTCCGGACGGCCGCCGAATACCTCGGACACGTCGAAAGCAGACGGCTCTGCGACACCGGATTCCCCATTGCGGAAAAGGTTCTGCCGTCCGGAAAATCGATGTGAGCGTCGTAAACGTTTTCGTTGGTCCGCGCGATGTCGGCAAGATGATCCAGCGCGTCGTCCAGGGAAAAACGCCGGTTTCGCAGCAGCTTGGCGTTGTACTCGACTATACACCCCTTCAGGGAAATCCATCCGTCTATGCGGTTGATCAGCGCCTTGTTTTGCTGGCGAAGGGCATTGATGGTTTCGTCGTAAACGGAAAGATACGTCGTTATACCGGAGACGACGGCCAGCGAGACCGGCAGACTCACCACGATCAGTATCACAATCGGCGCCACAAAGTAGCGGCGTTTGGGGGCTGACATTCCGCACACTCCTTGCGATGCCGCAGTCCTGGGGCGATATTTTCAAATGCGTCCTGCCATATAAAATACGAAAACAGCCGGCGGAAAACAACCGGCGAAATGGAGGAAATATCACAATCTCAGGGCAAAATTGCCGAACGCGCGCGGCGCGAACACAAACGGAAGCCCGTCCGTCCGGGGATATCCGGTTTTGAAAACCGGTTCGCCCTCGGCGTTACACGGCGTGGCGGCAGACCCCGCCCGAAAGCACGTCGATAAGGTTTCGCACGGACATGTCCGCCATGGCCCGTTTCGCCTCCACGGTGTGAGCGGCGGTGTGCGGCGTTACCACCACGTTTTCCAGTTCGTAAAGCGGCGAAGCCGGCGGAGGCTCCGTTTCGTAAACGTCCAGCCCCAGCCCGCCAAGGTGCCCCTCCACAAGAAGCCGGTACGCGGCGGACTCGTCTATAAGCCCGCCCCGGGCCGTGTTTACGATAAACGCGCCTTTTTTCATGGAGCGCATCACGTCCCCGGAAATTACGTTTCTGCTGCTTTCCGTAAACGGCATGTGCAGGGTAAGAAAGTCCGCCTCCCCCGCCACCGTCTCGAAGTCCGCCGGAATTATGCCGTTGGATTCGGCGTAGTCCGCGTCCATAACCGGATCGTGGGCGAGAACCCTCATGGAAAAACCGGACGCGCGTCGCGCCACGGCCTTGCCAATCCGGCCAAGGCCCAGAATCCCAAGCGTTTTGCCGTAAAGTTCCATGCCGCCGGATCGCGTCCACTGCCCTTCCCTGGTTTTTCTGTCCAGAACGTGAATCCGGCGCGCCAGCGAAATCAGCATGCCAAAGGTCAAATCCGCCACGGCCTGCGAATTGGCGCCGGGCGTGTTGCACACGACTATGCCCCGGGCCCTGGCCGCCTCCAGGTCCACCCTGTCCACGCCTATGCCGTAACGGGAAACCACCTTAAGCCTTGGGGCGTTCCCCAGTACCTTGGCGGTAAAGCGGTCCAGCCCCGCGACGCAGCCGTCGCAGCCGTCCAGAAGACCCGCAAGTTCGTCCTCCGCCAGGGGCCTGCCGAGGGGGTTGAAAACCAGGGTTTCGGCGAAAGATTTTAACGTTTCCATCGCCGGCATGTCGGAATCCGGCGTAAAGGAAGTTGGCGTAACCAGAATCTTCATGCCGAACCGCCCGGCAGCGGACGTTTTTTGAAAACCGGTGTCCGAAAAAAAGCGCTCATGTGGTTGTATGTTGTCATTATAGCGATGACTTTATTTGTTAAGCCAGTCAGGTCCAAATTCCGCATCCGCCTCCGACAAATTCCAGCCGCCTTCCAAAAGCTGCTTTACGCCGATTTTTTCCTTGTATATTTTCGCCAGGTATGGCGGCATTGGGGCCGTCCGTATAAGGCGGCTGTGTCCTTCCCTGTCCCCGGCGTCCAATAAACCCAAAGCCCTGTTTGATATGGCCAGCTTTTCGTCCAGCGTCATCGTTTCCGCCATGCGCTTCTCCTTGGCTTGCAGTATAGCGACCGGGAAGACTGCCGGCAAGAGGGTGCGCAAAGCCAAAGCCCCGGGGCGGATATTTCAAGTTTGGCCGTATGACCCGAACCTATGCCCAGTCACAATAACGCAGACCGGAAATATTCTCAAAATGTCTCACGTTATTGGTTGCCAGTACAAAGCCGTGCCTGATGCAGAAAGAAGCCGTAAAAATATCCGCATCCTCCACGGTCTGCTTTTTGTCCCGCAACTCACAGTATATATCCGAGGCGTAATCCAAAACTGAGTTATCCAGATGTCCTATCCCGAAAACTTTGCAAAGGGCGTAAAATTCCCCGAGCCGTCTGTCAGCCTTTATGGCAAGAAGACCTCGTTTTACTTCGTAGTATGCAATCGGGCCAATCAATACCTCGTGCCCGTCAAGGACGGTGTCCGTGACTTTCCGGACGACCCGCTCCTTTTTGCGCATGTAAAATGAAAGGGTATTGGTGTCGAGGACAAAAACACTCAAAGTTCCGGCACCCTTGCAAAATTGACCCTTTGGGACAAAATCTCGTCAAATTCAGGCGGAAGCGGTTCGGTTTCGTTGAGTTCTTCCAGATTGGCGTTTATGCGGGCAAGCCGGGCAAGCTTTAAGGCGATTTCAGGGCTTGGAACGTTTTCCTCGTTTATGGTCAGATTGACCACTTTCCCGATGGGGATATTAAGGGCTTCGATGGGAAAAAACGTGGTGCCGTCGTAATAGGCCTTCACGGTTGACATACCAATACTCCTACGTTAAATATACCCCATCCCGCCGAAATTGTGAAGCGTTCGGAAAACAGCCCCGCCTGGCGCAAGCGCCCCGGGGCAAGCCTACGAATTGTTACGGAATACTTACGAGTTATTACAGCGCGGCCTTTTATCGCTTTTCCTTCCCGCGATTTCCGGTAGGATTGGCCTTATGAGAAAAGGCAAAACCGCCGGATTGAAACCGGTTTTGGCGGACACCCGCGCTTCGCAAAGCTGCCGCCGGAACCTTCGACCTATTAATTACTGCGAAAACTCGGTTAGTTACTGCAATATCTCCGAATCGGCCTTTTTTTTACTGCGTTTTCCTGTAGGCTAAGCTCTGTAAGAAAACGGCAAAGCCGCCGGGTCGAAACCAGTCCTGCCGGACACATGCGCGTCGCGCGTTGCGTTTCAACTGCCAGGGGGGCCTTGCCTGTGTATCCGCACAGGAGGGACAACGAAATGAAAAAGACGAAATTTGGAAAAGCATCCGCGGTTCTTGCGGCGCTCGCGGCGGCGGCGCTGACCTTCGCCGGCTGCGACAACAACACCTCGCCTGGCGGCGGCGACCCCGGCTTCCTGTCATCGGCGGGGCTGTGGAATGCGGATACCCAGACCCTGGCCCAAAGCAGCCAATGGATACAGAACATCATAGGCTACGTCAACGACAACCCCGGGACGAATTTCGTCCTGGCGAAGGACAGCGAGCGTGTGAGTGCGCCCCCAACAGGGACCCGAGAAGGCTTCGTCTTGGGCTACGGCACAAACCTGACCATTGTCAGCATCCGAGCCGCAGGGACGATCGTTATGTTTCCCAACACCTCCAGCTCTCATCGGTTTTTCACCGTGGGGGATGGAGCCACGCTGACGCTGGGCAACAACATCACCATGGAGGGACGTGGGGTCATTGGGGCCATTCCCCATGGCGCCGCTATGATCCGTGTAGAGGACGGCGGGCGCTTGAACATGAGGGACAATTCGATGATTACTCGCCACCGTAATACCAACATCGCGCTCGCTGAATATCGTGGCGCTGTGGTACACATAGCCTCCGGCGGAACTTTGGACATGGGCGGCACTGCGGAAATATACAACAACAGGCAGGGCGGCGTTTACTTGTCATATGGCAGCGACTTTGTCATGACGGACTGGACAGGATCAATCCAAAACAACCACTTCGGAACCGGAACCATCACCCCCGGAACCACCGATGCTAACGTCATTATGCTTAGTTCGCATTCTTTGCACGACGAATTGAGCCCGACCCACGGATAGGCAATGTGAGGAACCCTTAAGCGCCCGTGAATCGCGCGATTGCGCGGGCGAAATTTGCGCAAACATTCAGGAGGAATGACATGACGAAGAAGACAAGGTTTTTTGCGATAATCGCCGCGCTTGCGGCAATCGGCTTTTTGACGGCGGGCTGCGACAACAACACCTCGCCGACCGTGAATGTTTGCGAGTGCCCCTGGTGTCCGCCACGGGAAGGTGTTTATTGTTGTCCCCGTCCTTCATCAGTTTATGAGTGCAGTGACAGCGGGAACTGCCTCTGTTTTAACCTGCGCTTCAGTTGACGCACGGGTGACAGGCAACGCGGGGGTGTCCCCGGCGCGGTACGGGCGAATTAGGCAAACCGGAACCGCGCAAAACCGAAAGCGAAAGGGGCAAAGACCCCGGATCGAAGCCGGTCCGGCCGGACACCCGCGCGTTGCGCGGCGCGCTTCGATACCAGGAGGCCCTGCCCGTGTATCCTCCACAGGAGGGATAGCAGTATGATGAAGACGAAACTTGGAAGAGCGTCCGCAGTTATTGCGGCGTTCGCACTGGCGTTTGCGCTGACGCTTGTCGGCTGCCGCAACCCGGCGGGCCCCGGCTACGTTCCGGCCTGGCCGCCGGAAGCCGGACTGTGGCACGCGGATACCCGGCAACGGGTCGAGTACGTCGACGCGAACGACGTGTCCGGGGCCGTGAATTACGTCAACGAGAATCCCGGGGCGTTCGTCCTGGCGATAGACGACGACGTAAGCACCCCGGGCAGCACCATATGCGTTAACCTATGAAGTATCGAAAGAACACAACCGGGGAAGCCTCGCCCGTTTCGAATCCTTGCAGGCATCCGACAAAAGGCCCAGCCGCTGATGCAGATCGGCGCCCCATAGAGGCTCAAG
>Ga0209755_10001585_pt1 | contig 34573 bp, 21 predicted proteins | sample TergutCo191P1_FD_187301 | JGI IMG/M metagenome (GOLD analysis project Ga0209755, IMG submission 187301) | Cornitermes sp. P1 segment gut microbial communities from Petit-Saut dam, French Guiana - Co191P1 (SPAdes) (version 2) | ecosystem: Host-associated > Arthropoda: Insects > Digestive system... | reverse complement strand
ACTTTGTCAATCTCAGACTTGTAAGATTCGTCATTAACATACATCATGTCATAATATTTTGAAATGATTTTATACATAACTTATTTCTCCTAAAATGTATATTATTTGATTTTTTAAATTTTGTCAACTATGCTGCCCCAATTTCACATAACTACCTGTAGGCGAATTTCGTTTACATTACTCAATACATAAATAAAAAGTATTCGCTTTAATAAACTCATGTGTATAAAAAGCGTAGTAAGGTTCGCTTAACCTGCAGAAAAGGGAGTTAATGCGAAGGTTTTTATAGAATTGAAAATATAACTCACTATGTAAGTGTGGAAAAAGCCTATTGAATAATTTATTATTTCCGTATATAATTGAAGAATATTATATAACCTATAGACTAAACAGCCTTAATTAAGATTACATCGTAAATTTACAAGGATTTTCAATGAAGTCAATATTATTTTCTCAGACACCGGCTAAAGGTGATTTATTAGACGAGGAAGCTTTGGAATTTCATCATTTCGAGGATAGATTACCGGAAATGTTTTCCTATTATTGGGAAAATAGGCTTATCGATGAAGTTCGGGCAAGAAAGTACAGCTTAAAAACTCAAAAAGCTTACGTTTTTTTTAATCGTTTACTGTGCCGAAGATTACAAAAAAAGCCTGAAAAAATTACGCCGGAAGACGTAACGAAATTTCTTGCGATAATGGAAAAAGAACGGGATTATTCTGCGGCTTCATTAAACCTCACAATCAACGCCATTAAATTTTTCTTTAGGTATGTTTATAAAAATAATATTATTAGAGAATCTAAGAGACCTCAGCAAGACAGGAGACTTCCGGTTGTTTTGTCAGCGAAAGAAATAATTAGAATTTTAAATTCAGAAATTAATCCTAAACATCGATTACTTTTAATGCTTGTTTATTCATCGGGACTTAGAGTAAGCGAAGTAGTATCTCTAAAAAAAGAGCATATCGATCTTGAACGTCAGGCAATTTACATTAAACTTGGCAAAGGCAGAAAAGACAGATATACAATGCTTTCAGAAAAAGCCGCGCAATATATAAAAGATTACTACAAATATTTAGAAATTAAAAACTGGATTTTTCCCGGTCAGCCTGCCTCTAAACATTTGACCGTTCGTTCCGCTCAAAAAATATTTGATAAAGCCATACGTCACAGCGGCATACAAAAGAAAATAACCATTCACAGTTTACGTCATACTTTCGCGACTCATTTATTGGAGAACGGCACAGATATCCGGTATATTCAATCGCTTCTCGGTCATTCAAGTATCCGCACAACCGAGCGTTATACCCATGTAGCAAGGCATAATGTATTAAGAATAAAAAGCCCGCTTGATAATTTATAAGCAAAAGAAAAATCATGAAAAATTAAATTGTCAGAGGGCTCGGAGCCGGGTTCCCCTCGTGTTTTTTCAGCCAGTGCGCCGACCGCGCCTGCGCAAGCTTGTATAAGCGTATAGATTGCTCACTTGTAAAACGCGCCATATATTGATAAATTATTAATATGGCAGCCCAATTATCACCATACCGCTTAGGCAAGGCGCGTGATGTTTATAATTATTTTAATGTTTTTAATGCTATCTCATGGAACCTGCTGGTTGGAATAGTTATCACTCTTTTCGCTCTTAGACTAGGCGCGTCTCCTACCTACATCGGGCTTATGGGATCAACTTTTTATATAGCGTTGTTTTTACTTCCAATTGGAAAGATACTCGCAAGGCGGTTTTCGATAATTGGTATTTTTAGTTTTACATGGACAGCAAGATCGATTTGTATGATACTGGCGGTTGCGGCTCCTTTTGTTGATTACGCCGGGTACAGGAATGCCGCTCTTTTATTAATCATGCTTGGGGTGCTGCTTTTTCACCTGATCCGCGGAATTGGAATGATCGGCAATAATCCTGTTTTAAGCCTTTTGGCGTCTGGTCCCGATCGCGGCAGTTATATGACGCAGGTTCAAATAATTAACAGTTCAATCGGAATGTTCGCAAGCTTTTTGATTGCGATGGCGCTTGGTATGGAGCCGCCTATTTTTATATTTTCCGTTTTATTGAGCGCGGGCGTTGTTACGGGCGTTATAAGCGGATGCGTTATTAAAAAAGTGCCTGAACCGGATAAGCCGATGGATAATCATTCCGTTAAATTAACCGATATTTTTAAAGACGCGCTTTCTCAGGATCATCTGCGCCATTTTATTCTGATATTTTTCCTTGTTGTTTTGGTGTCAGGCGTTACGCGCACATTTATTGTCGTTTACGCGCGTGAGGTGTTCAGCCACAGCGATGGATTAATTTCCCTGTATTCTGTTTTCGGCGGACTTGGCTATTTGATGGCGGGCATAATAGTAAAATTTCTTGTAGACAGACTCGGAGCAAAGCCGCTTTTTATTGTGTGCGTTATTATTGGAATTGTCAGTTTAATTCCTGTTATTTTATTTCCGCGGTCGGCTGTAGATAATGTTACAGGCTCAATTCTTTTTATGGTGTTTTTATTTTTTATGCTGAACTTCGGTTTTCTCGGTTCCGAAGGAATCGCGCAGACTTATTTTTTAGGATTGATTCCACCGGAAAAAATGCTTGATATGGGAATTTTGTATTTCTTTATTCTTGGAGCGGCAGGCGCAATCGGCACATTTCTCGGCGGAATACTTATCGATCTTTTATTATTGATTGGTTTTTCTCCTTTTATCTCGTTTAAGATTCTTTACTTAATTATGTTTACCATGGCGGTTTTTGCCATTGCGATGCAGAAGAGAATGAAGCCTTTAGGTTCTCTGCCGCTTTCAGACGCGCTGGAAGTTATATTTTCATTCAGAGATCTGCGCGCAATCAGTCTTTTGGATAAATTGAACAAGGCGCAGGATTCCCATGAAGAAGGGCGGCTGCTTGAAGCGTTACACGACACTCCATCCCATCTTGCGACGGACGGGCTTTTGGAGAGAGCGCGTTCTCCAAAACTTGCCACGCGGCAGGAAGCCGTAAGGGCGCTGGAAAAACTGCACAGACTCAATAAAAACGCGGAAAAAGCGCTGCTCGATGATATTGCGAATAACCCTTTTACGACGGCGTATATTTCCGCGCGTATTCTTGGAAACAAAAATTGCGTTGACGCGATTCCAAAACTTCGGGAACTTTCAAAATCCGAAGATTATATGCTCGCGGGCGAATCTGTTATCGCGCTTGCCAGAATGAAAGACGAAGAATTCCGCCCCGAAATAGAAAGGATAATTTTACATTCGCAGAATCCAAGATTAAAAATTATGGGCGCCGAAGCGCTTGGATTATATCATAACAGCGAATCAATTCCCGTTTTATTGGATATTCTGCGCGTAAAAGATCCTCCTCCGTATCTCAGGGACGAAGTTATTCTTGCTATTGCCGCTATTGTAGATACGCAGAAAAAGTTTTACAATATACTTGCGCGTTACAGCGCGGACAACGCGCTTGCCGCCATGCTGGCGGCTGATGAGGCGGAATCGGCGATTGAATTTGTAAATAAGGCGCTGGACAGGAAAAAATCAAAAAACAGCGTTTTTACAATAGGTTCATTTGCCGGAAATTTTCAAAACGCGGTTAATGATTATATTCATAACAACAGCGGCGCGGAATTGTCTCGCTGGATTTTGCAGCTCCCCGATGAATATTCAAAGACAAAAAACGCCGTAAGAACAGTGTTTTCTGAAGCTGTAATTGATAATGATTTAAGCGGACATGATTGCCTTCGTTTGTTCATTATACATTGGGCTGCGCAGGAATTGCGGATTTGGGCTGCGATGCTTAAGTAATTTTTTTGTGAGGGATTATGTCTGAAGAGAAATCCGTTTCCGCGGAAACGCGGCAAAACCCGCAGGGCGATGCGGCAAGTAAAATCGGCACTGAACCTGTCGGTAAATTGTTATTAAAATTCTCTATCCCCGCTATTACCGGCATGGTTGTAAACGCGCTTTATAATTTTGTGGATCGTATTTTTGTGGGGCAGGGCGTAAACGAAATCGCTCTCGGCGGACTGTCTCTGGTTCTGCCGCTTATGACAATCGGCATGGCGTTTGCGATGCTTTTTGGAATAGGAGCCGCGAACATGATTTCCATGCGTCTTGGGCAGGGCAGAAAACAGGAAGCGGAAAACGCGCTTGACCATTGTTTTTTCCTGTTGATTGGATCGGGTGTTGTCATAACGATTATAGGACTGATATTTATCGATCCAATTCTTTCGCTTATGGGAGCGGCAAAAGGGAGCGAGGCGCTCGGTTACGCGAAGGATTATTTTCGCATAACGCTATACGGCGGTATTTTTTTTATGGTGAGTTTCGGACTTTCTCACTGCACAAGGGCGCAGGGATTTCCGGCTGTTACCATGATTGGAATGATTATGGGCGCCGTTTTGAACATTATTTTTGACGCAATTTTTATTTTATGGTTTAAATGGGGCGTTCAGGGCGCGGCGTGGGCGACAATTGTGGCTCAAGGGTGTTCTACGGCATATATACTGAGATTTATATTAAGCAAGAAGGCGGTAGTCAGATTAAATTTCCGCAATTTAAAACCTGATTTTTCCGTTGTTATGCAAATTATGGCTTTCGGCTCCGCGCAGTTTTTAATGCAGTTTCTAATGTCTATCGTTCAATTATTAAACAACACGAGCGCAGGCTGGTACGGCGCCGCCTCGCTTGGAGTTGAAAATGGCGGAGATATCGCGCTTTCGGGAATGAGCATGATGGGAGCCGTGTTAATGCTTATTTTAATGCCCGTGTTCGGCATTAATCAGGGAGCGCAGCCGATACTTGGATACAATTACGGAGCGAAATTATACAACCGTGTGTTACGTGCATATATCGGCGCGATTACGGCGGCTACTTCAATTTGTATAATTGGATTTGCGATAGTGCAGATTTTTTCCGTTCAGTTGGTGGGAATGTTCGCTCCTGAAATGAGCGGCGCTTTAATGGAATTTGCGCCCCGCGCGATGAGAATAAATATGCTTTTGCTTCCGCTTGCAGGCTTTCAAATTGTGTCGACTAACTTCTTTGTTGTTACAGGCAGACCAAAAACTTCCATACTGCTTTCCATGCTGCGTCAGTGTATCGCATTAATTCCATGTATACTTATTTTCGGAAAATTCTGGGGTCTTTGGGGCGTAATTTACGCGACTCCTGCCGTTGACGGCTTTTCATTCATTATTACAGGCCTCTTAATCTGCTTTGAACTAAAAAAATTATTTAAAAAGGGCAAAGAACAGGCTGTCAGCCTCTAATCTATTCAACTTGACAAGTGTTTTTCTGTTCTATATGCTTAAAATATGGGTGATTCAGGCGGAAATGGCAGAATGTCGGTATTTGCAGTCAGATTAATAGCCGTTCTTACTATAATTTTTGTAATTATTATCGGCGCAGGGCTTGGTTTATCACTGGCTATGACCGCCAGTATCAGGAATCAGGAAAATTTTATTGAATTTGCTCCCGCGCTTCCCACAAAAATTCTTGATATTAACGGAAATCTGGTTACTGAGTTTGCCTCCGATGAAAAACGCGAGCTTGTTTCTTTAAGCGAACTGCCGAGACATTTAATACACGCCGTTCTTGCGCGCGAAGACCCCGACTTTTACAACCACAAGGGATTTAGTATCCGCGCCATCACCCGCGCCGCGCTTGGGCAGCTCCTTCGCAAAGACTGGGGCGGCGGTTCCACCATTACACAGCAGGTAGCCGGCACCCTTTACGCCAACAGGAATGAGCGCACTATCAAGCGTAAAATCAGAGAGCTGTGGTGGGCTTTGCAGATTGAAAGGCGTTATACGAAAAATGAAATTTTAGAAATTTACCTTAACTATATGCCGATGGGTCCCGGCACTTACGGCGTTGAAACCGCCAGCAGATATTTTTTCAAGAAAAGTTCAAGGGAAGTTGACATCGCGGAGTCCGCGGTTCTGGCGGTTTTGCTTTCCGGTCCGAGCCGTTTTGATCCTTTAAGAAATCCGAACCTCGCGAGAAACCGTCAGCATTTTGTTCTTGAACGCATGATTCAATTCGGTTTTGCCGAGAAAGACGAAGCGGAAGAATCTTTTCAGAATTACTGGGATAATTTTGACTGGACGCAGCCGGCTCTTTCCGCGTACCTTACGCGCGAAGATAAAGCGCCGTGGTTCAGCGAATATGTGCGCCGCGAACTGGAAGAGTTAATGTACGGCACAAGGGATATTTACCGCGACGGTTATATGGTATACACAACTCTCAATCTTGAACATCAGCAGGCGGCGCAAACCTATATGGCAAGAGGGCTCGAAAGAGGCAACAGGGAATATACCGCTTTAAACAGAAGAAGCAATGTTCAGGCGGAAAGAATATTTATTCCCATTGTCGATATGTTAACCCTTGTTTACGATTTAACGGATATTCGCTCCGTTACTTCCGGGCAGAATGAAGTAAGAGCCGTTGCGCGGTATTCACGGGCGATTAATCCTGTTGTAGATATCGCGGCTCTTGTTTTCGGCATTCCCGAATTGAAAGAAGCGACCGGAAGAGGTTTCGCGCAGTTACGCGAAAACACGGCGCAGAATCAGGTTGAAGGCGCTCTTATAACGATAGAAAATGAAACAGGATATATCACCGCGATTATCGGCGGTTCAAAATACGACGAATCGAATCAGCTTATCAGGGCGACGCAGGCGAGCGTTCAGCCGGGTTCTTCGTTCAAGCCGCTGTACTATTCCGCGGCAATAGACGCGCGGGTAGTCACTTCGGCGACCATGATTTATGACATTCCAATGGCGTTCCATAATGAAGACGGAACGCCCTATGTTCCAAACAATTACGGCGGAGCGTGGAGAGGTCCTGTCCTTCTTTATAACGCGCTTTCATTGTCATTGAATATTCCTGCCCTAAAAGTTCTTGAAATGGTCGGCTTTGACGCCGCGATAAGCAGATCAGCCGCGCTATTGGGCATAACAGACGAAGCGCAAATACGCCGCGCGCTGCCCAGATATTACCCGCTTGGACTCGGCGTTAATTCCACTTCGCCTCTTGCGATGGCGAGGGCGTTTTCAATATTCGCGAATCAGGGCAGAGTAGTCACTCCGATCGCTATACGCACAATCGAAGACCGCAACGGCAGGATTGTTTTTGACGTTGAAAGAGATGTCCGCCAGAGGCAGCAGAGAATGGCGAATAACGGTCAGATTGTAAGCCCGCAGAACGCCTATGTTATGACAAGGCTTTTGGAGTACGGCGTAACGGCGGGAACTCTCGCGTATGGCACTGAAGCAGGATCGAAATTTACTTACAGAGACAGCGAAGGCAGAACATACAGGATGCCTGTAGCCGGCAAGACAGGGACTACTCAAAACTGGGCGGACGCGTGGGTAATCGGATACACTCCCTATTACACAACCGCCATTTGGTACGGTTTTGACAAGCCGGGAAATTCTCTTGGAATTTCGCAGACAGGCGCTGTTCTCGCGGGACCTGTTTGGGGCGATTATATGCGCGACATTAACAGGGGGCTTCCGCAAAAAAGTTTCTCTCGTCCGTCCGGCGTTGTGGAAGTGACTGTTTGCAGAGGTTCAGGAGGTCTTATGACCGAAAACTGCAATCAGGGAGCGATAACGCTTCCGTTCCTTGAAGGAACAACGCCGGTTCGCTACTGCGAGGTTCACGGAGGATCATCTCCTCACGGCACAAGAATGCCGGGTTCCACTACGCGGTTCAGCGACGTAAATATCGATCCGAATGTTCTGGATGATATTCCAAGGCTGCAGTTACCGCCCGATCTTTTCCCCGAATTGATGAATCAGCCCGCGCAGCCTCAGCCTCAGAGGGGAAACCAGAATAACAGAACGCAGAGAAATCAGCGAAACGCGCCTTCAAATCCTTACACCAGTCCTTTCCTTAACAATAATCCGTCCGCGATTAACCAGTTTGCAGACGATTACGGAGATGATCCGGACCCGTTTGCCGACAGTGAAATTCGTTTTGTTCCCGGAGAGGAAAATACAATTGAATTCGCGCATGAAGATGAAGAAGATGATGAAAATATACCCCCATGGAACCATGTGGAATGATATCTTGACTTAAGCCGCGCTTTAATGTAGGCTGATAAGCGTATGAAGAAATCGCTTTGCGGTTTCTTCAGCCTAAATAAAAAATCCCATTGGGATTTTTTATTTAGGCAAGGCGCCGTACCCAAGCGGTAAGGGAGCGGTCTGCAAAACCGTTATGCATCAGTTCGATTCTGATCGGCGCCTCTTAGTTATGGATGGATCCAACACATATTATATTGCTATCGTAATCTCGCTTTTAGTGCTGCTGAGTCTGTCAACTTTTTTTTCTTCGTGCGAGATGGCTTTTTCAACCTTGAACAGAATCAAGCTTAAAAACATGGCTCCAAAAAGCAAGAGGGCGCGGTTCGTTCTTAAAATGCTTGAAACTTACGATAAAATTTTATCCACAGTTTTAATCGGCAACAATATTGTTAATATCGCGGCTTCCGCGCTTGCGGCGGCTCTTTTTATCGATCTTTTCGGACCAAAGGGCGTAAGTCTTGCCACTCTGATTATGACTATGCTTGTTCTTGTTATTGGCGACATTTCTCCGAAAGCTCTCGCGAAGGAAACGCCTGAATTAACGTCCATGAGAAACGCGCCGCTATTGCGCTTTTTTGTTTTTGTATTATCGCCAATCAATATTATTATGACAGGCTGGAAAATACTGCTTATGAAAGTTTTTCCCGTTAAAGGCGACCGTTCAACCACGGAAGACGAGCTTTTAACATTTGTCGGAGAAGTCCGGCAGGAAGGCGCGATCAATATTCATGAAGAGCATATGATTCGTCAGGTGATTGAATTTGACGATCTTAAAGCTGCGGGAATATTTACGCCGCGTATTGATGTTGTCGCGGTTTCAGAGGATTCCGCGGTAGAAGATATTGATAAAATTTTTATTGATACCGGTTTTTCGCGGCTGCCTGTTTACCGCGAGAACATCGATAATATAATCGGAATTATTGTCTTAAAAGATTTTTATCATAGGGTTATGAAAGGTCTTAATACGCCCGCGCAGATTGTTAAGCCTGTTGTTTTTGTTACAAAGACGATAAAAATCGGCAAACTGCTGAAAACCATGCAGGAGAAAAAAGCCCATCTTGCCGTTGTGGTGGATGAACACGGAGGCACTTTGGGAATTGTAACCATCGAGGATATTGTCGAAGAACTTGTAGGCGAAATATGGGATGAGCATGATAATGTGATAGAATCGGTAAAAAAAAGCAGCGACGGCAATTTTACAGTGATGGGCAGCGTAAATTTCAAGGATATGCTGGACGGGATAGAAAAGCTGTCGGAACAGCGCGCGCATACTGACTCTGAAGAAATTCCAAATACTACTGTCGCAAACTGGATAATGGAAAATCTCGGAAGGCTGCCGAAAGCAAATGAAGATTTAACATGGCAAAATTTAACAATAAAAGTTTTAAAAGTTATTAAGCAAAGAGTAATGGAAGTTAAAGTCATTGTAAGAGGTGAATCATGAAAAAAAGAGCGTATTTACCGCTTGTTGTTTTTTTATTTACAGGTGTTTTATATGCCGCGCCGATTATGGAAGGCTCTCATATCGGAAAATCGGGCGAGCTTGTCATACTTCACACTAATGATTTTCACGGCGCTCTTTTGCCCAACGGCGGGCGCGGCGGAGGGCTTGCCAATGCCGCAATGTTTGTTAACGCTGTAAGAGCCGTTAACGCCGATGTCCTTCTTGTCGATTCAGGCGATTTTTCTACCGGCAGCGCGCTTTCAAATATGTTTAACGCGGAACCTGTTATCATCGGCTACAACATGATGGGTTACGACGTAATTACTTTCGGAAACCATGAATTTGACGGTTCGCTTGAAAAATTAAATGAGCAAATCGTTCTTGCGGATTTCAGTTTTGTTTCATCAAATATTAAAAAGCAGGACGGCTCATACCTTGGCGGCAACAGATATGTAATTAAACAGTTTAATAATCTGACTGTCGGCATTTTTGGAATTACAACCCTGCGCACAAAGATAATCGCAAGCCCGGATAATTCATTGGCGTTTATTAACGAACTGGAAGCCGCGCACGAAGTTGTAAATATTTTAAGAAATGAAGAAAAAGCGGATATTGTTATCGGTCTTACCCATATGGGAGATGTTAAAGAAACTGATGATCATATAACGTCGCTTGAACTTGCGGAAACTGTCGGGGGAATTGATGTAATTATAGACGCGCATTCGCATTCGTTTTTTGATATGCCTAAAAGAATCGGCGATACATGGATTGTCACGGCAAATGAACTGGGAAAATATATCGGTTACGGAAGAATACTCTTAATAAACGGAAAGATTGAGGGCTTTAGCTGGGCGCCTATACCGATCGGTCCGGATCATGATATTGATGAGATGTTAAAAAAGTATATCGAAAAATCCGACGCAGAGCTTAAGGTTGTGATTGGAACGGCGAAGGAAACTTTTGTGTTCGGAAACCGTCTGCCGCGTTATCAGGAGACGGCGATTGGCAATATGATTTCGGACGCTAATGTCTGGTATTTCAGAAACGTGTCAAAACAGCGCGTTGATTTCGCTTTTCATAACGGCGGCAATATCAGAGCGGAAATTCCAAAAGGACCGATTACGCGGGAAACGCTCTTAACGGTTTTGCCGTTTGAAAATTATCTTTATATTGTTTCCATGACCGGAGCGCAGATAAATGAACTGTTTGATTTTATCGCGGCAATTCCGCAGGGCAACGGCGGCTTCCCTCAATTTTCAAGCGATGTCCGCTATACAGTCGATAAAACCGGCGGAAAAGGCGTGATAAAAGAACTTACAATCGGCGGCGAGAAGGTTGATCCGAATAAGGTGTACCGGTTCTGCACCAACGATTACATTCTGGGCGGCGGCGACGGATACGCGCCGATGCTAAACGCCTCGGATCGTTTTAACGCCTCGCTTTTGCTCTCCTATGTCGTAACCGAATATTTCAGGGCGCAGGGCGGAGAAGTAAGCCCCGCTACCGACGGCAGACTTACAATCATCGGCGGCGTTACGCCTTAATGTAAATTCTTCAAAAATGTTCAAAATTGTTCATTTATAATAAATATAAAATTATAATATTAATTTGAAATGACATTTCACATAAGGTGTAAAAGGTGAAGAAAGAAAAAGACATCACGTTGAGACAAGCTGTAGTAAATAATGTATACGCGATAAAACTGCTCTGGAGCGTTTCAAAAAGCCGTGTCATTCACATGGCGGTAATAGCGCTTTGCGGATATATGACATGGATGTTTTACAGCACGTTTTTTATGAGGTATATCGCAGGAGCTATTCAGGACAATACTCCGTTCATGACAATATTTACATATGTCGCTGTAGTGTGTTGCGCGACTCTTGTGATTGTTATATACGAAACTTATGTTAAAAATGCGGTAATTCCCCTGAATGATGTAAAAGTATATTCAAAATTATACGGAGAAATATACCGTAAAGCGGAAAACGCGGAACTTTCATGTTACGAGGACAGTTCGTTTTACGATAAATACACCATGGCAGTAGACGGAGCGAGCGACAAGATAACGCAGACAACCAGGCTTTTATTCGAGGTAATCGCGGCTCTTAGCGCCGCAATGATAACTTACGCCGCCATGTTTCAGATCGATAAAAAACTTATTTTATTCGTTTTCGCTCCCTTTATCGGAAATTTTATTTTTGGAACGATTCAAAATAAATTGAATCTTCGTATGTACAAGGAAATAACTCCGTTTACGCGCAGGACAGAATACGTTAACCGGGTTATGTATTTGGCTGATTACGCGAAAGAAATACGCCTATCGCGGATTTATAACGTAATGGAAAATACTTATAACGAAGCCGTGGACAATACGGTTAGTACATATAAAAAATACAAATGGAAAAATCTTGGTTACGGTTTTGGACAGTTTTACTTTTCATATCCGATAATTTTCGAAGGCATTCTGCTTTACGGCGCGTATTGCGCTCTTGTAGAAAAGTCTCTTGTGTTAAGCCAATACGCGGTTCTCGCGAGCATGATGGGTTTAGCGTCGTGGGCTTTGATTAACAGCGCCAATAACTTAATGGAATGCGGCAAAAACGGAATGTTCCTTCATAATTTAAGATCTTTTATGGAGCATAAAGAAAGTATACCCGAAGATCAGGATGGTATTATTCCCTGCGGACAGATTACAAGCATTGAATTTAAAAACGTCTGCTTTGAATATAAAAGCGGCGCGCCTGTTATCAGAAACCTGTCGTTTAAAATGACGGATAAATCATCAATCGCTCTTGTCGGGCATAACGGCGCCGGGAAATCTACAATCATGAAACTTTTATTTCGTCTGTACGATCCCACGGAAGGTGAAATTTTAGTTAACGGTGTAAATATTAAAAAATACAATCTCAAGGCGTTTAGAAAATTATTTGCGGCGGCGTTTCAAGATTATAAAATTTTCGCTGGAACCGTCCGCGAGAATGTGCTTATGGGAAGAGAATACGACAATCCCGATAAAGTCATAATGGACTCTCTTGAACGCGCACGTGTAATTGAAAAAATTATGAGTCTTCCCGGCGGAATAGACGCTGTTCTTACAAAAGAATTTGATGAAGACGGGCAGGTTTTATCCGGCGGCGAGTTTCAAAAAATAGTTGTCGCAAGAGCGTTTGCGAATCCGGCTCCGATAAAAGTGTTTGACGAACCTTCGAGCGCTCTCGATCCGATCGCGGAATACGAATTATTTGAGAGCATTTTGGAAGAAAGCAAAGATAATTTTATGATTTTTATTTCTCATCGTTTGTCTTCGGTTAAGAACGCAAATGAAGTTTTTATGCTGGAAAACGGAGAAATAATCGAACGCGGCAGTCATTCGCAGTTGATGGCTAAGAACGGCAAGTACGCGGATATGTATATGAAACAGGCGAAAAATTATCAGCCGGACGATGATGATGCCGAAGATGACGAGGCCGCCGCGTGAAAAACCAAAAAGAAAAAGTAAAAATGCCGCTTTTAAAAACAGTAAAGTATAACTGGTTCATGATAAAAACCATTTGTTCCGCTTCTCCCTTCTACTTTTTTCTGGTTTGTCTTGATTCTGTCAGATGGCACGGAATGACGTTTGTGTTGTGGACGCTTGGAGTCAGTTTTGCGCTGAGCGCGGTAGAATTCGGACGCGATTTCAGCGAAGTGCTTAGAGTTATGATTATATTGCTAAGTTTGCAGGCAGTTTCCGGTCTTTATTCATCTATAGCTCACGGCTATATAATGCCTGTTTTCGGCGCAAGGGCGGAGCAGAAACTGAAACTTATGCTTTACAGGAAAGCCAATTCAATGGATTTATCGTGTTATGACGACCCTGATTATTATAATGAGTTTGTGCTATCCGTCTCTGAGTCAAAAAACGCCGTAACGCGCACAACACAGCTGATAGACAAAGCCATTACCGGTCTTGTCATGTTCTTCGCTTATGGAACTTACTTTTTTCTGCATGATCCTGTTTCGGTGGTTTTTGTGATTGTATCGTTCTTTGCGAGATTTTTATTCGGCAAGATTGTCAGTAAACTTGATTTTAAGGTTAGATTGGCGGAAACTCCGTTTGTTAAAAGAAGAGCATATATTCACCGCGCGTTCTACCTGAATGATTACGCGAAAGAACTGCGTCTTAATAAGGAAGTTTCCCGCGGATTATATAACGACTTTGAAGACACCAACAGTAAGATTTTTAATGTCAGAAAAGGAGTTGCAAAGAAAAAATGGGCTCTTAATTTTTTCTCCGAATATTTCTTTAACGATTTTATTTTTGACGGAATTTATCTTTCATATTTACTTTTTAAAACCATTATACAGAAAACAATGGCGTTTAGTTCCCTGTTCATTTTATGGGGTGTGGCAGGATCGATGCGCAGAAGCATGATCATTTTGTCGGAATTACTGCCTCAGGCGATTGAAAACGCTTTATACATCGATAAAATAAGAAACTTCCTGGAATACGAAACAAAAATTAAAAGCGCCGAAAATGTTTCTATCCCGGAACAAATTAAAACTATTAAATTTGAAAATGTTTCATTCAGGTATAATGAAAAACAGGATTTTATTCTTAAGAATATCAATTTGGTTATAAACCCTATGGATAAAATCGCGTTGGTCGGTTACAACGGCGCAGGTAAAACTACACTGATAAAACTGCTCATGCGGTTATACGATCCTACAGAGGGCGTGATCACGCTCGACGGTATTGATATACGCAAATTTAATTTAACCGGGTACCGTGAAGCGATAGGAACCATCTTCCAGGATTACCGTATTTATGCCGCGAGTGTGGAAGAAAATATCGTTATGGATTTACAGAACGCGGATGAAAAGGCAATCGAAAAAGCGGTGGCATTAAGCGGTTTTGAACACCGTCTTCATGAGATGAGCGGCGGTCTTTCTACTCAGCTAACACGCGAGTTTGACGAAACAGGCGCAGCGCTTTCGGGCGGAGAAAGCCAGAAACTTGCGACCGCAAGGGTGTTTTATAAACCGTCGAATTTAATTATTCTCGATGAGCCCTCAAGCGCTTTAGATCCTATCGCGGAATATCATATGAATAAATCAATGAATATGGCGGCGAAGGATAAATCTGTTGTGTTCATTTCGCATCGTTTGTCAACAACAAGAGGCGCGGATAAAATTTTCATGCTCGATAAAGGCGAGATCATCGAAGAAGGAACCCACGAACAGCTCCTTGAAATGAGCGGAAAATATAATGATATGTGGAAAGCGCAGGCAAGCAAATATATCTAGATTTTTATGCCGATATGCCGGTGACATTATCGCCTACGGTCAGCACATTGCGGTAGACTTCGGCGGCGCCTGAACTTTGTATACCTTCAACTGCAAATGAGATTTCTATTATTGAACCCAGATTCATGCCAAGTTTTTCCCACGCATTGAAATGTTCGGTAATCGAAACAATTCCTTTGGCGCGTTTTGATGTACGAACGCTCCAATATTGTCTGAATGTTTTTACGCCTGAAATGGAAGGCTTTTCAACGCGTAATTCGTCATAAAAATTATACGCGCATCCGTCAATAACAGCGGTTCCTTTTGGTTTTAATTTCGTTATGTACTTTAGATCGCTGTTTTCCACTATATAAAATTCAACTAACGGATTGATCGACCAGCCGTAAACGCTAAGCCATGAACCGGTGTTGGGATAATAATTTACGCCGTAATTGATTTGAATCGGTCCCATTTTTGCATGTTTTTTAGCGTTATCAAACTATTTGCCTGTTCTGAATAACGCGTCTCCGGCTTTATTCCATTTGCATTTAAAACTTCCGTCTGCGCCGGGAGCCATAATACCGTTTCCGGTATCCCGCCAATACTCAAATTTTAGTCCGTTGTATTTAATGTATTTCGGTTCTGTTATAACGTCAGGTCCGAACGCAGGAGCGTTCTCCTGTTTACCGAAGTCTATAAGGCTGAAAGGCGGTTTTATGTCTACAGGCTTACCGGATTTTCGTAATTTGCCGGGCGTGAGTCCGTATTCGCGTTTGAACGCCCTGATAAATGATTGTTCGTAGTCCAGCCCGTATGCAAAAGCGATGTCTAAAACATTTAAGTTGGTTTTTTTTAAGTCGTCTATGCTTGCCGCCATTTTCCGGGAGCGGATATATGTGCCGATCGACTGTCCGAAAGCGTTTTTAAATAACCGCCTTAAATTGGTCGGGGACATGGCGAATTTGTCCGCAAGATAATCCGCGTTTATATTTATTTTTAATCCGCTTTCAATCTCATAAATGACATTTTCAAGCATTTTATAAGGTTTTTGCACTAATTTACTCCATATTAAGCCAATACATTATATCATAACTTGTTTATGGAATGAACATTTTTGTCCATTTTTTAAAAATTAAAATGTGATAAAAAAAGTTCATCGTCTATATATAAAAAATACTATATAATTACTTAAGGAGCTAAATATGGAAATACAATTTAACGGAAACTCCGGCGGAAATAAGCAGCTTCCCGATTCGCCGTATGGCTATGAAATGTGGAGCGCCGGCGGAAATGATCATAAACTTACATGGTATGGAACGGATAAGCGCGGCGGCGCGGCTTTTAAAGCGGAGTGGAACGAGCCGGATGATTTTCTTGGGCGCATAGGCTACTACTGGAACCGGAACAAGCCGTATACCGAATATAAAAATTTATTCTGCGATTTTGAATTTACCCGATCCGAAAACGGCACAGGAGGAAGATATTCCTATATAGGAATTTACGGCTGGTCAAAAGATCCGATGATCGAGTGGTATATTGTCGATGACTGGTTCGGAGACGGAACAATCGATCCTTCGGTGATCGGCGGTGACGCGCGGAAAAAAGGCGAGTTTACCGCAGACGGCTCCGTTTATTTTATTTATTATGCCACGCGTCCCGCAGGTTCCGGGAATATCTGCGGAACCAAAGACCCGTTCCCTCAATTTTTCAGCATACGCCAAAACCGCCGTAACAGCGGAAAAATTTCCATTACCGAACATTTTAAAGAATGGGAAAGAATCGGTTTAAAACTGGGCAATAATATGTATGAGTCCAAGTTTCTTGTTGAAGCCGCAGGCGGTACAGGATGGTTTGACGCCGCTTTAATTTCTTTTTATCAGAAGGATTGAAGAAGGGGCATGGTTTAATATTAACAGCTAAAATATGATTACATTTTTATTATTAATAGTTATATATCTTTCTTTTATCAGTCTTGGGCTGCCGGATTCATTGCTTGGCTCCGCATGGCCTGCCATGTACGCTTCTTTAAATGTTCCGCTGCATTTTGCCGGATTCATTTCCATGGTTGCGGCAGGCGGAACTGTTGTTTCAAGCGTTTTCAGCGAAAGGGTTATAAGGCGTCTCGGCACAGGATTGGTTACGCTGTTAAGCGTTTTTATGACTGCCGCGGCTCTGATTGGGATTTCTGTTTCCAATTCGGCGGTTTTTGTAATTCTTTGCGCCGTTCCGCTTGGTCTGGGCGCGGGTTCTGTGGACGCGGCGTTAAATAATTATGTCGCGCTTCATTACAAAGCAAGGCACATGAGCTGGCTTCACTGTTTTTGGGGTATCGGCGCTTCGATCGGTCCTTTAATAATGTCTTTTTATTTAACAAACGGCAATTCGTGGAACTCAGGTTACAGGGCGATAAGCATTATCCAATTCAGCCTTGTTTTTATTTTGTTTTTGTCTTTGCCCTTATGGAAAAAAGATAAACTGAAAAAAGACGCGGCTATCGAAGAGAACCATACGTTCCCCGAAGAAAACCGTGCGCAAACTAAGGTTTCACCTTCATTTAAGGAAATATTTTCGATAACAGGAGTAAAGCCCGCTCTCTTGGCGTTCTTTTGTTATTGCGCGCTTGAAACGACAGCGGGCTTGTGGGGCGCAAGCTATCTTGTGATGGAAAAAGGAACAGCGCCTGAAACCGCCGCAAAATGGATTGCCTTGTTTTACATCGGAATAACGGCGGGAAGATTTATTTCCGGCTTTATTACAATGGCGCTTAACAACAGGCAGATGATCCGCCTTGGTCAGATTATTATCGGCTGCGGAGTTTTAACGCTTATTCTGCCGTTCGAAAACAGCTCTCTGCCGAGTCTTTTTTTAATCGGTCTCGGATGCGCCCCGGTATATCCAAGCATGCTCCATGAAACGCCGCAGAACTTCGGCAGAGAATATTCACAGGCGATAATGGGAATTCAAATGGGAACGGCGTATATAGGGTCTACAATAATGCCTCCGATTTTCGGCTGGTTTACATCGTTTACAAGCTTTAAAATCTTTCCCGTATTTATAGGCATAATTTTAGCGGTTAATATTATTATGATTGAAATTGTAAACAGGAAGATTAAGAATAAATCATCGTCCCGATAAAATCTTTTTCGTTAAGAATATTTTTAAGGTTCTCAAGATTTTTTCCGGCGGCGCAGATTACTTTTAATCCGATTTTTTGCGCGTGACGGCTTGCGACAGGGTCGAACGGTACATTTTTGCCGGGAACCCATTCGTCGCCGACCATTGCGCGGAAATCCGCCCAGGTGATTTTATCAATCGGTTTGGCGTTTGGATCTATTTTCGGGTCTGCCGTATAAACTTTTTCTATATTGGAAAGATTTATTAAAAGATTCGCGCCGAAACGTTCAGCCAAAAGCACAGCGTCGTAATCGGTAGAAAAACCGGGTTTCCATCCAGCCGCGACAAGCACATGACCTGTAAGCGGAGCAACTTCTCCGGGATTTGTAACAACTTCCTGATTGCACCATTCGCCCATTACGGCTTTTATTAATTGCGCGTTAAGCCTTGTCGCCATAATCCCTATCCAGTCGGCTTCGTCATCTTTGAAATTATCGTCTTGTGAAATTTCACGGTAAGCGTTCTGATAGCTCCGCGCGGGACCTCCGCCGCCTACAACGAAAATAAATCTTTGGTTGTTATCCTCTTCGATGAATCCGCGTATAAGGCTTACAAAACTTTTAAGGAAATCAATATCAACATTGTTCGGGGCGACAATTGATCCGCCCAGTGAAATTACAGTTACCATACATCATTGTACATATATTCCGCTGATTGTTATATCCCCCCAAAGGCTGGAATAAGACTCAAGCCCGCCCGCGGATTCTTCCCAGATATTTTGAAGCGAGTATGACTGCTGATGCGAAACAAGCCTGCCCCGGTTTTCCATTTGCGACAGGGAAAGTTCGCCTCTGGAAAAAGCGATACGCTGATTATCCAAATTGCCGAAATAATAGCCGGCAATGTCTTTTTCCCTTATTGATTCCTGCGCGGATAAAGAAGAATCGCCTGAAACCGCGCCTGAACCCATCGCCGGATCAACCGGCAGCCAGCCAAAACCGTCCAGCCAGAATTCTGCCCAATAGTGGCGGACAGTCTGCCCGTTCTTGTCGATATAGACGCCGGCAACCGGAATGCACGGTATGCCTGCCGCGCGCGCCATCGCCGTGTAGAGCAGCGCGGTTGTGTAGGAGTCGGAATGTCTTTCTTCAAGAATATTTTCGATGCTGTCCGGCTGCAATGGAGAGTCTGAAATCAGCATGTTCGCTAGCATCCAGTCATAAATCGCTTTTGCTTTTGTATACGGGTTTTGCTCATTTCTGGCTATCGAATTAACAAGCGATTTAATTTTTTGACTGTCGCTTGGAATTAACGCGGAGCTGTGAGTGTGAGCCGCCGCAAGCGGAGTTTTTTCCTGCCTGAGCGGGAGAGGTCTTATTCCCGTTTCTACGCTGTACACCTCAACGCGGTAAGAAAGATTGATTGATTGATTCGTGCCCGCTCCAAGATTGTCAAGTTTAAACAGGCTTACCCCCCGGTGATTTTCCACAAAAGGTTCCGCGCTTCGTGAAACAAGGCTGACATTTCTTTGAGAAGGAGAAGTAATCGGTTTGGGAATCCATAAGTACAGCGTATTAGGTCTTGTCGCTTCCAGCACTTTAACATCAACCGAATATGTTACTGTGTAACTTCGTTTGTCTTTAAAATTTTTATATCCCGGTCTTCCGCTTACTTCAAAGAAAATAAGGCGCGAACTTCCGTGGGGCGTTCTTATTTCCATATTGCCGCTGACGGCGCCGTCCGGCAGGCGGACGCGCAGTTCACGCGCGCTCCAGTATTCATAACCAAATTCAAGCTCTGATACTTCGATAAATTCCGGTTCTTTTACCATATACGGATTTACCGCATCCGAATCATAATCCCACGAAAAGAAAACGCCGGCATTTTCCCGCGTTACGCCGAAATTATTTCCCGTAATGTTAATAACCGCGCCCGGAGATCCGATCTGCGGCATAATTGCCGCGATTTTCGGTTCCAGACCCATGTCGTCTCCGTCGGCAGGTCTTGGCACAGACGCCGAGTTGGAAAAAAGCACGCCGTTGCTTTTTTTCCCGTTTGCGTGCACATGAACCAGACCGGATTCTCCAAGCTCCGGAACCCTTACAATGATTATATCGTCCTGCCAGAGATAGTACGATGAACTGGTCGGCGCTATTCCGGCGATGGACACGTATGATTCATTGCGTGATTCTCCGAAATTGCTTCCCTCAAGAGTGATAACTTCTCCCATGCTGCCGATTTTAGGATCGATCCAGGATATAACAGGCGTTTTACCGCCGCATGAAATTAAAAGAAATGTTATTGCCAGAAAAGATATTGATAATTTTCTATTCGCCATCTTTTTCGGTGGCCTTTTCGTTTGATTCGGTTTCTCTGTAAGGGCTGACTGTTAGAATTATCTCTATGGATGAATTTAATTGATTGGCTGTTCCAAGCGGGAAATAATGAATCGGTTCGTTGAATTCCATGGGAACCGTTTGAATCGACGTATAGTAACTGATGCCTCTTGCGGGATCTTCAATCCAAATCTGTCCCTGTATAACCATAACCCTGTCGTTACGGCGGATAAAAGGCGTAAACTGCGCCGCTACCACAACATTTGATCCTGCAAGCTGAATACTGACAGGGTTTCCCGGCATTGTTATTTTTTTATGCGTTTCATCCCAGATTACTTCCTGTTTGTTTTCTATTACTCTTGCGTTAATATCCACAACAAGCGCGCGTCTTCTGAATCCCTGCATCATCCCCGGGTTTGACACATTCTGTTCCTGGGCTTCAAGGTAAACGCCTGCCGTGAGAGTAAATAAAATGCAGATAAAAAGAGAACGGATCATTCCAAGTTATCTCCCGTCTATTTTGCGCTGGTAATCAGCGGCTCTGATTATTGAAGGTTCTCCGGCTCTGGAAAAGTTTCTGCTTTCAGGAAGTTTTAAAATAATTATATCCGAGCCGTCCGCGCCCAGGTACTGAAGAACGCCGTTTAAATCCGACGCCACCGGCATGATGCCCGGTATTTCATCTTCAGACGCGAGAATAAAATCTACCCTGTCTTCCGATTGACTGCCTGCGATAGCGTTATGCGAAGCCTGCCCGCCGCGGATCCAGAGCATTGCGGCAATAGCGAGAATAACCGCCGCCGCAGCAGCCGCGGGAAGCGGAATGGAAACCCTTCGCCGCCACAGCCTGTTACGGGCAGGAGTAAAATTTTTTTTAGATTCTAATTTGCCCCAGACTCTTTCTTTGGCTGCCTGCATTTCTTCCGTTGAATATGTCCGCGCTTCTTCAGGTTCATCGACAATTCGTTCCACATACTTGCGGTTTTCTGTATTATCCTTTTTGAACAAGTCATGAAGATGTTTAAATGTTTCAAGTTTTTCCATGCATACAGAACAAACTTTTAAATGGCTTTCCATTTTTTCTTTCCAGGGCGAGGGAAGTTCTCCGTCTAAATAAATTGAAAGAAGCTGTTGATCAGGACACATTTTTACCACCTTGTACGGTATTCATACCGATATTGCCTGCCAAAATGGCGGCAAGCCGTTCACGCGCTCTGAAAACGCGCACTTTTACATTTCCTTCGCTGATGCCAAGCACTTTACCGATATCTTTATAGTTCATTTCGGCATACTCTTTCAAAATTAAAACCATCCTGAGGTTTTCCGGCAATTTTTCCAGAGCTTCCTGCACTTCTTCGCTTGTCTCTTTTTTTACAAGTATGCCTTCTCCGGTTTCTTCCTGCCTGTGGTCTTCACGGAAAGCCCGCTGGTACGCTTTTCGTTCGCGATCCTTCCGTTTTGCGTAATTCAACGCGGCGTTTTTAACTACCCGAATCAGCCAGTATTTCGCCTCTTCCGGGTTCGGAAAAACCATATTTCTTTCGTACAAACGGAAAAAACTTTCCTGACAAAGATCCTCCGCGGCTTCCCTGTTGTTTGTTACGCGGAAAGCTACCCTGAACAAAATCTGAAAGGCTGAATCGTAAAGACGCTTAAACTCAAGTTCGCTCCATGCGCCGCGAACAACATTCCCGCCGTCCGCAGGTTCTGAGCCGCCTTCCAACTGTTCCTCTATATTTTTAAACAAGTTTTTTCCTCTAATGTTACAGGGCGCGCCGCTCAGGCTGAAACCCTCGCGCTCTTTCCGCCCCGTTAATTCTTATCAGGCGTTGATTCTCTTCCAGCTGGTGCCGTTCGGACCGTCTTCCAGTATTATACCCCGATCTTTAAGGTTTTGTCTTATATTATCAGCGGCGGCAAAATCCTTCGCTTTTTTCGCTTCGGCGCGTTTTACGATTAGCTCCTCTATTTCTTTCGCAAATTCTTCATTTTCCGGTTCGCCGCCGGATTTGCCGTTGAGCGCTTCCTCCAGCCTGAGCCCCAGAACCGTGTCCATATCATAAACAGCCGCCAGCGCTCCGGCTGTAGAAGGTCTGTCCTTCAAAAGCCCCCACAATTCCGCCAAAGCCCTGGGCGTATTCAAATCGTCCTCAATAGCTTTATCAAATCTTTCTATATAAACGCTAATTTCCTCTTCTTCCCTCTGAGAGCTTTGCGCCTTTGTGTCATTTGCCGGAGAAAATTTGGTTCTTATCTTATCTATCAGTGATTTTCGCGAATTCCTTGCGCCTTTCAGACTTTCTTCCGAAAACTGAAGCTGGCTGCGGTAATGCCCGCCAAGCAGGAAATAACGGTAATCAAGGGGGTCAAACCCATCATCAACAAGGGACTGCAAAGTAAGAAAGCTGCCCGACGATTTTGACATTTTTCCCTTGTCCAAAACCAGAAACTCATTATGAAGCCAGTATTTAACCCACGGTTTTTTTCCTGCGGCGGCTTCGCTCTGAGCGATCTCATTTGTGTGATGAATCGGAATATGGTCGATGCCGCCGCAGTGAATGTCAAACTGTTCGCCGAGGTATTTCATGCTCATCGCCGAACATTCGATATGCCAGCCGGGATAGCCTCTGCCCCAGGGGCTGTCCCAAACAAGAGCCTGATTTTCAAACTTGCTTTTTGTAAACCAAAGAGCGAAGTCAAAAGCGTTCCGCTTGTTTTCGTCCTGTTCAATGCGTGCGCCCGCTTTTTGATCGTCAAGCCGAAGGAGAGCAAGATCGCCGTATGACGGAAACTTTGAAATATCAAAGTAAAGATTGCCCCCCGCAAAATAGGTAAAACCGTTTTTCTCGATTTTTTTGATCAATTCGATCATTTCCGCGATATGGTCTGTAGCTTTGCAGACTACCGTCGGGCGCGTAATATTCATTCGATCCGTATCGTTAAAAAAAGCTTTAGTATAAAAATCCGCAATTTCCAAAACGCTCTTTCCGCGCTCTTCGGCTGATTTCACCATTTTATCTTCGCCGCTGTCGGCATCATCCGTTAAATGTCCGACATCGGTAATATTCATAACATGGTTAACATCGAAACCTGCCCGGCGGAGAGATCGAACTAAAATATCATGATGCACATAAGCGCGCAGATTTCCGATATGCGCGTAGTTATAAACCGTAGGTCCGCATCCGTAAAAACCTGCTTTCCCGTCCTGCATTGGTTTAAAAAGCTGCTTTTCGCGTCCCAATGTATTGTAAAAAGTAAATGTCATATAAATAGATTAGTAATAAAGCCAAAAATAATCAACATACCCGAATTTGATACAGAAAAGCCGTTTTTTTGCGGTATATTTACTAATGGAAGCACATTAATTTTACGGCGCATTTAAACGACCGTTTTGTTACAATTTAGTAGATTATATTATAATTTACCTTTTCGCTTATATATTGACTATTAATAATATTACTGGTATGATCTTGCAATACAGTAGTTTACTGTGATTATTACAAAATGCGTTAAAAAAACGGTCGTTTTTTTTAAGCACCCAAATAGGAGATTTGTATGAAAAAATTGGTATTGTTAAAATTTGCTGTCATTCTGTCGGCATGTCTGTTCGTATTGGGCTGTCCCGGTGAAGAAGATTCCGCGTTGAATACGCCGACTGTGGATAACAGCGAGAATCAGTTCGCAGGAAAGATTCTCATTTTGCAGGCGTATGGAAACGGCAATGGCGGCTCTCCTGAGGGCGTATCGCACTCTTTTGTTGAGTTATATAACGTTACAAACAATGCGATTAGTTTGAACGGAATCAGCCTCTATTACGCTGACGGACACAGAGATACGGAAGAAGGCTTTGCTGATAATGCCGATAAATCATGGAAAAAAATTGCGTTAAGCGGAACAATACCAGCTAAAGGTTCTTTTTTGATTTTAGGTAAAAAACATGCGGATACCACAAGTACTCGTTACAAAATTGAAGACACCTACAGAGATATTTATGACGATAACCTTGTTCTTTCCAGAAGAGCTTTTAAAGTAGCTATTATAGAAAGCACTGCAGAATTAACAGTACAAAATCCGTTTAATACTGATGGCGCAGGAACAATAATGGACGGCTATATTGATATGGTAGGAGCGGCTAATACATATCCAGATACTGATTCAATATACGGTTTTGAGCTTTATCCTGCCCGCTGCTCCGCGTCAGCGGCAGTTCGCCGCGGCTCATTAACAGACACCAATGATAATTCAGCAGATTTTATTGCGGCGCGGTATGGAGCAACAAGCGGAAATAATATTTCTCTAACAGACGAGGAGTTAGAAGTCTGCTATCCTAGAAAATCCAGCGCAGGCAGTTGGAATCCTTTTGAATCGCCGTCGCTGCCGCAACAACCGCCTCCTACAGAAGCGGGTGAGCCGAGTGAGTATGCCGGAAAATTGCTTATTTTGCAGATTGGCGCCGGTAATAACGACGATAGCTCAAATGTTACGCGCAGTTTCGTTGAATTATATAATAGCAGTAATGAAACAATAAATTTGGAAGACATTACTTTGCAATATGCCGAAGGGACAAACGTTTCAGCCAATGCAGAAACAGACGGGAAATGGCAAAAAATAGAGCTTAATGGCGAAATTGAGGCAGGTCGTTCATTCCTTGTCTTCGGAGAAAAAATTTCAACAATGCCCAAACCTGCGCTCGATTTTGATGGTGATAATTATGCTGATATGTATGTGCCAACATTCAGATTAAACAATCGCGCTGTTAAAGTTGCGCTAATCGAAGGTACAGACACGCTTACCGTGCAAAATCCGTTTAATATGAATGCCGAAAAAGAAAAAGCAGCCGGGTACATCGACATGATAGGCGTTGTTAATGACGCAACTACTGACCAGATACTTGGATTAGAAGGGGAATTATCGTTTATTACTGGACAATACCGAATAACCAAACAAGTTGGTGTCAGACGAACAAGCTTAACCGATACTGATGTCAACTCGGATGACTTTAGAACAGTTACATACACAAGTCTGACAATTGGGCAAAAAGAGGTAATGCGTCCAAAAAATCACGCTCATGGCGCATGGGACCCCTTTGCAGAACCTGTAGAACCGCCGCCGCCTGAAACGCCGATAGCTGAAAGTTTGATGATTTTGCAGGCAAATACTCATGGAAATGCGAGCGGCGGTTTTGCCAAGTCGCTGGTAGAGTTATATAACAATTCCGATGATGAAATAGATTTGGATGCAGGTAATTATTACTTGCATATTGGAGATAATAATGATCCCGGTTGGACAAATGTAATTAAATTGACCGGAACGATACCTTCAAAATGTTCATATCTTATTGTGAGTAATAATGCAACAGGAAATGCTACGCCAAGAGCTGTATTGCCTGTTGCAGATCAAGAAGCTGATTTTGTTCTTACAAATGACGGCTTTAAAGTTTTACTCATGATAAATAAAGACGAGATACTTACTGTTGCCAATCCTTCTGCCGAAGTTAGTTTGTTCGATAATTATATTGATATGCTTGGTATTTCCACTTCAAAAGGTTTTGAACAAGTTGGAGCTTCTCAATCCAGACCGCAGATTACACGCCGAAATTCGCTTACTGATAACAATAAAAATTCAACGGATTTCACTCAAACTGATATTCGCACAACGGCTATGAGTAATGATCAGCTTTATAAATACTGGCCAAGAAATTCCACCATGGGAGAATGGAACCCAATAACCGGTTTGCCGCAGATAGATCCTGCACCGTAAATTCAATTACCGCCTGATCGCTTTTTAGCGGTCAGGCAACATCAAAAAGGAGAAAATTATGAATACTAACAGAAATTTGCTTTTTAAATGCATTATCATCGTATTACTCGCAATGGGCTTCCTATTTGCCTCTTGTCCGGTACCTGATACGGATACTGAAGGAAAAAATCCGGGCTCAGGTTCGAATACAGGTACTGATCCCTCTAATAATAACCCCGGACAGGTAAAGGGGCTTAGCTATTCGCATAAAAGCGGGCATTATTCAGGGCAGTTTGATCTGACATTAACAGCAGGAACCGGCGCAGCGATCTATTATTCAATAGACGGCAGTATTCCAGATCCTAACAAGCTAGTTGCAGGACGGACATTTAAATATTCAGCGCCTATTGAAGTTAAAGATCGCAGCGAACAGGCGAATTTTTTAGCGACAGCAGAAAATATGAAAAATTTTTACGGAGATCCCAATGATTCACGCGGGAATATGCCCAAACCTCCAGGCAGTTATATAGTGCCAAAAGTAACAGTTATTCGCGCTATATCTGTAAGCTCAAGCGGCGCGACAAGCGATGTAGCGACTTTAACATATTTTATCGGCGCTATTCCCGCAGATCACGGTAATCATCGGATTTTATCAATAGTTACGGAACCTTACAACTTGCTTGACGTAAATGAAGGCATGTATGTTCGCGGCGCTTCCGGTAATCGTTGGAATGGAGATGGTTCTACAGGCAAGACGTACAATTTCCGCCAGAATTGGAGAAAACCTGCGTCTTTTGAGCTGTTTGACAGCAGCAGAAATGTATCAATTTCCACCAATCTGGAAATTCGCATTCGCGGCGGCTGGTCAAGAGCGCAAGGTCAAAAGAGCATGAATATTTACTTTACAAATGCAAACGGCGGAATAAACAATCTGACTAATTTTCAATTAATTCCGGGCGCGATAAAAGCAGACGGAACGCCGTTAACATCAACAAAAAGTTTTATGATTAGAAACGGCGGAAACGATGCTGAATATACAAAATTTTATGACGTATTCGCTCAAAGACTGTTAAAAGACCGCGCGTTTACCACTCAAAGCGCAGTTCCATGCATTGTTTATCTAAACGGCGAGTATTGGGGACCATATAATCTGCAGGAAAGATACAGCGACAATCATACAGAATTTGTTTTTGGCATAGACAGAAATAATGTTGTTTCCATCGAAAGCGGCTCAATTGATGACGGTACACCTGCAGACGAGAGCGATTATAACAATATGATGAACAGATTGATAAGTCATAATATGTCTAATTCTGATAATTATGATGATTTCCTTAATTGCTTTGACGTTCAAAGCTTTATTGATTATTGGGCTGCCGAGATTTATTTGTACAACGAAGACTGGCCTCATAACAATTTCCGTTTATGGAGAGCAAGAAATAAAGTACCTAATAATCCTTACGGTGACGGCAGATGGCGTTATCAAATGCTGGATATGGATTTTATTATGGGAATTTACAACAGCGGCAACCTGACAGGTCAGTCCGGGCTTAATGCTTTTGACGAAATCCTTTCCGGCGGTGATTCTGGTCACACTAATAACCGGTTGTTCGCGAATTTACTTAATAATGACGATTTCCGCAGACAATTTACCAATACTATGATGGATTTATACAATGTACATTTCCATCCAAGCACTTATGAGCCAATGTTAAATGAAATTATAAACATATACAGACCTTTGATGGGCGATACTTCAAGCGGTTATTTTTCAAGATGGGGTCGACCTTGGGATACAGCTTTTGACAACAAAGTAAATGAAGCTTACGCTTATCTTAGAGATATTAGACCTGTGATGGTTAATAATTATTTACCGCATTATTTGGGCGTAAATGGTTTATCGGATGTTACTATTGTTGCAAAAGACAGAGGGATGATTATGAACAATCTGTCTGTGACAGTTAATACGGTAACTCCAAAGCCTGGCAGTGGAATATGGGCAGGGCAATATTATGAATCATATCCTATTACTGTAACAGTAAATGATATAAGCGGTTATACATTTGAGAATTGGACGGTTACAGGAGGTACTTACAGTACCAGCAGCAACGGACGAACCATTACCGTTACCTTAAGCAGCAGTAATGCTGAAATTGCCGCGAATTACAGCTCCTCGGCGCCTATTACTAACGTAGCAAGCATAAGTCTTAATAAATCTACCATGAATTTAACTACAGGAAACAGCGAAAAGCTTACAGCTAATGTTTTACCTGCAAATGCGACATATAAAACTGTAACATGGATTTCCAGTAACCCGCAGGCAGTAACTGTTGACCAAAACGGAAATGTAACAGCTATAGCCGCTGTCTCAGGCGGAGACGGCGCCACCAAAGTAACAATAACTGCAAAAACAACAGATGGCGATAAGATCGCAGCTTGTACTGTAACGGTAAATCCCGTGCTTCAAGAAGATTGGTGGGGGCTTATGAGAGGTTATCTTGATTTACTTAATGGCGATAGTTATAAAGTAAATATTTGGATGAATAATAATCCTCCCAACAGAGCTGTAAAATGGGCATCCAATGATCCAAGTATTGCTTCGGTTGAAAACGGTTTAATCACTGCTCATAGTTTGGGATATACAACGATAACATGTACCAGTATTGACGGCGCTTTTGTTAAAGAATGTAATGTAAATGTTCGTAACGGCAATAAATTGCTTGATCTGGCGTCTGCGCTTGAATCTGCATCACCAGGATCTGTAACAAATTTTTCAACAACATTCCCAGGACTTTCTATAGGACCAGGCGGTGAGCTTGGAACGCATGTTAATTTTGAAATAATCTATGATGATGGAGTAAAAAAGCTAAAAATTGACGCGCTTGCAAGCTGGGGAGCAGGATTGGACATTAATAATGCAGGTATAGAATTTGAAGTAGGCGATATTATTGATATTAAAGGCAAATACAGATCTGATACACCAAATAGAATTTTCTTAAATATAGATCATATGAAAAATCATCCTCTTAATCGTGACAGTTGGGGTGATGGTTATACGTATGTAGAGAACTATTGGGATTTTGAAAGAGCTTTTACATTAACACAGGATGAAATAGACACTATAATGGCGAATTCAAACTATGATCCGGCTCAACCACAGGCTATCAGAGTAAGAGCAGCGGATGAACCTAGAAATGTTATTTTTTACATTGAAAAATTAACAATTTACAGATTTACAGATTAGTTTTTCTGCTTTCTAACCAATTCCAACGCCGTTGTAACAAATACAGCGGCGTTTTTTTAATCCTTTGTGTTTAGCGCCTTTGTGTGAACTCTTCTCTCTTTTAACCTAAATAATCCGACAGCCTTCTATAGCACTGATTTACAACATGCTTCTGTTCGATATCAATTTCTTCTCCAAGTTCGTCAATCAGCGATTCAAGGCTGGAAATGCTTTCATTAATGCAGGTGTGAAAGCCGCGTGAGGCGCGAAACCAGTAATTGCCGTCTCCGTCCGTGAAAATGCCTAAAAATCCTAAATCTTTTGAGTTTTTTTTCCATATGACAGGTTTTGCAAGATTATCAAGGTGTTTTAACAATGCGGAAAGGTTATTAAGCGAATTAAAGTTCTCTTTTCGCGGCCACGCGCGGGAAAATGCGCCGTTTGCATCCAATACCGGCGCAAGCGAGAGGATGAGTTCCAGTTTTTCTCCGGCAAGAAGGTTATATTGATTTTTAACTATTATTTTTCCTTTTATATTTTTGTGAACAGGTTCCTCCGATAAATTTTTACTGATACGTTCAAGTTTTTCCCACGGAAGAATAACAGTTTTTTTGCCTTTTACAACCGCGATTTCGAACACTTCGCCCGCGATTTTTATATTGTTTGTGTAATCGCGTTCTTTTTTATGTTTTTCCGGTCTTATATCACCCTGTTTTCCGTATTCTGCAAAAAGTCCGGGGCGAATTCGATTTAATAACGCTCTTGATAGCGGAGAAACAGACATTGCGTACATCCTTGATGTGCGAACAATCTCGCCTGCGACAATAAATTGCGGATCGGCGCGGAACATTACAGATCCCGGATGAATTATTATTTTATTCTCTGTTAAACTGCTGTAAGTGCCCACCTTTCCGCGTCCTTCACGCGCGCACACAAATTGAATCATTCCGCGTCCTACACAGCATAAATAATCCTCTATTTCATTGTTTTCCAGCGGCTGAGAGCGGTAATGCACGGGAATTTTCATCTTTGCAAGAATTTCTTCTAACTGTGCCGTGACATTTACAATTTCCGCCAGCGCGCGGTCGTCTAAATAATTTTTTTCGCAGAAATTCGCCCTGTTTGATGAATCATTGTAGGATTTAAAAAGTTTTAAATACGAAACAAAATCGCCGTGATCATCGCGGAAACGGTGATGCGCCTGTCTTGCGTCGGTTTCTTCGCCGGGAGGAAGTATATAAGGACTCTGTGTTGATAAAAACGCCGCCGCGATTATCGTTTCGCGGATTACATTTGGATATTGCATAATCGCTTCGACAATAATCCGCGATTGACGCGGCGCGAGAGGGAATTCAGTCATTAATTTGCCGATATTCGACAAACTTCTGTCGCTTTCAAGCGCGTCAAGCAGATTTAATGTTTCTATTCCGCCTTTAATTCCTTCTTTCTCAGGCGCTGAAATGTAATCAAAATCTTCAAAATCGGTAATGCCGAGGTCTGCCATCCGTAAAATTACTTCCGATAAGTCAGTGCGAAAGATTTCTTCTGTTGTGTAGAGAGCTCTTTGCTCAAAATCTTTTCTTGAATACAGTCTGTAGCAAGTTCCTTCGCGCGTTCTTCCCGCTCTTCCCTTGCGTTGATTCGCGGAAGCGATGGAAATAGGCGATTCTATAAGGCTGGATGTGAATGTGCGCGGATTATACCAGTTTAATTTTGCTAAACCTGAATCAATTACTGCGGTGATTCCGTCTATTGTTACCGATGTTTCCGCGATATTTGTTGAAATAACGACCTTTGTTTTACCTTTTGGAGCATCTTCAAAGACTTTTTCCTGTTCTTCTTTGCCGAGTCTGCCGTATAAAGGGATAAGATGTAAATTTTTTCCGACAGAAGAGAACATTAAGCGGTTCATACACTCTTTGATCATTTTTTCGCCCGAAAGAAACACTAAAATATCTCCTTCGCGGTTTTCATTGATAAAACGCGCAGTTATAGCCTCTATTTTCATTAAAATCGCTTCTTCCTGCTCGCTGTTCACAGGATCATAAACAAGAGTTACAGGGAACCTTTGCGCTTCAATCTTTACAATCGGGCAGTTTCCGAAGTATTCAGAAAAAATTTCCGCGTTAATTGTCGCCGAAGATATGATCACTTTGAAGTCGCGTCTGCTTTCAAGCACTCTTTTAAGCAATCCAAGTATAAAATCGATGTTTAAACTGCGTTCATGGGCTTCATCAACGACTAAAACGCTGTATTTTGACAGCCACGGATCCAATTTCATCTCTTGCAGGAGTATGCCGTCTGTCATTATTTTTATTTTAGTTTCATGATTTGTTTGATCCGCGAAGCGCATTTTGTATCCAATCAGCCCCGGAATGCGAGTTTCTGTTTGTCTTGCGATGAATTCGCTTACTGATACCGCAGCAATGCGTCTTGGCTGAGTTACTCCGATGATTCCGTTCTGCGAATATCCGGCTTCATGAAGTATCACAGGGAGCTGCGTTGTCTTGCCTGAACCTGTCGGACTTTCAACAACAAGCGCTTGATTATTTTCTAACATTAATAAAATTTTTTTCTGATTTTTATAGACAGGAAGTTCAAAATAGTTCATAATATTACTATAGCATCTTGATCAAAAAAAAAATAGTTGCTATTATATTTTCATCATGATAAAATAAATTATCGTCATGAGGATAATATAACGGAGGATGTTAATGGCAGTTCAAAGGAATGTTTATTTCTTCGGTAAAGGTAAAGCCGAAGGTGATGCAAAAATGAAATTGGTTTTGGGAGGCAAGGGCGCTAATCTTGCCGAGATGACAAACCTTGGTATTCCGGTTCCGCCGGGCTTTACGGTATCTACTGATGTCTGCGCTGCTTATTATGAAAATAAAAATAAGTATCCAAAAGGCGTTAAAGAAGAAGTAGAAGCGGGTCTTAAAAGACTTGAATCAGTTATGAAAAAGAAACTGGGCGATCCGAGCGACCCGCTTTTGGTTTCTGTTCGTTCAGGAGCGGCAGTATCCATGCCTGGCATGATGGATACAATCTTAAACCTTGGAATGAGCGATAAATCGGTTAAAGGTCTTTCAAATAAGACCGGAAACCCGCGCTTCGCATGGGATGCCTACAGGCGCCTTATTCAGATGTACGGCGACGTTGTAATGGGCGTCGAGCACAAATTATTCGAAGAAGTCCTTGAATTAGTTAAGAAAAATAAAAAAGTTGAACTTGATACCGACCTTGACGCTTCTGATTTGGAAAAACTTGTCGAGGAATACAAGAAAATCGTTAAAAAGCACGCAGGCAAAGAATTCCCGCAGAATCCGCTTGATCAGCTTTGGGGCGCGATAAACGCTGTCTTTGGCTCATGGATGTGCGAAAGAGCGATTAAATACCGTCAAATAGAAGAAATTAAAGGTTTAAAAGGCACTGCTGTTAATATTCAATCAATGGTTTTCGGCAATTTCGGCGAAGATTCAGGAACCGGCGTTTGTTTCAGCCGCGATCCTTCAACTGGTATTAATGAATTTTACGGCGAATATTTGATGAACGCGCAGGGCGAAGACGTTGTCGCCGGCATCAGAACGCCGGAAAGAATTTCTACATTAGAAAGAAAAAATCCCGCTATCTATAAACAACTCGTTGGAATTAAAAACAAACTGGAAAAATACTTTAGAGACATGCAGGATATGGAATTTACCGTTCAGCAGGGCGAACTTTTCATTCTGCAGACCCGTAACGGCAAACGCGCCGGTACTGCCGCTGTAAAATGCGCTGTGGATATGGTTGCCGAAGGTTTAATCGACAAAAATACCGCTATAATGCGTGTAACGCCGGGTCATCTTGATCAATTATTGCATCCGATGATCGACTCGAAAGCGCAGAAAAGCGCAAAAGCGCTCACAAGAGGTTTGAACGCGTCTCCGGGAGCCGCTACAGGCAGAATCGTTTTTAACGCGAAAGACGCTGAAGCATGGCACGGAAGAGGCGAAAAAGTTTTATTGGTACGAAAAGAAACCAGCCCGGAAGATATCGGCGGCATGGTTGTTTCGCAGGGTATTCTAACATCAACAGGCGGAATGACAAGCCATGCGGCTGTTGTCGCGCGCGGTATGGGCACTCCTTGCGTTGCGGGCGCGAAAAGCGTTCTGGTGCAGGGTCATACAGTCGATATCGGCGGAAAAATGTATAAAGAAGGCGATTGGATCACAATCGACGGCTCTTCAGGCGAAGTATACGAAGGAAAACTTCCATTAGTAGCCGCCGCAATCTCCAAAGATATGAATACATTCCTTAAATGGTGCGATGAAGTTCGCGCCAAGTCGGTTCGCGGCAATATAAAAGGTTTTGATGTCAGAACCAATGCTGACCAGCCAGATGACGCCAAACGCGCGTTCGATTTCGGCGCTCAGGGTATTGGTCTTTGCAGAACAGAGCATATGTTCTTTGACAAAGACAAACTTGTTCATTTCCGCGCCATGATTGTCGCTGAAACCGAAGCGGAAAGAAAAGAAGAGTTAAAGAAAATTCTTCCGCTCCAGCAGAAAGATTTCTTCGGCATTTTCAAAGCAATGGAAGGCAGACCGGTAGTAATAAGACTTTTAGATCCGCCTCTGCATGAATTTGTTCCTCACACAAAAGAAGAAATCGCCGAACTTGCGGGTCATTTGAACATTGATCAGGCGAGATTAACAGCGAAAATTGACACTCTAATAGAAAGCAACCCCATGCTGGGACATCGCGGCTGCCGTTTGGCTGTAACGTACCCGGAAATTTACGACATGCAGGTAGAAGCTATCGCTCTTGCCGCGGCGGAATGCGCGAAGCAAAAGATTCCCGTACGCCCGGAAATTATGATTCCAATCGTTGTAACCGCGAGAGAACTCAAATTATTACGCCCAAGCGCGGAAAAAATACTTAATAAGGTGTTTACCGCAGCGGGTGTAAAGGTTCCGGTACACATCGGAACAATGATAGAAGTGCCGCGCGCGGCTATCCGCTCGGCTCATATCGCTGAATACGCTGATTTCTTCAGCTTTGGAACAAACGATCTTACGCAAATGACTTTTGCCTTTAGCCGCGATGATGTCGCGTCATTCCTGCCTGTTTATTTATCCAAGAATGTTTTAGACGTTGATCCTTTCAAAACAATTGATGAGGACGGCGTAGGCGGGTTGATCAACCTCGCGATCAAAGAAGGACGAAATGTAAAAGCAGATCTCAAAATTGGAATCTGCGGAGAACACGGCGGCGATCCAACTACTATTGACTTTTGTTATAGGGCTGGATTAAGCTACGTATCATGTTCACCATTCCGGGTGCCGTTAGCGCGTCTTGCGGGAGCGCAAGCCGTTATCAG
>Ga0209755_10001584_pt1 | contig 34614 bp, 38 predicted proteins | sample TergutCo191P1_FD_187301 | JGI IMG/M metagenome (GOLD analysis project Ga0209755, IMG submission 187301) | Cornitermes sp. P1 segment gut microbial communities from Petit-Saut dam, French Guiana - Co191P1 (SPAdes) (version 2) | ecosystem: Host-associated > Arthropoda: Insects > Digestive system... | reverse complement strand
CATCGTAAATCACAATCAGTTCCGCCGGGGGCAGTTTGTAGTAGTCCAAAATGCTGCGAACGCTTTCGCCGCTAAGGTTCATATACGTGGTGGGTTTGACCAGCATAACTGCCGTGCCTTCAATTTGCCCCTCGCCAATTTCTGCACGAAAACGGCGGTTTGGTTTCATTAAAATGTCAAAATCGTAAGCGATTTTGTTAATGGTTTCAAAACCCACGTTGTGGCGTGTGTCTTTGTAAGCTGTGCCGGGGTTGCCCAGGCCGATTAGAGTTTTCATGGAAACAGCGTAAATGAAGATAGGCGCAATGTCAATTACGGAATAGTGCAAAAACACCCCCAAAATTAAGCGAACCCATACACATCGGTCAAAACGAACTGGTTGGTCTCACTAACCGGATGAGTTTGAAAATATAGCAGTGGCGGCGACAATGTTTGGCGAAACTGCTATAAAACCACTTCAAGAGAATGCGCACATTTGCTCACCGTTAGACAAACCCACCAATTTGCGGTAAAATCTGCAAAGGAGAATTTGGAAGAACCAACTATAAAAACTTGGAGTTGATAAAATGCTACTTTTTGACGCATGGAAACGCATCGCCTTTGACAGGCAAAACCAGCCCGTAAAGCACGTTTTTGACGAATTTTTGGCGAAAGAAAAAACCGCCTATATTACAATTCTTAAAGAAAAACGCACCAAAATTGAAGGCACCGTTGCCGCACTTGCCGATGAATTTCGTATGACTGCCGTGCAGTTTTGCGCATTTTTGGACGGCATTCATGAATGCGTAGACGGCTTGCCGTCCGTTACCGAAATTGAGGAAACTACAGAAATCGCATTCAACATCGAATTCGAACGCCTGTACAAACAAATGGTAGAATACAAGGCGGACCCGCTGTACACCTTGCCCGAGTGGGACGTCGTTTTCCCCCAAGAGAAACAAAAAGAACTGTACCGTGAACAAAAAAGTTCGCACACAGTTGTGCGCAACGAAGCAAAAATAGGTCGCAACGACCCCTGCGCTTGCGGTAGCGGCAAGAAGCACAAAAAATGTTGCGGCGCAGTAAATGATTGATAACCTGCTGACGGACGTTGTATCCGATGCCGCAGAGTATCTTCTTAAAAAAGCATGGAATTCTGCGAAAATGCGGAAAGATTTGCGTGCGGCGGCGGAGCATCTTCACGCTGGCGGGCTGGTGGTTTTCCCTACAGAAACAGTATATGGTCTTGGCGCAGATGCCTTTAATGCGGCGGCAGTTGCGCAAATTTACGCCGCAAAGGAACGCCCCGGTGACAACCCGCTTATTTTGCATATCGCAAATGCAGACGCTTTTCGCAAGCTGGCGCACAATCCGCCGGATTACGCATTTGCGCTGATAGATGCGTTTTGGCCGGGGCCGCTTACGTTGGTTGTTCGAAAAAATCCCACACTTCCCGCATGGGTTGGCGGTCATCCAAACCGCTGTGCGGAAACAATTGGCGTGCGTTCGCCAGCGCATCCCGTTGCGAGAAAATTGCTGGAGAAATCCGGGCTTATAATCGCCGCACCCAGCGCAAACAAGGCCGGAAAGCCCAGCCCAACCACACTTGCGCACGTTCTCGAAGATTTTCCCAATCCTCTTGAGAGCGGAATTTTTCCGCTGGACGGCGGCAGTTCCACCGTTGGGCTGGAGTCCACCGTTGTGGATATCACCGGAGAAGCCCCGGTAATTCTTCGCCCCGGCAAAATTACAGCGGAACAAATTTTTGAGACGGCGGGGGCATTGTCCCCTTTTGCAGAGCCGGGGGCAGCTCCCCCAAAATCGCCCGGCATGAAGTACCGCCACTATGCACCTCGGGCGGATATGACGGTGCTGTCCGGCACACGGGAAAATGTCGTGGCGTACCTGCGTGAAAAATCTGCAAACGTATCCCGGCGGCTAGGTTTCCTCCTCACGGCGGAAACGGCACAGCTTTTCGGCAATCCGCCGCAGGGTATAAAAATATTAATCCTTGGCAAAACAGAAGATGAAATTGCCGGCGTTTTATTCGCTCGTTTTCGAGAATTCGACTGCCTGGGCGTAGACGAAATTTTTGCGGAGGCCGTAGCCGAAGAAAAACTGGGCGTTGCAATCATGGATAGAATGCGCAAGGCATCGGAGGGGCGCATAATCGCTGTATAGAATGGAGCGTTTGGATGGCTGAAATAATTTTCGTTTGCACGGGCAATACCTGCCGCTCGCCAATGGCCGAGGCTCTTGCAATTGCAATGTTTGCCCGGGAGGGAATCGAAATTTCGGTGACATCGGCGGGAGTTAGTGCGTCAGGTGCGTCCTGCGCAAGCAAAAACGCCATCGCCGCAATGAAGCGTGAAATGCTTGACCTCTCTGCCCATAAATCACGGCACGCAGCGGCAGAAATTCTCAAAAACGCCGCACTCATTCTCACCATGACCGGCGCACATCTTTTGTATGTAAAAAAAATTTGCCCCACCGCAAACGCCTTTACCTTGGGCGAATTTGCGGGAGACAAATCTACGGATGTTTGCGACCCATTCGGCGGCGATGAAAACGAATACCTCGCCTGCGCCGCACAAATCAAGGCGTTGCTGGAAGCCGCACTTGAGAAATTTCGGGAGATAGCCCCATGATTGCATATGTAAAGGGAAGTTTGGCGTTTGTGGACGAGCGCAGTGCGGTGGTTGATGTGGGCGGCATAGGCTGGCTTGTGAATGTATCATCTGCCACGGCAAGCCGTTTGCCTGCACGTGGCACGGCGGTGCAACTTTTCACCTATCATCAATCCGGCGAAAATGGGCAGGCGTTGCACGGATTTCTCACCCAAGAAGAATTGCGTATGTTTACGCTACTCATTTCCGTTTCAGGAATTGGGCCAAAGGTGGCATCGGCAATTTTGGGGGCGATGACCCCGCAGGAAATCATTTTGTGCATCGTAGCACAGGATGCGGTTGCGCTTTCAAAAGCACCGGGCGTTGGAAAAAAGACGGCACAGCGTGTGATGCTTGAGCTGAAAGACAAAATCAAATCGGCGGGCGAAGATATCGGCGAATCGGCGGCGGTCAATTTTAGCAGTGCAACAACAGGCGGCGCAAAGCAAGACGCAACAGATGCACTTCTTGCACTGGGTTACGGGCGCACCGAGGCAGTACAAGCGGTGCTGGAAGTCGCAGACTCCAACATGAGTGCGGAAACAATTATTCGGCTTGCACTTAAAAAGCTCGCAAGGTGATATTTCAGTTCCTTATTGAACCCAGGAGCGGGTTGCCCTCTCTATAAATATCAATACCGGCACCGCCAAAAAAATCCGGAAAAACAGTTTTCCCGTAGCTGTTTTTCGGAAATGTTTCGCCCAGGGCTTCAATTAGCTCCCCTGCGACTCTTGTGTTTTCTGCCAGGATAGCACCATTTTCTCCGTCAAGTGCTTCAATCCAATTTGCAACGGCATCGTCGAAATTCTTAGAATCACCGCTAACTTGGACACTACACGCCGATAAAATTATGGCGGAAACAACCGCCAAAATTCCCAAATGCACGGGGTAAAATGCGTAGAAAAACCATTTTGCGCTACGTCCTCGGTTGCCGTTATAGAGTGCGAAAATGGGTACGGTAGCCAGCGTAGCGGGTATCATAGCCGTAAACAACAGTGGCATAGCGGCCGGGCCGTAGATGAAAATAAGTTGCACCGTGAAATTATGTAACCACACGCAAAAACCGGCCATAACCGCAAGCCGCAAGGCTTTGCCGGGTATCGCATACATAGCGAAAATAAACGCCACGCCGGTTGCGCCGTAGTCGGTGGAGAGGAGGAATGCGGCCAACATGAACGGGAGGGCGATTAGAGTTGAGAGTTGAGAGTTGAGAGTTGAGAGTTGAGAGTTGAGAGTTGAGAGTTGAGAGTTGCGGGCTTTTTTGTAGAGGAAAATTGCTGCGCCGCCCAGGAAGAGTGTGTAGAAGATATTTGTGTTGGCTAGAAAATTTACCTCGGTGCGTAATGCCAGGTCGAAAGGTATTTCTGAGATTAGTGCGAAAATTCCTAGGCGCATCACAAATTTGCCGGGGCTTTTTGTGTGCCTAAAGCCCTCTGCAAGCAGCACCACAAAAAGGGGAAACGCCAGCCGTCCTATCACCCGAAAGATATTTACCCCGAATGGCTCGAAGCCAAACATCTCCGGCACAACCGCACCCATGTGGTCTATTAGCATTGCAACAACTGCGATTATTTTTAAGCTGAAAGCAGTCATAAGTTTTGCGGTTTATTTGTTTTCTAAAAATGCGTTCATATCCGACACAAGTGCATCAATATTTGCGCCGTGGTTTTGAGCCGCCATTTCCAGGGATTTTCCTCTGGAAGATGGACACCCGAAGCATCCTAGCCCATGAGATTGCATTACGGCGGCAAGTCCTGTGTCCATTCCCAGTGCGTCTGTGATTAGCATTTCTTTTTGAATTTTTGCCATGTTAATTCTCCTTTTTTATACAGTAAGTCTTGCAAACCCGGGGAAGTATCTAAATAATACTCTGCCCAAGATTTGCTCTGTGGATACAAACGTGTCCAACGTGCCGGGGTTGCCCATTCCTCTGGAATCGGAGGAGTTGTCTCGAAAATCGCCAAGCACAAAGAAATGTCCCTCCGGCACGGTGACATAGGGCGGCGAACCGTCCTCCGGTACGGTAATGTAGTCGTTAAACGGGTAAAATTCTGCCACGGGAAAATGCCTGTGCCTTGATAAATGGTTAAACTCGCTGTGTACAAAATCTTCGGCAAGTGGTTCATCCGAGCCGTTAATATGCACACGCCAGTCTATGATGGAAACAGTTTCGCCGGGCAGGGCAATAACTCGTTTTACCCATAAGTCCGAATCGGGACCGGGGCGAAAAACTACGATGTCATATCGGCTAGGGTCTGAAAAAAGATAGGACAGGCGAAACGCCACAATGCGGTCACGCTCACGAATTGTGCCGTACATAGAACCCGTTGGCACAATGGCGTTGATAATTATAAAATTTGTGAAAAACCATGCGAAAACAAGGGCAAAAACAATGGTTTTTATCCAGCTTAACGCTTCCCGCCACAGTTCGCCCCGTACAGAGGTTTCCACTTCGATATTTTCTATATGTTCGTTTTTTTCGTCCATTCGACCACCTTCTCCCAGGGGAGTATACCAAATTTTTGGGGAAATGCAAAATGCGGAGAGGGGCACGGAAATCAATTTTCAAAACCTTGGGGAGGCCGTGAAAAATTTGCAACAGCCCCTCTTTTTTATTCGTACGTTGAGTATTTCTTGTTACATTGCAATTTCGTTTATTTCTTGTTGCGGCAAAAATTTGTACCGGGGCTTAAAAATTTTGGTTCGTGCAATGGTAAAAATATCTTCGTCATTGTCGAAATTGTAATTAAACCCCGTTAGCAAGTCTCGCCCCAAAAGATTTCGGAAGTCCTGGTTTTCGTCCATGATAATTTGAAAAACCCAATTTTTGCCCTCATAGCCTAGAATATTTATCAGCGGAAGTTGTATATACCCGGCGTTTATTTTTTCTCCCGCAGCAGTTGTGGGCTTGTCTTTATCTTCGTACACAACGGCGTTTTGCTTTATCCATCCCATATCATAGCCCAATTTGCCTAGGTCTTTTTTGGAAATGGTTGTTGCGTCTGCACCTGTGTCCACCTTGAAACTTGTTTTACGCAAAGTAACATCTGTTAACGGTTTTATGTTTATGGAAACAAAAACTCTGCCGTAGTCGCCAAAAGGAATTTTAGCCATGATACACCACATTTCCGATTATCGGGTATGGCTCTGTGCCCTCACCGGGCATAAAGGCAATTTTTCTACCCTTATATTCGCTTTGTGGAATTTTTAGGATTTCATCATCCGTGTCCGCAATATAGATAACGTGCCCCAAATCATTATCGCATTGGTCTACTACCTCTGTTATCTCCATAACAATCTGCTTTGTGCGATATTTACGCACAGCGTCACGACACGTCATAATTTCCTTTGTTTCAATTTTTTCAAGCATGAAAAAACCTCCTTTCGCTTAATAATTATTTTTACTGTAATCCCGCTGTTTCGTCAAGAAAATGGACGCACACGTAAAATAAAGTTTTTCGGACTTTTTTTGCTGTGTCGCAAAATTTTTTCAAAACCCATCCGGTTAGTGACACCAACCAGATGGGTTTGAAAAGTTTGCACGGCACACAGGGTTAGCTCGATAATCGTGGATAATCTGATTGCACCTCCCCAAAAAAAACACCCAACCCATATCCGTCACATTGCTACGGCGTACGACTAAACGTGCGAATCAAATTATACCAAAACATAAGAAACAAAATAACTTGACCGAATAATGTTCTGGTGTATGTGACCAAAACACGAATTAAGATACCGTGATACGGCCAGTTTTCATGATGCACATTAAACAAAAGATAGAAAGTAACAAGCGTTAACAAGGTAACAATCAAAGGTGCGATATTTAGTTGCAGCTTAGTTTTTTTGCGGAACAATTCTTTTATATACTCGAATGAAAATATTATGCTGATTACCGCCGTAAACAACGAAAATGAGAGAATTACGTAAATGCTTTCTGCCTGCCGCATACCCATGGAGTTTAAGTCGTGTATGATTTCAGAAAAAATAACATAAAAAACAAAGCTACCAACAATATAAACCAGAGCAAATACAAATTTTTTCAAAAAAGTTACATATGCTAGTTTCATGCGATTCACCTCGGTTTAAGTATAAAAAACTCAAGGGGGAAGCGGATGAAAGCTCCGCATTCCCCCTTGCCTATTCACATTGCATTGTGAGCAGTTATCACGTATTAACCCATGCAAAATGACGTATACCATGAACTGTCAAAGCTGCTGAACCGGAAATCCATAGACCGGGAGGCGCAAATTGTTGAACAAGGAGATTGCCAAATGCCTGTATAGTGCGGTCTCCAGTAAAGCGACTTAGTGACCGGTCTCTGTCACACCACAAATTTAACTCTATGCGCGTAACATTCGTGGCGGTACGTGCATGGTTGTGGAATTGCCAATCTAGACCGTCCGGCCACCATACAGTCCTTAATGCTATGTCTCGACAGTTAATCAAACTTCTCCCACTAACTGCGTCATTGGCTGCATACTCATTCATACTTGAGTTTCCGTCAGGGCAAACCGAAATGTAGAAAGTATACATATAGACATATGCTGTTCCAAGTTCACGCGCAGTTTCTATCCTTCGCAGGGTCATCCGGGCCATCAGATAAGGATCGTCTGTTTCATAGGAGTTAAACGAACTATATTCGATAATATTACTACTAAACTCCCTTGCTCTTACCGGCTCCAGCTTTGAAAGCTCTGCAATGATTTGCTCATATTTTTCATCTAAGCAAAGCCGAACAGGGTTGTTGCCAAATATGGCTTCTCCTTGTTCGTACGCAAAAACAACCGTTGACACACCCAGCATGAAACAAAGCATTAAAGACAAACCAACTACTTTTTTCATTTCGGTTCCTCCTAAAATTTTTTTGTTTGTCTTGTGAAGAACTCATTTTTTTCGTCAACCACATACAGTATTGCAATGCTTCGACTATATCCCCCTTTTTATTCTAAATACGACACCATTAGCATATATAATGTTTTTATATCACGTCAAGTAAAAGTTGGTATTTTTAGTGCAACTCGTATATGGGTCTTATTCCAGCAGTCAAAAAGTTGATAAATAACCGCCCAAAATTCCCAAATCACGAAGAATCCTCATCTCATAAATTTTTCCCTTGCTTGCCACACCAATTGACAATATAATAGGAAGTGGAAGAAAATTTGAAGCGGGAGGTATCATTTGTATGAAAGTTTATTCGGCAAACGAAATTCGTAACATCGCAGTAATGGGTCACAGCGGCTGTGGTAAAACAACTCTTATGGAAGCCGCTCTTAATGTCACCAAAGTAACAAGCCGAATGGGTCGCACCGAAGACGGAAACACCGTAAGCGATTACGATGCGGAAGAAATTCGCCGCAAAGTGTCCGTTAGTGCGTCGCTAATTCCAATCGAGTGGCAAAATACCAAAATCAATTTCATGGATACCCCCGGCTATTTCGACTTTGTTGGTGCGGCACGTGAAGCGTTGCACGCCGCAGATGCCGCCATTATTGTTGCCGATGCTAAAAGTGGCATTGAAGTGGGAACCGAGCTTGCATGGGAAGCCGCCGCCAATAAATCGAGAGTAATTTTCATAAACGGGATGGACGACGAAAACGCAGATTTTTTCCGTGTTGTAGACGATATGAAAGCGCAGTTTGGCAACTGCGTTACCCCGTTACAGCTACCTTTCAAAGAGGGCGGAAAACTCGTAGGCTATGTAAAAACTCTCACCGGCAAGGCATACAAATATGACGGAACCCAGTGCGAAGTACCCGCCGATATGTCCCACGCATATGAAAAATATCACCACGACCTAATGGATGCTATCGCCGAAAGCGATGACGAACTGATGGAAAAATTCCTGGAGACAGACGAGCTTTCTCCGGACGAACTTTCAAAGGGCATGAAAATAGCCGTTGGCGCAGGAAGCCTTGTGCCGGTGCTTTGCGGCGTTGCAACCCAGGCCATTGGCGTGTCCACGCTTATGGATACGCTTATTTGGGATATGCCCACCGCCGCCGAGCTTTGCAAGGAAATCACCGTAACAAAAAACGGGGAAGAAATTACTTTACCCTGCGAAGCATCAGGCCCCGTTTGCGCTTTCGTTTTCAAAACCATCAGCGACCCATTTGTAGGGCGGTTAAGCCTGTTTAGGGTATATTCCGGCACAATTAAAAAAGATACCCCTCTGTTTAACACTCGCAAGGAAGTGCCGGAAAAAGCAAGCCAGCTTTTCATTATGCGTGGCAAAACGCAAATTGAGGTAAGCGAGCTTAGGGCGGGAGATATTGGCGCAATTGCAAAACTTGCAGAAACACGCACACAAGATACCCTCGCCACAAAAGCCGCACCGTTCCAGTGTCCGCCCATCGTTTTCCCGGAATCGCTGTATGCGATGGCTGTTTCTTCGAAGGGCAAGGGCGATGAAGACAAACTCTCATCCTCCATCAAGAAACTCCTTGCCGAAGACCAAACCCTGAAATTTGTCATAAACAAGGAAACAAAACAGACCGTGCTGTACGCCGTGGGCGACGGTCAACTGGACGTGGTTGTTAATCGCCTAAAAACCCGTGATAAAATGGATGTGGAGCTTAAAGTTCCCCTTGTTCCCTACCGTGAAACAATCAAAGGCAAATCCGATGTTAAGGGCAAATTTGTGAAACAGTCCGGCGGCGGCGGTCAGTACGGCATTGTAGATATGCGATTCGAGCCACTTGGCGATATAACCAAGGCGTACGAGTTTGAGGAAGTTGTAGTTGGTGGAAACGTGCCAAAGCAGTATTTCCCGGCGGTTGATAAAGGCCTTGCCGAAAGCGTAAAAACAGGCCCTGTTGCCGCATATCCCGTGGTAGGCGTAAAAGCTGTGCTTTATGATGGAAAGTACCATGCGGTGGATTCTTCCGAGTTGGCTTTCAAAATGGCGGCTAAAGCGGCATTCAAAGACGGCTTTATGCAGGCCAAGCCCACCATCCTTGAACCAATCATGAAAGTGACCGTAACTGTGCCTGAAAACTACACTGGCGATATAATGGGCGACATGAACAAACGCCGTGGGCGTATCCTGGGCATGGACAAAGAGGGCAAAAAACAGGTTATTGCCGCAGAAGCACCCCATTCCGAAATGCTCAAATATGCCATAGACCTACGCTCTATGACGCAAGGCCGTGGCGCATTTGCAATGGAGTTTGAACGCTACGATGAAGCCCCAGCCGACGTGCAACAAAAAGTAATCGCCGCACGCAAGCTGGAGCTAGATGCCATGCGAGACAAAGAGTAACCCCCAACGCATTCCCCGGAAATTCAGAACCTGCGGTCAATATTGACCACAGGTTCTAATAGACCTCTTGTGCTAAGGAGAAATTTTATGTACACACGCCTAAAAGATTTGTATCGCCGCACGGACGATTTTATGGGGAAAGAAGTCACGGTTGGGGGATGGATTCGCACTTCTCGCAACAACGGAAACTTGTGTTTTATCGAGCTAAACGACGGTAGCTTTTTCAAATCCGTACAAATTGTTGTTGAGGGAAATCTTTCGGAGAAAGGCATGAGCTTTGATGATGCTGTGAAGCTGGGCGTTGGGTGCTGCATCACCGTGGCGGGCTAAGTTGTGGAAAGCCCTGGCGCAAAGCAACCCTTTGAGATTAAGGCGCATTCCCTTTGCCTGGACGGCTCTTGCCCTCCCGATTATGTGCTACAGAAAAAACGCCACGGGCTGGAATTTTTGCGCACCATAACAACGCTTAGACCTCGCACAAATACGTTTGCGGCTGTTTTTCGTGTGCGCTCGATTGCGGCACACGCCATTCACGAATTTTTTAGGCAAAACAATTTCGTGTACGTTCACACGCCCATCATCACAGGCAGTGATTGCGAGGGTGCCGGCGAAATGTTTCGTGTAACAACACTGCCCCCCGGTGCGACGGATTTTTCGGAGGATTTTTTCGGGAAAGAAGCGCATCTTACCGTAAGCGGCCAGCTTGCGCTTGAGCCGTTTTGCCTTGCCCTGCGTGACGTGTACACTTTCGGGCCTACGTTTCGCTCCGAGCCGTCTACAACAACTACGCACGCCGCAGAATTTTGGATGATTGAGCCGGAAATGGCTTTCGCCGACCTCGACAACTATTTGGAGACAGGCGAAGCAATGCTAAAATTTGTAATCCGCTACGTGCTTGAAAACGCACCGGAAGAATTCGAATTCTTCGACCAATGGATTGAAAAAGGTTTGCTGGAGCGGCTTAACGCCTTGGTTAGCTCCAATTTTGCACGTTGTTCGTACACCGAAGCTATCGAAATTCTTCAAAAGGCGAAGAAAAAATTTGAGTATCCCGTGAAGTGGGGCGCAGATTTGCAAACGGAACATGAGCGGTTTTTGTGCAAAGAAATTTACAAAGGTCCCGTGTACATCACAGACTATCCGAGGGATATTAAGGCGTTTTATATGCGGGTTAACGATGACGGAAAAACCGTTGCGGCGGCAGATTTGCTTGTGCCGGGCGTAGGCGAGCTTATCGGAGGAAGCCAGCGTGAAGAGCGAGCCGATGTACTGGAAGAGAGCATAAAAAAATTCGGGCTTAACCCGGAAGATTACGATTGGTATTTAGACCTGCGGCGGTTTGGCGGAGTAAAACACGCAGGTTTTGGGCTGGGTTTCGAGCGACTTTTGATGTACCTTACGGGTATGAAAAACATCCGTGATGTTGTGCCATACCCACGAACAATTGGACAAATGTCGCATTAAGACCTCGGGGGCGTTGCCCCCGAATCCCCCACGAGGGGACAAGTCCCCTCGACCCCTAACATTGGGTGGTTTACAGCCTGATGATAAGCTATAAATCCGTCATTCCGGGCTTGACCCGGAATCCCCCCTGTCTCGTACTAGTGTCCCATCCCGTGAAAAAGTGAAGTTGTCCACGGGAGGATTTTTGTCGAAAGACAAGGAATGCACCGACAGTGCCCTGCTTGCCCGAAGGCAAGCGAGGAGGGGCTGACGCAGGCTTTCGGCAAAAAGACCCCGTGGTGACTTCGCTTTTTTGCGGGATGGGACACTAGTTAAGGGGATTGCGGGTCAAGCCCGCAATGACGGGGGATGGTGGCTTTTGTAGTGATAGCGAAAGTGGTTTTTTGTCATTCCACCCAGCCTTGCAAAGTTTCATGTGCGGTTTGAAGTGCCTGCGGAATATTAATATTCTGCGGGCATTTTTTTATGCAAACGCCGCAATTTGTGCATTTTGAAGCATCGCCACCCGCACGTGTTGTAAACATATAGTTGCGACGCGGATTATCTGTTTGTTCAAACATTTTGAACTCGTTGTACAGGGAAAAAATGCCCGGGATTTGCACGCCCACAGGGCATGGAACGCAGTAGTCGCACGTGGTGCATGGAATGGATACGATGGATTTGTATGCGGCACGGGCGGCAGAAATGGTTTCCTTTTCCGCCGGAGAAAGACACCCGGGCTTCATATCTTCCTGGGAAAACATTGCAATATTTTCGACAAGTTGCGCCATAGAACTCATGCCGCTGACGATGGACGAAACCGCCGGGGAATCCGCCAAATGCCTAAAAGCCCACTCCTGCGGAGGGCGACACCGATATACCGTCTGAGTATCTTTTGCGTTCGTCTCGAAGCCGTTTTTTGTTTCCCGCTCGTATTTTTCGTATACCGTTTGTACCGGCGGCGGCGCAAAAGCCAGCCCTCCCCCTCTAAGCGGCTCCATTATCGTAACACCAAGCCCCAATTCCCCGGCAAATTCAAGCCCTGCCGCCGTCACCTCGATGTCTATATCCAGCATATTCTGCTGTACCATGCACATTTCCCACGGGTATTCCGTCGCAACTCTCTTAAACGTCTCGTAATCGCCGTGATAGGAGAATCCAATGTGGCGAATTAGCCCCTCACGCTTGAAATTCTCGAAATGCTTGAGGATTTCACGCTTTTTGATGTTCTCCCATTCCTCCGGGATTATCCTGTGAAGCAAGTAGCAGTCGATATAATCCGTGCGGAGTTTTTTTAGAGTGTTTTCGAGATTTGCACGTATAGAATAATCGTCCGACATAATCCACCAGGGTTGCTTTGTTGTGAAAATTAAATTTTTGCGGCGGCTTTCCAGGGCTTCGCCAAGGATAGCCTCGCTGTTTGTGCCATGATAGCCATATGCGGTATCAAAGTAATTTACGCCATTATCCGCCGCATATTGAAGCAGTTCGAACGCCGATTGGAGGTCTACGCCTTTGTTGCAATCGCCATCTACAAACGGAAAGCGCATACACCCCATGCCCACCAGAGACACGTCCAAACCCGTTTTTCCCAAAGTCCTGTACTGCATTTTTCATCTCCATCCGGTTAGTGACACCAACCACTTCAGTTTTGAAAACATTTTATTGGAAGGTATTCCCGCCGTCAAATACTGACACGAATCGTGTAAGCACTTTCTAATTTCTTCCCAAAAATTTATAATGTACTTGGTGAAGAAAATGAACCCACTTGTTGGAGTAATAATGGGCAGCAAATCGGATTGGGAAACCATGCGACACGCCTGCGAAATCTTAGAAGAGTTTGGAATTGCATATGAAAAGAAAGTTGTGAGTGCGCATCGCACGCCGCATCTTATGGCGGAATATGCCACAAGTGCCGCCGGGCGTGGGCTTCGTGTTATCATCGCCGGGGCGGGCGGGGCGGCGCATTTACCGGGGATGACGGCGGCGTACACGTCACTGCCGGTTATTGGGGTGCCGGTGCAATCCCGTGCGCTTTCCGGAATAGACTCGCTTTTATCCATCGTGCAAATGCCGGCCGCCGTGCCGGTTGCAACCATGGCAATTGGCACTGCCGGGGCAACAAACGCAGGGCTTCTTGCCGCACGTTTCATAGGTGCGTTCGAGCCGGATGTTTTCGAAAAAATGGAAAGCTACCGTGAAAAAATCCGTGATACGGTCTTAAAGGAACATAAAATATAAGAACCTACGGTTCTAAAACCTCGGGAGAAAACACATGACAATCCAACCATATCAAACCATTGGCATAATTGGCGGCGGGCAGCTGGGGCGCATGATGTGCCTTGCGGCTAAGGCTATGGGCTACCGTGTAGCCGTGCTTGACCCCACGCCAAATTGCCCCTGCGGTCAAGTTGCAGACGTGGAAATTACTGCGGCCTACAACGACCTTAACGCAATAAAAAAACTTGCGGCAGAAAGCGATGTTGTAACCTACGAGTTTGAAAATATTGATGTAGATGCGCTGGCATGGCTGGAGAAAAATTCCTACTTACCCCAGGGCAGTGAAGTATTGCGCATAAACCGCCACCGATTTCTCGAAAAAAGCACAATCGCAAAAATGGGAATTCGTGTGGCGGATTTTATACTTGTCGACAGCCCGGCCACCCTCGAAAAAAACGTGTACTATCCAAGTATCATCAAAACCACAACGGGCGGCTACGATGGTAAAGGGCAAATCGTGCTAAGAAGTGCGGCGGATTTGCCCGGGGCATTGGAACTCGCCGCCGCAAATGAGTGTATTTTGGAAAAATTCGTACCATTTGAAAGAGAAGTTTCCGTGTTGGTTGCCCGAAGCACCACGGGCGAAACGGCGGTTTTCCCCGTTGCCGAAAACATCCATGTGAACAATATCTTGCACCAAAGCATTGTGCCTGCAAGAATTTCTGCGGAGGTGGAAAAAGAAGCCATTGACTGTGCGATAAAAATTGCAGAAAATCTCGGAGCAATTGGTCTGCTTGCGGTGGAAATGTTTGTGGTGGATGATGACTCCGGCGGGCGCATCATAATAAACGAAATTGCCCCACGTCCGCATAATTCCGGGCATTACACAATTGATGCGTGCATCACAAGCCAGTTCGAGCAGCACGTACGTGCAGTTTGCGGCTTGCCCCTGGGTGACACGGCACTTCACACACCCGTGGTAATGGTAAATATCCTGGGCAACCATCTCGACCAAAACAATTTGTCAAATCTCGCCCCATACCAGCCCCTTTTGCCGCAAGGAAAAATCCACCTGTACGGAAAAGCCCAAGCCGTAAACGGACGAAAAATGGGTCATATTAATTTACTGGGCAACATCGAAGAAAATTTGAAAGCCGCCGATGCCGCCGGGATTTGGCAGTGAAAACAGGAGGAAAAGTATGCAAGCTGTAAAATCCTACCGAGCATATTACGATGATGGTCTCTTTATACCCTATGAACCGGTAACAATTCCCAAGGGGTGTCAGGTTATTGTTACTGTTCCGGACTTTCTTTCAGGGGATGCGCAAGAGTTAAACGAGCGAAATTTTCACAATATCCCTACCATAATGCAAGCGGCCGACCCAAGCAAATCAGCGGTAGGCTTATGGGAAGGCGAGACAACTATTCCGGATAACTTCAATTCGCCGTTAGACGACTTGAAAGAATATATGTACTAATGAATTATCTTGTTGATACACACGCATTATTATGGATGATGTTTGAACCCAATAAATTATCACAAACGGCAAAAGAAATTTTGGCTGATAAAAGTTTGCATAAATTTATCAGCATTACTTCGTTGTGGGAAATCGCCATAAAAAATCGCATTGGCAAATTGCCACTACCTATGGGAATAACAGGCACAATTTCCAAGGTAAATGCGATTGGCATTGGTCGTATCGGCATAGACCATCGATACATTGAAATATTCAATACGTTGCCATTATTGCATCGTGACCCATTTGATGGCATCATCATTGCGACTGCGCTTTCAGAAAATATGACCATAATAACAGGCGATGAAAACATCCAAAAATATGATGTATCTTGGATTTGGTGAAAATTTTGACCAACAATTTGGAGGGAATAAAATGATGGATATGCTACCCAATATTTTCAATCTTTTTATGCTCATCGCAATGCTGATTATTCCGCCGGTTCTCCTTTACTTCATCATAAAAATCGCCGTTGCAAATGTCATTCGTGAAACGCTAAAATCTACCGCAAATGGTTCTGCAAATGAAGCACTAAAATACACCATTAAAAATGCCGTAGCGGAAGCATTGAAAGAGACAAAAAAACCGGAGGATAGCACACATGATTACACCGCATGAAATTGAAGATAAAAAAATCTATACACAAATGGGAATGACAGACGATGAATTTGCACTTGTAAAAAATATCCTTGGACGTTTGCCAAATTACACAGAAATCGGGCTTTTCTCCGTAATGTGGAGCGAACATTGCTCGTACAAAAATTCGAAACCCGTGTTGCGGAAGTTTCCCACACGTGGCGCACGTGTTTTGCAAGGTCCCGGCGAAGGCGCAGGCGTTGTAGATATTGGCGACGGGCTTGCGGCGGTGTTCAAAATCGAATCGCACAACCATCCGTCCGCAGTAGAGCCTCACGCAGGTGCGGCAACGGGCGTTGGCGGCATTTTGCGTGATGTTTTTTCGATGGGTGCAACGCCGGTGGCTTCGCTTAACTCGCTACGCTTTGGCGAGTTGGATAATCCACGCACCCGGTTTTTGCTTACAGAAGTCGTGCGTGGTATCGCAGACTACGGCAACGGCGTTGGCGTGCCAACAGTTGCCGGCGAAATCGCTTTCGACTCATGCTACGCCGGCAACCCGCTGGTTAACGCCATGGTTGTTGGCATCATCAAGCATAACGCTATCAAAAAAGGTATCGCAAAAGGCGTTGGCAATTCCGTTATGTACGTTGGCGCACCAACAGGCCGTGACGGCATACAGGGCGCATCTTTTGCCAGTGTAGAATTGTCCGCAGAATCGGAAAAAATCAGCTCATCCGTGCCAACAGGCGACCCGGCTCTGGAAAAACTACTTATCGACTCGTTCCTCGAAATCATGGACAACCCCGCCGTCATTGGCATACAGGATATGGGGGCGGCAGGGCTAATTTCGTCCTCGTGCGAAATGGCATCCAAGGGCGGTACAGGCATTGATATGAACCTCGATAATGTGCCGCAACGTGAAGAAAACATGACCGCCTACGAAATGATGCTTTCCGAATCGCAAGAGCGGATGCTTCTTGTGGTGGAAGCCGGACATGAGCAGGAAATCGCAAATATTTTTGAGAAGTACGGGCTGGATGCCGTTATCGTGGGCAAAGTCACAGACACCGGGCTTATGCGGATTTTCCTGGGGGGCGAATTGCAGGCAGAAGTACCGGCGGATGCCCTTGCAAAATCTGCGCCGGAATATAGAAAACCCGCCCGTGAGGCGGCATACTACCGTGAAACCAAAGCACGTGACGCAAACATCAACGTAAAGAATTTGCAAGAAACCTTTTTGAAACTCTTGGCGCAACCCACAATCGCAAGCAAACGATTTGCATACGAACAGTTTGACTATGCCGCACGGGGTGACACCGCCGTTCCACCGGGTTCTGATGCGGGCGTAATTCGTGTGCGAGGTACGACTAAAGCCCTTGCCATGACGGTGGACTGCAACGGACGTTACGTATACCTGGACCCACGAATTGGCGGTAAAATTGCCGTGGCAGAATCGGCACGCAATATTGTTGCAAGCGGCGGATTACCCCTTGCCGTTACGGATAATTTGAACTTTGGTTCGCCGGAGAATCCGGAGATTTTTTGGCAACTCGAACAATCCGCCGAGGGCATTACAGAAGCCTGTCAAATGTTTGAAACGCCGGTTATCGGCGGAAATGTCTCCTTGTACAACGAACATAACGGTACCGCAATTTACCCCACGCCCATAATTGGGATGGTAGGGCTTATCGAGGATGCGGCGCATATCACCACGCAATTTTTCAAATCCGCCGGGGATTTCATTTATATCTTGGGCGAGACAAACGAGGAATACGGCGGAAGCGAGCTGCAAAAAATGTTGCACGGCGAAATTTTTGGCGTGCCGCCGCAAATTGACCTCGCACACGAAAAAGGTATGCAAAACTTGATTCTTTCCGCCATACAAAAAGGACTTGTTACCTCGGCGCATGATATTTCGGAGGGCGGCATATCCGTTGCCCTGGCAGAATGCCTAATGCTTGGCGCAGAAATCGGCTTCGAAACGGATGCCACGGAAACTTCGGATGTACCGGAGAGTCTAAACCGTCCCGCAAAAGGCTTGGGCGCAGAGGTTTTTGCGGAGCTTGTTAATCCAACGGCGTTTTTGTTCTCCGAAAGCCAGTCTCGTTTCATCGTAAGCGTTTCCCCAAAAAATCAGGCGGCATTTGAGACGCTTACAGGCGCAAAACCCGTAGGTTCGGTTACTGCAAAAGGCAATTTGTTCATCGAGCTTAATTGCGAAAAAGTTGTAGATGTTCCCGTGAAAACCATGCACGATATTTGGGGAGGAGCCATCGAGTGTCTTCTAAAATAATGCGGCAAAACCAAAACGAACCGGGCACGGCCCGTATCGAAAACCGAGGACAGGCATTCAAGCGTTCACATTCTCTCGAAGCCGGGTTCAATTTACCGACGCATCAAAACGAACTGGTTAGTGACACCAACCAGTTCATTTTGGAATCCGAACCGAAAATCAAGCACGAATGTGGTTTGTTTGGCATTTGGGGACACCCGGAAGCCGCACAACTTGCGTATTACGGCTTGCACAGCCTGCAACACCGCGGGCAAGACGGCGCAGGCATGGTTGTAAAAAACGGCAACGAACTTACCCGAACCAAGGCGCAAGGTCTTGTAACGGAAGCGTTTAACGCCGACAGGCTTGCGAAAATGGAGGGTACGGCAACAATCGCCCACGTGCTTTACGGCACAGAAAAGCTAAAGCACAACGCTTTTGTGCAGCCGCTACTGTTTAATCTGGGGAAGACGAGCCTTGCAATTTGCAACAACGGCTCGCTGGTAAACGAAAACAGTTTACGTGAAAAATTGGAAGAGTACGGGGCGATTTTCCAAACCACTTGCAACTCGGAAATTCTTGCGCATATCATCAAACGCTCGCCGCAGTCCAGTTTTTCGGAAAGCATAAAACGTGCCCTATCCCAGGTTTACGGCGGGTTTGCGTTTCTTTTTATGACGCAAAACGCAATGTATGCGGCACGAGACTCCAGGGGCTTGCGCCCGCTTGTGCTGGGAAAACGTGGCGATTCCTACGTTGTCGCAAGCGAAACCTGTGCGCTGGACACCGTTGGTGCAACCTACGTGCGTGATGTAGAGCCGGGCGAGCTTATAATTATTGATGACACAGGGATGAAATCCGAATTTTTCACCTCCGACAGAGGGTTAAACATTTGCGGGATGGAATACATTTACATCGCCCGCCCAGACTCGAATATTCAGGGCATAAACGTACACACCTCCCGCAAAAATGCAGGCATTGTGCTGGCAAAGGAGTCGCCTACCCCGGAAGCCGAGGTTGTTATCGCTTCGCCGGACACGGGCATTTCCGCCGCAATCGGTTACGCCGAAGCCAGCGGCATCCCCTACGAAATTGGGCTAATCAAAAACCGCTACATTGCACGCACCTTTATTGCGCCCTCGCAAACAATGCGCAAACGGGGCGTAAAAATGAAGCATTCCGTGGTGCGTTCCATTGTGGAGGGCAAGTCCGTGATTTTGGTGGACGATTCCATCGTGCGTGGCACAACCATGCGCTACCTGGTAAAACTGCTTAGGTCAACCGGCGCACGTGAAGTGCATCTCAAAATTGCGTCACCGCTGTACAAATACCCTTGCTATTACGGGATTGACACTCCATCCCCCAAAGAGCTGGTTGCGCACAAACGCAGTGTGGACGAAATCACAAAGCTAATGGGCGCAGACTCAATTGCCTTTATCAGCGAAAGCGGTCTTGCAGATGCAGTTGGCGCACCGCTGTGCATGGCGTGCTTCAACGGCGATTACCCCACACATTTGCAAGATTTTGCGGGGATAGAAGAAAGATAAACGCATGATTTCGAGGAGGTAAAAATGTCGGAGCAATACAAAAAGGCGGGCGTTGATATCCACGCCGGATACGATGCCGTATCGAAGATTAAAAAGCACGTTGCACGTACAAAAATTCCCGGAGTATTGGGCGGCATCGGCGGCTTTGGCGGTCTGTTCGATTTAACGGCGGCGGGCAAATATAACGAACCCGTGCTGGTAAGCGGCACAGACGGCGTTGGCACCAAGCTGATGCTGGCGTTTAAGCTAGGCAAGCACGATACAATCGGTATTGATGTTGTGGCCATGTGCGTAAACGACATTATTACAGTGGGTGCGAAGCCGCTGTTTTTCCTGGATTACATTGCGTGCGGCAAGGTTGTGCCGGAAACAATGGAAGCGATTATCGCAGGTGTTGCCGAGGGCTGTGTACAGTCCGGTTGCGCACTTGTGGGCGGCGAAATGGCAGAGCATCCCGGCATGATGCCCGAGGACGAATACGATATTGCCGGCTTTTCCGTTGGCATAGTCGAGAAAAGCAAAATGCTAACGGGCGAAAAAATAAAAGCCGGCGACACTCTTATTGGTCTTACATCTTCCGGCGTGCATTCAAACGGCTTCTCCCTAATTCGCAAAATTATATCCGAGAAAAAGCTAGACCTTGCAAAAATTTACACAGGCTTTGAGAAAACATTAGGCGAGACGTTGCTTACCCCCACGAAAATTTATGTAAAAGCCGCAGAGCTTTTATCTGACTATGCTAAGGGCATGGCGCATATTACCGGCGGCGGATTTATAGAGAATATTCCACGCATTTTGCCTCCCGGTCTTGGTGCGGAAATTCGCAAGGAGACATGGGGACAACCGGCGATTTTTTCGTTTTTGATGGAGCAAGGCGGCATAGCCGAAATGGAAATGTTTAACCTGTACAACATGGGCATTGGCATGGTTGTGGCGGTTGATGCAGAAAACGCAGACGGGATTGCAGAGAAGTTAAACACAGCGGGCGAAAAAGCATATATCATCGGACGGGTAATTGAGGGGGAAGGCGTGGTTCTGCGATGAACATTGCCGTTTTCGCATCAGGCGGCGGCTCGAATTTGCAAGCCATCATAGACGGCTGTGCATCTGGCAAAATTGCCGCACGGGTCTGCGTTGTTATCAGCAATAACAGCGGCTCGGGTGCATTGGAACGGGCGAAAGCGGCTGGCATTCCCGCCGTTCATCTAAGTGCGGTGCGCCTGGCGCACAGCCAAAACTGCGAAAGCATCTCCGATGCGGCGCATTCTCCCGAATCCGATTCATCTTCACTTGCGAATGAAATGCTGGAAACGCTTCGTGCGCACCAAACCGACATCGTTTTTCTCGCAGGGTATCTAAAAAAGATACCGGACGAGGTGCTTGCGGCATTCGAGAACCGAATTTTCAACATCCACCCATCGCTACTGCCAAAATTCGGCGGGCGGGGGATGTATGGCATAAACGTACACACGGCTGTTATTGCCGCAAACGAACCGGAAACGGGCATCACAATCCACCGTGTAACCGCCGAATACGATGTGGGCGATATTCTTGCACAGCGCAAAGTGCCGGTGCTACCCGGCGACACGCCGCAAGCCTTAGCCGCCCGAGTGCTGGAGCAGGAACATATTTTTCTGGTGGAGTTTCTAAACGAATTCAAATAGGTTAACCGGCTTGCGTAACACCGCATACTATGGTAAAAAAGAGGTAATTAGCCACAAAAGGGGCATCAAAATTGAAAAACATCATTGTACAAAAATACGGCGGCACATCTGTCGCAAACGCCGAACGCATAATGCACGTGGCAAAAACGGTTTCGCAAACACAAAAATCGGGCAAGCAGGTGGTTGTGGTAGTTTCTGCGCAAGGTCACACCACAGACCGCCTGGTGGAAAAAGCACGTGGCATCAGCTCCGACGCAAACCGACGAGAGCTGGATATGTTGCTTGTAACCGGCGAGCAACAATCCGCCGCACTAATGGCGATGGCGTTGCAATCGCTGGGGCACAGTGCGATTTCTTTGAATGCCCAGCAAGTCGGCATCGAGGCAACGTCCATCCACAGCAATGCGCAAATTAAGCGCATTCGCACAACACGCCTGCAAGAAGAACTGGAAAAAGAAAATATTGTGGTTGTGGCGGGCTTCCAAGGCATCAACCGCTTTGGCGACATGACAACTTTGGGCCGCGGCGCAAGCGACACAACGGCTGTTGCCCTTGCGGCGGTGCTTGAAGCGGAGCTTTGCGAAATCTACACAGATGTAGACGGCATTTACACCGCCGACCCTCGCATTGTGCCAAATGCTAAAAAACTGGACGAAATCAGCTATGACGATATGCTGGAATTGGCTTCTTCCGGTGCCGGCGTGCTTCACAACCGTGCAGTGGAAATGGCAAAGCGTTACAACGTAAACCTGGTGCTTCGTTCAAGCATGAACGATGTCCCCGGTACGTTAATTAAGGAGGAAGCACAAGTGGAACGATTAGCGGTTAGCGGCCTTTCGATAGACCGAAATGTGGCACGTATAAGCGTCACAAACCTTGTAGAACAACCCGGCGTGGCGTACAGCATTTTCGCCCCACTTGCCAAGGCAAAAGTTAATGTGGATGTAATTCTCCTCGCCGTTGGCGCAGGCGAGTTGCGTGATTACTGCTTCACTGTCCACAAGCAGGATATAATGGCGGCTTGCGAAATTTTGGAAGCCAACAAAGAAAAAATCGGCTACGAATCCATTATCACAGATGAAAACCTGGCAAAACTCACAGTAGTAGGCGCAGGAATGGCAAACAACTCCGGCGTGGCAGCCACTATGTTTGAAGCCCTTTACGAATGTGGCGTAAACATCGAAACAATATGTACGTCCGAGATAAAAATTTCGGTACTAATAGACCAGCGTCACATCACCAAAGCCGCCAAAGCCGTCCACGACAAATTCGAGCCTATGTTTTCGAAAGATTATACGCAGACGGAGGAAAGTTAGAACCTGCGGTCAATAAAATGGCTTCGAAATGGCGACAAATTTTCGCCGTAGCAGTTCTTTTGCGGTGACGCACGTACCCATAGCGCACGTAAGGAGACGCAAAAGGGCTGATACGGTGCAAATTTTCATCAGTTCGGAGTCATTTTGTTGACCGCAGGTTCTTAACACGCCCGAGGGCAAGCCGTTATAAAGGGGCTGTTGCGCATTTCGCAACAGCCCCTTTTTTATCCCCTGCAACATTGAACTCGGCTTCGTGAGAATGCCTACGCTTGCAGCTGTGTCATCGGTTTTCATTGCGGGTCGTACCCGCTTTTTTATTGCGGTGCGAGCTTATATTGACTTGCCCGCATTTCTTCCCGGCGTGAACATAGGGCATAGCTTCATTAGTTAACTCCAAAATATAATCCGTACTGGTTTTATGAAATCTCGCAAGTTTTCTTAATATGTTTGTGGGTATATCATTTTCGCCTGTTTCATATTTTGAGTAGCCGGTTTGCGACATACCCAAAAACACAGCAACTTCACGCTGTGTCAAGTCTTTATCTTCACGCAAGTCCCGTAATCGTCTATACATACAAATCACCAAAATCATTGTAAATCAAGGCAATTTACCCTATTGACCTTTAACCTGAATCAGGTTAAACTTATTGTGATTTGCAAAAGATGGAGGGGATAGCAATGTCTGGCATGGCTGTTCGTACAAATGTATTTGCGCTTAATGCCCACAGGAACTTAACGAACGTGGGGCAATCGAAAAGGACTTCGGCACAGCGGCTTAGTTCCGGATTTCGCATAAATTCTGCTGCGGATGACGCAGCGGGGCTTGCGATTTCCGAGGCAATGCGTGCGCAAATTCGAGGTTTAGACCAAGCCTCCGTAAACACCCAAGATGCAGTAGGGCTTGTACAAACAGCAGAGGGCGCAATGTCAACCGTAAGCGAAATGATTATTCGTGTGCGTGAGCTTATGGTACAGGCGGCAAATGATACCAACACTTGGCAAAACCGAGAAATGATTCAGCTTGAAATTGACCACATTATGAGAGAAATAAACGATGTTGCGGTGCGTACGCAATTTAACACACGCACATTGCTAACGGGCGGATTGGGAGGTAGCGGCGGCGGCACTGCAAGTCTTGTTCCGCTTCAATGGATGATTTTTGAGCAAGCGAGAGTTGTAGGGCTGTCTCATGCAGGCGGAACAGTAGGCCCAACCGGGCTTCACCCCAATCCAAACAGCAAAAACGAAACCAGCCTGCGCAACTCTATTATCGAATTGCAAACGCAGTTGAAAGCTCTCGGTAGAGGCGTTGGCGCAAGGCTTGTTGCGTCCGGCGACATTTCGCAAAGTCAACTTGATGAAATGTTCGGTGGATTTCCGCATGATTTTACTCCACTAGTCCCGCACATGGGGCAATCGGAACGCCAGCAAGTGCGAAATATTCAAGGTCGTTTGGAAATTTATTTACGAACCGCTTTGCGTACGTCACAGGAAATTTACCGCATCACACAAGACCAAATAAACGCCTTGGGCGGAGAAAGCGCAACGAACAATGATGGCTCAAATGTTTTTGTTCAGCAAACAATGGAAGCGTGGAACGATGTCGCAGAGGGTGCAAGGGCAAAACTGGATTTAATACAAACGTCTATTCTTGGTCCAAATCCTATGACTCGTTACCCTAATGGTTATCTGTATCGACTTGATGAAATTGATGATATAGCATCTCTCTACGATATCATCGGATACTTGGTGGGCTTTCCGGGTCCCGTTGGCCATTGGATAGAGGTGCAAGATGACGGCCATATGGAATATCAATGGGTACGACCTCCGCAGTACAGAGATTGGGAACGAGACAACCGCCAGCGACCTGCCGAACCCCGCAGATATATTCAACCGCCTCCTGTACCCAACCCCAATTATTTTTGGATGAGCAGTGCAGGACCGACAGGAGCATGGATGAGTCGTTCAAGTCCCGGAGAAGTGTGGGCTCATTGCGTAGGTCGCCAGAGAGTCCGTCCTGGAATACCTCAACCGCCTATCCCAATAATGGAGCGTAATCCCGACACAAATCCCTTTGCAGATTTGCCTGATGTATGGGCACCCGTATATGTGCCGGGACCTATCCGACGAGTACGTGTTTACCCTGAGTATCCCGAGATGACAATAAATCCTGCGTGGCTTGCATTTGAGAATGCCAACACCGACTGGGAGAGGGAATATTTAGACCCGCCTTACAGATATATCCAAGACCCAAACTATACCTGGCGTAATAGTGATAGTGTATGGGTGCGGATTAATGCCAGTGAATCAGGTCCTGCGGGCGCAATATGGGACCCCGTGGACGATGTGGCTATACCACAAATAAGAATTGACATTCCTTACAGATACAACCCAGTTCGCAATGACGAAGAAAACCCTCATGATATGCTGATACCGGCCGATAGCTATGGTCGCACCCTAAACAACCTCGAACGTCTGCAACGCTTATCACTTGATGTGCTTGGCACCACGGTGATTGAATCCAACGCAATGTGGTTTCAAACCGGTGCGAACTCGATGCAGGGCATGGTAATGCAGTTAAAAGGTATCCACACCGGAGTTTTAGGCGGCAAGCACGGCGATTTGGCTATGCTAATAGATGTACGAAACGAAAGCGGCGTTCCCATCTCGCAACAACTCGAAATTATAGGCACAGCCGAGAGCATCATTAACACCCAACGTGCCCAACTTGGTGCGGTGCAAAACCGTCTCGAATTTACCCGACAAAGCGTTGATGTATCATCCGAAAACCTAAGTGCGGCAGAATCTCGAGTACGCAACACAGATATGGCTCGTGAAATGATGCGCTTCACCAAAGCACAAGTCCTGCAACAAGCCGGAATTTCCATGCTTGCGCAGGCAAATCAGCTGCCATCGGCGGTTCTGCAATTACTTATGTAGGCCACTCCCCAAAAAATGGGGCTACATAAGTAGCCCCACAGGACAATGCTCCGAGCCAAAACCCTCCTCTCGAAGCCGGAAAATTTTAATTTTATTACACGTTTTGTGTACGGCTTCCCGGTTTTACAAGGGGTACGCCGGCTTTGCACAGCGGGCATTCTTCCGGTGTGTATGACATAATCTCGGTGGAGTATGCCGCCACGGCTTTCACTCCCAAATCCATTTTGCCGCCGGTGCGGTCTACAATAACGCCTACGCCAGCTACTACCCCGCCATGGGCTTTCACTATTTCTATGATTTCACGGATTGTGCCGCCGGTTGTGTAAACATCTTCCGCAACCACCACACGTGCGCCTTTTGGCAGTTCGAAACCTCGGCGAAGCGTCATCACGCCGTTTTCACGCTCTGCAAAGATGCTTTTTGCACCAATGGCACGAGCCAGTTCATATCCCCAAACTATGCCACCAATTGCAGGCGCAATCACAATTTCTGCATCGTCTAAATCACTCGCAATTTTTTTCGCCAACGCTTCGGTAAATTCCGGATATTGCAAAACTTTTGCGCACTGCATATATTGCGCCCCGTGCCGCCCGGATGTGTACAAAAAATGCCCGTCCAAAAGTGCGTCTGCCTTTTTCAAAATATCGCTCGCATTTACTACTGTCATTTGATAATGCCCCTTATCTCGCTTAAATTTTTGATGCCTGTTTTTTGCATATATTCCGCAATGCCGTCCAAAATTTCCATCGTGACCCGTGGGTTTGAGAAATTTGCAGTGCCAACAGAAACTGCGGTTGCGCCTGCCATTATAAACTCGATTGCGTCTTCCCAGGTGGTTGCGCCGCCCGTGCCAATAATGGGCAAAGGCACGGCATTTGCAACCTGCCAAATCATACGAACCGCCACCGGCTTAATTGCCGGTCCCGACAGCCCTCCGATTTTATTGCCAAGGATGGGCTTTTTTGCGTGGATGTCAATTTTCATGCCCAAAAGCGTGTTTATCAGGCACAGCGCATCCGCACCACCTGCCGCCGCACCCCGTGCAATTTCCACAATATCCGTTACATTTGGGCTTAGTTTAACGATGACGGGCGTATTCCCGGCGCACGCCTTTACCGCACGGGTCACGTCTTCCGCCGCCCGTGCGTCTGTGCCGAAGGACATACCGCCCGCCTTCAAATTGGGGCAGGAAATATTGAGTTCGAAAAAATCCGGCGCATCATTTGCGAAGTCCTGCGTTACCGCAATGTATTCTTCGATGGTTTTGCCGCATAAATTAACGATGATTTTTGTGCCGCTTTCTCGCAAAAAAGGCATATCATGCTCGATAAAATGCTTTGCGCCAAAATTTTGTAGCCCTACCGCATTTAGCATTCCGCCATAAGTTTCCGCAATGCGAGGTGGCGGATTGCCCAGCCACTGCTCGTGGGATACGCCTTTTACGGTGATTGCGCCCAGCCGTGATAAATCCACAAACTGCGCATATTCTTTGCCACTGCCAAAAGTTCCCGATGCGGTAACGATGGGGCTTTTCAGCTCTATCCCGGCGATATTTACAGATAAATCAGGCATTCCAATTCACCTCCGATGCGTCGAAAACAGGGCCTTCGGTGCAAACACGGGCGTAGGCGTTGCCCTTTTTTACAACGCAACCCACGCAAGTGCCAAGTCCGCACGCCATGCGTTCTTCCACGGATACTTGGCAGGGGATGTTGTTGGCGTGTGCAAATTCCGCAACCGCACGAAGAAGCGGAAGCGGCCCGCACACGAAAATCTCGTCGTAACGGGCTGTTTCCGCTTGCAAAATTTCGGTTACATATCCGGCGTGTCCCCCGCTTCCGTTTTCGGTTGCGATTACAACCCGCTCTACGGTTGCACGAAACATTTCCGTTAGAATCGGTGTAGTACGAAAGCCCAGAAAAGCATCAACCGCCCAGCCGTGCGCTTTCAGCTGTTTTGCAAGCAAGTACATAGGCGGCGTGCCAATTCCGCCACCAACAACGGCAACTCGGCGGCGGTTGTTCACGGCTTCGGGAGACGCTCCATCGGTGCTAAAACCGTTTCCGAGGGGGCCTAGCAAACTCACTTTTTCGCCGGGTTTCATTTCGGACATAACTGCCGTACCCGCACCAACAACTTGGTATACAAGGTTGATTTCGCCGGGATGAAGCCCCGCATCGCAAATACTAATCGGTCGTGGCAAAATCATTTCGCCCTGCGGGAGGTACACCATCACAAATTGCCCGGCCCGTGCCGCAGCACAAATTTCAGGCGCATCCAGCGTCATCGAAAAAATGCCGTCGGCAATTTTTGCGTTTGTTAGAATTTTTGCATCAATAAACTTTTTCTCCTGCATATCAACACCAAATTTCAGTTTTTTGAAAGGGGGTTTGGGGGAAAACTTTTTTTCTTAAAAAAGTTTTCCCCCAAGGTCTTCCCTCATATCCATAACAGCCTTACGTGCGGCCTCCGCAAAATCTTTTTCGCCTGTGGCAAATTTTCCGGATTGGTATGCGCCGGTGATTCCCCGTGAGCTGTTAACTATTGCGCCGAAGTTTTCATTGTCCCATAGCCCATGCAAATTTTTGCCGCTGCCGCCTTGCGCACCGTAGCCCGGCACAAGGAAAAACGTGTGCGGCATTAGCTTGCGCAGGCGTAATGTCTCATCCGGATGCGTTGCGCCAACAACTGCGCCAATTGCACTGTAGCCGAATTCGCCGATTAGCGGCTCGCCCCACTGTGAAACAAGCGCACCAACGTGTTCATACAGCGGCTTCCCGGCGGCAAGTTCGATATCTTGAATGTCACGGCTTCCGGGGTTGGACGTTTTAACCAGCACAAACAGCCCCTTGTCAAACTTGCGGCAATCCGCCAAGTATGGCTCAACAGAATCGAAGCCCATGTACGGGTTAACGGTGATAAAATCTGCGGTTGTTGGGTTTTCTGTGATGTCCGTTCGCCCCAAATGCCACGCAGAATACGCCTCGGCGGTGCTTGCGATGTCACCTCGTTTCACATCGCCAATTACGATAAGCCCTTTTGATGCGGCGTACTCCACCGTGCGTGCATACGCCGCAAAACCTGCCGCACCGTACTGTTCGTACATGGCGATTTGCGGCTTCACCGCCGGTACAAGGTCGTGTATGCGGTCGATAATTTTCTTTGCCCAAACATAAAAAATTTCCGCAACGGCATCGGGCGTACGCCCAAGCTCTGCGAAAATCGTCTCTTTTATAAATTCCGGAATTTGCCCTAACCTAGGGTCTAGTCCCACAACTATTGGCGCACGGGTTTCTCGGATTCGCACAATCAATCGGTCAATCAGCATGATTTTCTCCTTTTTAAGTTCGCAGGGGTTTTGGGGGAAAACTCTTTTTCTTAAAAAAGTTTCCCCCCAAGAATTGTGCGCTTTATCTTCCCTGTAACTTCACGACCGTGGAACGGGGTGTTGCGACTTTTGCTGGCGAATTTTGCTTTATCTATGGTGTGGCGTGCTTTCGGGTCTATTATGGTGATGTCGGCGGGTGCGCCGGGGGAGAGAGTACCGGCTGGCAGACCAAGAATTTTTGCCGGATTTGCTGTGAATTTTCCGATTAGTTGAAGCGGTGTGAGAATTGTCCCAAGCTCTGAAATAGCAAGGGGAACAGCGGTTTCCAGACCGATGATGCCGTTTGCGGCAGTTTCATATGGGAGGGCTTTTTCGTCTGCGTGGTGGGGGGCGTGGTCGGTTGCGATTACGGAGATTGTACCGTCTACCAAAGCCGCAATGATTGCGTTGCGGTCGGAATGGGGTCGCAAAGGCGGTGCCATTTTGTAGTTGGGGTCGCAGTCGTGGTCGTCTTCCGTTAGGGTAAAGTGATGCGGTGCAACCTCTGCCGTTATCTTTTGCCCTGCCGCTTGCGCCGCACGTATCAATTTGCATCCGGCGGCGGTGCTAACGTGACAAATATGCAAATGCACACCCGCTTCTTTCGCAAGGGCAATGTCCCGGGCAATAATCTCTTCCTCCGGCTCGCAGTGGGCAAGAACGGGCAAGTTTAGCTGGCGTGCAAGTTTCATTGCGGAGGTGAAAAGAGCGGTATTTTGCACGGTTTTGCCGTCATCACTGATTGCGCAAATCCCGGCTGTTTTCATCTCCAATATGCGGGAGAGTTCCTTGCCCGCAAGGTCGCAAGTTACGCTTCCCACAGGGATGATACGGGCGATTTTTTGCGCCTGGGAGTTTTTGATATGCTCCACCGTTTGTGCCGTGTCTATGACGGGAGAAGTGTTTGGCATACAGCAGATGGTGGTGAATCCGCCGGCGGCGGCGGCAAGTGCGCCCGTTTGAAGCGTTTCTTTGTGTGTGTGCCCGGGGTCACGCAAATGCACGTGCATATCAATTAGGCCGGGTACAACCCAGCATCCATCGGCGTTTATGATTTCGTCAGCGGTTTCATCTAAACCGGGCGAAACAGAAATGATTTTGCCGTCTGCCACCAGTACATTCGCCTGTGCGTCAAAACCATTTGCGGGGTCAATTACCCGCCCATTTTGTATTAGTATTTTCATAATGAATATTTTGGCACTTATGGCGAGGTATGTCAAGGTTGGAAGTTTGAAATTTTCAATTTTTGATGCCCTATAAACAAATCCACTCTGACCAATCACCATTTAATAATTGCTCTTGATAGCAAACTGTAGCAGAATCTAAATAGGTTAGGGCGTATGATGTATGCAGACTTACTTGTTGTGCATTAGGCAGGGCTTTTACTCGTGCGATAGCTACTTCTGCTGTGATTCGCCCTTTCAAGTAATCCTCCACGACAAAATTAACCTTGTCATTTGCAATAGAACCTTGAACGATACCGTGTGTATGGCGCAAGCGATTGTCAGGTTTGCCTTTTCGCCTATTATCCCGCACAAAGTTTAACCATTCCAATGTTGGTTCGTCAAAGACAAGCGGATTAGCTTTTTCATCAGAGAATATATTATCGTCCAGTGTGTACTTCATCACAACAGGCTTACCCGAAAATGCCGCACGGCTTTTCGCCCAATGCTGTGCCACATCAAGATTGCTACCCAAATAAAAACCTTGTCCGAAGTCTGTACGGTGGCGACCTTTGGTTAAGTCAATTTCATGTATGATTTGTGTTGTGCCGTGATACAGTTCCACACTACGCCACCTGTACATTTGCTAATTCGGTGGTTAGCAATTCCGCCATGTACTCAAAACCTTGTGTATGGAATGAATCATAACCAGCCAGCACCTTTTCTATAAAGCCATGTTGTTCTAATAATCGTGCAGTTTCTGTTACGGTTTTTTGCAACTCGTCAGCCGTATACTGTATCACGTGTACCAGCCATACTGCTCTATCTACTTCTGTATTCATTGGAAAATGCTCCTAACGAAATTACGTTGATTTTACACCACAGGTGCGCACTTATACACCGGCAGAGCCGGTGCAGTGCGCCATGCAGGGGCTTTCGTGCCTGTCGGCATGAAGAGCAGGGCGTTGAATCGCTCCTGTCGCAAATATAAATCAAGTACTTATTGTTACCATGATTATATCACGGGTACAACCATACTCACAAAATTTTGTTTTCGCAAGCCATTTGACGAATGTCAAATCGAAAACATTGCCCTACTTCCAATCCTCAATAATTAAGCCACTAACCCTTGAAAATTCGCCGGTGTTGTTTGTGGCAAGGATAAGGTTCAGTGATTTTGCATGAGCGGCTATCAACATATCCAACTCACCGATTAACAGGCATTTCCTCTTTAACTCGGCACGAATTTTGCCGTAACTATCCCCTGCGTTGGCAGCGTAATCCACAACAGGAACACCCACCAAAAAATTTGCAAGCAATATGGCTAACTTTTGAGGGGTTGGGCTGTTATGTACACCAAAATACAACTCCGAAGCTGTGATTGAGGAAATAACCACGCCTTGGCTTCTTTTCGCTGTAAACTCTGCCACAACCTTAGGCACATTCTTCATCAAAAAAATGCAAGTGTTTGTGTCCATCATATATTTCATAGCTCGGCTCGCTCCGAACTTGGCACGGTTTCCGTCCGTGCTGTTTCTATAGACTCAAAAAATTCATCAGGGAATTTTCCAAGGCTATCAAAAAAAATGTCATCGGCATTATCTTTCGAGAAAAGAACCACCATTTGACCAAACTTGCTGATACCAACCTCTGTGCCTGTGAACCTAAACTCCTTGGGCAAACGCACAGCCTGGCTTTTACCACTTGCGAATAATTTTGCTGTTTGCACACTCATCACCTCTGCATTTTTAAGTTGACCGACTATAGTATATACCCGGGTATCCACCTTGCCAAGGAGGGAATTTTCAAACACATCCGGTTAGTGACACCAACCAGATGTGTTTTGCAACGCCGAAAAAAACTCTTGACAAAAGTGTACCATCACATATAATACACGCATTACACTATTGCTGGTGGAATAATACAGTACGCACAAATGGAGGTGTGCAATGTTTAGCATTGATTTGAAAAACCGAATCCCCATATACGAGCAGGTTATAGGTAGCTTTAAGCGGCTTATTATTGCGGGCGAATTAAACGAGGGGACGAGGGTACCATCGGTGCGGGATATGGCTAAGGAGCTTGGGGTAAACCCCAACACAGTTCAAAAAGCCTACCGTGAGCTGGAGGTACAAAAGTATTTTTACACGGTGTCCGGGCAAGGAAGTTTCATTGCCGCACCGCCGGAGGAAGCTATTTCCGGCGAGGTAAACGCCCTGTACGATAAGCTGGCGGAAATTGTGAGGGAGCTGGTTTTTAGGGGCGAAAGCCCGAGAGAAATCGCAATTCGTGCAAGTGACATAGCAGAGGGAGGGACAAGTACATGATTGAAGTTAGCGGACTTACCAAAAATTTTGACGGCTACACCGCACTTCGAGATTTTTCCATGAGTGTAAAGCCGGGCAGTATTTACGGTCTTGTTGGGGTAAACGGCTCGGGAAAAACCACGGCAATAAAACATCTTGCGGGGATAATAAAGGGCGATAGCGGCTCTGTTCGTATAAGCGAGATGGAAGTTTACGACAACGAAAAAGTTAAAACACAGGTGGGATATGTCCCGGACGAGCTGTATTTTTTCCCCCAGTACAATTTGAAGCTACTGCAAAAATTCCATACAAAAATGTATGCCAACTGGAACGATGACCGCTTTAGCGAGCTTGTGGAACTGATGGGGCTGGACAAAAAGCGGCGAGTTGGGCGGTTTTCTAAGGGAATGCAAAAGCAAGCGGCACTTGCGCTGTCGCTCTCTGCCATGCCTACGGTGCTTTTGCTGGATGAGCCGATTGACGGGCTTGACCCCATTGTGCGCAAGCGCATTTTCGAATGGATAATTGACGATGTTGCGGCAAGAAAAATGACGGTGCTTGTTTCCAGCCACAACCTCAAGGAAATGGACGGAATATGCGATACCGTTGGCATTATCAAGGACGGAAAAATGCTGATAGAACGTGACCTTGACGAATTGAAAAACGAAATGGCGGGCAACGACTACTTTTCCCACCAGCCGCCGTCTTTGGACGAAATTTTCATTTATGTGTACGAAAAGGGGGTTGCATGATGATTAACAAGGCGTTGCTTTTTGAGCAAATAAAGCGATTTTGGGCAGTTCCCGCAATTTCAACATTGTCGTTGTTGCTGATGGTTTATGCCCCCATGTTTAACGAGGTAGACCCTCACTGGTCGTTGCGACAGCTTGTAAACATCGTTTCCATGGGCAATGTGGGGATGATGATGATTCTTGTGACAACCTCTGTGATTGCCGCATTTTGCGTATTCGGATTCTTTTTTAACAAGCGTGCGGCAACCAGCTTTTATTCGATGCCCATGAACAAGCGGGGGCTTTTGTGGACAAACGCCCTTGCGGGAATTATTTTGAGCATTATCCCGATTTTGATTTTTTGCGTGGTGTTGCTTTTCCCGCTGGGTTTTCATGACCGTGTGGAGGAATCATTGCTAACCCATGGCGAGACACACCGCATGATTGCAACCTCTGGTGGAACACGTGTCACAACCGTGGCACAAACCATTCATGGGCGTGCGCCCGAGGCAGTCTTCCCGGGCGGCCGTGCAGAAACCGGCCCGATTAACACATTCCCCGTTGTTGCAAGCCTGTTTTTGCGGCTGGTAATTACGGCGGTGTTTTACTTTGGTATGGCGTGGCTGGCGTTTTCCCTGGCGGGGCATGGGATTATAGCCTTGCTGGTGGTGATGGTTTTGCCCTTTGCGCCTATGGCGTTACTGGGGCTTGCCTTCGGAATAGGCCAGATTTATGTATTTGGCTTCCAGAGCATGGGGACAAATATCGGTTATTCGTTTTTTCCATACCATCACCCTGCCGTATGGGGGATTCTAATCCGACCGGATACGTTAAATCACACGCAGGCGGTGATTATTCCCGCTTTGGTGTACATTGTGCTGGGCGGGGTAATTTTTGCGGCGGCGTATTTTACAAGCCGTGCCCGCAAAGTAGAGCGCACAGGCAATTCCATTATGTTTGAACCGGTTAAAAACGTGCTGATTTTTGCTGGCTCTGCTGGAGCTATGATGATTCTTGGGGCGATTTTTTACAGCACAAGCGGTAGTATTTTTATGATGCGTGTAGGCTTTGTAGTTGGCTTCGCAATCGGGTTTGTGATTTTCCAAATGATAGCGGATAAATCCTTTTATGTGCTGGATAAAATCAAGCACTTTCCCGTGTTTGCAGGTGTTGCGGTAGCCACGTACCTGTGCATATTCCTGTTTACGCAGTTTGGCATGGGCTTCTATGTAAACCGTGTGCCGCCCAAGGCGGATATATACGCCGTGTTTGCAACAAGTGGCTGGATTCCCGGCGGTTTAAGCCATGACGAATGGCTTCAAATGGCAAACACCGACCCGGTACACATTGCCGAAACCCGCTATGCACATCAAATAATTCTCGCCGGGCGCAATTATCTTCACAACGTGCCAAATCTTAGGGGCTGGCAGAGTTATACCCAGGAGCGTGACGGCGTAATTGTTACCCGTGAGCCGCTGTTTATCAAATACATTTTGAATGACGGCTCGCTTGTACAGCGGCAGTATTCTTTGCCCAGCACGTTTATCGACTCTACAGGGCTTTGCGCATTTTTGGACAGCCCGGAAGTGTTGCTTGCCCGCTACCCATCCATGAGGATGCCGGAAATGGTGCAGACTATCAACATT
>Ga0209755_10001583_pt1 | contig 34619 bp, 35 predicted proteins | sample TergutCo191P1_FD_187301 | JGI IMG/M metagenome (GOLD analysis project Ga0209755, IMG submission 187301) | Cornitermes sp. P1 segment gut microbial communities from Petit-Saut dam, French Guiana - Co191P1 (SPAdes) (version 2) | ecosystem: Host-associated > Arthropoda: Insects > Digestive system... | reverse complement strand
TGTCTTTTTCGACAAACCAGTCGATTTAGCCCATTGCCGCCGCCCTTTCAGGTCATAGCATTGATAATAAAACACCGACCGACCAGACGGCAAAGTTCGTTCAAAAAGCGTAAAAGTAGCCTTAATTCTCATACAACCTCTTTTTTGGGGATATTGCTGTCATATCTGCGCACACCCAAAATTCCTAAAGTTTGATTAGACGGAACAGTCAACGCTAATTCCTTATGAGATATAGACTTATACAGATTTTTTAATAAGGGAACTAGTATTTTTACTAGTTTGGGTAATAGTTACCGTTTGTTAGGCGACATTTTTTAATCCGAGAATAATCTAAGAGAGAATCATTAATGCTGCTTAATGTTTTAAACATTTATGATTATAAATGCTGGAATTTAATGAATACAAAAACAGATGATATTAATAATATTTGCATAATATTACTAATAATTCATTGAAATAATTCCGAAATTTAAGATAATCACTTGACAAAGGGAAGGAAATAGGGCATAATGCCCTATATGTTTCCCTTGGGAGGGTTTTATGTATAACAATACTGCCACAACACTATTAAAACAAGCGAGAAAACGGTATACTCAACGGGAAATTGCAGAAAAAATTGGGGTAAACCCAAGAACTGTAAGAAGATGGGAAGTTCATTCGCCGCCACCACCTGATTATTTAGTTGAAGCTTTGCAACAAAGAGTATTATTTCCAATAGCAGATAATAATGAAAATAAAAAATTATTTACTTTTATTGATCTTTTTGCAGGTATTGGGGGTATAAGAATCGGATTTGAAAAGTATGGCGGTCATTGTCTTTTCACATCTGAATGGAATTCAAATGCACAAAAAACATACCTTGAGAATTTTCCTCATACTGATGATCATCAAATGGTTGGGGATATAACAAAACTTGATGAAAAAGATATACCAGACCACGATATTTTATTGGCAGGTTTTCCTTGCCAACCGTTTAGCATTGCTGGTGTATCAAAAAAAAATGCCTTGGGGCGTCCGCATGGGTTTAAATGTACAACTCAGGGAACGCTTTTTTTTGATGTAGCCAGGATTATTGCCGCTAAAACACCAAAAGCATTTCTACTTGAAAATGTTAAAAATCTGCTTTCACATGACAAGGGTAATACTTTCAAAATTATTAAAGAAACTCTTGAAACCGAATTAGAATATAATATCTATTACAAAGTTATTGATGGACAACATTTTGTTCCACAGCATAGAGAGCGTTTAATTATATTAGGTTTTAGGGAAGCGATAGATCATGATCCATTTGATGATTTAATATTACCGGAAAAGGGAAAAATAAAGTTATCCAATATTTTACATTCTGAAAATGGTAAGGAAATTTCAGAATCCCCCTTTACCACAGGAAAAGAGGCCATTATTAATCCAAAATATACTTTAACTCCAAAATTATGGGAATATCTACAGAAATATGCCGAAAAACATCGAAAAGCAGGAAATGGTTTTGGATATGGTCTAGTTACAGGTAATGATATAACAAGGACTCTTTCAGCACGATACTATAAGGATGGTTCTGAAATTTTAATTCATCAAGGAAGTAGAAAACGTCCACGGAGATTAACACCTCGTGAGTGTGCAAGATTAATGGGTTTTGATGATAGTTTTAAAATTCCTGTAAGTGATACGCAGGCATATAGGCAATTTGGAAACAGTGTAGTTGTACCCATGATGACTGAAGTTGCAAGAATATTGGTAAAGCAAATTTTATAAAATTGGAGATTACCTAATTCATGCCTGATAAATGCAGTAAAGAAACAAGAAGTCACATGATGTCCAGTATAAAAAATAAAAATACAAACCCTGAATTGTTAATACGTAAAGAACTCTTTTTAAATGGTTTTCGTTATAGATTACACAATGGAAAATTACCAGGTAAACCAGATTTAGTTCTAAAAAAATATTCTGCTGTTGTATTAATAAATGGTTGTTTCTGGCATGGTCATAATTGCATTTATTTCAAATGGCCAAAGTCAAATCATGATTTTTGGTATAATAAAATAAATGGTAATATTCAAAATGATACTATTGTAAAGGAAAAATTACAGGATATGGGTTATAGAATCTGTGTTTTTTGGGAATGTGTTACAAGGAATGATAAACTGTTTCATAAAAGTATTTATAGACTTATAAAATGGTTATACGGCAACAGAAGAACATTGGAGATATCATTATGAAAAAAGGATATTTATCGCAATATTTTGAAGGGGTTGCAGCAAAAAAACTTAGTCCGGTAGAAGCCAATATTCTTGTTTCACATCAACATGAATTTAATGGTGTTGAAGGATCAAGAAAAATCCTTGGCGTGCCTTCAGGTAAAACTAAATATAATGCAAATTGCATATATTTTACTGATTTTGATGATGAACCATTGGTTGAAAGTGGAGAATTGACATGGTATGATGCCAGGCAAAAAGCCAGAGAGGAAAGAAATGTACAAAGGACTGAATATCGCCTTTATTTTTCTGATAATACAGTCATTCAATCTGCAAATGCAGGTGATATATTAATTATTGCAAAGAAAAAAGATAATGATGAATTGTTATTAATTATTAGTGAAAGTGATACTACAATATCATCACAATTATTATGGCTTTTCGGTTTTACAAATATGGAACACCCCGGTTTCTCAGTTAGAGAAGAACTGGAAACAGAACAAGATAGAATTATTTTTGCTTCCAGAGTAATTTTGGAAAACATTGGAATTGATATTCAAATTACTGATGAAACATATCTTGAAAAGATGCTTAATAAATTTAATGGCAATTTTCCTTCAACAAAAGAATTCTCAAAATATGCAAGAGAGACACTTGGAGATATTGATTTTACAGTAGATCATGATAATATATTAATGTCATGCTATGAAAGAGAAGAAATTTTATTCCGAACTCTTGAGAAATACATAGTTGGCGAGCAATTAAAAAAAGGAATAATGGAAGTAGATGATTTTATACAATTCTCACTATCAGTTCAAAATAGGAGAAAAAGTCGTGTAGGTTTTGCACTTGAAAATCAAATTGAATACATATTACAGATGAATAATATTCGATATACAAGATCAGCAGAAACTGAAAATAAGGCAAAACCTGATTTCTTGTTTCCAGGTATAAATGAATATAAAGATATGGGTTTTTTACCCATAAAATTAACAATGCTTGGTGTAAAATCAACATGTAAAGATAGATGGAGACAGGTTTTAACAGAAGCTAATAGAATTACAAATAAGCATCTTTTAACTTTAGAATCCGCAATAAGCCAGAACCAAACTATGGAAATGCAACAACATAATTTACAACTGGTTGTACCAAAAAAATTACATTTTACATTTAATCTAGAACAACAAAAGTGGCTTTTTACCTTTGAACAATTTGTTTCATTAATAAAAGAACGGCAAGGAAAATAAATATTCTTCTTTTCCAACTTTTCTTGATGATATGGATAAAATGCGGATTAAAAACCATCGCTTAACAAACGGTAACTGCTGCGGGCGCTGTTCGCGCCCTCGGGGTTCAGTCGGCTAGGTCAGTCGCTTTGCTCGTTCCCACGCCTCCCTCACCCACATTTTGCCAGCCTTGGTCTTGCTGCGCAAGCCCTTATTCGGGCTGACAAAACGTCAGTTACCTAGAACGTTAGGCGAAATACATCCCGTACTTTATAATTCATATTTTTTGCATATATTGTTGCTCTATGGGTTTTAGTACTTATAGGTTCCTTATCTCTATTTCCATATTCTTGTTCAATTTCAAAATTATTAGCTTTTAACCATTCTTTTACTTCAATTAATTTTGGTATCCGTTTATTTGAATTATATTCATATACGTCTTTTTCTCCATTTTGTAATAAAAGCTCAATTTTTCTTTTACCATAAGCCATTTGAGTAGCAATATCATAACTACCACCTTTGCAAATTATATATTTTCCATATATTCCTTTATCATCATATCCTTCAAAAACAACTCTTTCTTCAATAATTGGTTCTCCAAAAATATTTTCAGGACTATTATGAAGATCAAAATCTAAATAAATATGTCCACCAGATTTTAACGCATCAGATGCTCTTTTAATAAATATTTTTTGTGCATATTCATAATCACCATCTGTTTCGATATTCATCATCACATTCCCCGCAAGTACAACAACATCATAATTATAACCCCAATTATTTACTAATGCATCTAATTGAAAATATTTTACATTATCCATTCCAATAACTTTTTTTGATATTCTTGCTACAACATATTCATCAATTTCAAACCCCGTGACTTTATGTCCGGCTTTTGCAATAGGCACAAGAATACGTCCAGTTCTACAACAAGCTTCTAAAATATTTTTTGGCTCTTTACCAATTATATCCAATAAAAAGTCTATATCATCTGTTTCTGTTAATTCCTGATCATAAATATAAGCATACCAATGTTTTCTTGTTTCAATTATGTCCATTAATTCACTCCTTTGTTTATATTATATATTTTCTATATTTTGCCAGCCCTGGTCGCGAACCATTCGAACCAAAGGTTCGCGTTCGATGCTGCCAAGCCCTTATCCGGACTGGCAAAACGTCAGTTACCTAGAACGTTATGCGAAGGTTTTTTATTAATTACGTTCTTTAATTGCAATCAATAAATCCAATTGTAGTGATTTTTCATCCGGAGAATTTGTATATTGACTTATTACATTCAAATGCTCTTCCAGAAGTGAACCTATCATCTCTGGATGACCGCTCCGGTTATCAGGTTCATATTTTTTATTCTTTTCAACCCAATTCCAAAATTCTCCCCATTCTTCGAACATACCCATTGGGATCATATACGCTGCAAATAATCCGCCGGAAATTTTCTTCTTGGTAAAGGGTTGTTCTACGGTCATATTTTCAGGTATTGAAATCCATCTTTCATATCCATGATCGCTCATATCAGACAATTGTCCATTAGGATTATTAAATCCAAAATGTCTTATATCCGGTTTTACTTCAGAAAGATTTTTATCCTTTATAAACTGATATAATAAATCTCCGGTTTCTAATTCAGCAATACTTCCGATTTTATGTATTGATGCAACTGTCATTGGCGGTATATAAATAATCCGTACATCCCTGTCTGTTATCTTGTTTAATTTTTCATTCGCTTTGATAAGATCATCCATTGTCTTATCCTCCTTAAAATTAATTTTAGAGGTAGTTAGAGAATCAACAATTTCCAATAAGCTTTCATTATCAAGCAATTGCAGTTTGGCATTTTTTAGATTAAGACATTTGATAAAGGATTGAATTACGCTTTTTATTGTTTCCAACGCAGTTATTTCATCCCCTATTTCGCTCAAATTCTGCTGAAAAATCTCAATCGTAAGCGTTGTATCCTCTGTTTTTAGAATATCAGCGATAGATTTTAACGGTATTCTGAGTTTTCGCAGGACTATTATCTGCTTTAATTGAAAAATTGTATCTTCATCGTAAGTCCTGTACGAATAATCCTCCTTAAATGTTGATTGAATCAACCCAATCTGCTCGTAATAACGCAGCGTCCTGGTTGATATTTTGAATTGCTTTGACACCTGGCTTATTCTCTGTAATTCCATAAATAACTCCTAATATTCAGTCTAAAGATTAACGCGGCGTCAAAGTCAAGGAAAAAAATAAAAATTGGTAAAAAATTTCTTTTTTTCATTTTAAATGTTTTCGCCACCATTCTCCACTGTGATACTGCTTAATTTTAATATACAAATCAATCATTCTTAAATAATGCTTATACTTCTGTATTATAAAGATGCAAAAACTGCACCGCCCAAAAGGTCATATCACAATCAAACGCGGTTTTCTTTTTGTAGTCTGGTTCCAGAAACACCTCGCCATAGCCGCCGACAGATTTGTATTTTCCTCCTGTCAGCACTTTCCGTTGCGCATCAGATTTAAAAGATAAATGCAATATACCATCATATTGCAATGCTTCCTCAATGTTTTCAGCAGATTGGCTGAGAATCTTAATTTGTTTTCCTGCGCCTGTCATAGCCAATTCGGTCAATACCCTTCGGTGCATTGTAATATCGACAATATCTGTTGAAAAAGGCAGATGCGGCCGAATCATGGCTCCAAATGGACCGATATAATCGCTTCCGCCTTTTATAAGAACTCCTTCAGTATCATTTACCAGATCGTTATTAATATGATTAATTGCTTTTGCAAACAGCTTTAGTTTTTCCGGTGTACGCCAATTTTTTGTATATGCCAGCGTCCCAAGGTGATAACAGCACGGCATAAATTTATCTTCCGTGATATAGTGATAATCGGAATTTCCTTTTTTAATCAATTTATCCTCTGTTATTTCTTCGATATTTTTAATATTTAACATACTCGTAAATGCATCAATGGATGTTTTTTGAAAACTGTTAATATAACCATCATCTCCGTAACCAAGCATTGCTTGTAATGTATAAAGCAATGTGTTTAATCCTCCGCCTTGGTTTAAGCCGATATTACGCTTTTGAAAACTTTTGAATTCTGCGGGCGGTCTTTTTGAGTATTCCTCATTTAAGATATCATCATTACGATAAGCTGATATTAACCTTGTTACAAGCGGATGTTTTTTCGGAATTGCATAATAAACTAACAGCTTTGCGGCGCTCTCACCATCCTGAAACGGCGTTTCGTGAAACTTAACACCGCGCCAGTTTGTATAACCATGTATTCCTTCACCAATAAAGCCGTTGGGTTTGGCATAACTCTGCACTAATTTAAAATAAGGTGTTTGGTAAATTTGCTCAAGTAAGTTTTCTTCCTCAGTTTTAGTTATTTTGCGCAATATTTCTTTGCGAAGACGGTATTGAATAATCGCTCCTGCGTTTTCCAGAAGAAAATCGATTGATTTTGATAAATTCATATATAACCTTTGCTAATGTAAGCTATCCAATTCATTCTTATAAATAATGAATGTATTAAAATATTTCTACTGTTAATCAATATAGTGTATTCGCAATATTATGTCTATACCAATCATTTTATTTTGTATAAATGTTTTAACGTTTTTGGCAGCATGTCGTCTAACGATATTTAGGCGACATTTGAAAAATTATTTTAATAGTATATTGCAAAAAAGAAATTTGTTATATATAATATAATAATTATTGGAGGATCTGTGAAAAAATTATTTTTGGCTATATTGTTGTTAATTGTTTCAGGATCAATTGTTTTCTCGCAGGACAATGAGAGCTTAGACATAAAACAATTGTTTTCATTTAATTATGAGAGACCTGGAAATCCAGATCAGAGTCAAATATCAATAATTCATTACATATTAAAAAATACATACGAAAATAATATACATAAAATGAGAGGAGAAACAGATAATGTTGTTTATACAAATGAAGATGGGCGGGAAGCGGTTTATAATAAAGATGGAAAATTGGTGACAAACAGCTATAATCAAGGATCATATAATTTTGGATCTTATAATGAACCAATAAAAAAATTTCTATTGGATATTGCGCCCTGGCTCAAATGGGGAAACGCTCGCGGTGATCCAACTTCATTTAACGAAAGGTTATATTATTATACGCTTGATCTGAATAATGGCATTCAAAGTTACATTTTTGAAGGATCAAACGAAATATTGGAAACCATATCATTTAACATGCTTTCAGATGATGAAAAAGAAGTATATTATATTTTTCTAAAATTATTATTTAATGATAATTATAAGGTAAAATTAAACAGAAATAATATTCAGCAATTAAAAAACAGCAGTGAATATTATTTCAGCTATTTCTTTCAAATTCAGGAAATGCTGTTTGTAAAACAATAGAAAAAACTTTTCAAAAAAATAATAATCCAGGCAAAAACAAGTAAAATTTGACCAAACTTAGCAAGAAATGCAAAGAATATATTTTTCTTTTAATTAATATTATATACAGACGGAGGCTGAGTATGAGTATAGAATTTAAAAGCGAAAGGCTTAATATCAGAAGCATGGATTCTAATGACTGGAAAAGTCAAAGGTTCGTTAATGAATTAAAAGATTTTTTAATCAGTAAAGAAACATCACAATACGCCGTATATGACGGCTGGTATCCGACAGACGACAGCGGTATTATGCGTATGGCGGAATGGATGCCCAGAGACAACGACTTCCTGGCTGTTCGTTTGTTATCTGATGATACATTTATTGGTTATATCTTTCATAAAATAAGAGAGCCGAAAAAATTAAGCTTGGGATACGCAATAAATTCCGCATATCAAAACAAAGGATATGGAAGCGAAGCGTGCCGCGCATTATTCGATTACGCTTTCAAGAACATGGGTGTTGAATGTGTTGAGGCGGGAACTGCTAACGCCAACACACCGTCTGTCCGGATGCTTGAAAAACTTAACTTCAGGAAGATGTCAGAAAGAACCCAATCTCACAGAAAAGACGAACATGGCAATCCTATCGAATTTATTGAATCTTTATATTTATATACCCGATAATAAACATTCAAGGAAATAACAGCAATTAAAACGGTTAGCGTTTAAGTCAATATTTATATCATAATAATAATTTGAAAAAAAATCAAAATTTAATTAAACTTAGCAAGAAATGCAAAGAATATTTTTTTCTTTTAATTAATATTATATGCAGGAGGAGATTTTTATGGATTGGCTTAACGGCATGAACAATGTAGTAAAATATATTGAGGAAAATTTAACCGAAAATATTGACCATGATTCCTTATGTAAAATTGTAGGCTGTTCAAGGTATGAATTTTCCCGAATATTTTCATTCATAACAGGTATGTCTATTTCTGAATATATCAGACACAGACGTTTATCCCAGGCTGTTTTTGACATACAAAACGGTAAGGATAAAATGATTGATATAGCAATGAAATACCGTTATGAATCACAAGCAGCATTTACAAGAGCCTTTAGCGAAATGCATAATTGTTCACCTTTAATGGCGCGTAAATTGGGAATGCAATTAAAAACTTATCCAAAAATCTCTTTCAAATTAACTATTTCAGGAGTGAATGAGATGAATTTCAGAATCGAAGCCAAAAACAGTTTCAAAATTATCGGCTATTCTTGCGCGGACGGAGACGGCAAGGATTGGAAATGTTTTATGAATAACTATAATACCCGGCTAAGAAATGGTGATACCGGAGGAGGTACACATAGTCAGAAAAGTTATTATCATGCGCCTTTTTGGCAGGTCGGAGCTTATAAATTCAAAAAGGCGGAAGGTGAGAATTTTTGTATCATTGGCGCGGAACTTGCGGATAAACCGGTCCTTGACGGAATGGATGTAGAAGTAATTCCGAAGGCAACCTGGGCGGTATTTGCAATGACGTGTAAATCCGGCAGTAAAGACGCAGATGAAGCGTGTACACGGATTTTTACCGAGTGGCTTCCTACAAGCAATTATACAAGAGATGAAAACGCACCGTCATTGGAAGTGTATCCCGCAGGCGATGCAAACAGTAAAGATTATAAGTGGGAGGTTTGGCTGCCGGTAATAAATAAATAATGGTGTACGCCCACACTTCGCATAAAAAACGTCAGTTACCTAGAATGTTATGTGACATAAAACACGAGGTTTTTGTAAAAAATTATAATTTTGTATTTTTGTTTATTTGTTGGATATAATTATTTTGTAAATTATGTAAAGTTTCTCCAAAAATTTGATGAATATCGGCTGTATATTTTTCTAAAATATTTACGGCATTATCTGGAATAATGGACTCTGGCTTTAATAATTCATAAACTTCAATACCTAAAGCATCGGCAATTTTTACCAATGTAACGGGAGAAGCCCATTTTTTACCATTTTCTATATCACTCAGGAAAGGTATGGATATATTAATTTTTTCTGCAAAATCCGCTTGTGATAGCTTACAATACCCTCTAAATCTCCTGATATTTTTACTTAAAATAGCCCTTAACTCAAATTCTGTCATAAATTATCCTCATAGATAATTTAGTATGCTATTGGCTTGACAATTTAAGAATAATCGTATAAATTAAGCGTATTAGCTAATAGAAAACTAAGGTTTTCTAAAAATATTAGCTAAAATCTTGAAAATCACATATTTTAAGGAGAAGAAAATGGCTAACAAAAAAAACTTTGTGGGAATGTTGGTAATGGTTATGGTATTCGGAATGACAGTTGTTGGGTGTGATAATGGTTCAATTTCAAGTTCAGAAACTAATGTACTGGATACATTCAATTTTAGTACAGCAACTCCGTCTAATGCTGTATTAGCAGCTGGTAATCTGACGATGGCTCAATATAACCAAATAAGAGAGTCAGCAGGTGGTGGTTTTAAGGGCTGGACAACAGATATTGATGGAGATCTTCAAATGGCATGGACAGGTAGGAGTTCATCAAATTTCATTAGTGTTGCTAATATTTTGGAAAATATTCGAGGTGAAAACGATAGGGTTATAGCCGGACCTATGCAAGGAGCAGAAGGCAATAATTATTATATTGAATTTTATCCTGCAAAATTATCACAAGGCGGTGGTCTTTATGTGCCTGCAGGTACATTGTTTTTAGATATATGGTGAAAAATTAAAATACAATTTAAATTGTAGCAGATTTTACGTCGCATAACAAACAGTATACGTTACAGGCGCTATTCGCGCCCTCGGGGTTCGAAAAACCGCAGTCGCCTTCGGCTTTATGCGGTACTCATTCCAGCCCACCGCAAACCTACGGTTTGTTTTATAAGGTGGGCTGAAACGTCAGTTACTTAGAACGTTATGTGCAGGCTTTTTATTTTATTTTTCTTTACAGCCGATATAATATCCTAGTACAGATATTACATTTTCATCTGTAACAGTTTCATTTGTATAAACCTCTGCAGTAACTTCCCATGTACCAGCATATTTTTCCTGTTTGGCTATTGCTTCGGCAGTCAATCCCTCAGCGCTGCCGATCATATCATCAAATTTACCGCTAAGCCAGCCTTTAGCAATAATTATTTCTGGAATGTCGAAGAAGTCCATGCCATCTGGAACAGGCGTATCAGGTTTCATAAATCTGCCGACAGTATAACCCATTAACTTTTTACGCTCGTCATATTTATCCCCGGTTAATAAAGCAGCGTTATGTATTTCCTTTGTGGAAAAATCTTTCAATTTATCCAGTTCATTGAAAACCCAATTGCTATTCTGCCATAGCCCGCCAAATATTTGACCAGAATAATTTGCGCCTGCCCGGGCGTAAACGGATTTTCCGATAAACCTGTAAGGTCCGAATTTTTCAAATTCGATTTTGTCCAGTACCGCCATAGAAACTCCTCTTAAAATTTATTTTGTTTAATATTTATTTTGGCGATAATTTTACAGCGATGATTTTTTTATAATCATCAAATATCTGTTTATTATCCGCCTTAATCATCATCCATTTGCCGACTTTCATATAATCACCGGCATTACGGTATAAATTAGCCGTATAATCTGTCAATTCCGGCAGAATTTTCTGCATTTCATTGTCAAGCTTATAGCTAATAATAACCATGACATACATATGATTTTTATGCGGATACCATGTTCCAAACGACTGCCCGCTTTTTTGAAATTTTATATTCCAGCCAGGCATACCGCTGCAACCGCTGTATGTCAGTTTTGGTTTTGTTTTATATGCCGTTTCAAAATAAAAAATCATGGAAAGCCATAAACTTTTAACCTTTCCTACATAATCAGCAACCTCATCTAATGATGGCTGTTTTTCCTTTGGATATAGTTCATTCCATTTCATTTTTTTCTCCTGTGTTAATTATAACTGTTTTTTTATTATAGGGATATAAATATCCATTACTTTCCCCATTTCTGAATTACAACGCTCATCGTATAATTCAAAATCAACGCCTCTGCTGTCAAATTCATAACCTGAACAGGGAAACCATTCTGAAAATATATATTTCCATGTACCCTGAATTGCATTGGGAAAACTAAAATCATCAAATGAATCCGAATCATTAACAGGAGGCGTTGAAAATATAGCGTATAACGATTCAGGTATTGTACCGGTATAATATTCATTGGTTATATCTTTTTCATCATTTGCTTCAACTCCTATAACATAAAGAAACTCACCGCACTCAGGTTTTATACTGTAACAGGCGCCATACTCGGTGTGAGTCTTTAAAAAAGTTTCCTTATGAAGCTTCTCCTTTCTCCCGTCATGTATATAATCATACCAAAACTTTGGAATTGCTATGGAATGTTCATTATTTTTATATTTAATATTTTTATTAAAGCCGGCAATTTTAAATGTCTCTCTTTTTTGTATTTTTGGTTCCATTATAATACCTCCGTTTACAAATTCTTTTGTTTTTTTCAAAACAGGCAGCTTTGGAACATCAAATGAGGCATGTTCACTATATTTTTCAGGAGAACAGCCGAAATAACGGCGGAATGCTTTAGAGAAACCTGAATGAGTTTCAAAACCGTAATCTAAAGCAATTTCATTTATTTTTTTTTCTGAAGTTAGTTCAGACGCCGCGTAAAAAAGCCGCCTGTTTCTGACATACTCCATAATTGAATAACCTATTTCCCATTGAAATACCCTGCAAAAATGATATGGGGAAAAACCCGCTTTCGCTGCCAGTTTTTCTACATTCATTTTTTCTTTGATGTTATCATCAATATACTTTAATATTTCTTGCAAAATAGCGATATAATCCAAAATATCTCTTCCTTGATAAACAGTATAAAACAAATCTCAATATTTTACTGTTCCAGGATTGCTAGAATTTAATTTTTTTATTTTTGTATGCTGTATGATATTTTATACATTTTTTCTTTGAAAAATTTGCGCATAACGTTCTAAGTAAATGACGTTTGGGGCAGATAATATGGCAACGCGAAGCGTTGACCCCTGCCCCAAATGTGGTTTTTCGCACCCCGTAGGCAGCGCTTGTCGCCGCCGGAGCAGTTATTGTTTGTTACACGAAGTAAAAACCTGTACGTTAGGCATCCGAATGTATGCGGATGATTCTATTTTCCTTTACAAAAATATTATAATCAATTCTGTTCTGTATTTGAGGAAACATCACCATCAACTTTTAAAGTTATTGTAACCTTATTGCCTGAAGAGATGATTCCAAAACCAGATGCCTTGCCTCCTCCCCCCCAGCCTGTCAACCCTACAGCATACACATATACGTTTGTATAACCAACTCCATCAGGCGGATCGAATGTAAATGTTTGGGATTCTGTGATATTCAAATTTTCTGCATTAAAAAATACATCGCCTTCTTCATGTCCTACAAGTACTCTCGTGATGGGTTGTGCATATTCATTAACTATGACCAATGTACATGGACCATTTCCATTGATATCACAACTAATAAAACCAAATACCAGTAAAATTACCAGCAATCCGAACAATACAGTTTTTTTCATAAAACTGCCTCCTTAGTATATTCTGGCAATAATGCCTATAGTGCCGCCATGGACGGCGGCACCAATTATCTTCGATAATATCATAGGTTTTTATTTCGTGTAACGTTTGGTTGTAAACGACGTTTGGGGCAGGTAATAGGGCGTTGCGCAGCAACGACCCCTGCCCCAAATTTTGTATCCTCAGTGTTTCTGTGTGAGACCTTTTGCGTGCGCTTAATCTCTGTGAAGTTATATTTAAAAAAAAAGAGAAGAAAAAACTAATGTGTAGTTGACACAAATCTTATCATTGGAATGATATAATGGGGTTGACGGTTGACGGTTGACGGTTGACGGTTGACGGTTGACGGTTGACGGTTGACGGTTGACGGTTGACGTAAGGGGAAGTCTGTCTGTTTCCAGCAGTGACGCTCATTTTACTTAATATAGCGTTTTCTTGGTGAGTGTGTCAAGGGCATTTCCCGTTTTTTTTGAAAAAACCTTATAAATACCTATTGACCTAATTCTTTTTATGCCTTATTTTCTATTTTTTCTTTATTTTTTTTACTCCTTTTGAGCATAAATCCCTGCGCTAGGATTGCGCGGTGAGATGAGTAAACGCGGGGCAAAAAGAATTTTTATTGATATTTTTTACATTTACTTCTTTGGAATTTTGCGCAACTGTCGCCTAACTAATATTAACCGAAAAAAACGGTAAAAAAAATTTACAGATTACAGAGCACTTGAACAATATTTTTATGTTGAATTATATTGTAGGATTTGTTTTTATTCTGATAGCGGTCTTTTTTGTATTTAAAAAATGGGATTAATTGATTTTTGCGGATGACTCATTCATTATAACAGTACTGTCTTTGCGATTTTCTCCGCTGTTTCTTTATCAATTAATTTTTCTATGATTGCGATTGACCACAATCCTGCAGTTCCGGCGCCGCGGCTTGTAATAATATTATCGTCAATAACTACGCTGTCCGCCGACCAGTTTGCGTCAGCGGCTTTATCTTCCATTCCCGGATAGCAGGTAAAATTTTTACCTTTTATGATGCCGAGAGGGTGCAGGACAATTGCCGGAGCGGCGCAGATGGCGCAGATTAATTTTTTGGCATCCGACATTTTAATTAGTAATTCGCCTGTTTTCCTTGAGGCTGCAAGATTGGCGGAGCCGGGCATTCCGCCGGGAACGATTGCGGCATCCCAATTATCGTTTTGTTTTATAAGGTCTGCAAGCGTAACATCAGCCAGTATTTTTATTCTGCCCCACTTGCTTGTTACTGTAAGGTTTTCCGAGATTGATACGGTTGTTACCTGAATTCCGGCGCGGCTTAAATAATCGACCGGCGTTACCGCCTCGACATCTTCAAAACCGTCTGCCAATAAAATTATCGCTTTTTTCGGCATATCAACTTTATTACCGGTTTCTTCGTTCTTCTTCGGATTTACATTCGATGCACATTAGAGCGTACGGAATCGCTATCAGCCTGTCCTGCGGAATGCGCTTGCCGCATTTAATGCAATGACCGTATTTACCCTGTTTGATACGCGTAAGAGCGGAATCTATCAATTTGAGCCGCTTTAATTCCTGAACGCCGATGGCTTCGATCATCTTCCTATCGATATCATCGGAGGCGATGTCGGCAAGATCTTTCGGCTCTTCACCTTCCATTATTTCCTTGAAATCTTCATTGCTGGCAATTAAATTGTCTACAATTTCAGCTTTTAAAACTGATAACGCGCCTTCCATCTTATCAAGGAATTCTTGATCAATTGGCGGGATTTTTTTCTTTTTTTTACCAGTCATAGCCATAATTCCCCCCATTTTTGTAGATTTTAGCTATATAAATTAGACACATTATCATACAAGATCTGTGTCTTGTCAATAAAAATTTAATTTAACTTTAAAAGCGGAATAACAGGAGCTGTAAGTTCCATAACTGCCGGAAAATCATCAGGCTGTAAAAGAGTCGTCTCACCGTCCATTTGAGCGAGAATCGGATGCCTGTTTGTAAATTCCACGCGGTTAGCGCTAAAAATTATTACGCTTTTATTTTCTGTATGGCTGCCGCTTGATACCTGACCTTTTATCGCAAATCTTCCAAAGAGTGGTGTTTGTTTAATCGCGCAAACATTGCGTTCATCAGGCAGAATTTTCTGCTGTGAACCGTATGTACGTCCGCCGGACACTCCCATTGCCAGTAATAACAATTTTTCTTTTATAGCCAGGATTTCTTTGCCTTTATCGTCCAGAGCGCGGACGTCAACATAATCAACCCTGTATTTTGTGTCATAAAAAAGAGCGGCAATGTCCAGCCATAATTTATATGAATCGCCGGGAGTTTTTTTCTTCGTATTATTTGTCATGTGGGTTACATAAGCGTCCAAACCGACAGAAAGAATATTAAAAGCAAGGAACGGTCCCTTCCATGACGACGGTCCGTTTGGAGTGGTTATTAATTGTACTGCCGGAGTATATTCAATATGAACAGGATTTATAAGCAGGTCTAATGTTTTTTCCATGCTGATATTTTCCGCGCCGTCATTTCCGGTTCCCATCGGCAGGCGTAAAACCGCCATGTTTTTGCGGATATTAAGAGGTGTTTTATAAACGACATTCATGATTTCGCTGTGAGTGCCGTCGCCGCCTGCGCTTATTACCAGATAGAAAGGAATGGGGTCTTTTTCCGCTCTTTCGACAAACGATTTGGTTATTTCTGCTGCGGAACCTTTGCCTTCTGTAAGATTAAGAATCACATTTTTATACATTTGCCTTTTTGGCATGGTCAGCGATTTTTTTTGATAATCTTTTAATGCTTGAATGCGGCTGTTCCATTTTGAAGGAATTATAAATCCGCCGGCAGCCGGATTAACGATAATAATACAGCGTAACGGTCGATCCGGAGAAACCATTGAGTGTTCGCAAATATCAGCCAGCGCCTGAGGGAAGTAATAATCCATGAGGAATTATAACATTATATTGCCATAATTGATAGTATTTAATTAAAACAATAAAATGAGGCTTTTCCAAAACTTCAGTTTTTGGAAAAGCTACCTTAGATTTATATGAAAAAGCTCAAATATGTCAAAATAACTATCTGTCCAATCGAAACAGTCCGCGGGCAGGCGCACTGACAAAACTTTGGCGAAGAATCCGCTGCGGAGCCTTCTGACCACTCAAATAATATCCAGTGTGCAGGAACTGCCATTTACGGCAACTGTCTACCACTGTGTAGCGGTCAGACTTTTCATACCTCTAAGCAGGTCATGTGATTATTCTCAAGTCTCCTGCGGCGGAGAATTCCCAAAAGTGTTTTTACGCAACCGTACCCTGCCGCGCTTTTTAAATAAATTATTCAACATTCAATATTTGTGTATTTAATGTTATAATTAATGGATATTTTAATGAGGAGATAATATGGCGATTAATAGACTTAGAGGTGAGTATCCGAAGATTGGGATTCGCCCTACTATTGACGGGCGGCAAGGGGTTTTGAAAGTTCGGGAATCTTTGGAAGTTCAAACCATGAATATGGCTAAGGCGGCTAAGGCGCTTTTTGAAAAAAATCTGTTTTATTCCAACGGCGAACCTGTTAAGGTTATTATCGCCGATACTACAATCGGCAGGGTTCCGGAGACGGCGGCTTGCGCGGATAAATTCCGCCGCGAAGGCGTAGACATCACTCTGACTGTAACTCCCTGCTGGTGTTACGGCAGCGAAACCATGGATATGGATCCCAATACGATTAAAGGCGTTTGGGGCTTTAACGGCACCGAGCGTCCGGGCGCTGTGTATCTCGCGGCAGTGCTTGCAGGTCACGCGCAAAAAGGCGTTCCGGCTTTTGGAATTTACGGGCATGATGTTCAGGATTTAAACGATACGGAAATTCCAGCCGATGTGCAGGAAAAACTTCTGCGTTTTGCAAGAGCGGCGGTTGCGGCGGCTACGATGAGGGGAAAGAGTTATCTGCAAATCGGATCGATCTGTATGGGGATCGCCGGCTCAATTATCAATTGTGATTTCTTTGAGGAATATCTTGGGATGAGAGTTGAAAGCGTCGATGAAGTTGAAGTCATAAGGCGGATGGAAAACGGCATTTATGACGAAAAAGAATTAAAAAAAGCGCTTGCGTGGACTAGGCAGTATTGCAAGGAAGGTTTCGATAAAAACCCTGCGGAGCTTCAGCGTTCGCGCGAGGAGCAGGATAAGGCGTGGGAGTTTGTCGTTAAGATGATGTGCATAATTAAAGATATGTTTAACGGCAATAAAAATCTTCCGGCTGGATGCGAAGAAGAGCGTCTTGGTCACAACGCGATTGCAGGCGGTTTCCAGGGACAGAGGCAGTGGACGGATTTTTATCCTAACTGCGATTTCCCCGAGTCTATGATGTGCTCTTCCTTTGACTGGGAAGGAGCGAGAGAGCCGTACATTCTCGCCACAGAAAATGATTCGCTTAACGGCGTTGGAATGTTATTTGGAAAACTTTTAACAGGCACTGCGCAAATTTTCGCCGATGTGCGCACATACTGGAGCCCACAAGCCGTTAAACGCGCTACAGGTTATGAATTGACAGGTCTTGCGAAAGAATCAGGAGGTTTTATTCATTTAATCAATTCCGGGGCGGCGTGTGTTGACGCGTCCGGTGTAATGAAAGACGCAAACGGCAAGGCGGTGATGAAACCTTTCTGGGAAGTAAAAGAAGAAGACTGGAAAACCTGCATAGGAGCCGCGACATGGAACGCTGCGGACTTCGGCTACTTTCGCGGCGGCGGATTTTCTTCGCGCTTTATTACAAAAGCGGAAATGCCTGTAACGATGACAAGGCTCAATCTTGTTAAGGGAATCGGTCCTGTGCTTCAAATCGCAGAAGGCTGGACGCTCAATCTTCCTGATGAAGTTAGCGAAATTTTATGGAAACGCACCGACTACACATGGCCGTGCACATGGTTCGCTCCAAAAACGACAGGCAAAGGCGCGTTTAAAACAGCTTACGATGTGATGAACAATTGGGGCGCGAATCACGGATCAATTTCTTACGGACACATCGGCGCGGATTTAATCACTCTTTGTTCGATACTGCGTATTCCTGTGTGCATGCACAATGTCTGCGAAGATAAAATCTTCCGTCCCGCTTATTGGAACGCGTTCGGCATGGATAAGGAAGGTTCCGATTACCGCGCGTGCGCCGCGTTGGGACCGATGTATAAATAAAATATGGATAATTGAGCCTTTTCCAAAACTCGGTTAGTTTTGAAAAAGGTTCTGGAAAAATCGTCTTTAAAGCCGATTTTTCCAATAAATCTAAGGAAGCTTTTCCAAAAACTGAAGTTTTGGAAAAGCCTAAATTATCTCTAAATTATTATGTTGATGATTATCAAATTCTATAATAGAATTTTACCAGGAAACCTCTGAGGTTTCTAAAAATTTTAGGAGGCATATATGGCTTCATCGGCACTTAGTATTTTATCGGGGATTGGAGCGGCGGCTGCAGGGTTGGCAGGAGAAAAAGTATCCAAGAGCGGAGCTATTCCAGGTTTGGATATTGCGACAATCATTCCGGCGCTTTTAGGCAGTAAAGCGGGAGGAGCAAGCGGAATTATTGGAAAAGTAGCATCGGTGGCATCAGCGGCATCAAAAGCAGGGCTGCTGAAAAATACAAAACTGGGCAATGTTGCCGAGCTTGCGGGTTCATTAATATCAGCCGGAAAAGTCAGCGGTAAAAGCGCGGAAGCGACAACCGGCATCGCTGGTCTTGCTGCGGCAATTATGGGCGGCACAGGCAAAGGAGCGAATCTTGCGTCAATCGCGTCAATGGCTTTGAAACTTGGAAAAACCGCCGAAGATGAAAAAGGACTTAAAGGCATTGCTTCTGAGTTAGGTCAAACTTTAGCGAGTAAATTCGGCGTTTCATTCGGCGGATCGGCGACAGCCGTAAAAGCTCTGGATAAAGTGCTGGAAAAAGATACAAAAACCGATCTTTTTAAGTCGATTCTTTCCGGACTTACAAAATAATTTAATGAAAAAAGCTCATCGCTTTGATTTAATGGAGTTGTTCGGATTAATTTCTGAACAACTCTTTTTTATGCGGTGATTATGTTATAATTAAACATGGAAATTTTGGAAGTAACAGAGAATAAAGAGCAGTATATGGATTTACTCCTGCTCGGCGATGAGCAGGAGAGCATGATTGAAAAGTACTTACAAAGAGGCAGTTTATATGCGTTATATGATGATTTTGATTTAAAAACAATACTTGTTGTTACCAAAGAAAAAGATGATACCTGCGAAATAAAAAACATTGCGACTCATAAAATGTATCAGGGCAAGGGATACGGAAGCGCTATGATTAAATACATAATCGAAAAATATAAAAACAAATGCAAGATTTTGCTGGTTGGCACCGGCGAAAGCGAAAAAATATTGGTTTTTTATGAAAAATTTGGTTTTACTTACTCTCATACAATAAAAGACTTTTTTATTAATAATTATGATCACGCGTTAATGGAAGACGGTGAACAATTAAAAGATATGATTTATTTAAAATTTGTATATAAGTAACAGTTTGTTGGACTTGTTCGACAACGCTGCCAGTTGTCTCAGTCCTGCGTTTTTTTTCATTTTTTCCTTGTCGATTTTATTATAAATTTTTACATTATATTGTAAAGGTTGTTTGTAAGATACAAATATCATTAACAAACAACAATATTTCTTTAAATATTCGTATCAGTTATCTAAGACAACAGATTGAATACTCCATGATTCTCATTAGATAAATTGAACCGGGTATTAAAATTTTTGAATGAGTGTGAGTGTTTATTGCAATCACAAGGAGGATGAAAATGAAACTTAAATTCAAACTGAGTCTTATGGTGATCGCCATTGTCGCGGTCATTGTAACAGGAATCGCGGTATTGCTATTGCGCGAGGCTAGCAAAATAAGCATTGAGCTTAGTATGAACAGTCTTGAACACATGCTTGAAAGAGAAGTCAATTACTGGAAGGGCAGGGAAGACGGTCACATCCTGGCGTTGAATACGCTGAGCGCGATAATGGAGGACTTTGAAAGCCTGCCCGCGGAAACAAGGCGTGATCAGTTTGACAGTATGTTAAAGGGCGCCCTGATTGAAAATGAAAGATGGGGGCTGACTTATTCAATCTGGAAACCTGATGCCCTTGACGGTATGGACGCACAGTTCATAGACAGGGTGGGCTCAGGTCCTGGCGGACAGTATGCCATGACTGTTACAAAAGAAACAGGCAGCATTACGAGCCGCGCCAGCACCGATATTGCCAATACAATGGCGCATCTTAACGGTCCTGACGCGGAAAAGGATCGCTTCGACAATCCTGCACCTCGAAGGATAAACGGAAAGGACACATTGGGGATGTTAATACAGGTTCCCATTATTCATCCGCGTACCAATGAAGTAATAGGAGCTGTAGGATGCCTTTTAGACATCGACGTGATACAGCCTACGCTGGAAAAAACTCTGCATGAAGACGATAATATCGCCCTTATGGTAATGTATTCGGGTAACGGAGATATTCTTGCGCATTTTCTTCCCGAGAGAATCGGCAAGAATATGTTAGATGTCGATGTGGAATACGGTTCCAACAAACAGGCGGCATTTGACGCGATACAGAACGGTTCAAGCTTTTCCGGTAAATCTTATGATCCGACGCTTGATACAAACATTATAATGACAATGAAGTCATTCCCCATCGGCAACTCGGATCAATCATGGTCAATACTGATAGGAGCCTCCGAATCCCATATATTGAAACCTGTATACAGCATTACCAGATTTACAATTATATTGGCTGTGATAGCTGTTCTTATAGGAGCTGTTATCACATATTTTGTATTGCATTTTGTCACTAAACCATTGGTTACAGTAGCGGAAACTCTCAAGGACATATCGGAAGGCGAGGGAGATTTAACACAATACATTTCTACCGATTCAAAAGACGAGATCGGCGATCTTGCAAAATACTTCAATAATACTTTGGACAAAATTAAAAACCTTGTTTTATCAATTAAAACTGAATCAGCTACATTGTCCAATGTAGGAACAGACCTGGCAGGCAATATGAATGAGACCGCCGCCGCGGTAAACGAGATCACCGCAAATATTCAGAGTATAAAAGGACGGGTAATAAACCAGAGCGCGAGCGTAAGCCAGACACACGCGACAATGGGACAGGTTGTAGGCAATATCAATAAACTTGATAAACTGGTTCAGGAACAAACCTCAAATGTCGCTCAGGCATCGTCGGCAATTGAACAAATGGTTGCAAACACCAATTCAGTTACAAATACCGTTGTAAGCAACGCAAATAACGTAAGGATATTAAAAGACGCTTCAGAAGTGGGACGCACCAGTTTGCAGGAGGTTTCTTCGGACATACAGGAAATATCACGCGATTCGGAAGGTCTTTTGGAAATTAACTCAGTTATGGAAAATATTGCCGGACAGACCAATCTGCTTTCCATGAATGCGGCAATCGAAGCGGCGCACGCCGGAGACGCAGGAAGAGGTTTCGCCGTTGTCGCCGATGAAATCCGCAAGCTGGCTGAAAGTTCCGGCGTACAATCAAAAACCATCAGCGTTCTTTTGAGAAAGATAAAAGGTTCCATAGAGAAAATCTCTCAGTCAACAGAAAATGTTTTAACAAAGTTTAACGCCATTGACGACAGCGTCAGGATCGTGGCGGAGCAGGAAGAAAATATCCTTCATGCGATGGAAGAACAGGGAGTTGGGAGCAAACAAATTCTGGAAGGCGTAAGCAAAGTAAACGATATTACCCGTCAGGTGAGCAGCAGATCGGACGAAATGCTTCAAAACGCGAATGAAGTTATCCGCGAAAGCGAGAATCTTGAAAAAGCGACGCAGGAGATCGAGTGCGGAATGAGCGAAATGGCAAGCGGCGCCAATCAAATTAATGTTGCTGTACACCATGTTAACGAAATAAGCGGAAAGAACCGCGAAGGAATCAATGTTTTAATAGGAGAAGTTTCACGGTTTAAAGTGGCGTAACGAATATAATTTAAACTTATTTTATAATACTCCGTCCATGCGGCGGAGTATTATTTTTTATTTTAGGGATGAAACAAATTTTAACCTTGTTTTATCAGACTAATGGCGGTAGAATAACCATTACGGATAAAGCTATATCCGAAAACCTATCCAAGGAGAGAAATATGGGTGTTTTCAGTTCAATTAAGGAGAAACTCTTAGGCAAATCAGCCGCAGAAAAAGCGGCAGAGGAAGCGGCAGCGAAGGCAAAGGCGGCGGCATCAACTGGACAAGCGCAGGCGGCGAAGGCACAAGCCGCGGCAATGGCGGCGGCAATGGCGTCACAAGCTGTAAGCGCGGCGAAGGCTAAAGCGGAACCTGTCGATGTAGAGGCAATTCTTGAAGCTGCGGTAAAGGCGAAAGGTCAGAAGCTTAACTGGCGTACATCAATTGTCGATTTACTAAAAGCGCTTGATATTGACAGCAGCCTTGCGGCGCGCAAGGAACTTGCTGCTGAATTAAAATATAAAGGCAGTGATGCGGATGGTTCCGCCGAAAAAAATATCTGGCTGCATAAAGAAGTGATGAAAGCACTTGCCGAAAACGGCGGCAAAATACCGGCTGATTTGTTAAAATAACCAAAACCGCAGCCGTACATTTTTTTGCCGGCCTTGTTAACTTTCAAATTGTTAATCCTGGCTGGCAAATTTTTTTTATTTTAATTGAGTTTGTTCCGGCAGTTTTTGGACTGCCTGCATAAATTTATTTTAGTTATCCTGCCAAAACTCTCAGCGACATATTTTAATCCCCTGGTTGTTTGCCAATAAATATCAAATAAATCAGTATTAAAATATGGCTGAAAAAGAAAAAATTAATGAGAAATATATACTTCAGTTATTAAGCAGAAATGTAAAAAGATTCAGAACTCAGCAAAATATTTCGCAGATACAACTTGCCCTTACTACGGGGCTTACGCATAATTTTATCCATGACATTGAAAGCTGTAAAAAAGGAATCTCCTCAAAAACGCTTGCGAAACTTTCAATTGCTTTTAACGTAGAGCCTTATCAATTTTTTCTGCCGGAAGGTCTGCCCAACAATGAAACGCTTGTTTATGTTAAAGATTTTAATGATTCGCTGCAAAAAGTTGTTCATGAATTAACGCAGCAGTATACTGTAAATCCAAAAAAGAAGTGAACTTTTTCAAAAGGTAAAGTTTAAAAAAACAAAAATAAAATTATTTTTTCTTACACGCTGCTTTTATCAATATATCCTTAAAATATTTTCCTTCGCTGTCCGACATTCCCGCGCGCGAAATTATGTCGCGCAGAAAGCGCGTTTGTTCCTCCCTGTTTGGTTTTTTATAAAACCCGATGCCGGCAAACACATCTGTGATTGCGCCGACAAGAGCGGAAATATCAGCCTGATTCATTGCAGTCCACGAGCCTTTTACAGGCTGCTGTTTTTTCATCGTTAGAAAAATCTCATAAGCGTAAATCAGCACCGCATGGGATAAATTAAGGGAAGGCTGATTTTCCGAAACAGGAATATGAGAGGCAAAATTACAAACTTCCAGTTCTTTCTCCTCCAGTCCTGTTCTTTCATTGCCGAAAACAACAGCCGCCTGCCCTTGGCGTTCAGAAAGAAATTGAGCAAGTTCGCGCGGAGTCATTGAAACGCTCTTGCGGTATTGTCCGCGCCGTCTTGTTGTTCCGATTACTACAGAACAATCGCTTACTGCTTCGGCAAGAGTATCATAAGTACGGGCATTTTCCCAAATGTCTATGGAGTTTACCGCTCTTTTATATATTTTTTCCAAAATGAGAGGCTCAGGAGCGGCAAGTCTTAGTTCATCCAGTTCCATGTTTTTCATGACCCTGCAAACCGCTCCAGCATTGCCTGATTCTGTCACGCGGCTTAAAACTATCTTGACATCCCTTAATTGCATTTTGTATTATATCATTTACAGGCATACAAAGTCTTTGTCTGTTAAAGTTATTGTATTTACATGAAAAATGTGTTATATTTTTGGATACATTCTTAATATAAACGATCAACTTGACTTTTTATATACAAAACAATATGATTAAAAGTAGCGTTCGCTTTGCACCTCGCAAGGTATGAACAAGAGTGCCTTTTTGGGCGCATTTAACCAAGGAAGTGGCATGTCTAATAATGATATTGTTTCTGGATTCGATGACGAGAAAGATGATAGTCTAAAAGTCAGGCTCGAAAGAGTCAATGATGCTCCCGGATGTCTTATGTTAACATTGACCGGGTATATAGACACTTACAATTCAAATATCTTTCAAAAACGAGTTCAAAAAGCAATAGAACTAGGTTTTGTCAGGTTAATTTTTCAGTGCGGCGGTTTAAATTATGTATCATCTACAGGCATTGGCTCATTTACATCTTTTCTAAAGGCAGTAAAGCCTCAGGGAGGCGATCTGATTCTTCTTGATGTACAGCCGAAAGTCTACGAAGTCTTCCAGCTTCTCGGTTTTTCTCAATTTTTTAACATCAGAGACAATCTGGATGACTCTATTCAATTCTTTAATTCAGATCAGGTAAAAGAAAAGCCTTCGGTTTTTCCCAAGGTTGTTTCCTGCCCCATCTGTTATAAAAAATTAAAATCGGTAAAACCCGGGCGTTTTCGCTGTTCGGAATGTAAGAGCATTCTTGCGATTGACGAAGCCGGTCAGGTATTACTGGGGTAAAGGAGGTAAATATGGCGGAAAACAAGATCGAGCAGTATTTAATTGATATGATGATCACATATCAACAGGTTGATAAAAACCTCTGGCTTTTGGATGACGTAGACCATTCACTTCAAGGTTTGGTAGTCATGCAGGCAGAGCCTTTGGTTATTATCAGGGCGGAGATTATTGATCTCCCCAAAAATAATCTTTTTGAACTATACACAAAATTACTGGAGCTTAACGCGACCGACATAGTTCACGGGGCATATGCAGTCGATAAAAATAAGGTTATATTAATAGACAGTTTACATTATAATACAATGGAATATGATGATTTCAGGGCTGTTTTGGATTCATTCAGCCTGGCGTTAACCGAACATTATCCGGTTTTATCAAAATTCAGGGAAAAAGCAGGAGCCTAAGATGGGTATCTTTTCAAGACTAAAAACATTAATTTCAGCGAATGTTAACTCTGTGATCAGCAAGGCTGAAAAGCCGGAAAAAATGCTGAATCAGCTGATTATCGAGATGAACGAGCAGTTAATTGAGTCCAAAAAAGCGGTTGCCATGGCAATTGCGGACGAGAAAAAACTGGAAAGGGAAAAGGACAACCAGTTTGTCCAGGCAAAGGAATGGGAGCGAAAAGCCATGCTTGCCGTCACTTCCGGCAAAGATGATCTCGCCAAGGAAGCTCTTCTGCGCAAGCAGGAATACGATAACGCCGCTGTTGAATATCAAAAACAGTGGGAAGCCCAGAAAAGTTCTGTTGATCATCTTAAAGAAAGCCTGAGGGAACTGCAGCAAAAAATTGAAGAAGCTCAGCGCAAGAAAAACCTGCTCATTGCCCGCGCAAAACGCGCCGAAGCCCAGCAGAAAATCCAGGACACCATTTCCAGCGTATCCGGCAACCGCAGCGCTTTTGACGCGTTCGACCGGATGTCCGCGAAAGTTGACGAAATGGAAGCCATGGCGGATGCCTCCAAGGAACTTCAGGATCTCAGTAACGACTCCAATCTTGAACGAAAATTCAAAGAACTTGAAAAATCTGACGCAAGCGCTGATATAATGCTGCTTGAACTCAAAGAAAAGATGAAAGCGCTGCCAGAAAAATAAGCTTTTCTGTGGATAACCTGTGTATGTAATGTGAATTTTTCCGGCAGTGTATCAATTTTTATACAATGGCTTTTTAAAACAAAATATTTTAAAATTAACGTTAAGCTAACTCCTTACTACGTAAGGAGTTAGGTGTTTTAAATAAAGGAATTACCGCCCTCGAATTTAAAAATATCAATAGTTGTTTATATTTAAGATTGTGGAAAACTTGTTAATAAGGTGTCAGTCACCTTATGTACTTGAATATATTTGCAAATCTTGTTATCCTTTACCGTACGTAAGCATTTATTGCCTGACCGCCTACTTGTTTGACAGCTAGCGGGTCTCAGGCATGCAAATTTAAGGAGTATTTGACAATGAGTATTGCCATCAGCAAGATGAGAAATATCGGAATCAGCGCCCATATCGACTCGGGTAAGACAACTTTATCGGAGCGCATTCTGTTTTACAGCAAGAAAATTCACGCCATTCACGAAGTCCGGGGCAAGGACGGCGTCGGCGCGACAATGGATCACATGGAACTTGAAAGGGAGCGCGGCATTACAATCCAGTCTGCGGCGACTCAGGTTACATGGAAGGATTATACCGTAAATGTAATCGATACGCCCGGACATGTCGATTTTACAATCGAGGTAGAACGCTCTCTTCGCGTATTGGACGGCGCGATTCTTGTTCTTTGCGCGGTCGGCGGAGTGCAGTCGCAGTCTATCACCGTTGACCGCCAGCTTAAACGCTACAATGTGCCCCGCATCGCGTTTGTAAACAAGTGCGACCGCACAGGCGCAAATCCTTTTAAAGTGCGTATGCAGCTCCGCGAAAAGCTCGGTTTAAACGCCGTGATGATTCAAATCCCAATCGGGCTTGAAGATAAACTTGAAGGCATTGTCGATCTTATCAATATGAAAGCCGTTTATTTTGACGGAGCCCAAGGCGAGGATCTTCGTTTTGCGGAAATTCCTTCTTATTTAAAAGCCGACGCGGAAAAATACCGCGAAGAATTATTAGACGCAATTTCGATGTTTTCCGACGAGCTTGCGGAAAAATTCTTAAGCGGCGAAGACATACCCGAAGAATTGATTCACGAAGCGATCCGCAGGGGAACTCTCGCAGAGCAGTTTGTGCCTGTAATGCTCGGCTCCGCTTACAAGTTTAAGGGAATTCAGCCGCTGTTAGACGGAGTCGCGCACTATCTTCCAAATCCTACAGAAGTAAAAAATTACGCGCTCGATCTTGATAACAACGAAGAGAAGGTTGAGCTTGACGCCGATGAAAAAAATCCTACGGTTGCCCTCGGCTTCAAACTTGAGGACGGTCAGTACGGGCAGCTTACCTATGTGCGGATTTATCAGGGGAAATTAAAAAAGGGCGACGAGCTTATAAACACAAGGGCGCGCAGGAAATTTAAAATAGGACGGCTTGTGCGGATGCATGCCGACAGCATGGAAGATATTAACGAAGGCTCTCCTGGCGACATCGTAGCCCTCTTTGGAATTGAGTGCGCAAGCGGCGATACATTCTGCGGCGGAAATCTCAATTACGCGATGACGTCGATGTTTGTTCCTTCTCCCGTAATTTCGTTAGCAGTCAATCCAAAGGATAAAAAAAGCGCCGACCAGATGGCAAAGGCGCTGAATCGTTTTACTAAAGAAGATCCCACTTTTCAGACTTATGTCGATCCCGAATCGAATCAGACAATCATAAAGGGAATGGGCGAGCTTCATCTTGAAGTTTATATCGAAAGGATGCGCCGCGAGTACAAGTGCGAAGTAGAAACCGGAATGCCGCAGGTTGCCTACCGCGAAACAATTACCCAAAAAGCGGAGTACAATTACACCCACAAAAAGCAGACAGGCGGCGCAGGTCAGTTCGGGCGCGTCGCAGGTTATATGGAAACTTATTCGGAAGGCGATTATGAATTTGTCGATATGATCAAGGGCGGCTCGATTCCGACAGAATATGTGCCCAGCTGCGACAAGGGATTTAAAGAGGCTATTAAAAAAGGCAGTTTGATAGGCTTCCCGATTGTAAACATCCGCTGCGTAATCAACGACGGTCAGAGCCATCCTGTAGATTCCTCCGACATCGCGTTCCAGCAGGCGGCTATCGGCGCGTTCCGCGAAGCGTATAATAAGGCAAAACCGTGTATCCTCGAACCAATCATGAAAGTATCGGTGGAAGGACCTACGGAATTCCAGGGAAATATTTTCGGCTCGATTAATCAAAGGCGTGGTATAATTATATCTTCCGTGGAAGACGGACATTTTTCCCGCGTGGAAGCCGAAGTTCCGTTAAGTGAAATGTTCGGCTATTCCACAACCTTGCGCTCTCTGACTCAGGGCAAAGCCGAGTTTACGATGGAATTTGAAAAATACGCCAAAGTGCCGCAGTCTGTGTCCGAAAAATTGATTGCAGAAGCGCAGGATAAACGGAGGAAATAACATGATTTTAAAGGAATTAATAACCAGAAGCCCCATTCGCATCTTTGAGCAGTCCATTCACGGCGGACTTAAAGCCGGAGAAATCGGCGTAATCGCTTCGCCTGCCGGAGTTGGAAAAACATCGGTTCTTGTGCAGCTTGCAATGGACAAACTTCTTCAGGGAAACAAGGTGATACATGTTTCGTTTACCCAGCATAAACAATATGTTCCGTTATGGTACGAAGATATTTTTACGGAATTTACAAATAAAAAAAATCTTGAGAATGCTGCGGAAATAAAAAACGATCTGGTTAAAAACCGCGTACTTATGAGCTTTAATCAGGACGGAGTTACAAAAGACCAAATTTTAAAAAGCCTTAGGGCGATGATTGTGGACGGCGGATTTAAAGCCGATTCAATTATCATTGACGGATTTGATTTTTCACGCGCGGACAACAGCATTGACAGCGTTAAAAAATTCGCTTGTGAGCTTGGCGTAAGCGTTTGGTACAGCTGTTCTGTAATGGATAACACTCCTTCTCCTCAGTATGACAAGGAAAACATTCCTGTCATGTTTGACAATTTTATCGATAATATTGATGTTGTAATTACATTGCTGCCAAAGCCGGATCATGTTGAGCTGACGATTTCCAAAGACAGAAACGCGAATGTCTCAAAAACGCCGGTAATGAAACTCGATACTAAAACGCTTCTGATTCTCGAAGTTTAGCCGGATTAATTTGGGATTACCCCCAGGAATAACGGCTTTTTTGAAAAAACGGTCTAAAACCCTCTTTTTCGCTTAAATTTTAGGTGGCTATCCTAAAAGCTGTAGTTTTGGGATAGTATCAATTTATTAAGAATCTTCTTGACATAATGTGTAAAATTAATTAAAATAATCCTACTACATCAAATAACAGGATTATAGGACTTTTTTTAAAATTTTAAGAGTTTTATAGAATGTCCGTAAAGTTTGGGAAAGAGATATGGAAACACAGGTTCATGATACAAAATGCCGAAGCTGCGGAGCGCCTGCTGATATAGGTCAGACGAAGTGCAAGTTTTGTAAACAGCCAGTTTTAATTTCTACCTTTAACAGTGTATTTTCCATGCCCATGCCATTGATAAACCAATATGCCGCCACTTACAGGGAAGCTTTGCAAAGCGAACCTGAAGCCAAAGACCTGAATAATTCGCTCGCCATGTGTTATTTAAAGCTTAAACTTTATGACAAGGCGCTCGCCGCGTTTGAAAAGGCAATGGAAGACAATTTTGATAATTCGGAAATTTTCTTTTACGCTGCAATTTGCCTGCTTGGCGGAAAGAAAGCTTTTCTTATGCAGCGGCAGGTTATTGAAAAAATAGAGGAATACATTAACGCCGCCATGATGATAGAACCAAGAGGGATTTATCATTATTTTCAGGCGTATATAAAAAACGACTATTACAGCCGTAAATTTTTTAATACATCACCGACTTATCAGGAAGCCATTGCAAACGCGGCCAGTGCAGGACTTTCTCCGGTTGATGTTGAACAGTTATACGCGATTTTAGGCGTTGAACGTCCGGAAGGTATTTAAGTTTGGCTAAAGTCAGACATAAATAAAATAAAATGTTAAGGAGAGATGTATGGGTTTCATTAAATCTATATGCGGATTTCTTTTTTGGACAGTCCTTGGATTGTTTGGAATAAAGAAAAAAGGCGCCGATGAACCTATTGTCAGCAAAGCCGATTATCGCAATGATGAACAGGAGAAAGCAGTTTATTATTTCAGCGATAAAAATAAAAAAGGCTGTATTGCGACAGTAAAGGGATGTTTCGCGAAGAAACCAAAAATTAAGGTAAAGAGGAAAGGCTGTTTCCCGAAAAAAATGGGATTCGTTTCCGATCAGGAGTACGACGCATTGGTCAGTTCGGTTGTTCAGCGTCTTGATCTAGAAAATAGAGGTCTTAAGAAACTTGGTTTTGACAAGAGTCAAGTTGAAAAAACCATTACTTTTGGAAACTATTTGTGGTCTTACATTGATGAAAACGGCGAAAGACAAATTGTTGACTTTGCAAGAATTGGTGAAGACGACAAATTCCGCAGTAATATGTACCAGGTTACTTACTTGTTCTTAACCAGAAACCAATTGGCAGCTTATCAGATGACATTATCCAGCGATTGGACAAGACATGATGAAGATACCTTTGAATATCATTACAAGGATATCACAGCTCTCAAGACATCAACTAAACAGGAAGATTTCGCCCGTATTTATATCGGCGATACCATATTAAAGACCAACTTTAATGAGTTTAGTATTCAGGTTCCGGGCGATTCATTCAATGTCTGTCTTGGCAACAAACCAACTGTAGATGATGAAAACGCGATCCAGGCCATGAAACAAATGATTCGAGAGAAAAAAGCATAATAAATAAAAAAATTATAGACCGCGGCTTTGCGGTCTATAATTTTTTTATGGAGTGTCTGTGACGGATCGCCAAATTCCTGAAGATGAACAAAAGGAAGCGGAAAAATATGTTCTTGAAAAGGAATTAAACAGACCTAAAACCAATATCCTGACTGTTCTTAAATCATATTTTATATTCAGTACCAGTACGCTTGGTTTAACAGTACTGGTTTATTTTTTTTTAAGGTTCTGTTTTCCTGACATAGCTCAAAAAATAGAACAAATTGTTTTAGAAAGACCTTTTTTAACTTTAATTATTGTATGGGCAATTTTTCATGTTATTGGATTTATGGTTGTCCTTAAACAAATTGTAATTGGATTTGTGCATTTATATCAGCATTATTCGCCTGAAGAAATCAGGCGCAACTGCCTTTTTAAACCTACATGTTCTGAGTACATGCTTTTGGCGATAGAAAAATACGGTTTATTAAAGGGAGTTTTTAAAAGTTTCGGAAGATTCAGAAGGTGTAATGGAAACACCTATTCAATAGATTATCCATAAGGAGATTAGATATGGCGCTTTTCGGAAAAAATCCAAATGAATCCGCTTATGTCGGCGGAAAAAAACATTGGGCGGATGTTATAAAAAACACCGGTCCTGGCAGTCTTCTAATCTGGCGGCAGCCGGAAGAGGATTTTAACACAAACTCAACGCTGATTGTTATGCCGGGCGAAGAAGCTATTTTTATTAAAGGCGGTATTATTGAGCAGGTCTTTGATAACGGCACATATAAACTAGAAACAGAAAATTATCCGTTTATAAGCAGGCTGCGAAACGCTTTTACAGGCGGAATAAGCACATTTAACTGTGTTGTATATTTTGTCCGCAAAGCGCACAGCATGGAAATTTTATGGGGAACATCTTCGCCCATTCAGGTGCGTGATAAGCTTCTGGGCATCGCTACAAAACTCCGCGCAAGGGGCGCTTATAAAATTCAGGTTGATAATCCGCAGAAATTCTTAACCAAGCTTATTGGTAATAATATTGATATTTTGGATCAGCAGGAACTTTTAGACGATTACTTTGCAAATGAATTTCAAAGCAAGATTAAATCAAGCATTACCCGCGCGTTAAACGAAACTCAAACTGAACTGCTTGGAATTGAGGAAAGGCTTGAGGAGTTTGGCGAAACAGTTGAGCCTTTTATGGGAGAAGTTCTCCTTGATTACGGATTAAAGATAATTAAGTTTTCCATAGCCGCGATTGACATGGAAGGCGACGAATTGCGCCGCCGGTATGATGAGATCGGCATGGATGCCATTGCAAAGATGCGTAACGCGCAGGCAGACAAAAATGTTATGAATATTCTGGGAAATGATTGGGGAAGGCAGCAGGCTGTAAACATTATGGGAACTATCGCTTCAAATCCCGGAGCTGCCGGTGATTTAGCGGGCGCCGGAGCCGGTTTAGGAATGGGAATGGCTGCAGGTGGTATGTTCGGCAATATGGCGCAGCAGGCATTCAGTCCGATGCAGCAGCAGGCTCCAGCGGCTCCTCAGCAAACCAACGAAAATGATCCTCTTGCCGCTTTAAAAAAACTAAAGGAAATGCTTGATCTTGGGTTAATTGAACAGGCTGATTTCGACAAAAAGAAAGCGGAAATAATGAGCAGGATGTAAGGAGATATTGTATGGAAAAAATTAACAAGAGCTGGTTTGCCGTTGACGCTGTTTTTTTTATCATTTTAATTATTTTTAATGTGTTTTTCTTTTCGTTAGGTGTATTTAACGCGTCTTCATGGGTGTCGTATTTCTTTATTCATCTTTCGTTTTTCCTGCTGGTAATTACTCCGTTTTTATTAAAAGGAAAAAAAACTCCTGCTGTGTTTGGAAATATTAATCAGGCGTTTTCCGGCGTTTATTTTTTCGCAGCGCTTATCGCGGGTTTAATATTTATTTTCGCTTCCATGGATATAAAGATTGATACTTCTGTTAATGTTCCGAATATTGAGCAGCTTGGTGAATTGATGGGTGATGCAGTTCCCTCTGTTTATTTATTCGCCGCCAAAATAGCAGCGAAATTAGCGGTTGCTTTTTTGAAAAATTTTACTGTTGTTCTTACAGTTCAGTTATTAATCGCCGGATTATATTTGATAATTTTAATTATTAATACAGCCGCGAATGAACGCACAGCCGAGGCTCTGGAAATACGGCAGGAGCAGATTAATTATATAAAAATCGCTTCGGCAAAATTAAAACTTTTAATGGACAGGGTTGATAATAAAGAAGCGAGAAGGAAAGTTGAGAGCGTGTATGACGCTGTCAGCACAAGCCCTGTCAAATCTCACCAGGATTTAGTGGAGATAGAAAATCGCATACTCCATGCCATTAATGACCTTGAAAAAGAAATTGCCGCCAATAATAATGAGAAAATAATCACATCAGCAATCTCATTGTTAAGTGATGTAAAGGAGAGGAATATACTGTTAAAAACTATTAATTAGAGTGATCGCATTTGGTATGATGATTGTTTATACTGTAAGAGCGATAATTAATTAATATGGAAATATCAATACAAATTTTATCCGGCGGTTTTTTACAGGAAGCTGTTCCCTATGAACTAACCGAGAAGAAACTTTCTTTTATCCTCTCGCGTTTGCCTGTAACTAAAGTTTTAATGGGCTGGTCTCCTGATAAATCCCTCTATAAAAAAACCGCGGAATTTCTTGCAAAACGCAATGTCGAATTTTATTTATGGCTGCCTGTGTTTTCTGAAACCGGTGCTTTAAAGAGCCTTGCTCCTCTTAAGGATTTAACGGGGCGCGAAATTTTAAAAGACGGAGAAAATTCAAACGAGGATTTTTTCTTTAACTGCCCAAACAACAAGGAAAATATAAAAAAGATTTTGGAAATATTTAACGAAAATTTCGCATCCATTCCGTTCACCGGAGTATTTCTGGATAAAATCCGTTATCCGTCATTTGCGGGCGAATATGGATCAAGGGGCGTGTTTTCGTGCTTTTGCCGCGAATGCCGCGCAGTTTATGAAAAAGCGAATTTAGATATTGAAAAACTAAAAGCCGCTTTCTGTGCAAAAACAATAACGCCGTTAGGTGTAACAGAATACCGCTTTAACGGTAATTATATTTTTAAAGACGAAGTGATATCGGATTTTTTCCGCCTTAAAGCCGGTATAATTTACAGCAGCATGAATCATATATGCGCGTTTTTCAGGGAAAGAGGCTATTCTATCGGCTTTGACGTATTTGCGCCGTTTCTCGCTCCCTTTGCAGGTCAGGATATATCAAAGCTCTGCGGTTTGTGCGATTTTATAAAACCAATGATGTACCGCGTTACCAATGCGCCCGCGGGTCTTCCTTTTGAAACCGAAGCTCTATTAAAGCAGACGAATACAAATAAAAAAGATTTTTTTAAATTGTTGGGCATAAACACTGATGATAAATCCAATCCTTTTAATCTTGAGTTTGCAATCAGGGAAATGCAGGAGATGTCAAAATTATCCTCATGCCCTGTATACGCCGGAATAGAAATTAACAGAGTAGAAGAGATAGCGCCTGC
>Ga0209755_10001582_pt1 | contig 34630 bp, 32 predicted proteins | sample TergutCo191P1_FD_187301 | JGI IMG/M metagenome (GOLD analysis project Ga0209755, IMG submission 187301) | Cornitermes sp. P1 segment gut microbial communities from Petit-Saut dam, French Guiana - Co191P1 (SPAdes) (version 2) | ecosystem: Host-associated > Arthropoda: Insects > Digestive system... | reverse complement strand
CCCGTGTCCGACTGGCCAGTGGAATAGTCACTGGCCCCTCTTGTTAGGCGGATGGTTTGCCGAGGGGATAGATAGTAACTTGTAACCGTGGCGTTGCAAGGGTTTTTTATAATTTTTATTTGACAAATCTTGGAAATTCATGTAAACTTACTGTGAACGATACATAGATGATGCATTAGTATGCAATGATGTGGCATAAGTTTAACGGAAAATACATATGAGTTAGCTGGTTAGGGGCATGGAAATTTACTAAAATGCACCTACTATGCGAGCCTACAGAAGGGAGATTTTTCATGAGTCTGGTTTCAGAAATCAAATGCGCAAGGTGTGACCGAAAATATTCCGGAGTCCGCAGCAGATGCCCATATTGCGGAGCCCGCCGCATAGGGCGTGGCAAATATACCGAGGATTCAGACAATGCCAAGGGCAAAATGCTCATAAGCGTTATAGTAATGGGTGTTCTGGTGGTGGCAGTTGGTGTGCTGCTCTTTACCACTGAGGTTGATGCAGAAGCTACACCGCCTGGAATAAGTGCCCCTATTGTTGAGGATGTGGATGTAGGCAATCAAGGTGACTTTGAAGCTGGCGTTGAAACTATGCCAGGAGAAAACCGCCCTGAAGCACAAAATGGCGACGATGATGATCTGGACGACTATCTCGGTGATCCAGAAGATAACGAAGGCCCTCCCGTAACATCCATAGGCGTGTTCCACGGTAACAACCGCATGGCAGACAGCAATAACCGCGAAGGCGATTTTACGGCGGCTGTCGGCGATCAGCTCACGTTTAGTGTCAGGATAGAGCCTGTGTATGCTACTGACGAAATTACTTGGTACAGCTCAAATGAAAGCGTATTTGATGTTGTTCCCTTAAATACTGAAGGAACCCAAGCTAGGCTAACCATGACAGGCAGCGGAAGGGGTACCTTGTATGTCACTGTCGGCGGACTGGAAGCGAGAACTATCGTAAGGGTGCGGTAGCGCGGCAATAACATATAATTGTTGGATTAACCGCCTTTAGCCGGAGATTTTCTCCGCTGTGTGTATGAAAGGAATTAATGCATGGGTGTCAAATCGACAGGTATTGTCCGCAAGGTTGATGAATTGGGGAGAATTGTTTTGCCAATTGAACTAAGGCGTACTCTCAACATATCTGACAGGGATACCGTGGAGATTTTCGTTGATGGCTCGTCAATTATTCTAAGAAAATTCGTCCCTGAGCCGAGTAAAACAGGCAAGAACAAACATATCTGTGAGATATGCCAAAGAGAAATGAAATAAACTTAAATAAACTTACAGCACAAAAGGCCGCATGCGGCCTTTTGTGCTGTAATGCTGTAACTATGCAAATGCCAGCTTATTGGCGGCGGTTTAGTACGGCACTGTAAATTGCGTTTTTGGCGAGCTTTGTTTCTTCGGAAATCTTTTTTGCGGCATCTTTTACCGACATCCCTTCTTTTACTAACGCTGTGGCAGCTTTCGCTGCATCATCCAGTGAAACCTCGGGTATCAAGGCCTCGGCTGCTCCATCAATAACCAAAACGAACTCGCCCCTAACAGGGGAGCTGCTAAAATGGTCTATGGCCTGAGAAAGAGTCATTCTCAAAGTTTCCTCATAAAGTTTCGTCAGTTCGCGGGAGATTGAAAGTTTCCTATCACCGAAAACCTCCAGCAGATCTTCAAGTGTCCTCATAAGTTTGTGGGGAGCCTCGTAGAAAATCATTGTGCGGCGCTCATTTTTGAGCTCCTGCAAGTGCTCAAACCGGCTCTTTCGGGAGGTTGAGAGAAAACCTTCAAATGTAAAGCGCCCGCTTGAAAGCCCTGAGAGAGATAGTGCAGAAACGGCTGCGCAGGGGCCGGGAATGGTTAAGACAGCAAGCCCCTCCTCCGCACACATCCTTACCAGTTCCTCGCCAGGGTCACTAATGGCAGGTGTTCCGGCATCGGAAACTAAGGCGCAGCTCTGCCCCTCAAGAAGACGCTGAATTATCTTGGCACCGCTCTGAAAACGGTTGTGCTCATAATAGCTCACAAGGGGCTTTTTAATACCCAGGTGCCCCAGCAGTTTTAGAGTTACGCGGGTATCCTCGGCGGCGATAAAATCGACATCTGTAAGAGTCTGCACAGCCCGTGCAGTAATGTCACCCAAGTTGCCGATGGGGGTTGCGACTAGGTATAATATTCCGTTTGTAGTGTTATTCATCTCGGTTACCCCCGCGCTTATAAATTAATTTGACCTCATCAGAGTCACGGCCATCATCACAGGTAAGGATGAGTGGTGGTTCAATGTTTATGGAGGCCTTACCGCCCCTGCGGCCTTCAACCAAGACTAGGTTGGGGGCTGATGCGGCTCTGTGCTGGACAAATCTCAGGCGCTTAGGCTCAAAGCCGTTTAAGTTCATGCTACGGAAAATATCGCTGAGCCTCTCAGGTTTATGCACAAGAAAAAGTGAGCCGCCCCAGCGGGCAAGATAACCTGCTGCAAGACAGATATCTTCCAAGGTACACTGCCTTTCAGCCCTGGCGGACATCATTCTGTCATCCTGCGGTAGCTTCCCGCTGCCCGGGGCGTAATATGGGGGGTTTGAGATTACGGTATCGTATGCCCCTGCCGAAAAATGCTCCTTATACTCCCTGATATCCCCGTGGAAAATATTGATCTGGCTTTCCAGGTTATTTAACTTGGCATTTTCTGCCGCTAAAGCTGCCGCATCCTCCGAAATATCAATGGCATCAACATTCATATTTGGGTGATTCCAGGCCAGAATAATAGATAATACCCCAGCTCCGCAGCCTAGGTCGGCTGTGCGGAGCTGTTTGGTTTCATTTACGCTTTGAGCAAAATAAGCGAGCATCACAGAATCTGTTCCGAGCTTGAATACGCCTGGGTGCTGCGCAAACCTCGGCCCGCCTGGCCACAGATAATCTATCATATTAATGAACATTCCTTTCGGCAGTCTACAGGCACAAGATAGTCATGAGGCTAAGCAATACCGGTGTGCATAAGGAGTGCGCAAGAGAAAACTGCCGCCTTAGCAGGCGGCAGTTATTCCTTATTGATTAGCCTGCCGAGATGGCATCGACCGGACATGCGGAAACGCAAACGCCACAATCAATGCAATCATCTTTGATTTCGTAAACAGAACTGCCCTCTACGATAGCATCTACCGGGCATTCGCTTACACAAGCACCACAGGATACGCAATCACTACTAATTACATGAGCCATGATATAACCTCCATAAAAAGATTTGTTTTCTAACACATAGGCTATTCTAACACGAAATGTGTAAAAATCAAGAGCAAAATGAGAATTAGTTTACTATATCGCAAATTTACTGCCTTGTGCAGCGCTCAGCCCGAAGCGGGCCTGCTGCAACCTTTATCGTCCTATATCGGTTCTGTGGTAGGCGTTGGTGAATTCAATACAGTCTACACCTTCATAGGCGCGGGCTGATGCGGCTTGCAAAGTCTCTCCCAAGGCGGTGACACCCAGAATACGCCCGCCGCTGGTTATAATATCGCCTGAAACCTCTTTGGTTCCCGCGTGAAATACCGTGATGTCCTCAGGCACCTTGTCCAGACCTGAAATCTTAAAACCTGTTTCGTAATGTTCAGGATACCCGCCGCTGGCCACTACGACGCAGCAAGCACTGCCTTCGCCCCAGTTTATGTCAATTTCATGGAGCCTTTCATCCGCGACTGCCTCAAAAATCTCCATGAGGTCGGTTTTGAGCATCATCATGAGGGGCTGGGTTTCGGGGTCTCCAAATCTGGCGTTGTATTCCACAACCCTGGGGCCGTGGGGAGTAAGCATTAGACCGAAGTATAAAACTCCCTTAAACGGGATGCCCTCGCTGTTCATCGCCTCGACAGTTGGGCGGAAAATTGTATTCATGCAAATCTCTGCAACTTCGGGAGTGTAGAGCGGTGAGGGGCAGAACGCTCCCATGCCACCTGTGTTGGAGCCTAAATCGCCTGTGAGGGCTCTCTTGTGGTCTTGGGATGAGAGCATGGGGACTATGGTTTTGCCGTCCGTAAAAGCAAGAATCGTTACCTCTGGGCCAAACATACATTCTTCAATTACAATCTTGGAGCAACTTTCGCCAAAGCTCTTGTCCACGAGTATCCAGTCAACTGCATTGAGGGCGGTTGGCACATCATACGCCACGATAACACCCTTGCCAAGAGCCAGCCCGTCGGCCTTGACGACAATTGGTGCGCCTTGCTGCGTAATATAGGCTTTGGCTTGCCCGGGATCTGTAAACTGCTTGTATTTTGCGGTGGGAATATTGTATTTGTCCATGATTCCTTTGGCATACACCTTGCTGCTTTCAAGGCGGGCAGCCTCTTTGTGAGGGCCGAAAGCCCGCAGGCCGGCAGCTTCCATAGCGTCCACCATCCCAAGGGCTAAGGGGTCATCGGGGGCGACCATCACGAAATCGGCATGTTCTTTTGCAAATTCAACCATTGCGTCAATATCGGTTGCACCTATGTCAACGCACTGAGCTATTTCACTGATTCCGCCATTTCCAGGAGCGCAATATAGCTTTGTTACCCGTGGTGATTTTTTTAGAGCCCAGCAGATTGCGTGCTCACGGCCGCCTCCGCCGACTACAAGTACTCTCAAATTAGTGTCCTCCTACCTCTTTGTTTGTATATGATTGATTAATGATGAAATAATCTAACTTTTGTAAATGCCATGACCATGCCATACTTATCGCAGGCGCTTATGACATTATCGTCCCTTATCGAGCCTCCGGGCTGTGCAATGTACTTTACCCCAGACCTTTTGGCCCTTTCGATATTGTCGCCGAATGGGAAAAAAGCATCGCTTCCAAGGCTTATTTCAGTTGCGGCAGAGACCCAACGCTGGCGCTCTTCCCTTGTGAAAACAGGTGGTTTTACTGTAAATACCTCCTGCCACATGCCATCTTGCAAAACGTCATTATAATCGTCGGAAATATAAAGGTCAATGGCATTATCCTTCTCTGGTCTGCTGGCATCTGCCCTAAAGGGAAGTTCCAGCACTTTAGGGGCGCTGCGCAAGGACCAGTTGTCAGCCTTTGTGCCTGCAAGCCTTGTGCAGTGTATACGGCTTTGCTGGCCTGCGCCAACGCCGATTGCCTGGCCGTTTTTGACATAGGCAACTGAGTTGGACTGGGTATACTTAAGGGTTATAAGAGCCACTATGAGATCCCGCTTTGCCGCCTCTGGCAAGTCTTTATTTTCGGTGACTATGTTTTGCAGCAGGGTAGCATCAATTTTAAGCTCATTCCGGCCCTGCTCAAATGTTATGCCGTATACATCCTTTGACTCAATGTGCTTAGGCGCAAAATCCGGGTCGATCTGCACTATATTGTAACCACCCTTTCTCTTTGTGCGCAAAATTTCAAGGGCCTTGGCTGTGTATCCCGGTGCAATTACGCCATCTGATACCTCGGGTAGTAAAGCTAGTGCAGTCTCTTCATCACAAATATCAGACAGTGCCGCCCAGTCGCCGTAGGAGCAGACCCTGTCGGCTCCGCGGGCTCTGACATATGCGCAGGCGAGAGGGGATAGGGTCAGTCCCTCCGTGAAGTACATCTGCTTTTCTGTGCTGCTCAAAGGAAGCCCTACAGCGGCCCCTGCTGGCGAAACATGCTTAAAGGATGTAGCCGCAGGAAGGCCTGTAGCCTCACGCAGCTCTTTTACAAGTTGGTAACCATTTAGCGCATCTAAGAAATTAATGAAGCCGGGCTTGCCGCCCAGCACTGTCACGGGAAGCTGCGCATTATCTATGAATATGCGGGAAGGCTTTTGGTTCGGATTACAGCCGTATTTGAGTTCAAGTTCTTTCATTTGACTAACCGCCTCATGAGTTTTTGTTAATGATAACGTCTTTTCTACCGAAAGTTTTCAAATCAATTTGGCAGGCATAGAGGGAGACTTTGTTATCTTCATTTAGTGCATTCCAGACTTGCTGCGCGAAGGGTTCAAGTTCTAAGGCCTGGCTTAAATCAATAACAGCCGGCTCGCCCTCAAAGGAAGGTAGGGGGTTTCCATCGGCCTGGTATGTTGAAATGAAGTGCCCGGTGCCTGCAATTGGGGAGCTGTACTCAAAGAAATTGCGCACACAGCAAGCGGGATTGCCCCCTGCCGACTTCAAAATGGACAAGACATAGCTGCCATCAGGCTCAATTAGCCCCGAAATCCGAGGTGTGTAATTTGGGGCATCAGGCTCGTATTCCCTAGTGCGAAGTGCATGCTGGAAGCTGTGTCCATTTTGAAAAAAATCTGCTATGGTATCAGTCTGATCTCCGTTTGTTACAACAGTGCTGCCACCCACAATCCGTACAGGGTGATATATTATTAGGCTCGGGTCAGTGAGCAAGGCGAAATCATGAGCTCTTGTGCGGATGCCGTCGCCGGTTTTCTCGAAAACGCGGTTCCGGCTGTTCAGGCTCCGCCCCATTATAAAATAGAGGAAAATAGCGCTGGAATTATCCTGGCTCCGCCCGATTAAAATACCGCGCCCGGGATAGGGGGTTTCATTCAATAGGGTGGTAAAACTGTTAAGTTTCATTAGGTTTCTCCTTTATGCGCACAACCCGCCCGGTAATTTCGAGCCTGCCTTCACAGAAAAGCGAGATGGCCTCGGGGAGAATTTTCCATTCGGCATCCTCCATAACCCTGCGCTGGAGGGTATGGGGTGTATCATCTTCAAAAATGTCAACTGCTTTTTGCAGGATAATCGGCCCATCATCTGTTATATCAGAGGCAAAGTGTGCAGTGGCACCTGTAACCTTGACCCCGTGGGCCAAAACTGCCTCATGAACCCTCAGGCCATAGAAACCCTCGCCGCAAAATGAGGGGATGAGGGATGGGTGTATATTAATTATTTTGTTTTCAAAAGCCTTAACCATCTGCGGGGCAAGGATGAAATTGAAGCCTGCATAGACGACGAGCTGAGCACCGATGTCATTTAGCTTGTCAACAAGAGCTTTCGTGAAGCTGATTCTGTTAGGAAAAACCGACCGGTCCACAATATAGGTGGGGATTCCGGCATACTTTGCGCGCTCAAGTGCGTAGGCCTGAGGATTTGAGGAAATGACCGCGATAAGCTCACAGTTTTTTATCTCTCCAAAGATGTGTGAGTCTATGATTGCCTGTAAATTTGTACCGCCGCCGGACACTAATATGGCTGTTTTTACCAAAGCAAATCAACCCCGCTTTCCCCAGGGACACATGTACCGATTATGTGGGGAGCTTCATCTTGCTCCCTTAGAGCCTTTATGACAGAGTCTGCCTCATCTTGACAGACGGCCATAACTAGGCCTATGCCCATATTGAATGTGTTAAACATATCACTTGCAGAAATATTACCCTTGGTGGCCAGAATATCGAAAATCGGGGGCACAGGAATCTTGGAGGTTTCAATCCTTGCGCGGACGCCGTGAGGGAGCATCCGGGGGATATTTTCGTTATAGCCTCCGCCCGTTATATTGCTGATACCCTTGATTTCGCTTCCAAACTTCTTTATAACACTCAGCAGGGGCTTTACATATATGCGGGTAGGGCAGAGCAGTTCTTCTCCCAAAGTGCGCGAGAGTTCGGGGACATATGCGTCCAGGTTGCCCAGCTCCTGTGCAAGGACTTTGCGCACAAGCGAAAAGCCATTGGAATGAAGTCCTGAGGAGCCTAGGCCGATTATTACATCGCCAGGCTCTATGGATTTGCCGTCAATTATCTCATCGTAGTCTACAAAGCCCACGCAGAAGCCTGCGATGTCATAGTCGTCTTCAGGCATTGAGCCGGGATGCTCGGCGGTTTCGCCGCCTATGAGGGAGCAGCCAGCCTGCCTACAGCCCTCGGCCACCCCCGACACGATGCGCTCAATCCGGGATGGGATGTTTTTGCCCATGGCGATATAATCAAGAAAAAAGAGAGGCTCGGCGCCGGAGCAGACTATATCGTTTACGCACATAGCTACACAGTCGATGCCTATTGTGTCGTGCTTATCCATAAGCTGTGCTATTTTTAGCTTTGTCCCCACACCGTCAGTGCCTGAAACGGCGACGGGGCGCTTCATTGCGGAAAGGTTTGGCTCAAACATTCCGCCAAACCCGCCGAACTCACCGAGGACGCCGGGGCGAAATGTGCTCTTAATATGCGGCTTTATCATTTCGACAGAATCATAACCGGCGGTTACGTCTACTCCTGCTTTAGCATATGCCTCAGATTTAGAATTTTGCATAAGGGTGAAGATACCTCCTGAAAAATAATAGGGATATTGTTATAAGTTTTGCAGATCTGCGAAACTGATGCGGATATAAAGTTAATTAACCGCCTGTAATTTTGACTATTTTCTGAGCATTTACAGCGCGCTCTATAGCCTCTTCGACAGTGTTTGCGAAAACTGTTATGTGTCCCATTTTGCGCAGTTTTTTTGATTTAGATTTTCCGTAGACATGGACATGGACGTTTGGATCCTTATAGGCGTCTAAGAGACCTAAGAGCTTTGCAGGGCCGTCACTTTCGCCGAGAAGGTTTACCATTACGGTAGGCTGCCTGAGCTTTACACAGCCGAAGGGCAGGCCTGTGATGGCGCGGATATGATTTTCAAACTGGTTTGCAAAGCAGCCCTCAATCGTGTAGTGTCCCGAGTTGTGCGGCCTAGGAGCCACTTCGTTGACGAGCACCTCTCCGCTGCGTGTCACAAACATCTCCACACAGAATGTGCCGACACCTTCGAACACCTCCATAACCCTATCGGCAATCTCAGAGGCTTTCTTTACAATTTTATCTGACACCCTTGCAGGGACAATGGTGGTGTCTAGGATGCTGTGCTTGTGGGTGTTTTCCGCCGGGGGGTAAATAACTCTGGAGCCGTCAATTCCACGGCATGCGATTATGGAAATCTCCGCAGTATAATCCACAAATTCCTCGGCCATAATCTGGTTATCACCGCCACCGAGGGACAGGTAGGCAGCCTCAATATCACTCTCAGACACAACCACGGCATTGCCTTTTCCATCGTAGCCGCCCAAAGTGGATTTTAGCATCATAGGGTAGCCAAACTTATCGGGGGCACCGAGCCTTCTGATAGTTTCTATATTATCGATAAGCGAAAACCTGGGAATCGGAATGCCATTTTCCGCAAGCCTTCTGTTTTGGCTGTATTTATTTTGAATAACTTTAAGGCTTTGCACAGAAGGGTAGACGACATGCCCTTTTTCTGCAAGCCTTTCGAGAATATTTGCGTGGATGTGCTCAAACTCATAAGTTATTACATCGACCTTATCGGCGAGTTTGACATAGGCATGAGGGTTGTCAAAATCAGCGGTAATCTGCTCATCGCTTATGCTCGATGAAGGGCAGTCTTTATCAGGGTCAAGGGTGACAACATAAAAGCCTAAACGCTTTGCCTCTAAAATCATCATTTTTCCGAGCTGTCCGCCACCCACAATTCCTATTTTTTTTCTGTTTATATCAGACATCTTACTTGTTCCCCACTTCTTCCAGATACTTTTCAAATCCCACCTTTTCCAGATGGTCAATTTTTTCCTGCACCATGTCTACGAGACCGTCCTTGTATATCTGCAATTTCTTCTCAATGGCGCTGTCGCTGACAGAAATTATAGATGCTGCCAGTATTCCTGCGTTTTTTGCCCCGTTAACCGCTACGGTAGCTACAGGAATGCCGGGAGGCATCTGGACAATTGAATATAATGAGTCAAGGCCGCCGAAAGCCTTTGTCTGGATTGGGACGCCTATTACCGGGATGGTGGTGATGGAAGCTGTCATTCCGGGCAGGTGGGCTGAACCTCCGGCACCTGCGATAATCACGCTGATGCCGCGGGATGTGGCTGTACTTGCATACTCGTAAAGCCTTTTGGGGGTTCTATGGGCGGATACTATGGTTATTTCGTACTCAATTCCCATTTCATCCAAAAACTCAGCCGCCTGGGACATCACAGGCAAATCTGAATCACTCCCCATTATTATTCCAACTTTCATGAACATCTCCTTAAATTTAGAGCGAATTTATTACAACGGCTATTATACATCATACTAACCATGCTTGTAAATATATCCGAATGTGTGATATACTATTTTTGGAAGGATGATTGTATGCTAAATAAATATTTATGTGAAGTGGTATATAGTGAGAAACTGGCTGAAGATATCGTGGCGCTCACGGTGGTTAATAAGCAGCTTGCTGAAAAAGCCGTTGCCGGACAGTTCTTGCACATCAAATGCGGGCATTCGCGGATTTTGCGCAGGCCTATAAGCATTTGCAGCATCCGCGCAAGTGCAATAGAGATTGTATTTGAAATAAAAGGTGAGGGTACCCGCTGGTTATCCCGCCGTAAGCACGGGAGTTTTCTGGACGTACTGGGGCCTTTGGGCAATGGCTACGACATGCCTGAGGGCAAAGCTATTGTAGTTGGTGGCGGGCTGGGTGTTCCGCCGATGCTATTTGCTGCCGACAGCGCCAGAAATGACGTAGCTGCAATCCTGGGATTTAGAAGCCATGACAGGGTTATTTTGCATAAAGAATTTGAGGCTGTTTGCGAGAAGGTCATAGTTACCACAGAGGATGGCAGTTACGGAAAGAAGGGCACGGCCATAGAGCCTTTGAGGGCACTTTTGGCAAGCGGTGAATATAGCTGCGTTATGGCTTGCGGTGCGCCGCTAATGCTCAGGGCTGTGGCACAGATATGTAAAGAGCTAGGTGCTCCGCTGCAAGTTTCTCTTGAAGAGCGCATGGGCTGCGGAGTGGGAGCTTGCTTAGTCTGCGCCTGTGCAACTAAGATAGATGGGGAAGATGAGATGAGCAGGGTCTGTATGGACGGCCCTGTTTTCAGTGCAGATGTTGTAAACTGGGATAATATTTGAGGAAAATTCGATGATTGATTTAAGTTTGAATTTCGCGGGGATTAAGTTCAAAAACCCTATTGTCACAGCTTCAGGCACATTTGGTTTTGGGCGTGAATACGGCCAGCTATATGACCTCTCGAAGCTAGGAGGGATATGTGTGAAGGGGCTGACCCTTGCGCCGAGGCTTGGGAATAAGCCTGCGCGTATAGCCGAGGCTCCGATGGGAATGCTCAACAGCGTAGGCCTGCAAAATCCCGGGGCCGATGCCTTCATACGCGATGAACTTACTTTTTTGCGCAAGTTTGACACTGTTATAATAGCTAATATTTCAGGAAACACCGTTGAAGAATATGCTCAGATAGCGGAAAAACTTTCTGATGCAAAGGTGGACATGCTTGAGGTCAATGTATCCTGCCCGAATGTGAAGGCAGGCGGGCTACAGTTTGGCACGACTGTGCAGGGGGTTTCATCAGTAACGAAAGCTGTGAGGGAAGTTTCAAAGGTTCCTGTTATGGTCAAACTTTCGCCCAATGTGACGGATATCGCTGAAATAGCAAGAGCCGCCGAAGGGGAGGGAGCAGATGCCATATCGCTTATAAACACCCTTTTGGCTATGAGGATAGATACGCTTACCCGCAAGCCGTCCTTGGCTAACAATGTGGGAGGTCTGTCAGGTCCGGCAATATTTCCTGTTGCGCTAAGAATGGTCTGGCAAGCTGCATCCGCCGTAAAAATTCCTGTGCTGGGAATGGGCGGAGTGGCAAGCGGCAATGATGCGGTTGAGATGTTTCTGGCAGGAGCCAGTTTGGTAGGTGTGGGAACCGCATGTTTTGACGATCCATATGCGCCGCTTAGAATAATTTCGGCTATTGAGAAATATATGACAGATCAAAATATTACATTTTTATCTGATCTCATTGGGAGGCTAGAGTTAAATTGACAAAAATTTTTTTAATAAGGCATGCTGAAGCTGAGGGAAATCTTTACCGCTTTGCCCAAGGCCAGTGTGAAGGGCTTATTACTCCGAGGGGATATGTACAGATTGAGCAGTTAAAGAAGCGTTTTGAAAATGAGAAAATAGATGCAGTTTATTCAAGTGACTTAATAAGAACTCAGGTGACCGCAACGTCTGTAACGGAGCCCCACGGCTTACCCCTCACCACATCGCCAATGCTCAGAGAGGTGGCGATGGGCGATTGGGAGGAGATGCCTTGGGGCGATATTGAGCGCAGTAACCCCGAAATGCTTGCCAAATTCAGCCTCGACCCCGCAAACTGGCAGGTGGAGGGCTCGGAGGCATATGAGGATGTAATTAAGCGGGTCAAGGACTTTATTGCGCAAGCTGCAGAGCGGCACGCTGGGCAGACTATCGCTATTTTTTGCCATGGATTTGCAATCCGTTCTTTTTTTTGCAGGCTTATGGGATATGCTTCTAATGAAACAAGAAATCTACCATATTGCGATAATACAGCCGTTGCTCTTATAAATTACGAAAATGGGGAGTTTACGATAGCCTACCAGGGAGACAACTCCCACCTTGAAGCGCAAGAGAGCACATTTGCTCAGCAGCAGTGGTGGCGTGATGGCAAAGATCACTGGAAAACAGAGAATATGCGCTATGTAGAAATAGACGAAAACCGTGATGCAGCTGTTCTTGAGGCATACTCCAATGAATTTGGCCCCTTGCCTAAGTCAAGCACCGCATTTGCCACATTTTTGGGGGATATGCCCGCCGGACTTGTGGGCTTTAGCAAAGCAGGGGACGATGCCGGAGAGATTGATTTTATATTTTTAATGCCCGGGCTGAGAAACCTCAGGTTTGGAATTCAGCTTCTGGGCAAGGCTGTTGCGCATTTCAGGCGTCAAAAGGTTGAAACTTTGCGGATAAAGGTTAAAGAGGGTACCCCAATATATAAGCTCTGTAAAAAACACTGGTTTCAAGAGGTCCGGCAGGAGGGTAGAAGCTGTGTTTTGGAGAAGAACATACGGAATTGGTAAGATATGAAAGCAAGACAAAGTGAATTTCTGCCTGTTTCCCGTGAGCAGATGCTGGAGTTAGACTGGTATTATTATGACTTTTTGCTGATAACTGGCGATGCTTATATAGACCACCCGAGCTTTGGCACAGCGGTTATAGGCAGGGTGCTTGAGGCTCAGGGTTACAGAGTGGCTGTGCTTGCGCAGCCTGGATATAAAGATATTTCCGACATTTTGGAGATGGGCAGGCCCAGATATGCAGCTCTTATCGGGGCGGGAAATCTCGACTCCATGGTAGCTCACTACACTGCCGCAAAAAAGCCCCGTAGCGAGGACTATTACTCGCCGGGCAAGAAAACCCGCAAACGCCCTGACAGGGCTACAATAGTGTATTCAAAGCTGGTGCGGGAAGCCTTTCCCGGCTTGCCGGTAATTATCGGCGGGCTTGAGGCATCTTTGCGCAGGTTTGCCCATTATGATTACTGGGAGGACAAGGTACGTAAACCCATTTTGTTCGATACAGGTGCAGATCTTCTGATTTACGGCATGGGAGAGCAGGCTGTCCGCGAGGTTGCGGGCAGGCTTGCTGCGAAGGAGGACATCTCCGCCATTACAAATGTACGGGGTACGGCGTTTGTGGCCGGTGAGGCAAGCTGCGCGTACCCTCTTTTGCAATGTGCAGCTTTTGAACAGGTTGTGCGGGATAAGAGGGCATATGCGAAGGCTGCCATGGTACAGTTTGATGAGCATGACCCGGTGCGGGGCAAAGCAGTTGCACAGGGCTGTGAGGGGAGGGTGCTAATTGTAAACCCACCCCAGAAGACCATGAGCACTGAAGAGCTGGATAAAATTTACGCACTGCCATACACCAGGGAAGTGCATCCTATGTACGAAAAAGCCGGTGGAGTGCCGGCAATTGAAGAGGTAAGATTCTCTGTTATTCATAACAGAGGTTGTTTTGGTTCGTGCAATTTCTGTGCTTTGGCATTTCATCAGGGCCGCACGGTGGCCTCCCGCAGCCATGAGTCTGTTATAGCAGAGGTGGAGGGCTTTGTGAGGCATCCTGAGTTTAAGGGTTATGTTCACGATGTAGGTGGGCCGACCGCTAACTTTAGGCGGCCTTCATGCAAGAAACAGCTCCGGTCCGGGATTTGTGCCGGTAAACGCTGTCTTTCGCCCGAGGCCTGTGAGAGCCTGGATGCAGACCACTCAGATTATTTGACGCTCCTACGAAAGCTCAAGAAGATACCGGGGGTAAAGAAGGTTTTTGTGCGCTCTGGGATCAGGTATGACTTTCTCATGCTAGACCGTAGCGGTGAGTTTTTTGCAGAACTTGTAAAGGACCATATCTCAGGGCAGTTGAAGGTGGCTCCTGAGCACTGTATAAACAAAGTCTTAGGCTACATGGGAAAGCCCAGAAATGCAGCCTTTGAAAAGTTTAGTGAAAAATACAAGCGGTTAAATGAGAGATACGGAAAGCAGCAGTTTCTGGTGCCGTATTTAATCTCATCCCATCCTGGAAGCACCATTAAAGATGCCATCTCCCTAGCTGAGTACCTATGCAAGTCAGGCAGGCAGCCTGAGCAGGTTCAAGATTTTTACCCCACCCCCGGAACCCTGTCCACCTGCATGTATTACACAGGGATTAACCCTGAAACTATGGAGCCTGTGCATGTGCCGCGCTCAGCAAATGAAAAAGCAGCGCAAAGGGCGCTGCTACAGTGGAAAAGGCCTGAGAATAGAGGCTTGGTTATAAATGCACTAAGGGAAGCGGGCAGGGCAGACCTCATAGGTTTCGGCAAAAACTGCCTAGTACGGCCTGTGAGGCCCCCGGTGAAAACAAAGGGGCGTAAGCGCTAGTCAAGAATTAGGCAAGCGTTAGCCGTCTGACGGCATTTTGTCGCTTAGTTCCCCTTTAGTAAGCAGGGGATAGGAACTTACTTCTATCTGCACCAGAGTGCGCCTCATAAGAACCTGATCTCTCTGGATTTCCAGCACATCTAGGTTTTCCTGTGAGCGGCGTGCCATGCGCTCGTGCTCGGCTTTGACGAAGGCTACATCAATATCTTCTGGCCACTGGGCATCATTTGCCAGAATTGTCACGGTATTGTCATTAACTTGAGCAATGCCGCCGAAAACTGCCATTCTGCGCTCAGTATCACCGTCGATTAAGCGCAGCACGCCGAAGTCTAAGATTGCAGATATGGGCTGATGGCCATAGAGAATGCCCATGTCGCCCGTAATGCAGCGCATGATTACCATTTCGGTTTCTTCATCAAATTTAACATCTTCAGGTGTGGCGACGCGCACACTCAATTTCTTTGAAGCCATTATGCGTTTTCCTTAAAACTTTCTACAACTTCGTCTATTGTGCCCTTATTGAGAAAGTACCCTTCAGGAATTTCATCGTACTCGCCGCCTATTATGCCGGCAAAGCCGCGGACTGTTTCCGTAACGGGGACGTACTTGCCTGGAATGGATGTAAACTTCTCTGCAACGAAAAAGGGCTGGGAGAGAAATCTTTGGACTTTACGGGCCCTGTCAACTATCAGACGGTCATTTTCGGAGAGTTCGTCCATACCCAAAATCGCTATGATATCCTGTAAATCCTTATATCTTTGTAAAATACTCTGGACAGAGCGGGCTGTGTTGTAGTGCTCCTCGCCCAGTGTGTGGCGGTCAAGAATACGTGAGGTGGATTCGAGTGGGTCAATGGCGGGGTAGATGCCTTGCTCAACAATTGCGCGGGATAGAACGGTCGTGGCATCCAAGTGGGTAAATGTTGTCGCAGCCGCCGGGTCTGTGAAGTCATCTGCGGGGACGTATATAGCTTGAACTGATGTTATAGAGCCTGTTTTTGTCGAAGTTATGCGTTCTTGAAGGCTGCCTACTTCTGTAGCCAGGGTAGGCTGGTAGCCAACGGCACTGGGTACGCGGCCTAAAAGGGCCGAAACCTCAGAGCCCGCTTGAACAAACCTGAATATATTATCAACGAACAAAAGTACGTCCTGCAAGGAAACGTCGCGGAAATATTCGGCTATTGTAAGGCCGGAAAATGCCACGCGCATACGGGCTCCGGGGGGTTCGTTCATCTGGCCGAATACCAGTGCGGCCTTGTTTATAACGCCTGAGCGGATCATGTCATTGTAGAGGTCAATACCCTCGCGTGTACGCTCACCGACACCTGCGAATACAGAATATCCGCCGTGCTCTGTGGCTATGTTGCGTATGAGTTCCATTATAATAACGGTTTTGCCGACACCTGCGCCGCCAAATAGGCCTATTTTGCCGCCCTTAGAGTAGGGGCACAGCAAGTCAACGGCCTTGATACCTGTTTCAAGCATCTCGGTTCTGGCGGTCTGCTCAGCAAAGCCCGGAGCAGTCCTGTGAATCGGCCAGCGCTCTTTTGATTCAGGGTTGGGTTTGTTGTCTATGGAATTGCCCAGGACATTTAGCATCCTGCCGAGCGTTTCCTCGCCTACGGGCACGGAAATAGCTGCGCCCGTATCCACTGCATCCATGCCTCTTACAAGGCCATCTGTAGAGTCCATAGATATGCAGCGCACCACATTGTCACCCAAGTGCTGTGCGACTTCAAAAACAACCACTCTGTCCCCATGCCGCACTTCAATGGCGTTGTATAGCGCGGGAAGCTGTGTATCAAACCGCACGTCAACAACCGCGCCTATAATTTGTAGTATCCGCCCTGTATTCCTATTCGCCAAAACTATCTCTCCTATCTCATGCGTCAGTTAAGCGCATTTGCGCCGGTGACGATCTCGGTAATTTCTTGTGTGATAATGCCCTGACGTTTGCGGTTGTACTCCAGTGTCAAATCGTCAATAATATCGGTTGCGTTGCGCGTAGCGGCATCCATGCTGGTCATACGGCTTGAAAGCTCGCACACCGCAGATTCCATCATAGCCCCGTAGAGGGTTATGTTCATGTACATCGGTACTGCATGCTCTATAAAGGTCTTGGCATCAGGGTCGTAAATCATGTCAAGTTGATGCTCTTGCTCCACAGAGGATTCACTTCTTATTGGAAGCAGCTTAACTATATGGGGTACATGTGCTAAAATTGATTCAAAATGGGTGTAAATAGCATACACCTCGTCAACCTCGCCTGTGAGGAACATGTTGGCTACCTGAGCCCCGAGCGTTTCAGCATCCGCAAAGGCGGAGGCCTCTGAGGCTGCCGGGTACTTTGTTATAATATTCTTGCCTCTGCGCTTAAAATAATCATTGGCTTTGGAGCCCACTGCGATGATGTGTTCCTTCTTGCCGCTATTTGCGTTTATGAAAGCCAGCGCTTCTTTGGACACATTTGTATTAAAGCTGCCGCAGAGCCCGCGGTCTCCTGAGAGAATAATGTAAGCGATGCTCTTTACTTCCCGCACTTCGGCGAAAGCAATTTTTTCTTTGGGATTAAGACCCTGCTTGATTGTCTCCATTACATGGGTCAAATCGGTAAACAGAGGCCTGACATGATCGAGCCTGGCTTTAGCTTTCTGCAACTTAGATGCAGCGACCAAGTTCATGGCTTTCATAATTTTCTTAGTGTTATTAACACTGGTTATTCTCTTTTTTATCGCTTTTAATGAAGCCATAGCCAGCCCCCAAATTACTTGTGTTGCGTATGTGTGTGTATCGGCAGTTACTGGGTTCTATTTAAGAAATCCTCAGCTGCATTTTTGATTTTTTCGTTGAGTTCGTCTGAGAAGTCTTGCTTTTCTTTAAGCTCCTGACAGACTTCGTAGTAGCGGTCATTCATGAAGTCTAAATATTCATGGGCAGTTTGCTGCACATCTTCTACATTTACATCTGAAAAATACCTGTTGGTGAGCATGTACAGCAGAAGAACTTGCTCTTCGACGGCAAGAGGCTCATATTGGGGCTGTTTCAGAATCTCCACAATGCGCTCGCCGTGCCTTAGGCGCTCTAGGGTATCCTTACTCAAGTCGGAGCCATACTGGGCGAATGAAGCCAGCTCGCGGTATTGGGCAAGCTCAATGCGCAGGGGTCCGGAGATTTTTTTCATAGCCGGAATCTGTGCGGCACCGCCGACGCGCGAAACTGAAAATCCAGGATTTATGGCAGGGCGGACACCGTTATTAAACAGCTCCGTTTCCAGGTAAATCTGACCGTCAGTTATTGAGATTACATTTGTTGGGATGTATGCAGAGATGTCGCCTGCTTGAGTTTCTATTACCGGAAGGGCAGTTAGGGACCCCCCGCCGCGCTCATCACTGAGCTTGGCTGCTCGCTCTAGCAGCCTTGAGTGGAGGTAAAATACATCGCCCGGATACGCTTCGCGGCCCGGAGGCCTGCGGAGCAGCAAGCTGAGGGCGCGGTAAGCTACAGCATGCTTGGAAAGGTCATCATAGATTAAAAGTACATCCTTGCCTGACTCCATCCACTCTTCGCCCATGGCGCAGCCGGCATATGGGGCGATATACTGCATGGGGGATGATTCACTGGCTGATGCCACAACTATGGTGGTGTAGTCCATAGCCCCTGCATCTTCCAGAGTCCTGGAAATGCGGGCAACTGTGGAGTTTTTTTGGCCTATGGCTACATATACGCAAATTACGCCTGCATCTTTTTGGTTTATTATGGTGTCGATGCAGATTGCCGTTTTGCCTGTCTGGCGGTCGCCTATTATAAGCTCACGCTGGCCACGGCCGATGGGAATCATGGAGTCGATCGACTTAATCCCTGTTTGCAGGGGCTGATTTACTTCACCACGCTCAATGACGCCAGGGGCTATGCGCTCAACCTGGCGTGTGCGGGTATGCCCCAAGGGACCTTTGCCGTCCACGGGCTCGCCTAGAGAATTGACTACGCGGCCCAGCAGGCAGTCGCCCACCGGTACTTCTGCAATCTTCTTAGTTCTCTTGACTATGTCGCCTTCTTTAACCAAGGTGTCGGCACCTAGCAAAACTATGCCGATGCTATCTTCGTCAAGGTTAAAGGCAATGCCGTGAACGCCGCTTGAAAATTCAAGCAGCTCACCGCTCATTGCGTTGTCAAGGCCGTATACACGGGCAATTCCGTCGCCAACCTGTATGACGCTGCCTGCCTCGTAGACATCCATAGTGGATGAGTAGGCCTGTATCTGTTGCTTAATTACCGAACTTATTTCATCGGGTCTGAGAGTCACGCGCTGCACCCCTCTTTCATGTGAACCTTCAAATCACGCAGCTTGCTTTTGAGGGTCCAGTCTATGTAATATCCGTCCACATATATATATGGACCGCCGATTAGTTTCGAGTCAACTGTTAGGGAAAGTTCGACAATTTTGCCAAGTTTCTCCGCCAGCATTCTCTTTAATGCTATTATTTGCTGTTCGTCTAAAGGAATTGCTGACGAAACCTGCGCCGTAACAATCTGCTTATGCCTTCTAATTAACTCAACTAGCTCGTCAAGTGCCGGCAGTAAGTACTGCTCGCGGTTCTTATCGGCTGCCAAATACAGCAGGCCAAGCAAGTCTTCATGCACCCGGCCGCCGAAAACCTTCTGAAAAAATTTGTGTTTTTCGGAAGCGGGGATGTGAGGATGGGTGAGGATTTTCTGACACTGCTCATCTTTGAGTGAGTCGCGGACTATGGCCGCCTGGTCAAGAATCTCATCTACCGCATTTTTTTTTATGGCTAAGTCGAATAGGGCGGATGCATAGAGGATGCTTAATCTCTCCATTTCATTGCCTCCAGGTCGGAAATAGCCTCATCAAAGAGTTTGTCATGGGTATCATCCGCTACCGATACTGTGACTAGCTTTTCAGCCATCACTGAGGAAACCTCAATGATTGTGCTGCGCATTTCCACATTGGCGCGCTCCCACTCCATCTCAATGCTCTTAGCGGCACGGTCTTTAATAGCCTCCGCTTCAGTTTTGGCTTCGCCGATAAGCCTTTTGCCCGATTCAGCAGCTTGCTTGCGCGCTTCGGTGAGTATATCCTCACGTTCACGGTCCACATTGCCCAGTTTCTGCTCATACTTTTGCCTAAGCTCCATTGCGCGGGCCATTTCCTGCTCAGCCAAGGTTAGCTGGCTGTGGATTTTTTCGGTGCGCTTGTGAAGCATGTTCCGCACGGGTTTATACAGCAAAAAAGCTAAAGCGGCAGCGAGGACAGCCACACTGATGAGGCCTGCCACGGCTTGGATTACCGTCTGCGAGTCTAGGGCAAAGGGCGGAGCTGACTGCGCAACGGAATGAAATATTATATACATACCTTTTCACCCTCTTCTGCTACCGGCGCTCATGGCATATAATACATCTGCCATGGCACACAGTCCGAGTTCATAGTTGCGTGATGGAAGCTACGCTCTAGCTTAGGCCTAGTTGTACCACGATGTCCGCAAAGCGGGTGACAAGCGGGTTAACGAACAGGAGCAACAGCGCGATAACGAAGCCGTAAACACCATTGGTTTCAGCCATTGCAAGGCTTATGATCATGGCGGTGTTTATAGAACCCTTTGCTTCCGGTTGGCGGGCCATTGACTCAATTGCCTTGGCAGCGATGTGCGACTGCCCAATCGTAGTCAGCAGTCCTGCAAATACCGCCAAGGCGGCTGCGTACTGTCCTGCAATAATGACATTTGCTAAAAATTCCATTGTAAATCCTCCGATTCCTGTTTTGGTTTTTGTTTATATATAAATTTTATTTTGCGACTAGAAAAATTGCGGGCAGGGGCTTATGTGTCCTCTAGCTTGGCTGCGTCAGCGACAAAGGACATACTTAGTGTGACGAATATGTAGGCTTGCAGAACGCCTGAGAAAATATCAAAGTATGCGTGAAGCGCAGCGGGGATTACAAATCTTGCAAATATAGGTGCCACGCTGTAAATTAGGCTCATTATTATAAGGCCTGCCAGCATGTTTCCGAAAAGACGGAAGCTGATGGAAACCGGGCGTGCCAGCTCGCCAATGAGATTTATCGGGAAAAACAGGAACATGGGTCTAAATAACCCTCTGATATACTGCATTCCTTGAAATTTCACGCCTATTATCTGAATGAGGGCAAATGTCACAACTGCGAGGGCGATGGTCATTGACCAGTCCGCGGTGGGGGGGCGGAAGCCCGGAATTACCCCGCCTATGTTGGAGAGCAAAATGAACACAAATAATGTGAAAAACCAGTTGCCTAGGAACATCAGGCGGTTTCCCACAGTGTTGCGCAGGTAATTATCGAAAAGCTCTACAAGGGCTTCAACTACATTTTGAAATCCGGTGGGGACTTCGTTGAATTTGCGTATCTTTATGCGCACGACAATAGCAAACGCTATGAGTACACCCATTAAAATCCAAGTAGAAACCAAGGTATCTGTTATGTATACCGTGACTCTGCCAATATTTATTGCGCCGTGTATGCCAATACTAATATCCAAAGCAATCGCTTCCTTTTGGGTGACGGCTATCGCCGAAATTCCGTGTCAATCGGATAAGACTTTGGTTTAGAACCTAAGAGCGTTTCAAAACACTCCAAGGTTTGCTATCTGCTAGAATACAAAATCCAGCATGGAATGTCAAGAAGGATTATTTTCAAATTTCATATGACGGACTATTATTACAGAAATCTGAAGTGTAAAAATCCCCAATATTGCGCCGATTACATTTATAAACGGCGGGTCTGCAAATATTTGCACGAGGGCGACTAAGGCTAGAACCACTGCGGTTAGGAAGTATCTGAGCAGGTACTGGAGCTTGACGTAATTTCCTCCGGTATTTGGGTCGTCCATATCAAGAGTCCTGTTGACAGTGCGCTCAAGCAAAAAAACTTTTATAGCATTTAGGCCCGATGTGAGCACAACTCCGAATGCGAAGTATAGTGCTTCGATTGAGCGGAAGAAAATAATGCCGCCGGCTATAAATACCAGAGCCGTCACTGCTACAAAGAAAATCATTTTTTTTCCTATGATGGATAATTTCATAAGAGCATTCCTTCACTACATCTTTTTTGCAAAATCAAATATAGACTTAAACGCGGCGGCGGTGCCGAGTAGTGTGAACACCAGCAAGAGCCAGGGGGATGTGCCTAGGAGGTTGTCGAGAAACCAGCCTATGAAGATCCCTACACCGATGCAGGCGGCGATTGTAATTCCTATTTGTGACAGGGCAGCAAGTGCTCTGGCAAACTCACGGCTGCTTCCGCCGTTTCTGTTGTTGTTATCCAAAATCCGCCACCCCCTCGCATCTAACGCCTAGTCTACATCGAAACCGGACATTTTGCAAGGCTTGTGAATAATTATGCGGGCTTCGTCGGTGACTTTCTGCGCAGAAAGTCGAGCTTTGTTTCGCTGATGACTACGGCTATGAAGGTAAGCGCAAAGCCTAAAGTCAGGCGTGGGGTTAAGATTTCATGGAATAGAATTACAGATGCCACTGCGCCGAAAACCGATTCCAAGGTGAGAATTACCGCCGATTGTGACGGGGGAGTGTACTTCTGGCCGAAGGCTTGCAGCAAAAGGCAGCCTGCTGTGCACACCACAGTTAGGAACACTATGCTCCATATGTCGGCAGAGGCAACGGTTGCAGGGGCTGTTTCAAACAACAGCGCCCCTGTGAGCGTGAAGACGCTGACTACGGCAAACTGTAGCATTGCAAGCAGCATGGGATCTCTGTTTTTTATAAACCGCGCTGAAATAACTATGTGCAGCGCAAAGAAAAATCCGCATATGAGAGTCAGGCCATCGCCGAGGGCGATGCGCATGTCGCCGTAAAATGTTATAAGGCCAATGCCGATAATACATATCAAGGCGGCAGCCCAGTTAAACTTATCAGGGCGCTTCTTTATATAGGCCCAGTACAGAAATGGGGTTATAACACAGTAGATGGAGGTAAGAAAGGCGTTTTTGCCGGGGGTGGTATAGCGAAGGCCGTACGTTTGGAAGGCGTATGCCAGAAATAGGGCGGTGCCCATGAGCAGGCCGCCTTTGAGGTAAGATTTGTCGATATTCTTGAGCTTTCCTATGCAGAAGGGCAGGAGCAGAAGGGCTGCCCCGATGAAGCGGAATGTAAGTATGTACAGTGGCGGAATGTTGTCTAGGACGTTTTTCATCATTACAAATGAAACACCCCACAGCAATGCTGCTGAGAACAGTGCGAGCCTGCCGAGGTTTTTCATTTTTGTCTGAGGCATAATTATGACCGTTCCTTTCGCTTTGTAGGCATAAACTTATTCTACTTTTGTCATATAGCGGGCCGCAGAGTTTAAGAGCATCCTCTTTACCCCTGCATCATCAAATGAAATTTCTAAAAGAGCATCGCCGCCTGCCGGGGAGCTTCCTGTGATAACTCCGAGGCCAAAGGCTTTGTGCTTAACGGCGTCACCTTTTTTGAAGTCTGTACTGACCTGCGCCGGCGCAGGTCTGCTTAGAGCAGGCTTAGGGGCGCTGTAGTTAGTGTTGCTGGGGGGGCTGGATGAATATGGCTTAGATCCGCTTTTTTGAGCAAAGCCGCCTGAGTAATCAAAAGAGTAGTCGCCGAAAGCACTCGGTGGCTCTATTATCTCAACATTTGAGCTGTCAATCTCACGTATAAACCGTGATGGCATGGATGAACTGGTCTTGCCAAAGAGCATGCGCCGCTGTGCGCTTGTGAAGTAAAGCCTGCGCATGGCCCGCGTCATCGCCACATAGCAGAGCCTGCGCTCTTCCTCCATCTCGCTGGGTTCCCCGATTGACCTCATTGAGGGGAATACCCCCTCTTCTGTACCGACTATGAACACAGTGTCAAACTCCAGTCCCTTTGCGCTGTGCATTGTCATCATTACTACCCGGTCGGACTCCTTGCTATCCCTGTCAAGCTCAGTAAACAGGGCTGTTTCACTAAGAAAGTCAAAGAGTGTCCCGCCATTTTCGTTCATGAAACTTAGAATATTGGTTTTGAGTTCTAAAATGTTTTCAATGCGGGAGATGTTCTCGTCTAGATTTTTGGCTTCCAGCATTTTAACGTAGCCTGTGGTGCTCACGAGCGATTCGTAAAGTTCGTCAAGCCCCGCTGTTTTGGCGGTTTCCCGAAGGTCATCAATCATGTCGGCAAATAGGCATAGCTTGCCTGCTGCGCTTTTGAGTTCCTCGTGATTTTGCGATTGCTTAATCATATCATATACAGGCAGCCCCTGAGATGAGGCTAGCTCTGTAAGGCGTCCTATAGAGGTCGCGCCGATCCCCCGCGGGGGGTTATTTATTATACGAAGCAGCCGCACATCGTCATGCGGGTTGTGAATTACACAAAGATAGGCGAGCATATCTTTTATTTCGGCTCTTTCAAAAAAGCCTGTGCCGCCAAAAATCTTGTAGGGGATGCCGCTGCGCTTAAATGCAGTTTCAAACTGGTTGGACTGGGCGTTCATCCTGTACAAAACAGCATGCTCAGCCCAGTTGCGTCCATCTGCGCGGCTGGCTACAATTTTGTCGGCTACAAGCTGGGCTTCCATGCGTTCATCGGAAGAGATATGCAGCTCGGGGACATCCCCGTTTGTATTTTCAGTCCAGAGCTTCTTTCCTTTGCGGGCGGTATTGTTGCGGATTACATCGTTTGCGGCGGCGAGAATGAGGCCTGTTGAACGGTAATTTTGCTCAAGGCGTATGACCCTGGCATCTTTGTACTGCTTTTCAAAGTTTAGGATATTCTCAATTGTAGCACCGCGGAACTTATAAATGCTCTGGTCGTCGTCACCCACGACACAGATATTTCCATGGCCGCCTGCGAGAGCGGCTGCAAGCCTGTACTGAAGCCCGTTTGTATCCTGATATTCGTCCACCAGCACATACTTAAAGCGCATCTGGTACTTTTGCAGCACATCAGGATTTTCCAGAAGCAGTTTCACCGTGAGCAAAATTAAATCATCGAAGTCGAGGGAGTTGGAGGTTCTCATCCTGCCTTCATACTCCAAATAGGCTCTGCCGATAATTTTTCGCCTTATATCACCTGTTTTCTCAGCTGCGGCATAAAATTCCCCGGCAAAAATCATATCATCTTTTGCCCGGCTTATATAGCCCAAAACGGTTTTGTGGGGGAAGTTTCGCTCCTCAATGTCCAAATCCTTAAGTATACGCCTCATAAGCGAAGCTGTGTCTGCGGTATCATAAATTGTAAAAGAGGGGTCAAACCCCAGTTTATCAATATCCCTGCGAAGGATCCGGACGCATGCGGAGTGGAAAGTGCTAGCCCAGATATCTTCGGCAGCAGGGCCAAGCATGCGGTGCAGGCGCTCTTTCATCTCACCCGCAGCCCTGTTAGTAAATGTTATGGCCAGGACGCGCCATGGTTCGGCGGGCTCCACAGCACATAGCTGCCTTATCCTTTCGCTTTCGAAGGCGCTGTCTTGCCCAGTGGCGTAGTTTTCGAGGTATTTAAGGTCATCCTCTGTGGCATTTTCGGGCACATATTCACTCTCAAAGCCACAGCCATATTTGAGAATATTAGCTATTCTGTTTATGAGCACAGTGGTCTTGCCGCTGCCTGCCCCTGCAAGCAAAAGAAGAGGCCCGCTCGTCGCTAAAACGGCTTCACACTGTGTCTCGTTGAGATGCGTGAAGTCGCGCTTTATTGCCAATCTGCGGGCTTTGATGAATCTATTTTGAAAGTCAGTGGAGTTCATAGGTTTGTCCTTGTCTACATATACTTGGAACTGTCAAGAACGCCCCCCACAATTCCCAATCGAAAATGAGTATACCTCATTTCAAAATTAAAAGCAATTGTTCAATGTGCTTATATTTTTATCCACGCCAGAAGTGTTTTTCTCCATCCCAATAGGTGAGTTTAACAAGGTCAAAATATTCACACACTTTATGGGCATATTTTCTGCTTACGCCCAGCAGATCCCTGGCCTCGCCCAGGGTATATCCGTTGGGGACTTGGGTGCGCAGAATATTTTCTGTTTCGCGCAGAGCCTGCGGAGTGTAGTGGAGGTCGTCAGCCACGCGGATGAGCTTTCCGCTCCTGTGAAGCCACTGCAAATACTCGCCCTGCTCCTTGGATGGGATGTTTAGCAAAGAAACTACCTCCGTCCAAGTGGGCGGCGTCAGCGGCGTTTTGGAATATAACCCATCTATGGCCTGCACCATTCTCTGCTGGTCTGCGGTCAAAACCGGCTGCCAGCCGCTAAGGGAGATTGTAAGCTCATCGTGAGTAAAGCTGCCGTGGCTTTCAAGCTGAGCTAAAATAACTCGCTGTTGCTTTGGATCCATTCTAGGCATCAGAATCTGTAGGGCTTCTTTTTTCGGAGCGCCAAACCGCATGGGCCATTTTTTGGAATAATCACTAAGCCATGCGCTAAGTTTACCAGCTAATGCAGAAAAAGAGTCGCAGGGGAAATAATAGCCATCGGCCAGCTCCAGCAACTTGCCTTCTTGTGCGAGCTTGGAGGTTACCTCCTGTGCCTGCTCCTTGCTTACTTGCAGGGCGGAAGCTGCGTCAGGTAGCTGCCAGGGTTTGCCGTCCTTGTACATGGTTGCGAGTAAAATTTGATCTTTGTTGCCGCTGTGAAGCGCTTCCAGCCTGTTTATGCCGTCACTTAGCTGGCGGCGCTTATGCCGTGCGGCCGCCGGGTCTAATATTATGCCGCCCCCAATTGTGAACATGGGGGAGTAAAAGCGTAAAATTACCCTGTCGCCGGGAAGTGCCGTGAGAGGGCTTTCAAGTTCAAGCTGGGCAAAGCAGCTACCGCCAGGCTTGAGTGAGGTTGTGCCGAGGAGTTTAACCCTTGCGAGAACTTCAGTTGTCCCGTGGTGGACGTGGACGCGGATGCGCTGAGAAATTTCTGGGGCGTCCGGAAGCAAGGAAAGCCTTATGTCCACCCTGCGGTTTTCTTGAAGTGCTCCTGGGGAAGTTAGCCAACTGCCGCGCTCTACAAGGTCTCTCTCCACTCCGGTGAGGTTAACTGCCACGCGCTCGCCTGCAAAGGCTTCTTCCCGCTTTTCGCCGTGAACCTGAAGTGAGCGGGCGCGCGCTTGCCTTCCGGCAGGAAGCAGTTCCACAAGATCGCCCTGCTTAATTGAGCCGCCCCACATGGTGCCTGTGACAACAGTGCCAAAGCCTGCCATGGTGAAAACCCTGTCAACAGCCAGCCGCATTACCCCTGTAGATGGGCGCTCAACGACATCCTTGCACAGCTTCTCAATGGTATCCAGAAGCTCTGGGATTCCATGGCCGGTAACAGAGGAAACAGTTACTTTAGGGGCATTTTCAAAAGGTCCGCCGCTAAGATGCTCAGAGATGTCCTCGGTTACGAGTTCAAGCCACTCGTCATCAACCATATCGGCTTTTGTTATAACCACTAGCCCGCGCTCAATTCCCAGCAGGCGGAGAATATCTATATGCTCACGGGTCTGGGGCATAATCCCCTCGTCGGCGGCAATGACGAGCATGAAAAGGTCGATTCCCGTGGCTCCCGCCAGCATGTTCTTGACGAATTTTTCGTGGCCCGGTACATCGACGATGCCTATACGCTGCCCTGAAGGCAGCAGAAAAGGGGCAAAACCCAGTTCAATGGTTATGCCCCGTGTTTGTTCTTCTTTTAGCCTGTCAGTGTTAAAGCCTGTTAAGCGCTGGACAAGTGTCGTCTTGCCGTGATCGACATGTCCGGCTGTGCCCAATACGATATGTTTCATGTAATCACGCCCGTTATTAATAATGGCGGGGATGTGTGTGAATTGAACACACCTGAAACGGTACGAACCGCTTCACGGCCGGATTTGAAGCCCGGGCCGGCCGCCAGGCCGGATCCACCCCCGTATGCCCGCATGGACTCACATAGGATATATCAGAACATAAGAAAAGTCAACAAAAGGTTAACAGGAGTCGAAGACTCCTGTTAACCCAACAGATTATGAGGATAATAAAATGAAAAAAGATAGTTTAGCGACCCTGCATTCATAGAATAACAATTAGTTATTAAGTAATCTACATATAATTATTTCAATATTATTAACAATCCAGTGATTTCAAGGTTTTTTTGATATTTTTTTACCATTTTGCAAAAATTTTGAAGGTTGCGGGGAATTTTAATCAAAAGCGAAGCCGTACCAGGGGAGGCAGATTTGACCTAAATCAGGATATAGTTCCGGGCGGGAACTGTAAATCATACCGAATCTTGTTATGTTAACCGAGTCATCGGTTTTTACAGCGGGCTGGCGGGTTATAAACTTATTTTTAGGGTATAGTTTGTAAATTGCCGCTACTAGTTCTTCAGTGTCCGCACCAGGGCAGGGGAGGAGCTCTTTTGCCAAGGCCGTATCACTGCTCGTTATCTCCACTGCTGCAAGAGATATTCCGCATTTTGACTGGATTTTAAGCAGGGCACCGCCGAACTCCTGGCAGATGCGGTACTGGTATTCTATGGCTCTGAGATCCATTTTTATGTGAGGCTTGCCTGCGAGCAGCGTACACCGGTGCTGATTATATTCCTGTGGTGAAATTGGAAATGCTATCGAGTCGGATGTAGCGCATTTGGGGTTCTGATGAACTTGCGTGTTGATATAGAACATCTCCCTAAAAGGGGTTTTGGCCTTATAATACTCAAAAACTCCGTCACTGCTGGGGCACAGCACCGTCACCGGCCGTCCGGTCTCATTTCCCATTGCAATTAGCTTCTCGACTATTGCAGCGGCATAGCCGCGTTTCCTATGTTCAGGCAATGTGGCAAGCGCAAATATCATGCTGCAAGCAACTGAATTGCCAGGTAGCTCCAGGCTTCCCACGGGAAATACAAAGCCCATGGCGGCAGGGGCGGCGGGACTGTTGACGGCCTGTGCCACTACACAGGTTTGGGGTGAAAAATATAAATCGAAGAAGAGTTTGGCATCATCGCTGCCAAACACCTGCTTCCAAATGTCCATAAGAGCATCACGTTCGTCATGGTGGGCGGTTCTTATTAGTGCTTCTTCATACACTAAGCTGTTCACATCCTTAAAATTTACGCATGGTATTGCGTTAGGTGGCGTTGCGTTAATATTAATGCGCCTAATATGCCTATGCCCACTTTGCATAGTTCTCCCACAATATCAACTGCGCCTAATATGTACTGGTGCAGATTTGTTTTATCATGCCCTCAAGTTTTTTTAGGTCAACAAAGGTGTCGGGGCGGCGGTTAGGGTCGCGCAAGAGTGCGGCCGGGTGGTACAAGGCCATTACCTGCCTGCCGTTTATTTCATACCACTTGCCGTGGTCGCGGCTTATCTTAAAGTCGCCACCTATTATCTCCCCGGCAGAAATCCGCCCTAGGCAGACAATTATTTTCGGATTTATTATATCTATCTGTGCATTAAGCCAGGCTTTGCAGGCTTCACGCTCGGCTGTGTGGGGGTCGCGGTTGTTGGGAGGCCTGCATTTGACGGTGTTAGCTATGAAAATATTTAACTCTCGGGAGAGGGATATGATTTTTAGCATGTCATCAAGGAGTTTGCCTGCCCGGCCGACAAAGGGCAGGCCTCTTATGTCCTCTTGCTCTCCGGGACCTTCGCCGATGAAGAGAACCTCGGCTTCTGGGGCTCCTGCGCCGAATACGACGTTTTGCCTTGTTTCGTGCAAAGGGCATTTTGTGCAATTTCTACACTGTGATTCAAGTTCATCCCATGTCATTATAAGTTTTACCTCCACCGTAAATATGCCGCATGATGCGTCTTTTACCGCTGTTTGTGATATGTTACCCCAAAATAATAATTACTTTCTACTTATTATACACCCAGAGTTATTATTTTCAAGCATATTTGAGAGGAAATAACTGGAAAATTGTAATTTAAGATTATGCACAAAATTGTTTGTTGCATTTTGAAAAAAAATCATCTACAATAGCCAATCATGTTTAGTTGTCCAAATTGAATAACCAATATTTATGGAGGTAAAGACAAACAAAATGAATTACGAATACGCATTTGTCATCGGCATTGCCGGCGCCCTTATCGCTCTGGTTTTCGCGTTTATACAGAGCAGGAGGGTTATGAGCTACCCAGAGGGTACAGAGAAGATGAAAAAAATAGCACTGGCGATAAGAAAGGGCGCAAATGCCTACCTTAAACGCCAATTTAGGACAGTTGCAATCTTTTATATTGTCCTAGTTGTGTTGCTGGCCGCTTTGGCATTCTTTGGCTATCTCTCGCCATTTATGCCTGTGGCGTTTCTATTGGGCGGTATAATGACTCAGGTTTCAGCTTTTGTGGGTATGAAAATAGCCACATACGCTAATGTACGCACTGCAAATGCTGCCCGCGACGGGCTTAATAAAGGCCTAACGGTTGCCTTCTCATCAGGCTCGGTGCTCGGCTTTACCGTCATCGGGCTTTCGCTTTTGGATGTTTCGGTGTGGTTTCTAGTTCTCAGGTTTGTATTTAACCTTGAGCCGTCTGTAATCGCAGAGAACATGGTTATGTTCGGTGTCGGTGTTGCTGCTTTTGCTCTTTTTGCCCGTGTTGGCGGAGGTATATTCACTAAGGCTGCTGACGTAGGCGCAGACCTCGTGGGTAAGGTAGAGGCTGGCATCCCCGAAGATGACCCCAGAAACCCGGCAGTTATCGCCGATAACGTAGGGGACAATGTGGGTGATGTGGCTGGTATGGGCTCGGATCTTTATGAGAGCTATATTAAGTCACTACACGCTGCAATAGCACTGGGATTTGCTGCTTTTAACGGTACAGGGCTTATGTGGGCGAGCATGTTCTTGCCGGTGGCTTTGGGCGTTGTGGGCGTTATCGCTGCAATGCTGGCAACTTTCCTTGTAAGGACAAAGGAAAATGCTTCGCAAAAGCAGCTTCTTTATACCTTGCGCACAGGCGAGTATGGCTCTGCGATTATTGCGGCAATCGGCTTTTTGCCTGTTACAATGTTTATCATGGGCGACTACTGGCTGGGCTATTATATTGCGATTATAACAGGGCTTGTGGCCGGATGCTTAATCGCATATTTTACCGAATACTTCACATCCACCCACTACAAGCCCACAAAGCAGCTTGCGCAGGCTTCTGAGACGGGCAGCGCTACTATAATCATTGCAGGTATCGCACTGGGCATGAAGTCTACCGTGGCACCGATTCTGATTGTTTCTGCCGCAGTTATTGTAAGTTTTCTGGCAGGGGGTGGGTTGCTGGGTGATGCAGCAACTGACTTGAGCTTCTCACGGGGTTTGTTCGGTGTCGGTGTTGCCGCAGTCGGAATGCTCTCAACTCTCGGTATGACTTTGGCTTGTGATGCATATGGGCCTGTTGCCGACAATGCGGGAGGCATAGCCCAAATGGCTGACCTTGGCGAAGATGTCCGCGACCGCACTGATGCGCTGGATTCACTGGGTAACACTACCGCAGCTACAGGCAAAGGCTTTGCAATCGGTTCTGCTGCACTGACTTCACTTGCGCTGCTGGTGTCGTTTATTAACCTAGCCCATGAGCAAATTTACGGAGAGCTATATTTAAGTATAAGAAATCCATCCATTCTCATAGGGATGTTCATTGGTGGCATGCTTGTTTTCGTATTCGCGGCGATGACTATGTCTGCTGTGCAGCGCAGCGCCGGCAGCATTGTGCAGGAGGTACGCCGTCAGTTTAGGGAAATCAAGGGTATTATGGATGGTTCGGAAGAGCCTGACTATGAGGTTTGCGTGGATCTTTGCACAAAGAGCGCCCTGCGTGAGATGGTCGGCCCCACACTGCTTGGTGTCATTACTCCAATTGCCACAGGTCTGATTTTTGGCTTGGAGGCTGTGGTTGGGCTGATTGGCAGCGCGACTGTTATAGGTTTCTGCGTGGCGGTATTCATGTCAAATGCCGGCGGTGCGTGGGATAATGCAAAGAAATACATAGAGAGCGGCGAATTCGGCGGCAAGGGTTCAGAAAATCACAAAGCCTCCGTAATCGGCGACACAGTTGGTGATCCGTTTAAGGACACAGCAGGCCCTGCGATAAACATTTTGTTCAAACTGGTTTCAACAGTTTCGATGGTATTTGTAGGGATTATCGCTGCATACTCGATTTTCTAAAGGTATCACAAGCGGTTAAGGCGTTTTAGTTTAATTTGCTGCTGGGCGCGCCCATACAGGACTAAATTGGTTTCTGTGTGGGCGCGCGTTGTTTATCAATATTTGTAATATAAGTGTGTCGGTGGCCTCGGATGTTTTGTGCCTGCTTCTATAGCCGTTTCACCGGAGGGTGCGCCTGAAAGAAAATTCCGCGCCTTCGTCAGTCACGTCTTTTCTGGCGAAAATTTGATTTCGGTTGCTAAGCTGTGTTCCAGACTGCGGCTGCGGAATTTTTTCCAGGCACACCCTCCGGTGAAAATACATTGTGCAGTATTTAGTTAGAGAATTCACTTATTTTGTGTATCTATTGTGCGATTTGCTCAAAATATGTTGACAAATCATATCGAAATACTGTATTATATCGTGAGATTATTTTCACTTGAGAAAAATGTTGCGGTTCTCGAGTTGGGTTTGAAACAATTATAATTAAATTAGTGGTTAAATACTTGTTTTCGAAAAATGGAGATGAAGTATCCGCAAATAAGGAGGAAGTTATGAGAACTTTAAGAAGAATAGGTGTTATTATTTTAGTTGCGGTGCTGTGCGTTTCCGTGCTTGGCATGACAGCGGCGCCAAATATGGCCGTTTCAAGTGAAACTGTGCGTGAGGCGCTGTCAAATGCCCGTGTGGCTGTTAATGCAATTAGCAGCATTGAAGCCACCAATACGGCGAGTGCTGCCGAAAAGCAGGCCGCAATTGATGCGGCACATTACGCAATCAATGTTGCCGTAAGAGCAGTCAACGGATATCTAGCAAATGCCGAAGCTGTTATCGAAAGCACGGTTGTGGCAATAGAGGCAGCATACAGTGCAATAACGGCAGCCGCCGAAGCTGCATATGAAGCAAGGGAAGTGCTGGGTTTAGCTGAAGAAAATGAGGCGTATTTTCCCACATTAGTTCAAGCAGTAATTGCAGCGGTTAATTATGAAAATTATTCTGCTGCCCGCAGTTTAGTTGATTTAGAGAACGCTGTTACAACGGCATGGAATGGATTTGTTGCTGCTCAAAATGAGGCTAATGAGGCCTCTGAAGCTGCACTAGCGAGCCTTGCAGGGGCGGAATCCCTTATCGGTGAGGATGTGGCGGCAGCCATTAGGCTGGCTGCAGAAGCGCAACTAAAGGTAGATGCGGCACTTGAACTGCTGGGTGCATGGCGGGCAGCTGAGGCAGCTCTTGCCGAAGGTCTGGCTGGGGAGCTCTACGAAGTGGCTGAAGCCAGATACATTACCCGGAATGCCGCAGTTGTAGCAAACAGTGCAGCGGTTGAGGCCTTGAGAAATGCAACTGAAACTGTACTTTATGCAGTTGAGGCAATAAATGAGGCAAATGTAACCGGAAATCAGGTGCTTGAAGATTTGCAATACTATCAAGAGCAACTGAGTTCGCTCATTGAAGATATTAAAGTGTTTGATGGCCGTGAGATTGTTTACTATCTAGGTGGTGGCATTTTTGAGGTTCCTCCTCCCGAAGAGCGTGACGAACTTCCAGATGATCATGTAACCCGTATCAGCCGCATCGTTTTTAATCCAATAGCTCAGTGGGGTGGAGATGGAACAAACGTGCTTCTCAACTGGGACATTGACCCTTGGCTTATGATTGAGGTGGTCTTGCAGATGGAGGGCGGAGATGCACAGGCAAACTTAGGCAACCCTTCAAATCCAGCTGCTGTTGGCAATACTCAGAACATCCCGTTGGCTGCAGGGTCAGAAATGGTGCTACGTGATCCAAATGGGTTGCCAAGGTCAATAAGTACCCGGGAGGATGATGTAGTAATAAATATTACAGTCAGATTTTGGCTTGACGAATCCCGCACCGTATATGGGGTACAAAATTTCTGGGCGACCGGAACCTTACAAAACACAGGTGGCGGTAGCTTCCATATAAATAGCCTAGATCCAGAACCTCCGCAACCAGGCGATAGTTATAGACGTACAGTAACTTTGTCAGTTGGTCAAATTTATTCCCAACTGATTGTTGATGGATTAACAGTGCCAGAACTGGCAGGAATAGGGCTTGATGCTCTGTTTATGGCTGATACTCACGAACTTGAAACACCGGAAGCCTACACACCTGAAACCACACCGCCAGAACAAACACCGGGTCAGCCGCCGGTACAGCCGATTTACCCAATCACTCCAGGACCAGGTCCAGGCCCGATGTACCAAATTACGCCAGGCCCGCGCCCAGCGCCGCCTGCTCAAGATGTAGCGTATGTTGCTGCATATGAAGATTTAGATGATGATCATGTTCCGCTGGCTGAAGAACCTGTATATACAGAGGCGCAAGAGCCTCAAGCACAGCCTCAGCCCCAGACCCGCCGGGTAAATCCGCAGACTGGTGATGAGCTTAACCTCACTACTGTAATTCTGACGGCAACACTTATTGTTTTAGCACTTGCAGCGTTTATGGTTTTAATGAAGCTGAGCAAAACAGAGGCACAATAAGCCGTCAACAAAATATTGCCGCAAAATTTTCGGATTTGCGCTGATGCGCAAAGAGCCGCCATGAAGGTGTGATTGATGTCAATCACACCTGTGGAGGGCTTGCTTTGAGACATCTGTGCAGTCCGTCTTAATACGGGCTTACTTGGTTTCGCAAAAAAGTTCCGATAGATAACTAAGGGGCAGACAAACCGAAAGGGTAAGGGTATGCAAAGGAGAGCACTTATAATTTGCTTGTGCCTAATTTTGGCTGCGGCTGGAGTTGTGGGGTATTTCCTAATCCAGTCACAGATACCTGATGTTCCGGAAGCGGCTGTGTGGGAGCCTAGGACACAGCACC
>Ga0209755_10001581_pt1 | contig 34634 bp, 33 predicted proteins | sample TergutCo191P1_FD_187301 | JGI IMG/M metagenome (GOLD analysis project Ga0209755, IMG submission 187301) | Cornitermes sp. P1 segment gut microbial communities from Petit-Saut dam, French Guiana - Co191P1 (SPAdes) (version 2) | ecosystem: Host-associated > Arthropoda: Insects > Digestive system... | reverse complement strand
CCTTACTTCCATGTTGTTTCTCTCCATTCCGTTTGTGAAAAGTTGGTACGACTTTTCGCAACCTATTTTGGAGTAGTATACAACTCCTTCGAGATTTTCTCTAGGTGACCCGTTTCTTTACGCTTACCATAAATCATAAAATTTCGCTTGTTATTGTGCCTCAAGTATGTTAGAGTGAATTGTGAACAAATTGTTAATGTAGCGGTGGCGGCTACTGCACCTTTATACTTAAACTTTTACTTTGGCAACATATTTTCATGGTTGCCTTTTTTCGACCAAAAATTTTGTAGTGATGAAATAATATGGGTATTGTGTTTTAGCTAGAAAGGTGGAAATCACAATGAAAAAAGTGCTTGCGATTAAGTGTAAGAAACTATTGGCTATATTAATTTCGTTGCTGATAGTTATTGGCATTACGCCTATTTATGCTGCTTCCGAAACCTACGGAATGACGGAAGCTGATGAGGATGGCACGGTTGTAATTGACGGGGATCAAACAAGGGTTGCAGATATTATATCTGAAAGCACTGCGCCCGATGCGTGGAAAGCCTATAATATGCCCATCTCAGATGACTCCTTAATTGCTCAGGGTCAAGTTCTGTCAAATAAGTTTGTCGAAATAGTTGATGCATATAGCGGGCATTTCAAAATCACGCTCGAAGCGATTGGACGTAGGTTTGATACAGAAACAGTAACTGAAGTCCCTGTCGGTTATGACATCGTATTTGTTCTCGATTATTCCGGCAGTATGTTTTATAACAGGGATACAGGAAGTCAGTTCACTGACAACAGCACCCTGCTGTCAAATGCCCACAGCAACCTACCTAATTTTCTCTCAAGCGCTAATGGACGGATGACGAGATTATATGCGCTTATCCGCGCAACACAAAACAGCGCTAAAAGCCTGCTTGAAAACAATATCTACAACAAGGACAATACACTAAACCACGGCAACAGAGTTGCTGTTGTCGGCTATGGAACTACATCTGCAATATTATCCGGTACCAAATCACTGGGTAATCCCTGGCTTAACGATAGAGCCGGCATAACAGATGCCTTGTTTACTTCACCCTTTAGCTCCTCGCAGTACACAAATATAATGTCAGGCATGAACATGGCTCAGCAGGTGCTGGCCGCAAGATCCGGAAGCCAAATAGACAGGCCTGCCGTAATAATACTTATGACAGACGGCCAGCCAAACAGGTTTTATGCACAGGGGATAAATAACAACCTAGCTTATAATGATACGCAGTGGGCAGCACTGGCAGACGACCGGCTGATTTCATTTTTCCCTTTTCCTGAAAGCGTCGCTGACAGAATAAGCGACATGGGCTTACAAGCTCAGTTAAGGATGAGTCAAACGCAAGTAAGAGCCTTGTCAAGCGGGGACAGAGCGCAATTACTTAACACTGTGAGAAGCATGCCTGTGTTAAACCTTTTGTTCGATGACTTTTCGTTAACGGGCACTAACAAAATGGCCCTCACTGACACTACAAGCACTTCAATAGCCTGTACAAGAACTGTATATTCTACAATAATGAACATGGTTTCCATAAAAAACTACTGGAATGGGCCGTCCGGCACACAGGTAGCCCCCGGCACTGATATTCCGAAGTTGCAGATTTTTACAATTGGATATGCCTTAGAAAAAGTTTCATCCGGCAATAACAGCGCGGACGAGAATAGTGGTGACATAAACGCTCAGATTGCGCTTGCATTTGCCACGATGAACCCAAGTCCCGAAAATCTAGGCTTGCTGGATGGTTCCGATGTTTCGGGCTCTTATAAAACAGATACCGCTAAAACCAACATGTATAACTTGAGAAACAAGTTTAACAAATACAATTCAACACAGCTAGGCATCTACACCGGCACATCCATCACTGCCACGGCTAAACCTACAACTACTGCAACCACCGCCGAAACGAAAACCCTGTACGGCTTCCCGCCCAATCCTGTTGAAAATTTCATAGCATCCGGTGTAAATGACACCGAACTTCTAAGAGCATTTATAAAAATTATAGAATCAATTAATAATCGTGACCCTCTAAATGGCAACATGTTTATATGCGATGTAATTGACCCCGCTTTTTCCATAGTTGACGGTACTTTTAGGGTTAACGGTGGCTATGAATCGCAGATGCCCTCATCTGTGTCAGTGACAAGTGGACATCTGGAGTGGAATGTTCAAAACCTAAGCACCTTGCCTCCGCTGATAGACAATAGCACTGACCCAAATCAGATAGGGAGCACACCGCGCTCAACGCTCTCCTTCGAGGTTATTTTTAACACCGGACTCTTAGACGAGAGCAACTTATACAAAACTTTCTTCACAAACACCCAAAACTACAATAACGAAAGCAATCCTAACTTTTCAAGTTTCACTCCACTTAGCAACAACCCGTTCTATTCAGCCGGGGGGCAAGGCCACTTACATGTAAGTGACAAGGGCACTGTAATAACCCCTCTCATAGCTACCGGCATGGTTGAACTGACCTTATTGCCTCCTGACGAGCCGCTAAAACAGGAGATGAGCGTTACATTACTCAAATTTTTTACAGGAGATGCTACGCTATTTATGCAGCACTCCTCCGCCACTTCAAACGGGCTTACATCCTCCGCCACCTCAGGTGGATTAAATGTTTATCCCCCTCTAGATAACTTAGTAGTTGTAAATGAAAACAGTACCGCCGAAGAAATTGCACAAAATATTTTGGACTTACGCAATGTTTGCTCATGCTCTCCCGGCGAAACTCTCACATATTCATTTGTTTTTGAACTGGTCAACAAAACCACCGGTGAAGTTGTTGATTTTCGGACAGTGGATTTGTGTGCCTGTGAAATCTATATGTTGATGGCTACAGGCCTGTCGCCGTTCATTGAGCCATTTACACTAGACCCCGCAGAGCATCTGGAGCAGGAGTTCTTTATAAGAGAACAGGCATTTAGCTATGACGGCTGGTCCGCCTCGGTATCTGAAACCGCTCCCTTTGAGTTCACGCTGCTGCGGAGCATCAATGGCTCTAATATTACACAAGTCCTGGTCAACCGGTACGAAAATGAGCTGACTCCTGAATTTTCGTTTTCTAAAGAAGTACAGCTATACGGCACTGATGGGGTGATAACAAATGCCCTTGACGGCCAAACCCTCACATTCATTTTGGAAGGGGATTTTAACGGTAACTCTTTCCAAAAGCCGATATCAGTTGAAATCGAAGCAGGCCTGGGTGGCGCAACAGTAATATTCACGGGGAATATATTCACCAACGCTACCGGGACAGTCACTGTCCGTGAGCTAGGCGGAGCTGAAACACTACTCAAAAACGGTGTAGAGATTCAAATATTCTATGACGATGCCGAATTCACATTCAGCATTGCAGGGGGCAAATCAATCTCACCCACAGAGGCACTGTTTGTAAATACGGTAAAGATAGTTCCGCCGCCGGAACTGCCAGAAGTACCTGAAGTGCCCGAGCCACCCGAAACACCTGAGCCTCCTGAAACCCCTGATTCGCCTGGCTTGCCGGACACCAACCCTCCAAGACGAAGGCGTCCGAGTGGCGGCTCTTCATACACGCCGCCTACCACTCCAATCGAAGAGCCCATTGCTGATGAGCCGGAAGAAGATATAGAGGAAATTATTGACGAAGAGGAACCGCTTGAAGAAGAGCCCGAGGAGCCAGAAGAAGAACCTGAAGAAGAGGAGTACAATAGGCCTCAACGCATATCGGCGTCCGCGCCGCCGGATATTCAGTTGCGGGAAGGACATTACATTGAAATGAACGAAGATGGGCACTGGGTTGAATTTGACGAAGATGGAATACCTCTTGGAAAGTGGGTATATGACCCGGAAACCGAAGAGTGGACATTTATAGAGGATGAAGATTTGCCTCTGGGGGACTTCGGATTTGAAGATTTTTCATTAAGCCCCAAAACTTCTGACACCTCAGCAGTGACCACTTACATCATTGGAATTATTTTAGGTGTGACAATGATTTTTGCAGCAATATTCATTTTGATGAAAAAGCGGCGCGAGTGATATTGCGCATATTAGATGCTTATAAACCAAGGCGGGCAGCCGGCAAAACACCAAATGCCGGCTGCCGCCTTTTGTAAGGCGGAAATGATAATATTTTCCAAGAAAGTCCGTCGTTTACTACAATGAAAATGCTGGTGTATGTATACAACATATGTTATAATATCTGCTGCGTAGTCATTATATACATGATTAAATGGCATTGTGCAGCTTCCGATTTTGCTGAAACCTAAATGCCTAGTGTAAGCGGGTGCAAGGCAGCGGTGAGCTGAGATAATTTACTACAACAGGAGTTTCAAACATGCAAGATTCAAAAAACCCTAAACTGATTCTCGGGAAATGGAACTACGTCATTTTGCTAGGTGAGTCCGGCAGCGGAAAGGGAACGCTGGTAAAAAACATAAACAATTACTGGCTTCCTTCATTGACAGCCACTAGCATAGGGGATATTTTCCGCGAAAAAGCCAAAACTGACCCGGAGATTAGGCGTCTTACAGACCAAGGGGTCTTGATAGATGATGATACAGTTATCTCTGTTTTTAGATCTGTCCTCGAAGGGACCGCTCCGGCAATTATTGACGGATTTCCAAGAAATAGGCATCAGGCTCTTGAGGCTATAAGGCTATTTAAGGAGCTTGGCTGGCGCGTGCTGGTGATAGACTTGCATTGTGACCTTGAGCTTATAATTGAAAGGCTGTTAACCCGCGGGCGCGATGACGATAAACTTTTAGTAATGCATAAGCGCAATGTTACCCATAGGGAACTTCACCCGGCGGTAATGGCTGAAATTAACAGCAGGGCTGATTTGTTTGATGTGATTTCACTAAGCGGGCACCGCTCCATTGATGAAACATTTACTGACTTCTTGCTTGGAGTGCTTCGCTTTGTGGATATGCTTCATCTATATGACATGCCTGAGCCGGATGTCAAGTTTTGTGTGTCCGAAGATGAAACTTCGGTAAATAACGCAGTCAACAGATGGCTTTGTGGACTTCTAAATCATATCGACAAAAACTGTTAATCGAAGTTTAGATTAAACATCTTGCTGTGCAGGCAGTGTACGCAAGAATGGGTCGGATATGGAAAGCTGAATTTCTTCACCGTGAACCGCCAGAAATGGATCCTCTGAGGCTGATAGCCCTTGTGAGCGGAGCTCATCTGTGAAAAGTCCGCACAGGGAGGATATTGCCGCCTGCTGAGCACTTATTGAACCTTCATCGAAGCCGCCTGTTTCAGAAATTTCAAGTAGGAGACGGGCGGTTTCGTTGCCTAGTACCGGCAGGTCTGCAAGCATGCGGTAAGCCCACTTGTAGTACGGCCTGTAAACCCGGTTAAGCAGGAAAACCAAGGCTATTGCACTGTCTGTGAAGCGGGATAGGACGGTGCGCAAGGTCACCCAATCGGCGCGTTTTGCTGTGCGCTTATGGTTATACTGCCCTGTCTGGGCGATGGCCATGCACTTCGCGGCGATTTTCTTTTTGCGCAGATCCTCGGGGTAGTGTTTTTGAAGAGAGTTCCGGGTTTTAGAAAATTCACCTGCCCCATCAATGAATACCTCGCCGTTTGTAGCAAGCGCAAAATTTTCCTCAGGCACGCGGAGCCACTCGCCGAGAGTTTTAGGTCCCTCAGGCGCGCCTATCAAAGACTGATAGAAGCCTCCGCAGGTCATGACGCCGGTTTGAGCGCCGTAGCCTGAACGGACAGGTGAAAACTCAGGCGGAGATGTTTCAAACAGGTCAAGTTTCCACTCGGAGAGCTTGGGTATGAAGCCTTTGTCGGCCTCTGTAGTCCAGATGAAGAAATCAATTCCCCAGTCATGGTCGCGGGAAAGCTCATCGTCATAGCCCAGGCATTCTGAGCCGTTGCCTACAAGGCCTGCGGCGAGGCGTGGGTATAGGGCCGGGAAATATGTTTTAAGGCTCGGTTCGGCGGTGCTTTTGAAGTATTCGCGTGTTAGTTTCAAGCCGTTCATACTCTAACCCTTACCTTTTAGAAGCTCTAGTTTTGAGCGTATACTTGTGACGGAGGCATGCTCTGAGCCAAGTATTTTCGTCAGGACAGACAAAGCCCCGTCAAGCTCGGCTATGGCTCTTTGTGTATCACCCAGCACTTCATATATTTCAGAAATGCTGCTCTTGCAGATGGCAAATTCGATGTTCTCGCCGAAGAAACGGTTTGTCAGCTCAAGGGCTTTTTCAAATCCTGCCAGGGCACCCTGATAATCGCCGTTTCTGCGCAGTATTGAAGCGTTTGTCCCCAGAGCAGCGGCGTAATGGACATCAGGCTCGGGCATTTTTTCATAGATTGACAAGGCCTGCGCAATTGTATTTCCGGCGGCGGTAAGGTCGCCCATTTTTATTTCAATAGAGGCGAGATTGTTAAGGGATGTCGCTAGTTCATGTTCTTCTCCGCCCCCGCTGCGCACGGTTTCGAGAACTTGCTTGGCATATTTTTGAGCTAAATGAAACTCGCCCTTTTCGAGATATGTTATCGAAAGATTATTTATGGCGCTCATGTAGGCATAGCTGCTGTGCAATTTGTCGTCTTCAAGAGTCTTAATGCAGAGCTTAAAGAGCTCAATAGCTCTGTCCGTTTCGCCCATTACACGGTGAAGCCCTGCGAGATTTAGCAAAACTGTGGCGTACTCAATGCCGGAACTTAGGCCTTCTGCCTTTAGCCTGTTTAATGCAAGATTGAAGGCTGCGGCTGACTCCTCATAACGGCTGGTGCCGCGGTAGAAGCTCGCCAGCTCATTATACATCCCTATAAGGGCGGGGCTGTCCTCAACTTGCTCTGAGATGTTTTTCTTCAAAAAGGCCTCAACCGCAGCCATATCCCCGCCGGAATACAGTCTGTCGAGTTCGCTATAAAATTCTGTCATATTTTTGTGCCATCCTTTCTGCTGCTTTATCCGCTTCGTCAAGCGAGTTATAGCCGTAAAATTTAACAGTGTTTTTAAGAATCCTCTCTGAGAAGGTCCGGCCTTCCTCCGTGAGTAAATATTTATTAAGTGCTGTAAGCGTATTCATTGAATAGGTCAGCAGTTCGCCCAGCTGGTATGTTTCAAGTGAGGTTTGAGCGCCAAATCCGTCAAAATCCGAAACTGAGTATAGCGGCCGGCCTGTGCCCTGCAAATGGGGGTGAGCCTCGTAGAGCTTGCTCATTTGCTCAAGTAAGATAGAGGTGATTTCCCTTGAGAGGGTGTAGGCTCCGCTGGAGGGAATGTCTATGGTCGCCAGAAGTGCAAAAGACTTAACAGGATCTGTCAAATCCATCATGTGGATATATTTCTCTTGGGCGAGATTGCGTCCGCATAGCAGGGCCTGATGCAAGTCGCTCAAATATGACTCGGCAATATCAGAAGGCCAGGCCTCAAACTGTGCCCTGCGCATGCCCATGAAAGTCACGGGGTCATCCTGGCATGCTGCGCGGGATTTGCCTTCATTGACGCAGGTGAACATGTCCCATTCAATTGACAGGATTTTTTCAATTGTAGATGCATTTGAGCTTTTAGCTGCCATAACTGTTAGAACCTTTCAAAAAACTCCTGCATGATTTTTCGCGATTTGACGCCAGTGTGTGGGGCTGGTGAAGCGTGGCTTAAAGTTAAAATATGGACTGCCAATTTGCCTGTAATTATTTTAGCATTTTCGCAGGCAAGATTCAAACTGAAATTCTGCTTGCAGGAATGTGGAGGGCTCGTATATAATTAACTGTAAAGCCCATCTGGAGGGGTAGTATGTGGGGGCGGCTTTTGTTTGCGCGAATTAGGTCTTTGTAAGCGGAGCAGCCAAGCGAAAGGAATGGTTATGACTATTACATACACAATAGGCGACAGCCTTTATATTAACCTGACAAACCGCTGCCGGAACGATTGTAATTTTTGCATACGCAACTTGGGTGATTCGGTTGGCGGCGGGGATAGCCTGTGGCTGGAGCGGGAGCCCAGCAAAGAAGAAGTGTTGACGGACATTCTTCGGATGAACTTATCACAGGTTCGCGAGATTGTGTATTGTGGTTATGGAGAGCCGACGGAGAGGTTAGGTGATTTGTTGTGGATTTGCAGGCAGTTAAAGCAAGTTGAAGCGCCGCCTATAAGGCTTAATACAAATGGACATGCGGATTTAATCGCGGGATGCGATACTGCACCGAACTTTGAAGGCCTGGTGGACACCATTTCAATTTCTCTAAATGCCGCAGGTGCGCAGGAGTATTATGAAATGTGCAGGCCGGTATTCGGCATAGGGACATATGATGCAGTTTTGGAATTTGCGGTGAATGTAAAAAAATATGTGCCGCATGTAATACTGTCCATAGTCGGAGGTACTACTGATGCAGATGCCTGCCGCAGGGTGGCAGATGAGCTGGGTATTCCGCTGCGGGTGCGGTAATAAAAAAGTGGAGAGTAACAAATAAATGGAGTCTTTTCAAGAAACTTTGCGCAGGCCTCAGAGCCTAATAACTAGAATATTATGCCTTGTTATCGTAATGTCGGCGGCGGTATTTACGGCAACATGCCATTTTGCCATAGGCGGAGAAATAGGCATGGGGGCGGTGGTCAGATATGACAATGGTATTGCAGACGGCGCTGCTCCCGCAGATGGCGCACCGGCCGCATCAGGCATATTGGATACACCTGGCACACCAGACGCACCGGGCGCAGAAGCGGGGGATTACCTGTCCGCAGGGCTGACCCAGACGGGGTATGCAGAGCATCCCATAAGCGCCGAAAGCCCTACAGATGAGCTGTTCGGACCGCCTATGCCTGCATTGCCCCCTCTAAACTACGAAGAAATCCAAGCCGCCGTAGAGCGCATTGCACAGGAGTACGGCGCAACAGCGGTGTCAGTGGCTATAGTAAGAAATGGCAGTGTGGCAGGAACATTTGTCTATGGCTATGCAACGAAGGGCACGGTGCCTCTGACAGATGAGGGGGTATTTAGGGTGGCCTCCATATCAAAACCGGTCATTGGCATGGTGGTTATGCGCCTTGTGGAGCTCGGCGAGATTGGCCTTGACACAGACATCAGCGAATACTGGGGTGAACCTGTCCGGAACCCGGCGTACCCGGATGTGCCTATAACTATTCGGCAGATGCTAAATCACACCTCATCTTTTCATCCGTTTATATATGGTTTTTCAGCCAGTGAGGAGCGGATTAGAACCCGGATCAGAAACGGCACAGCCTTTGATGCGGTTATTCCCGGAGCATTTGAATCCTTTGCATATAATAACTACGCATATGCGGTGCTCGGGCTGACAATAGAGCTTGCGACAAATGAAACGGTTAATAATCACGCCCGCAGGCATCTCTTTGAGCCTTTCGGCATTGATGCCGCTTTCGGCGGAGGTGCGCTGCTCAATACGGATAATCTTGTTACACTCTACAGACACACTGGTGTCATAGGGATGTCGGCTGGAGATAATAGAAATAGGCTGGGCAGCACCTTCCCCGGCCAGTGTGGCATTGAGTTTGCAGGGGGGCTGACAATAAACGCCCCGGACTTGGCCATACTGATTGCAGCACTAGCAAACGGCGGGGAGTATAGAGGCATCAGGATTCTTTCAGAGGACTCTGTAAGGCAAATGCAGGAAGTGCTGGGTGCAGTCCGTGGATTCGAGCAATGCCTGGCACTGCGCCGGGTTGAGGCGCATTTTGGCGAGGAAGTTTTGTATTTTCACACAGGGACCAGCTTCGGGGTATTTACGCTTGCGTCATATAATCCACATAACAGAAACGGCGTAGTAGTGCTGACTTCGGGAGCCTATGGCCGCAGAACCTATGCCGGCATTACTTACATATGCGCTAAAATCAGCGAATTTATTTACAGAGCCATGCGGGAAGCAGCCGTAGAATACAGCCAATAGCTAGTGCAGGCGGTGCCTGTAGGCACAGCCCACAAGATAAGCCTGTAAACCTGCCGCCGCTTAATTTATTGCAAGGAGAGAAGGCATGATACCTGACTTTTTTGAAGCGACCCAAGACAGTGTGAGAGAGTTAAATCAAAACGAGAGGATACTCTTTGACTTTGTTGTAAAAAATATGGATATGGTCAAGTCTATGAGCATACGCAAATTTGCAGAGCTGAGATTTGTTTCCACAACTACAATTTTCCGCTTCGTTAAAAAGCTAGGTTTCTCAGGTTATACCGATTTCACAGATAGTCTAATTGTTACAGCGCACTCGGCCAACGGGGTTGAGATTCCGAGTGTTATCACAGGGGAGGGCTATAGCGGGGAGTATCTGAGAAATGCCATGGAATCTTTGCGCGTCATGTCGCCCAAACAGGTTAAGTCAGTTGTGAAGCTGCTGAAAAAAAAGCCTAGCATTTACATTTTGACCGACGATAATACTCAGGCGATTGGGCAGTATTGTGAGAGGCTTTTCATAGGGTTGGATTTTCATGCGTATTTTCCCGAGGCGGTGTATCAGAGGCAAAGTCTGGTAAACAGCATCAAAAGCAGCGACTTGCTTATAGCTCTTTCTTATTCCGGCCAAGATACTGTGCTGATTGATTTTATTCAGAGGTTATTTCTCAAGGAGCACCCTCACCTGCTTTCGATAACACGCGCCGACAACAATCCGCTTGAGAGGCTTTCTGATACAAATTTCTATGTGTTTGCGGACAAAATCCGCGTGCCTGGGATGGATTTGACTTCCAATGTGCCGATGCTGATGGTTATTGAGATGATAGTTTATGAATACTTGGCGAGCAAGGAGGGCAAGTAAGCGTGCTTGGCTAGCCTGTCAAATTGAGCAGCCTGTAGGGCGCGTTGCGTATGCGCAATCAGACCTTCGCGCGTAAGCGATAGCACGGCTCATTTCAGAGGCTCGCTAACTCGCTACACTCAGACAGAGCTCGCCTTTTCTGAAATTTCGCCTGCTATCGGCTAACTTGCTGCGCTATTGATTGCTCATACGCAACACGCCCTAAAGGCTGCTCAATTTGAGGGGAGCTTAGAGCGTGTGTTTTGGGTGCAACATTTTTAGGGGAGCCTAGAGCGTGTTTCTGGCTGTGGCAATCTGGTGGAAGTTTGTGGGGTATTCTTATTGCGTGTAACTTTGTTACTTAAAAAGTAACACGTTACAGCTTTGTTAAGGTGATTACAATATGTATTAAAACCCTTTACTTTTATATTGCGTGTATGCGAAGATGTACGCAATATGAAAGAAGGGGTTTTGTTATGCCAGCAAGAAAGTTACAAGCAAAAAGGTTACATTCGGAGCGGATGAAGGTCAAAAAGTTCAAATTATTCGATGCGGTACTGGCGGCAGTCTGTGTTATACTCGTTGTTGAATCTGCCGCCCCCACGGCGGCTATTGGCAACAGTCAGTATTTCTGGTGGGTGTTTATGTTCATTGCGTTTTTTATCCCATACGGATTTGTCACAGCGGAGCTTGGGGCTGCGTACAGAGATAGCGGCGGTCTGTTCGACTGGGTCAAAAGGGCTTACGGCAGGGCGTGGGGTAGCCGTGTGGCGTGGTATTACTGGATACAGTTTGTGTTCTGGCTTGCATCACTGGCGGTGCTGTTTACGGAAGTTATCGGGCAAATTATAGGTACACCAGTGCCTGTGTGGACTTCGGTTCTTATTCAACTGGCTCTAATATGGGTAATGTGCGTTGGTAGCCTGCTGCCGATATCTGTTAACAAATGGCTCATTAACCTCGGCACATATGCAAAGGTAATACTCATGCTGGGGCTGGGGATTTTCGGACTATATGTGGGAATTACTCATGGATTTGCAAATCCTGTTAATTCAGCAAGCGACTTGCTGCCGAGTGTTGCGGGGATTTCATTTATTGCGGTTATAATATTCAACTTCAAGGGCTTTGAGGTTGTGGCGGCTTTTACAGGGGATATGGAAAATCCTAAGAAGCAGATTCCGCAGGCGCTGCTGCTAGGGGGCATACTGATTTCGTTTTTCTATATTTTTGCGGCCTTTGGTATAAGCGCGGCCATCCCTGTGGCAGAGCTCACCACCTATGGCGGGTTGCTTGACAGCTTCATTTATTTCTTTAACCATATGGGGCTGCCGGGGCATATTCTGGTTCCTGCTGCGGGCATTTTGTTCCTGTTTACGTTATTTATTAACGTGCTCTCATGGGCCCTGGGAGTAAATTATGTCGCAGTGTATGCCGCTGAATCGGATGCGATGCCCAAGGTGTTTGCAAAGCGCAGCAAGGAAGGAGCCCCCCTTGGAGCTTCTGTTCTCAACGGCATAGTGGCGAGCCTGATGGTAATAGCGGTGCCGTTGCTGCCAAATCCTGATATATTCTGGGGCTTTTTTGCCCTGCAAATAATAACGCTTATTCTGGCGTATATCTTGATGTTTCCGGCATATAAGAAGCTGCGCAAAATTGACCCCGGCACCGAGCGGCCGTTTAGGGCGCCGGGCGGGAAGGTAATGACTAATTTAATTTGCTGGGTGCCTGTTATAATGCTCATAGCGTCTGCCGTGTTTTCAATGGTGCATCCGCTGGAAGGTGGCGGCTGGTATTTCGATTCAATGCTTGTTATAGGCACTGTGGCGGCAATACTGGCCGGCGAAGCGGTCGTGCTGTGGACAGGCAGGCGGGAGCGGGCACGCACAGCTCTTGGCGCAGGCGACTGAGTTAAGAAAGACATAAATAAAACAAGCGGGGCGGAATAAAAAATAATAATCTGCTGCAAAACAAGCGGCTGTTGCACCAAAATACGCAACAGCCACTTGTCTTGCAGCGTGGACTATCCGGACACGCCATGTTTCAAATGGAATTAATAGCCGTACTTGCCGAACTGGACATTGTAGTGTTCCATGGCCAGCTTGACGATTCTTACAGCTTCGTCCTTGCCTACGACTTCGGAAACTGCGGTTTCTTTGTGTTCGAGTTTTTTGTATACGGAGAAAAAGTGCGTCATTTCCTCAAAAACATGGGAGGGAAGTTCCGAAATGTCGTGGAACTGATTGTAGCGCGGGTCATTAAAGGGCAGGGAGATTATTTTTTCATCCCGGGAATCTCCGTCTGTCATTATTATCGCGCCTATTGGGTAGCAGCGCACCAGCGCTAGGGGCTGAATTTTTTCAGAGCATAGAACCAAAATGTCTAAGGGGTCGCTGTCGTCTGCAAATGTACGGGGGATAAAGCCGTAGTTTGCAGGGTAGATTGTACTCGTGTAAAGAACCCGGTCCAAAATGAGGGCGCCGGTTTCTTTGTCGAGCTCATACTTCATCTTCGAGCCTTCGGAAATCTCAATTACTCCGAGATAGTCATGGGGTTTTATGCGGTCGGGGTTGACATTATGCCAAATATTCATTGTTACACCACCAAGTTTTTAATAGCGAGATATATTTCGCATGCACCCGTTTAACAGATATTAAAACAGATGTCAATATGTAATTTAGCACAGCAGAGGGTTATAAGCAAGTTTTTTCTTCTTGTGACATAGGAGTATATCGTGTATAATGGAAAATGTTAATAAACAATGAAGAACCATAAAGTTAAGAGTTGTAAGGGTGTCACGCTGATGGAAGCAGTAATGCACAGGGGTTTGAGCACTTTACAGCAATGCCGGGAGAGGATTAATATATGCAATATGCACTAACATTTCTCGAAGGGATACTGACCTTCGTATCTCCGTGCCTGTTTCATATGCTGCCTGTGTACATAATGTATTTTGCAGGCGGCGTGGGAGAGCGCGACACAAAGAAAACGGTACAGACTGCGCTTGGATTTATAATAGGCTTTACAATTGTCTTTGTTATTCTCGGCGCATTTGCAGGGTTTATTGGAGGCTTCTTAATAAGATACCAGATGTGGGTGAACATCGCCGCGGGCCTTATTGTTATATTGCTCGGGCTTAACTACCTAGGAGTGCTCAACATAAAGCTGCTCAGCCACTCTAAACTCGGAGGGAGCATGGGCAGGCCTGTGACGGGCTTTTTCTCGGCGGTGGCGTTTGGCCTAGTGTTTGCCGTTATGTGGATGCCTTGTGCGGGAGCGTTCCTAGGCGCAGCGCTGATGAAAGCGGCTCATCAGGCCACGGTGATTGAAGGCATGACTTTGCTCGTATTCTATTCGCTGGGACTGGGGCTTCCATTTTTCATAAGCGCGCTTCTGATAGATAAGCTCAAGTCCACCATGGACTGGGTCAAGAAACATCACAAAGTAATAAACCTTATTTCAGGAATATTCCTAATCGTCGTGGGTATACTGATGATGACAGGAATCTTGAACAGACTAATTGGGATGCTGCCGTTTTAGCGGTGCAGCTTAAGGAGAAAACGATGAAAAAGAAACATGTTACACTTATAATAATTGTTGCGGTATTTGTTGTTGTCGTAGTAGGGGCGAGCTTCCTTTACGGTGTTTTGATTGAGAGAGCAGACATAGACCCGGCCATTTCGGGGTTTCACAATCATGACCACGATGGTGACGGGATACCGGATCATGGCCCTGGCCACCATCACGGGAATGACCAAGACGATGGTGACCAAGGCGATGACAACGGCAGTGCGGAAGACCTCGGCGGAGGCCAAGATGCGGATGGTGAGGGGTATAGCTCTGATGAGGATCCCCGCAATGGCGAAGATTCAGGTGAGCCTGAACAGGAGGCTCCGCCGGAAGAAAATCTGGGCGCAGGCGGGATTGCAGCACCAGATTTCATGGTGAGAAACAGCGATTTCGACGAGGTCAGGCTCTCAGACTACCTGGGCAAACCGGTGATTATCAGCTTCTGGGCAAGTTGGTGCGGTGCATGCTCAGCGCAGATGCCGGGATTTAACAATGTGTTTGAAGAAGTGGGTGACGAGGTGCATTTTATGATGGTAAACCTCACGGACGGTGCGCGTGAAACAAGAGCGTCAGCCGAGGGTTACATCGAGCAGCACGGCTATACTTTCCCAATCTATTTTGACACGGAGCAAGAGGCCGCAATAGCCTACATCATCAGATCAATTCCGGCCACATTCTTTGTCGATTCACAGGGCTATCTCCAAGCCCAAGCCACAGGGATGATTGACGAATCCGCACTTCGGAGAGGGATTGCCCTGATTTCATAATCAGCTCAAGTCAAACGCAGCCCTTGCATGCCCCTTGCATGCAAAGGCTGCGTTTCAAATTGACTCGCCCAGCCCCTTTTGAATTTTATTGATATTATCAATTGAATCCCCCACGGCCATGTGATATACTTACTCACTAAAGCATTTGGCGGCAGGGGGTAAGTTTGTTTTGCCCGTTAAGCCGCAATATTTGATTGATTAGAGAGGATGAATATAACAATGGCACAACGCAAAGTTATAATAATCGGTGCGGCAGGCAGGGACTTCCATAATTTCAACACCTATTACAGAGATAACCCGGAGTTTGATGTCGTTGCGTTTACAGCGGCGCAGATTCCTGATATCGCTGACCGCAAATATCCCGCATCCCTAGCAGGTGGGCTATATCCAAACGGTATACCGATTCATGAAGAGTCGGAACTTGAAAGCCTTATAAAAAAACTCGATGTTGATGAATGCGTGTTCTCGTACAGCGATGTGCCCTATAACTATGTGATGGGCCTGGGGGCAAGGGTAAACGCAGCAGGGGCGGCGTTTTCGATGCTAGGGCATAAGAACACCATGATTAAAAGTACAAAGCCTGTAGTGGCAGTGGGCGCTGTCCGTACAGGATGCGGCAAAAGCCAGACCTCCCGCCGCGTGGCTGAAATTCTAATGGGCGCAGGCCTGAAAGTAATTGCCATCCGCCACCCGATGCCCTATGGCGACTTGGAGGCACAGAAGGTTCAGCGTTTTGCAGCAATTGAGGATCTCGCAAAGCACAACTGTACAATTGAAGAGATGGAAGAGTATGAACCCCATATCGCACGGGGCAATGTGATTTACGCCGGCGTGGACTATGAGGCTATTTTGCGGGCTGCCGAGAATGACCCCGACGGCTGTGATGTTATACTGTGGGACGGTGGCAACAATGACTTCCCGTTCTATGAGCCTGATGTTATGATTACCGTGACAGACCCGCACCGCCCGGGCCACGAGCTCTCCTACTACCCCGGTGAAGTGACCCTGCGCCTTGCGGATGCAGTTGTTATAAATAAAATTGACAGTGCCGATTTTGAAAACATTCTTTCTGTAAGGGAGAGTATCGAAAGAGTAAATCCTGAGGCGGTAGTTGTGGATGCAGCTTCAACCATCAGCGTTGACAACCCCAGTGCCATAAAGGGTAAACGCGTGCTTGTAATTGAAGACGGCCCGACCCTAACACATGGCGAAATGAAAATCGGAGCGGGAATTGTGGCGGCAAAGCGCTTTGGCGCAGCGGAGATAATCGACCCAAGGCCATATGCCGTGGGCAAAATAGCTGAAACATTTCAAATTTATCCCGGAATCGGCAACTTGCTCCCCGCGATGGGCTACGGCGAGGAGCAAATGGCAGACCTTCAAGCGACAATTGACAACACAGACTGTGACTCAGTAGTTATCGCCACACCGATTGACCTAGGGCGTGTAATTAAAATCAGCAAACCTCACACCCGTGTCGCATATGAGCTGCAAGAAATAGGGCATCCCGATGTAGAGGATATTTTGAAGAGCCTAATAGAGAAAATAAAAGGCTAGCTTATAAGGTTAATTCATTTTGTGAGGTCAAATGCGTGATTTGAAGTTTAAGCTGCCCGGTAACGAAACGGTAACCCTCACCGGGCAGACTATTGATAATCTAATATGTGCCGGCGACGGGGATGCGGCGCTCCTGTACCTGTATATCCTAAAGACACACGCCCAGTGCTCCGCTGCTTCGGCTGCGAAAGCCCTCAAGAAGAGCGCTAGTGAACTTGAGGCGGCTATGAGCACTCTGGCGCGCTTGGGCCTGGTTCAACTGGGCGATTATGCGCATGAGGATGGAGTCAAGACACCCCCTGTGCCCCCAGCGGCAGGCATGCAGGCCGGCAATCCCGGCAGTTCAGGCAGCCCTGGAGGCCCAGCTGGGAAGGAATCTCTGGAGGATCTCCAGCTCAGGCATTCTGTGAGCGATATGCAGAGGGAGCTAAACTCCGGCTCTGCCTTTTCCCACATTGTTGAAGAAGCCCAGCGCAGCCTCGGCAAGATTTTATCTCCAGAGGAAGCACTGCGCCTTTTCGGCATGTATGACAGCCTGAAAATGGAGCCTGAAGTAATTTTGCACCTGATTACCCACTGTATTTCTGAGAGCAGGATTAGGGGCAGCGGACGCATGCCCTCAATCCGGTACATAGAGAAGGCGGCCTATACATGGGAGCGCGAAGGTATCGTGACCCTCGACTGTGCTGAGAAATACCTAAAGGAGCTTGACAACAAGCGGAGTATGCGCGGTGAAATGAAGATCGCGATGCAGATAACGGGCAGGCAATTTACCGAAACAGAGGCGCGCTATGTGGATGGCTGGATTTCGATGGGATTTGGTCCGGAGGCTATAGCAATCGCCTATGACAGGACAGTTGTAAAAACAGGGAAGCTCGCATGGAAGTACATGGACTCTATAATAAATAGCTGGTATAATAAAAAGCTGATGACACCTGAGGATATTATAAACAAAGACAAGCGGTATGAAAAAAATGGCAGCAGGAGTGCCCCCAGGGCTATGTCAGAAAAATTCGGTTCGGCTGACGAAGAAGAGATGCTCCGGCTGCAAAAACTTCTGGATAAAACCAAGGTGGATTAAAGAGGAATGTGCATATGGCTATTGACGGCAAAATTCTTGCAAGAGCAAAGGAAAAACTTGAAGAAAAGCGCAAGCTAAAAGAGGAACGTTACGAGCGCAGGCTTGAGCAGGCCTATGCAGGAGCTCCGCAAATCCGCGTCATAGACGCTGAAATCAGGCAGACTATGGCCGACCTCGTGGGAGTTGCCCTAGGCATGAACAACCAAGGTTCTGAGGAAATCAGGAGCAGAAACTTAGAGCTGCAAGAGCAGCGCTACATGGAACTGCGCCGGGCTGGATTTCCCCAGGGCTTTCTTGACGATGAATACATGTGCAGTGTTTGCAGTGACACGGGCTATGATGGAAGTAAAATTTGCCGCTGCCTTATGGAACTATACAAGGAAGAACAGAGGAAGGCTCTGAGCAGCCTTCTGAAACTGGGCGACGAAACATTTGACAGTTTTGACCTGTCCTACTATGACGACAGGCCATCCGCAGATACAGGCATCTCTTCGCGCAGGATTATGGAGATAATCTATGAAACCTGCGTTGAGTATGCGCGCAAATTCGGCAAGAAATCCATGAACCTCTTTTTCAACGGAGCTCCCGGGCTGGGCAAGACATTTCTCTCAACCTGCATTGCGGGGGTTGTGGCAGGAAACGGCTACTCCGTGGTGTATGACATGGCCGCGCCCATGTTCGCTAAATTTGAGGGCGCAAAGTTTGGACATGCAGAGAATCCTGAAGAAACCCGCGGGGAAGTAAAGCGTTACATGGAATGCGACCTTCTAATCATAGATGATTTAGGCACTGAGATGAGAAGCGCCTTCATTGTAAGCGCATTGTATGAAATTATAAACACAAGGCTCGTCACGGGCAAAAAGACTATAGTGAGCTCAAACCTGACCCTCGACGAACTGCGCAGCCAGTATTCAGAACAGATAATGTCGCGCCTGGAAGGGGAGTACCAAGTGCTGACATTCCGTGGGGACGACATCAGGCGTAAAAAGAACATGCTGTAGAGATTAAAGATACCTGACGCCTACGGCTTTGTCGGTGGGGGTAATGGGGAACACATCATCAGCCATGCACACGACACAGCCTTCTCCGCGCTTCATGTTAGGGATTTTGTCAAGCTGCTCAAATGCGGTTATGTCGCTTTTGTCGCAGCTTATGTGCTTTTTCATTTCAATAGGGTGGAGGATATCGCCCCGCTTAATGAGCAAGTCAATCTCATTTCCGTCTTTATCGCGGAAGAAATAGAAGTTCATGTTCGGTGTTACACCGTCTTTGTTTGTCCACGACTTGACTATTTCGCCGATAACGAATGTTTCAAAGAACGCACCGGACATCGCTCCGTTTTGCAAAACTTTCGGGTTGTCCCAGCCCAATAAATAGCTTGCAAGCCCTGTATCTAAAAAATAAATTTTCGGAGTTTTAATAAGCCGCTTCAAAACATTATTGTGGTAAGGCTTTAACACAAACACAATGTTTGAAGCAATAAGGATTGAGAGCCATTTTTCGGCAGTCTGCTTGCTTATACCTGTATCCTTTGCGATATCAGCAATATTAAGCAATTGCCCTGTACGTGCTGCTATAGCGACCATAAATTTTTCAAACTGCAACAGATTGCCGACCTGCCCCAACTTGGATGCATCACGGTCAAGGTATGTACGTACATACCTTGAATAAAAACGCTGCCAGTTAGTGTTCTCCACCACTATTTCAGGAAAAAAGCCACGCCATATGTTTTCCCAAATCTCACCGTATTTGACAGGCTTGGGCTGACGTTGCTTCAGGTATTCCTGTGTCGGCACAAAGGCCTCACGAAAGTCATCTCCGAGAATTTCACGCAGAGAAAGCCCGTAGAGATCTACTAAGTTGATCCGCCCAGCCAAACTCTCAGTAACATTGGACATCATTTCATACCGCTGTGAGCCTGAAAGCAAGAAAGCACCCTCCTCACCGGTCTTGTCGATATGAATTTTGATGTACGGAAATAACGACGGCGCATATTGAATTTCATCAATAAAAACAGGAGGCTCAAACTGAACAAAAAATTCCTCAGGCTGCTCTATGGCAAGCCTAAGCAGCCTCGTTTCGTCCAAGGTTAGTTCCTTGTGACCAGTGAACAAGGTTTTTATGACTGTCGATTTGCCAACCTGCCTAGCCCCGGTTACGCAAAGTGCCCCCTTTTCCGTTATTGCTGATTTAAGCACATATTCTATGTGACGCTTTATGTACATACAAAACCACTCCTTCGGCTAAAGTGTAACTGCTATTATATTATAGCCGAAAAAATGTCGGAGTGCAACAGTTTTCAGAAAGGAAACGCTGTAACGGGAACGCTACGGTGTAGCAAGCGCACAGGCCAGCCGGGCGGGGGCGGGTGCTCTGTGGAAAGTGGGGCGGCCGCAGTCCTGGAACACAAATTTAGGATGGGTTTCGAGCCTATTCCAGAGTAGACGTGACTGACGAAGGCCGCCCCGCTTTTTCACAGAGCATTTGCCCCCGCCCGGCGGATGGTTTCAGACATATTGGAATTACAGCAAAACAAATACGGACGTGCAACGCACGTCCGCAGGTGTTAGTAGTAGTTAAACCCTAAAGAAAATATCGCACTCTTTCTTTACATTCTCAGCGCTCTTTGATGCGTGTATCAGACTGTTAGCTGAACTTACAGCGAAGTCGCCCCTTATGGTGCCGGGAGCCGCCTCCTCGATGATTGTAGGGCCGATAAGACGGCGCATACCATTTATGGTATCCTCGCCCTCAACTATTAGCCCGAGCACCATGCCTGAGAGCATGTAGTTAAACACATCTAGAAAATAAGGACGCTCTTTTATGTGGTCATAAAACTCATAGAGAAAGCCCGCCTCAAGGACTTTCGACTTGGCCTCGACAACTCGCCAGCCCTTATTCTCCATCCTAGTAATGACCTCGCCCACAATCCCGCGCTTAATGCAGTCGGGCTTAAGCATTACAAATGTTCTTTCTTTGGCCATTTTAATCATTCCTCTCTATAGCCGTGCAGATTATGTCTTTTTTATAAAACGCTCGCCACACTTAGGGCAGGTGACTTGAAGTTTACCCTTGCCTCTGGGCACTCTAAGAGTGTTATTGCAGCTAGGGCATTTGAAATACTTATATGTCTTTCTGTCCCGGAGGTTTGAAAAGGCGCGTACAAACTTGGTCCTTACAGGCCAGTAATAACGTATGAACCAGTCATTCTCCCTGCGCCTGCGCTCAATGCTTCTCGAAAGCATACGGAAAATAGCGAGCACCAGCAGCAAATAGGACAGGATTAAAATCGGCAAAAACTGAGTTATGCCATGGACGATTGACAGTATAAACGAAACTATAATCATCGCTATGTTAAGATGATCAGGCCCGTACCTGCCAATCATGAAATTACGTAGAAAATTTCTAATCACGCCGACTCCTCCAAGAATATCATGTGCAACTGTACTATACCATTAATTTACGAAGAAATCGCAGTTGTCACATATATTTTACAAAAATCTTGAGATTGAGGTGCCTGTGATGGGTTAATACTTATAAGCCCCCCCGCCTATAAACTCCCTTAGAATAGATTCGAGAGGGACAAATGAGGTGTCCATTTCCTCAAATTCGCCAAGCGCTAAGAGCAGATCCTGCATCTCTTCAAACCTGTCAGACTCACCTGGTATGCCGGCGAGGGCTGGCTGTGCAAAGTGCTTCAAAATCGAAACCTCATAGGGCATGGCCGAATCGAACAGGATGTCTGCCTTGTGCTTAAATGGTGAAATGTATTTTTTCTCGCCTTCGCGCACATTTGCCCACATCTTGAGTGTTTCGGAGGCTCCTGTGCCGCGGAAGTTCTCGTCGCGCACAATTCTGCGCAAAAGCCTTGTCCAAGTCCGCTTGAACAAAATCTTGCCGTCTTTTTCAATGTCGGAGCGTGCGGAGATATATAGCTTAAAAGCGTCAGGATGCTCCCCGCAGAGCATGTCGTTGAGGGCGTGGATGCCTTCGAAAATAACTATCTCGCCCCGCCCCAGCCTCATGGGTTTGTGTTTGGCGGGGTCACGGGCTTGCAGCTTGAAGCTGAAATGAGGGATTATGACCTCTTCGCCCTTGTCAAGTGAGCGGAAATGACTGTTCAGCAAATCCAAATCAAGGCAGAAAGGGGATTCCAGGTCAAGCTCGCCATTTTCTTGAAGGGGGGCGGATTCGCGGCTCGCAGGGAGATAGTACTTATCAAGGGACACTGTAGCCGCCTTGATGCCAAGGTTTTCCAGTGCGCTGCATATCTTTAGTGCTGTGGTAGTTTTGCCTGAACCTGACGGGCCGGACAGAAACACAACGCTGCTAAACTCAGCCCGCTCTTTAATCATGCCGGCAGCTTCCATTACTTTTCTGGAATAAATGGCCTCGCATTCGGCGGCAAAAGCTGCGGGATCCGACTTTATGCGGCTGTTTATTTCTTCAATACAGTATGGATATGGCATAGGGTTACACCTCCTGCAAGCGGGAATCGCCCGCTATAAAATCTCTTATTTTCCCGTACTTGCCGGGAAGGTTTTCTTCAAACATTATATATTCCCGCGGATACTTCGCATTGAAAATCCTCTCAATCCGGCCGCTGGGTAAAACGAGTTTAGTCACACCGCCACCGCCTAGGGCGATGACTGTGCAGAGCTCTTCCATCATGCAAACATTGTAGATGCCCATGTATCCAGGCAGACACCAGCCGGTATTTTCAAAGCCGCCGGAAGTAAACTTCTGCCTGTAGAGATAGTAGGGGCTGTAGCCGTGCCCGCTTAGTGCGGAAGAGGCGTAGTCCAGCATCTGAGAAACCTCTTCGCCGCTAGGGATTTTGGTGCCTTCAAGCATTATTTTTGAGCCTTTTTTGAGTGACAGGGTGTGGACAGTTACGTTCTCAGGCTTTAAGCCCAGGAGGGTGTCAACTGTGTCCTTGAAGTCCTCCGGAGTGCTGCTTGGCAGGCCTGCGATAATATCTACATTGAGTGCGGCACCTGTTTCACGCACGAGCGACGCGGCGGAAAGTACATCCGACCTGCCATGCGCCCTGCCGATGGCTTTGAGGACATTGTCCGACATTGACTGGGGATTTACGCAAATTCTGTCCGCCCCGTGGCTGCATATTATCTTTAGTTTTTCGCGGGTTATGGTGTCCGGGCGGCCCGCTTCAAAAGTGTATTCCGACACATCTGAGAGATCAAAGGCTGTCTGTAGGGCCGCCATGACGGCTTTAAGCTCAGCATCGGGCAGAGTGGTTGGAGTTCCTCCACCGAAATATACGGCCCGCACCCTGAGCCCTAAATCTAAAGCAGTTTTACCTGCGGTTTCGATTTCGCGCAGAAGTACGCTTACAAAGGGCTCCATTAAATCAAATGACTTCTCCACGCTGTTGCTTACGAAGCTACAGTATGTGCAGCGCGTTGGGCAAAAGGGGATTCCCACGTATAGGGAGATGTCGTTTTGCGCGAGGTTGCCTTTTAGTTTGAGAGCCGCTTGTGCAGCTCTTGTAGCCATGTCCGCCCTCTTCGCCGAAACGTGGTATTTGTCCGTGAGCAAACGGGATGCGGATTGAGGGCTGCTGCCTTGTGTGAGAGCCTTGGCAGCTATCTGAGCGGGACGGATTCCTGTGAGTGAGCCCCACTGAGGCGGAGCGGGAAGAAGCTGGATTGCGGCTTTGTAAAAGGATTGCTTGATTATGGATTGAAGCAGCCTGTCGGTAATGAGCTTGTCTGTAAGCTGTGAACGCCGAATTTTGGAAACACCCCTGGAAACATTGCCCCCGTAGTGGATTGTGGTGGTAGCTTGGGCAAAGACCGCTGTGTCCGAGAGCACAGACCTCGTAAAGGGTTCGGAAGAACCTGAAGTGAGGTCGCTTGAATAATGCGGCCTTTCCTCGGGAAATAGGGATAGCAGAATCTGCTCTACCGCATATTTGTAGTCATGGCCTATAAGCTCAAGGCGCATAGTCTACCGCCTATCCTTCGCCGTTGGCATGCTTTATGTAGTAGTTGAACTTGCGCTCACGCTCCATTGTGGAAGACTCGGCGTGGCCGGGATATACCTCATAGTCGCCTGGCAAGTCAGATAGGCGCTTTAGTGAGGTGAGAAGTATTTCCATGCTGCCCCCGCTTAGGTCTGTGCGGCCACAACTGTCGCGGAACAGTGTGTCGCCTGTGAAGAGGGCTGTTTCGCATTTGAGGGTTACAGAGCCAGGGGAGTGCCCCGGGGTTGAAAGGACTTCAAACTTCAGTGAGCCGATTTCAAAGGTACTACCTTCGTCATACCATTTGATGCGGCCTCCGTCGTCAAGTTTGTGAGGATTTGCAGGGCCGCCGTCCACTGCGTCCGCCCTGTTAATATAAGCTGGTGCTCCTGTTTCGTCCATGACAGCTTCAAGGCCTAAGTGGTGGTCAAAGTGGCCGTGGGTGAGGAAAATAGCCTCGGGTTTGAGTTTGTTGGTTTCAACATATTCAAGGATGGTGTTTGAATCCCCGCCCGGATCTATTATTGCACATTGGAGGGTATTTTCATCGGTGACAATATAGCAGTTTGTTCCGATCATTCCGACTTGAAGAGTTTTGATTAGCATATCTTAATCTCCTTTTTTGAAAATTGCAAAAACTTTTGATACATTATACCACACTTGCATTCGTGAGAAAAGCGGAATATAATAGACAGCGAATATAATAGACCAAAGAAACGTCGCCGCTAAAATTGAAGGGATGGTAGTTAAATGGCAGTACTTTTCCCGCCGGGGGAGTTTAGGGAATTAAAGAAATTGCTTCTCATCTATGGGTGGGGGCAGAAAAATTTGCTGACGAAGCTAGATATTCTAAATCAGGATTTTCAGGCGTTTCACAGCAACAACCCCATTGAGAATATAAGAAGCCGCATAAAGGCTCCGGAGAGTATCGCACAGAAGCTATTTACTCAAAATCTTGAGCTCACCGCAGCAAATGCTAGGGCGCATGTGAAGGATATAGCTGGAGTCAGGATTATTTGTACTTTTGCCAAGGATATTTATGTTCTGGCGGAAATTCTCAGGTCGATGCCGCACACGAAGGTCATAAGTGAAAAAGATTATGTTTCAAGCCCCAAGCCCAGCGGCTATAGAGGGTACCACGTCGCTATGGAAATGCCCGTGTACTATTCGGGAGAGGTGGAGAATATCCCCGTGGAGGTGCAGCTTCGCACGGCGGCTATGGACTTCTGGGCGACGCTTGAGCACAAGGTTAAATATAAATATGACGAGCACATCCCGCCTCATCTGAGTGACGAGCTTGTGTCCTGTGCGGACCAAATTGCAAAGCTGGATGACAGGATGTTTATAATCCATAACACGATTTCGATTCTAAATTCAAACGGGCAGCATGAATAGTTAAATTATTATAGTTGAGTTATTATTAGGAGGGGCAGACATGAATTTTGTGTACAAAGGCAAGACTAAGGACGTTTACCAGTTAGACGATGGCAACTATCTTCTGAGGTTTAAGGATGATGTCACAGGCACCGATGGGGTTTTCGACCCCGGTGCAAACACTGTGGGACTTTCGATAGAGGGTATGGGAGCAGGCGGACTCAGGCTGACTGAATTTTTCTTCACTAGAATTAACGCCGAAGGATTTCCCACGCATTTTGTCGGTGCAGATATAGGCAAGGCCGAAATGACAGTGCTCCCTGCCAAAATTTTTGGCAAGGGCGTAGAAGTCATATGCCGTTACCGCGCAGTGGGGAGCTTCCTGCGCCGCTACGGCGACTATGTGACGAATGGGCAAGCGCTCGACGGGGTTGTGGAAGTGACGCTCAAGGATGATGAGAGGGAGGATCCCCTCATTAACCGCGATGCACTTGAAGCTATAGGGGTCATGAGCGGTGAGGAATATGATACGCTAAAAGACCTGACAAGAAAAATCTCAGATGTAATTAAAGCTGCCATAGCTGAAAAAGGCATGGAGCTATACGATATCAAACTGGAATTCGGGCGCGTTGGCGGCACGATTACCCTAATAGATGAAGTTTCAGGCGGCAACATGCGCGTGTACAAAGACGGCAGCATTGTAGAGCCTCTGGATCTGGTGAATCTAATGCTGGGGTAGAGGCTTTGGGAGAACGTGTGGTCGTATAACTTTCTGACAGGAGGGGAGTGCCATTAATATTACTTACAGGAACGTGCGGAAGATTTGCATGGTTTTGTATCTTGTGGCAATTGCGTTAATACTTCTTGGGCTACTTTGGCAACCATCTATTGAAGAGATATCTCACATAGATGAGCGCGGCGTTAGGGTTTTAGATGCCGCAGCCGCATTTAGGCGTGCCGATGCGTTAGCTCTGTTAGCTGTGCTGCCTATTACAGTATCATCTTGGCTGTACTGGCGTTACTGGCGCTGCCCGTTCTGCGATGACAAGCTCTCAGTGCGTAAATATCCCGGATACTGCCACAATTGCGGCAAAGAGGTGACGGTGTAGGGGCAGAACATTTGTGCCGCTTCGTGTAATTTCGGAAATTTTTGGTGCAAATGTGGGCTGGGATAGCGAAACGCGAACAGTAAATATTGAAACGGCAACTTAGCAGATATGATGTTACAGGCACCCTCTGCTGTTATGGTATAAATACCAATTACGTATTTTAAGCACTCAAGAATTGAGTTAAGGAGATTATTGCGGTGAAAAATGTGATTAAAAGAAAGCGCGGGCTTTTTATAGTTCTTTCGGTTTTGCTCATACTGGTCTTGGGCGGTACTGTGTTTGCAATTGCCCAGAGTATAGCAGAACCGCCAATATCTCTTGCCAGAATGTATTCGTTTGATACTCCCTTTGGGATTCCTAGCGGGTATGAAGTTTGCGGATATGCAATTGAGGAAGAGCATCAAAGGCAGTTTTATTTATTCAAAAGAAGCAACGCCCGGCGGCGGGGCGAAATTGAGGTTATCTCCGAAACAACGGGTACACATACCATATCTATGAGGGCGCGTGATCAGGCTAGTGGCGGAACACGCTTTACAACGGCTGGCTCCGGCTTTCATTGGAGCGACGGAGGGCGTGCTATCCCAGCGCATATAACATTATCATGCGATGAGCGCATACCTATAGACTTTTCTGTGGGAAGAGTTGGAGGTGGCGACTTTTCTGCTGTGATTCAACCTTCACAAGTTGACGAGTTTGTACATCTTTATGTATCAAGGACATTTGAGGTTCGGGAATGGATGGTTTCCTTCGGACAAAATGGGGATTATGGCACTCGGCAGGAAAGCGATAGATTTATCTCTGTAGTGCCTGTATCGCTTGAGCTAGTGACGGTGATTAGAGGCGGGTAGGTTTGGCTGGGCTGTTGCCTGTACTGGAACACCTCTCGTGCGGATTTTTTTAGTTGAGACAGGAAGAGGTTCCTTCCTTAATAAAATTTTAAGCAAGGAGTTCTTAAAAAGATGAGAATGAAAATAGCGGCGATAGTTATAATTTTGTCTGTTTTTCTAATTGGCTGCAATAGGGACGATGCTGTGCCAGCTGAGTTGCCGGCTGATTCGTCTGCTGAGCTTCTGGTGAGCCCTGAAGAAGCAGGTGAACCTGTAGTTGCAGATTTGACGCAGAGCCTGAGTTCATTAGAATTAATTGAATACTATGTCAGGGTGCTGACTTCGGAAGAATTTGCGGGAAGGATGCCGGGAACTCCGGGCAACGACTTAGCGGTGGCGTGGCTTTCTGGCAGACTTACAGAGCTTGGTGTCGAACCATATGCCGAAGATGGGTTCCAAGTCGGATTTACAGGATGGTCTAACACATTTATTAGATCAGATATGATAGTAATTTCTGATGGAGCAACCCGGGTGTTGGAGCAGGGCACAGATTTTTTCATTTCGTTAGGTGAAGGCAGTTTCAGTGTGGCTTTAGAAAGCGGTGGAGATAACTTTGCGGTCGTGCCTATCGGCGGATCCAGAGGGCCGCGGATACTTGACCCTTCGGCGGAGTATTTTGTTTATTTTGTAAATAATGGCTCATTTTGGAACTCTGCCGGAGCACAGGCGACAGATAGAACTTTTAGAGATAAGCAAGTCCAGTTGTCAGATGAAATTTATGAAATAATAAAAACCGGTGACTTTGCCAGAATAGCCATCACCAATACAATCAGCTATGAAAGAATGGAATTGTATCATGTTGTCGGCAGAATAAGGGGAACAAATCCTGCCAATGCGGTTGTCATTTCAGCGCATTTTGATCATGTAGGACAAGGCGGGGCGACATTTTTCCCCGGTGCATTTGACAATGCGAGCGGCACAGCGGCGTTATTATATATTGCGCAACGCCTTAAAGAGAAGTCACAAACACATGCCTTTGATTTTGATATCATTATTGCCTTCTTCAATAGTGAAGAGCATGTTCACAATGGGCGGCCGTTGGGCAGCCAATACTTTGTGCCAATAGTTCTTGCCGGCTACGAGAATGTATGGAATATCAATATAGATTGTGTCGGAAGTAGTTACGGCGAAGTTTTTCTAACCGGAGGCAGCGGAAGCTCCGCATTGCGTGAGGCTTTTACTGATTTTGCGGCAGAACATGGAGTTGCGGTTGATAACGGCCAAGTTGCCCTTAGCGACAATATTAATTTTGTTGCCCTGGATGCCCCGTCGTTTAATTTCCTTTCAGGGGATTTTGTCACCGGTGCAATAGCGCATACCAATCTTGACACTTATGACAGGCTTTATTTCCCGCAAATAGTCCGAGTTTCAAATATGATTGTTGAATTTCTGCTGCAAGATGGAGTAAGTGTCTTTGAAGCAGATGAGCCTGTGACCGTGCCGACGTCCGATGCTGTTGGGCCGGTGGATATAGGATTGGTGGGGCGCTTCGAGGAAATTATAAGCTCTCTGCGCGCCGGGGAGAGAGTTAGCTTTTATGAGAGCATTTACAGATATTTTCCGGTGGAGTCGATACGCCTTTATAGTTATTATGAGGCTGTGGAGCTTGATGAAAGATTTTCGCATATCCGCAATTTCGGAGAAGCCGAATTCATGTTCTTTTCCTTTGTCCCGGGCGAAGATACCCCACTGCTCAGATATATTCATCTGTGGAATGGAGAGGAGTTTGATTTTAGCATCCGTCCGATTCTGCCGAAAGATATTGACTCATTTATTGCAAATATGCGGGCCGAGGTTGTGGAGATTGCAGAACTTGACAATTATTTTGCTTTGCGCAGCCGTGAAGGAGGTCTGTTTCAGGCGTTTCTGTATTATGATGGTTTGCAGGCGTTCGTTGTTATGCAAGGACGGTTTATGGCATTTGCATCCCCGGTATTTGATGAAATCACTATTGGCCTGACAAGCGAACCGAGGCTTTCAATAAGCGATATAGATGATTATGTAGAGTTTATCCGGTCGCTGCAATTTGATGAATTTATAGAGGGATGGAAGAAGTTTACCTCGTAGAGAAGATGTGCAGGAGCAATGGGGAGAATCTAATTTTTACCATTCACGCCACTACAGATGCCGCTTACGCCAAAATGCACACAAAGTGAGAGAGATATGCTATTGTTATATACACGAAATTCAAAATAAATTAATGGAGGGTTTATGGATATGCAATTTGAAGATGCAAGAAAAAGGCGTAATCTTGTTAAGAGGGCAACTGGAGTGCTTTTAGCCGTGGTAGCCATTGCGTCGAGTGTGGCAGTTGGTGCTGCGGTTAGCCATGGGGAAGATTACAGCTGTCAATATGTTGCTATTTGCTCGCACGGGCTGGAAAAATCCGCCACAGTTGACCACGAAGAGAGTTACTGCTCTCAGGCATATCTATACAAACAAGATGCTAATTCCGTAGATAGTAGTGATTTAGCATCGGAAAGTATTGAAGTGTATGATGAGTCACGCGTTGGAGCAACTGCGATGTTAGCGCGGGAACACGCCCTAAGGGAAGCCGCAACTACACTTGGGGTTTCGCGTAGCTCCTTGATTGATATCCCTTGGCTTGCAGGATTATTCGCCCCGTCGGGTGTGGTGCAGAATTATCGGTTTAGCACTGAAAATGGGCAGTTGATGGTGGTTGTTACCTATGGCGGTGAACACGCAGTGTTGCATCTATACGAGGGGAATCCGGGAGGCGAACCGCTGCAAATTTTGAATCTGAGCGGAAGCCGCTATGGGCACTTTGAGGGTTTAGCAGACGGAAAGTTTTACTCAATAGTTGTACAAAACATGTGTTATGTTTACCCTGTTTCGTTCGGCATTGGGACGCAGTTGATAGTCTGTGAGAATGTGGGTGGCCCACTGGTGGCTGAGGGATTACGTAGTAACGCACCGATTTGCGACGGCTGTACTTGGTGCTAGGCATCTGAATTACAGCCAGAAATTTGTGAGTTGGTAAAGTAGTAAATCAGCCCAAGGCATTGCTGAAGGCTGATTTACGTCTTTACTTCTAATTGTATGCTTTAAGCACTCAAGGCTCAAGTTAAGGAGATTATTGCGGTGATGATACAATTATCAGGAAAGGTCGGTGATTGCCTGTGGAAAAAGGAACTTGAAAAAAACTTTGAAAATAGGAACATAAGTGTATTGTGGTTTGACACCTTTAGCGAGATAAGGGAGTATTTATTGAAAGTGATACCGGTAAACAGTACGGTGGGTATTTGCAACTCGCAGTCGCTAAAAAATATGGAACTTACTAAAGCGATTGCTCATAGAGGGAGCACTGTTTATGACAAAACTTTTGGTAGTACACAAGATGAAATAAAAGACCTAAAGCGGAAGTCACTTTTGACGGATTACTATATTTCAAGTTCAAATGCTATATCTGTTGATGGCAGAATCGTAAATATAGACCATAGCGGAAATAGAGTTGCGGCTCTCGCATATGGGCCTGATAAGGTTTATATAGTGATTGGGAAAAACAAAATTACGAAAACGCATGGTGAGGCTTTGCAAAGAGCAAGAAACACGGCTGCCCCTTTGAACGCAAAAAGAGCAGGATATAATCCCCCGTGTGTTTCAACGGGGAGTTGTGCTGACTGTACTTCTCCCGATAGAGTTTGTTTTGTAGTTTCTACAGTTGAGGGTCAACATATCAAAGGGCGAATGACTTTGTTGATTGCAAATGAGGAAGATGGTTTTTGATGTTGCCGATCACATATAATGTGAGTATGGCATATTTTCGGTTAAGTAATGCAAAGGGCAACAACACGGCTTGACACATTATGTTGACAAATGGGCAGTTATTCCTTATAATCAATCTTAAATAATACTATTATTCAAGATTGGAAATATACGATATGAAAAATCTTAACTTATTCAAAGATGATATCTTAGAACGCTTGAAGAGATTAGATATGCGTGTTTCACTGGAACTAAATGAAAGCACCAGATTTCGGCTTGTTATCGTCGGAGGCGGTGCGTTTGTTCTGCGAGATTATATAAATCGTTCTACAGACGATATAGATGTAATCGAGGCAGACAGTAGGTTGGCTCAAATAATGGAGCTATATGATATTAACGGAAGAGTTAATTCCTTTATGGATCATTTCCCCCTTAATTACCCTGATAGAATAGAAGCTGTGTGGTCAGGTAGGGTTATAGATTACTACACGGCATCTCTTGAAGATATTGTTATTTCAAAAATATGCGCAGGTCGTGATAAGGATTGGGATGATTTGGCAAAAGTTTATGATTTAGTAGATTGGGACAGGTTGGATTATCTTGCCTACAGCGATGGTGAACTTAAATTGAGCATGCTGAGTGACAGAAGATATATGGACTTTACAGCCAATTACGAAATCTTTGAAAGGAGATATCGGCCATGCAAAGATTGACTTTCCATAGATATTTAGAAAAATATGTCTATTCACTTTCTGATAGCAGGACTACAAGTATATATAAACTGGTAAAAGAGCTTTCACATAATAGTAGGCTTGTGGAACCGTTATTCCTATACGCAATCAGCAGCAACAAGGTTGACCTCCTTTTGAGGGCATCGTCAGCTGGTCCTATGCACAAAGAGTATCAAAACCTCGCGAACAGATTTTGCTTAAAAGGCATATTGAAAGCCTTGGAGGAGCACAGTCCGACTCTGGGGGAAGGATACCATAAGGTATATAATAGCTTTGTACGTATGAGGGATTCACACATTGTTGACAGCGATACAAAACTACTAATACACCGCCGTATCAGAGTGTTACAAGGGGAATTTGGAATAAGTAACTATCGGTTATATAATGACTTGCAGCTAAACCCGGGGAATGTAAATGCTTTTCTAAAAAGAGCCGAGATCAGCAAAGTCAGCATGAGCACGGCTCTTCGGATGCTTGAACATATAGAAAATAAGCTAGTTGGGGTGTCGTGATAAGAAAGTTTATTGTGCGTAAATAAGTTTACAAATGTGCTACAATGTTATGATATTACTGACGGCGGCTTCATGAAAATTCATATTCACAAGGGGAGAGGGCATGATGAAGAAAAATATGTTTAAGCCTGCTGTTGGTATCGTGTTGCTGCTTGCCGGAGTGGCCATAGGAGTAGGGATAATGTTGTTATTGCCGCTCGGAGAAAGTGAATATATCAATAGTTCCAGGGGTGAGTACGGTAACGAGATGGAAAATTTACCCCAGGCAATGCCTGTAGTAAACGATTCCGAGCCGAATTTTATTGGTGCAAGTTCGGTTATGACTTGGGGGCCGATTTTAGAAAATGTGAGTGTTGAACGAGCTGAGGCTCTCCTTCCGTTTTCTGTTGCGCTCCCGTCTGTGCTGCCTGATAGTGCGGTCTTTTCTGGGGTGACGGTTTCTGGCTGGGGCGGCGAAGATATTACTAATGTGGAAACGAAGTTTGATATTAAGGAATCAAGAGATGTTATTGGGCATATCACTCTCGCAAAAGGTAATGGGGAATGGGTTGGGTCATACTTTGTAGACGGCGACTTTAAGTTGGCGCTTGATAGGTGGTACAACCATATTTCCTATTTCATTAGCGGAAATCAAACCATACGCACATCAGTGGGTGACTTTAGTGCTGTTCTTACGGCAACTGATTTGGACACACTTCAAGGCATTACAGAGCCGGCATACTGCGGCTACTATATTTCTTGGACCCTATTTTGGCACGATGGTTTCCATGATTATACCTTGAGTGGGCGTTCAACAGTTGAGCATATAGATTATAGAATGCTAATAGATATTGCCGAGTCAGTAGGGTGATAAGCTTCTGCAAAACTATATATTCGTAAAAAATTCCACGAGAGCGGTTAAAGCCGCTGCCGTGGAATTTTGTTCACATCTTACTAATTCATATCTTCCTAGCCACCACGTCAAACAGGTGCCAGAGCTTTGTGGGCACAAGCACTGAGGGGCCTTCGGAATATTGTTCCCTGAAATGTTCTATTTCAAACCCGGTAAAAAGCTCATCAAAGCGCTTGCGGCTTAGAAATGTTACATCCTGCATGTAATTCCATTCATCTTTTACCCCAAAAAGATTTCCAATGAAGCGGCCTTCAGGTTTGATGGCCGCAGTTATGCGTCCCCAAAAATCATCAAAAAATTCAGGCTTGCAAAAGGGTACGCCGAATGCGGAGTAGACCAAGTCAGCCTCAGGCAGTGCCAGCGTTTCAAAATCGGACTGCACACACTGCACATTTTTGTGAAGCTCCTTTGTAAGTTTGGCCATAATATTTTCAAAACCGTCGGGAGTGCAGTCAACGGCTGTGACAGTCCATCCGTTTTCAACCAGTGCAACTGTGTCCATGCCACTGCCGCAGCCCAGGTCAACGGCGTGACCTGCAAAGCCGTCAAAAACCTCAAGAGCTTTTTTCAGATACCAGCGGGGCGGAGTGTCGAGAGTAAGTCTTACAAACTCAGGCCAGTTTGTATTTTTATCCATATATGTAATATCTCCTATGCAGCCCTAACGCTTGTAGCGGTGGGATTTTATCGCATCAGCAATCTCATCAGCCGTGTCTTCGCCAGATTTTATGTAGACATCAATAGTACGCTTGGGGTCGGCTGCGCTGAGAATCGCTTTGTTAAAAACAAGGCTTGTGCCGAAAACCGAACTTCTCTTCACATTTACGTCCAGAAATGCGCCCCATTCTATAAATGTTTCCCTCAGATGGGGCATACGGATTATATGAAACCTGAGCTTATAGGAGCAGACCCCATCCTCATCAATTGTCATGAACACACGGTCATTTTTGACTAAATAATACAGTGAGAGTCCAAACCTGATGACCCCTGTGACAACGATGGCGATTATGGCAATCTGCGCCAGTACTGCCCAAAGCGGATCTCCGGGAAAAGAACGCTCGCCGGCCTCCAGAGCCCGCATGATAGCTTCAAGGCGTATTTCAACCAAAATACGCACCAACTCATTCATCGCAAGTACACCCAGCACAGCGATAACGATGCCAGTCACAGCTTGCGTTAGAAGCCTTCTTTTGGAATACCTAAATACTAAGGTGCCGCTGTTATCTATTGTCATGTAGTTATCTCCCCCTAATCCACCTTATTAAGCCTAAGACAGTTTAGCACAGGGCAGTGCATAATTCAATGATAGCAAGCGCAGTGGCGAAACTATAGGCCAGCCGGACGCTGGTGAGTGCTCTGGGGGAAAGTGGGGCGGCCGCAGTCCTGGAACACAAATTTCGCAGGGATTACAAGTCTCCGCCAGGGTAGACGTGACTGACGTAGGCCGCCCCGCTTTTTCCCAGAGTGCTCATCAGTGCCCGGCGGATGGTTTTAGACATGTATGATAGATGTGATAGGTGTCCCGCACCTATTTCACAAACACCCTGAGTTCGCGCAGGGGCTTGTAGAAGTTGAGATTGCCTGAATAAACCTCTGCTTCAATAGCTATGTATGAGCTACAGCCGGCCAAATAATCCCCAAAAAGCTCCTTGGTATGCTCAATCCTGCTAAAATCGCTTTGGAAACAAAGGTACTACCCT
>Ga0209755_10001580_pt1 | contig 34635 bp, 25 predicted proteins | sample TergutCo191P1_FD_187301 | JGI IMG/M metagenome (GOLD analysis project Ga0209755, IMG submission 187301) | Cornitermes sp. P1 segment gut microbial communities from Petit-Saut dam, French Guiana - Co191P1 (SPAdes) (version 2) | ecosystem: Host-associated > Arthropoda: Insects > Digestive system... | reverse complement strand
GGGCGGGCCGCCGACGGGGAAGACGATAGCCATAGACGGGAAAACCGTGCGCGGGACCGGCAAGCTGACCAAGGACACAAGCGCGCTGCATATAGCGAGCGCGCTTGTGTCCGAGCTGAACCTTGTAATGGGCAGCGTCGAGTGCGGGACGAAGACCGGCGAGAAAGCGGCGTTCCGCGAGCTTATCGACATTCTTGACGTGTCCGGAGCCGTAGTCGTGGCCGACGCGCTGCATTGCAGCCGGAAATCTGCGAAAGCGGTGGTGGATGCCGGGGCGGACTACCTGTTCGTCGTGAAGGACAACTGTCCGAGGCTTCGTGAGGACATCGAGCTGTACGTCCGTGGCGGGGATGTGCCGTCGCACCGCACGGTGGAAAAGAACGGCGGACGGATAGAGACGTGGACCGGGTACGCAAGCGGCGATATAAAGTGGCTTGACGGCAAGGAGACCTGGCCCAAGATTTCGACGGTCGGGGCCATCCGCCGTGAGTTCGAGAAGGGCGACGGTAAAAGCGACGAGTGGCATTACTACATCTGCAGCGCGGCCCTTGGCCCTGCTGAAGCACGCTCGCCTTGAATGGGGTGTCGAGGCGATGCATTGGCTCTTGGACGTGCATTTCACGGAGGACAAGACCCGCGTAGAATGTCCAGAAAGTGCTGAACACGACGCGCAAGATAGCGTTGAGCATGGCGCGGCTGTTCAAATCGGCGAACCACCCCGACAGGGTTCCCCTTACCAGCGTGTTCAAGGCGAACCTTTTCGACACTGCCCAGTTCGCAAGGTTTTTGGACTTCTTTCGTTCCGCTTCCAAATTAGATTGACGTGTAAAAAACCAGACGATCTATTTACACTTCGCCTGAAAATACATTAAAATACTCTAAAGCTCCGATTCCGTCGGGCTAAGGCCAAGGGCTATGCGTGGCGGAACGATAGGGTACGCAGGGAAACGGGCGTGCCTTCCACTCTTGAGAAGGAGGCTATTATGAAAAATAGTCGCATTTTGTGCGCGGTTTTTGCCGCAGTCTTTATGTTGTCGGGCTACCAGCTCTTTGCCAGGGGTAGGACCGATGCCACCGCTGGAAGGATCATCCTTTCTACCACAACCAGCACCTACGATTCGGGACTGTTGGGTCACATTCTGCCGGTCTTTACCGCCGAAACGGGTTGGGCCATCGATGTGATCTCCGTGGGGACGGGGGCGGCGTTGCAGATGGGGCGGGACGGGCAGGCGGACGTGCTTTTGGTTCACGCCAAGGCGCAGGAACTGCAATTTGTCGCCGACGGTTACGGTGTCGAACGCTTCGACGTGATGTACAACGACTTCGTCATTGTCGGGCCGCCGGGGTTTATCGCGCATAATGCCGACGTGAGCCAGACCCTTAGAGCGATTATCGAACAGAATCTTCCCTTTATATCCAGGGGGGACAATTCCGGAACCCACATTATGGAACTGAGCCTGTGGAATAGTGCTGGGGTGGATCCTTCGGTGCTTTCCGATTATCTTTCCGTTGGCCAAGGCATGGGCGCGACCCTGCGGATGGCGAACGAGATGCTGGCCTTCACCCTGACCGACCGGGCAACCTGGTTAAGCCAGTCACCCCCAGATCTGGTGATTGTCTGCGAGGGCGACGCACCGCTTCTGAACCTGTACGGCGTAATCGCGGTGAACCCGGCAATACACCGCGGGATCAATGCGGAAGGGGCAAGGGTTTTCATCGACTGGATTCTGCGGCCTTCGACACAGGAATTAATCTCCACCTTTGGCATGGTGGAATTCGGCGAACCGCTGTTTTTCCCCAACGCGCAGCGTTGAACAACGCACAGTGGTGAATAACGCGCGGCGGTGAATCTTTCCCTGGTCCTAACTCCCGAAACCCTGGGCATAATCGGCACAACCCTGCGGATGGCCCTAGCCTCTACAACCATAGGATCGGCCCTGGGCATTGCCCTGGGGCTGCTTCTGGAAAAGGCCAGGTTCCCAGGTAAAAGGATCGTCGTGCGCCTCTGTCGCACCCTGATGGGTACGCCCCCGGTAGTCGTGGGCCTGGTAGTCTATCTGCTGCTGATGCGCCGGGGGCCCTTGGGCTTCCTGGGTTGGATTTTCACCGTGTCTGGGATGGTTTTCGCCCAGGTGCTAATCATCACACCGATTGTTTGCGGCATGGTCTATTCCTACGCCGTGCGATCCGCCCCGCAGATTAGGGCCTTCGCCGTAACCATGGGCGCAAGCCCCCTGCAAACCAGGCTTTTGATGCTTAGGGAGATGCGCGGCGAGATTTACTTTTCGGTGATCGCCGCGTTCGGCAGGGCGATAAGCGAGGTCGGCGCGGTGATGATCGTCGGCGGCAACATCATGGGTAGGACCCGGGTCATGACCACCGCGATCACCCTGATGCGGAACATGGGTAATTACGCCCAGGCAATCACCCTGGGGATCGTCCTCCTGCTGCTGGCCTTCCTAATCCAGTCCCTGTCGGATTTCCTGCACAAGGATCGCCCCGCCGAGGAAAACTTTTGATGCTGCACATTGCCTCGCTGAAAAAAACGCTGGGGGAATTCTCCCTCTCTATAGAAGACATGCGCATTCGGGAACCAGGCATCTATGGCCTTATCGGGCCAAACGGCTGCGGCAAGTCAACCCTTACCAAGTTGATAGCTGGTATCATGAAGGCTGATAGCGGCAAGATAGATACCCCCCTAACCGGTCGGGATATCACCATGGTTACCCAAAAGCCCTATATCATGGACGACACGGTTTTCAACAACCTGGCCTACCCCTTGCGGCTTAGGGGTGTCAGTCACTACCGAAAGCTGTGCGATGAATACCTGGAAGGAATCGGCTTTGCCAGGCGGAAGAATCAGCAGGCCAGGGGGCTTTCTGGGGGTGAAAAGCAAAAGCTGGCCCTGTTGCGGGCGATGATTTTCAACCCAGGGATGGTGATCCTGGATGAGGCTATGACCGACCTGGACTTGGATAGCCTGGACCTATTTATAGGGAAGATTTTGGAACGTCAAAGGCAAGCCCCGGCCCTGTGGATTGTCATAAGTCATCAGCTTTCCCAGATCAGGCGATTGTGCGAACATGTTTTCTTCATGACGGACGGACGACTGGAAGCCCAAGGACCCACGGAGGAGCTTTTGCGATCTGAGAATCCCCTGGTACAGCGGTATTTGAGGTTTTGAGTTGACGCTAGGGGTACCCAGTTTTTTTTGAATCTGCAAGGTCGTCATCTTGACAAGGTGCTTGTATCTTTTGACAAAAACGGGCATAATGACATTAACTTAAGTATCATGCAGCAATTCATGTTGCAACCCACTAGGAGGAAAATAGATTGGACGCTTTATTTTGGTTGGGGATAGTTGGCGCTGTCATTGCGATTGGCTTTGCCTTTATCCAGCAACGCAGAGTTTTAAAGAACTCTGAAGGTAATGACAAGATGAAAGAGATTGCGAAGGCAATCCGAGAGGGTGCAAACGCCTACCTTAAGCGACAATATCGCCTTGTCATAATCTTTTTTGCCGTTATGACCGCCATTTTGGCCGCATTGGCGTATATTCCGTGGATTTTCGGCGCACCTGGTCTTGTAAATGAGTTTATTCCGTTTGCCTTTCTGACTGGCGGTTTCTTTACCGGTCTTGCTGGCTTTATCGGGATGAAGGCCGCGACCAAGGCCAACGCTCGCACGGCCTATGCGGCCCAGCAGGGACTAAACAGGGGCCTTAGGGTGGCTTTTTCGTCTGGCACGGTCATGGGTTTTGTTGTCGCGGGCTTTGGGCTTCTCGACATTGCAGCTTGGTACCTAATCCTGCACTATGTGTTCGAGAGGGGGCCGGAGGTTATCGCCCCTGTCATGCTTACCTTCGGTATGGGAGTTGCGTCCATGTCGATGTTCGCCCGCGTCGGCGGCGGTATCTTTACCAAGGCTGCGGACGTTGGCGCGGATCTCGTGGGTAAGGTCGAGGAAAACATTCCAGAGGACGATCCCAGAAACCCAGCCGTTATCGCGGACAACGTTGGCGACAACGTCGGCGACGTGGCCGGTATGGGCGCGGACCTTTACGAGTCCTACGCGAACGCGCTGGTTGCCACCTTTGCCATCGGCGTGGCGGCTGGTTACGGTAGCTCTGGTCTGCTTTTGCCTATCCTTATCGCATCGGTCGGCATAATTGCTTCTATAGTAGGCACCTTCTGCGTCCAGACAAAGGAAAACGCCACACAGGAAAGCCTGTTGCGCTCCCTGCACCGGGGAACTTATGTTGCTGGCGCAATATCGGCCATTACCGCCCTGCCGTTGACCTGGTTCGTGGCTAACAACACCTACGTATACGTTGATGGGGTAAGGGTTCTGAGTGGTATGGCGCAAAACGTGTGGGGCATCTACGGTTCGGTCCTGATTGGCCTTGTCGCTGGCTTTATAATCGCACACTCCACCGAGGTCTTTACTTCCGTAAGCCACAAGCATACAAAGGAACTGGCCAAGTCTTCCGAAAGGGGTACCGCGATGATCATAATCGGCGGTATTGCGTTGGGCATGAAGTCCTCGGCGATTCCGATTTTGACGGTCGGTATTTCCATTATAATCAGCTTCATCTTTTCTGGCGGTCTGCGCCCAGACGACCCGACAATTGGCTTTGTGGCCTTTAACGCTGGGCTGTACGGCATTGGGCTTGCCGCCGTCGGCATGTTGGCAACCCTTAGCGTTACCCTGGCCGCCGATGCTTACGGCCCAGTTGCGGACAACGCTGGCGGTATCGCACAGATGGCCGGTTTGCCGGACGAGGTTCGTGAGCGGACTGACGCGCTGGACTCGCTGGGTAACACCACCGCCGCCATCGGCAAGGGGTTTGCCATCGGTTCCACGGCCTTCACTGCGGTCGCCTTGCTGGTTTCCTACGTGAACATCGCCAACGACCAGCTTATCGCGGGTGGCGTGGTTCCCAACGATGCTGGCTGGGCGCTGAACCTTCAGCTTACCAACCCGCCCATGCTGGTTGGCCTGTTCCTTGGCGCGGTTATGTGCTTTGTCTTCGCGGCCTTTACAATCGGTGCCGTGGGTAACGCTGCGGGAAGCATCGTGGAAGAAGTTCGCCGCCAGTTCAAGGAAATTGTCGGGCTTAGGGAAGGCAAGGAAGGCGTAAAGCCAGATTATGCGGCCTGCGTTGACATCTGCACCAAGAGTGCCCAGAAGGAAATGCTCCGCCCGGCCCTGCTTGTAATCCTGGCCCCCATTGTCATCGGTGCCTTCTTGGGTCCTGAGGGGGTTATCGGCCTTCTTTCTGGTGTTATCGTGACTGGGTTCCCCATGGCGGTGTTCATGCTTTCCGCTGGCGGTGCCTGGGACAATGCCAAGAAGTACATCGAGAAGGGCAGGTTCGGCGGCAAGGGCAGCGACAGCCACAAGGCGGCGGTTATCGGCGACACCATCGGGGATCCGTTAAAGGACACCACTGGTCCGTCCTACAACCTGCTGATTACGCTTTCTTCGACCGTTGCCATCGTGTTTGTGGGCGTGACCATTGCCATTTCGCAGTTGTTTGGGCTCTGGTAGACGCGAAGCGGTAGGTTTAGTCTTGTAAGATTGCACCCCAACTTCCCCGTGGAGTTTGGGGTGCTTTTTTTTCTGAAAATGTCACGTAAACCAGTTGACATATTTTGCTGATCAGGGTATGATGGGGGATAATTTCTGTGTGAAGGAGTGAGGGATGCCCTCGGTTCACGATTATAAAAGATTCGAAAACACCATGGTCCAGAAGGTGAGTAATGTTTCTGCGACTGTGGGCCACGGGATACTAGGGGTTTTACGGGCTGTCGGGTATTTCCTGATCCGCCGTTACACCGTGGTTTTTGTGCCACATTCGGAAAAAAAGGTCTATAATTTTCACGTAAATGTTCTATCGATGATTTGTTTCGTTATTGTTGTAGGTGGAATTATAGGGGCCTTTTTCTGGTCTGGTGCCAATTATAACGAGACGCGGGTTGTCCTTGCGGGTACCGATGGTCGGTTAAGGGAAGCTCAGGCAAACCTGGATCAGTTGCGCGATGAAACAGCGCAACTTTTGTGGGAGGCCCGACATTTTGAATCGGCCCTTTCTGGTGTTCTTTCTACGATTGGTTCCGATTCTGGTCCTGCGGCTCAAGGGTCAGCAGATGGCGACCTTAGTGCCTTTTTTGACATTCGCACGACTCCAGAGGGCATGTTACGGGAAGTGGACGATGTAAGGCGGCTTACCGCATATCTTTCGCAGGTGACGGAGCCGATTAGGGAAATTGGTGCGGTCTTGGGTTCCAAGAGTGCCATTCTGTCCGATATTCCCAGTATATGGCCCGTGGCGGGCGGTCTGGGAAGGATTACGATGCATTTCGGGCATAACAGGCATCCTTTTACTGGGCAGTTTTATATTCATAACGGGATTGATATTTCCACTGGGCGTTCTGGCGATGCGGTTCTTGCCGCCGCAAATGGACGAGTGGTTAGCATAAATAATGACCCTGCTGGTTATGGGAACTACATAATTATCAGGCACAGGCATGGGTATTACACCAGATACGCGCATCTGCTTTCTTCCAGGGTCAGGCTAGGGCAACAGGTGCAGCAGGGCGACGTGATAGGCCATATCGGTAACACTGGGATGTCAACTGGTCCACACTTGCATTTCGAGGTAATTATTGGGTCGGATGTTGTTGATCCGTATCAGTATATGCGAATCCGTTCCGCTTGGCGGGGACGACGTTAGCAGGGTCGTCGATGGCCCCCATTAAGCACAGAGACTTCTCCATAAACACTATTATTGGTCCCAATGCCACTCTTAGGGGGGATATTGAGACTGGGGGCTTCACCCGCATAGACGGTAACGTCATGGGAAACGTGACGGCATCTGGCAGGGTGGTAATCGGGGAACGTGCGCGAATAAAAAGCAATGTTTCTGGTACGGCGATTACTATTGGTGGTGTTGTGTGCGGCAACGTGATCGCCGCTGAGTCGCTGTTAATCCTCTCTACGGCACTGGTGCTGGGGGACATTATTACCAGGCGTATTCAGGCGGACAATGGTTGCTTAGTTCACGGAAAGATACTGGTATGCCCTGACGAGGAGGAATGGAACAACACCGTTAGCGAATATCGTGATGCCCAAGGGATTAAATCGATATTGCCGGTTTTTTCTTCGGTGGACAAATCCACAAGCGTCAAGGCATAGTTTATGGCCAAAATAGATGTCGATCCTTCATTGTTCATGAATCCGCTGGCGTATGCCAAGGTCAAGGACGAAAAAAAAAACAAAGAGACGGGGCGGGCAGATAAGCTTGAATTTTCCCGCCTTTTTGACGAGATTCGAAACAGTGCCGCTGGAGAGCTTGGTTCGATAGCAAACTTGCCAGTGTGCGAGGAAGCCCTTGACTTTTTAATGGACGAGGTTCGCAGTACGGGGGATTCCCTGCGAAACAAGCCCTTTCCGGACGAAATTCTTCGCTACAAACGCGCGGTACGGAACTTCATTCAATATGTGGTACAGAATGGTTTCCAATTGAGCCATGAAACGGGCATACCCAAGTTTCTAAAGACGAATTACAAAGGCCCACGCGGAACCCCAGAGGCGATGAAGCAGCTTAGCTATACCAAAATCCAGGTAATAGACGAAAGGCTGGAAACCCTGGCGGCGATGCTGCTTTCCAGCCAGAAGCAACAGATTGAAATAGCATCCCGTCTTGAGGAAATAACGGGACTTTTAATAGACTTATTACAGTAAGTGAAAGGACGGACATGAACGATATTGAAGATGAGGATATTTCCCTTCTTGAAGACAGGCCAGAGGAAAGGGAGACAAGTGTAATAGTCAGCAAAGGAGAAGAGACCATTGTTTCTGATATGCCCGTCTACCGTCTTCGTCTTTCCTATTCCCACGAAACTTTTCTTGCCATTTACCGTGGCGGTGGTACCCTTGGCGCTAGCACCATGGTGGTGGTTCCCACCCGTTACGGCAAGGATCTTGCCAAGGTTATAGGCACGGTTCGCTGCAAGCGCTGTGTTTCCGATATCGTGTGCATCGAACGCCCCGCCACGAAAGGGGATCTCGACAGGGCCGAAAGCAATCGCGCCATGGAGGATGATGCCCTTAAAATATGCAAGGAAAAGATAAAAGCCCATCGGCTTGATATGAAATTGGTGCATGTCCACTTTCTTCTTGAGGAATCCAAAATACTGTTTTTCTTTACTGCGGAAAGCCGGGTGGATTTTAGGGACCTTGTTAAAGACCTGGTAGGTGTTTTCAGAACCCGCATAGAGCTTCGCCAGATTGGGGTCAGGGACGAAGCCAGGATAATATGCGGACTTGGCATCTGCGGGCGAGGCTATTGCTGCAATACGGTTTCTGACAAACTTAAACCAGTGTCCATTAAAATGGCAAAGGACCAAAACCTTTCGTTTAACTCGATGAAGATTTCAGGCCCCTGCGGAAGATTGCTATGCTGCCTTTCCTATGAGCACAACTTTTACAACGAGCAGGTTCGTCTTGTTCCCCAAGCTGGTGCCCGCGTCACTCACAATAACGGAATCTGGACGGTTACCGAGGTAAACATGATTACGGGCCAGGTAAAAATGAACGATTCAGACGGACGCTCGCTTACACTGCCCTCCAACCGTTTCGAACGTGTTGACAATCGCTGGCAGGTAAAACGCTAGCGTTCCGCTTACTTACCTTAATCCTTTGGCTATGTCGCAGATACGACGGGCCATTTTCTTAAGGGAAACCTGTTCCATAACATGGCCAAACTCATACGCGACACGGGGCATACCGTAGACGACCGAGCTTTCCTCGTCCTGTCCCAGGGTCATGCCGCCTTCCTTGTAAATTGTGCCAAGGTGTTGTGCGCCGTCGCGGCCCATGCCTGTCATGATCACCCCAAGGGCATGGTTTTGATATGCCATGGCAACGGATGCAAAGAGCACGTCGGCGGATGGCCGGTGGCCCGAAACAAGTGGGTTATCGGAAAGCCGTACCACGGGGCTGAATCCCTTTTTCTCCACTTCCATGTGGCGATTCCCCTGGGCGATTAGGATTTTGCCAGGCACAATCTGATCACCGTCTTCGGCCTCTTTTACCTCCAGTGGGCAGACACGGTCCAAGCTCTTGGCAAATTCGTTTGTGAAACCAGCCGGCATATGCTGAACCACCACTATGGGTACCTTCAAATCCGAATCCAACTGTGCGAACATGAAACGAAGGGCATCTGGCCCGCCAGTGCTTATTCCGATGGCAATAATCTCTGGCTTGGAAGGCTGGCGACGCTGCGCGGGCGGCTTGGAAGGTGCAGTCGGCTGGGCCATAAGATGGGCCGTGAGATCCTGGCTGCGAGTGGAAGAAGATTGCTGGGGTTTCTGTGCAACAGGCTCTGGGGGCGGGGCGGTTTTCTTGCCCTGCGATCTACGGTAAGCACCACCGTAACCAAGCAGCATTCCCACAAGGGTGTCCTTGACAAGGTGGATGTCCTCCGATTCCGAACCAGACGGTTTCTGTATGAAATCGTTTGCCCCAAGGGAAAGGGCCTCCATGGTTATTTCCGCCCCCCTACGGGCAATGGACGAAAGGATAACAACCGGAACCGTGATATTGTTCTTCTTTCGTTCCCGTAGGAATTCGATGCCGTTCATCTCTGGCATTTCCAAGTCCAGAACTATGATGTCGGGGTTTACCCCCCTAAGCAGTTTGTCCAGGGCAAATTTGCCGTTCATCGCCTTGTCGGCTATTGTAAGGCCAGGTGTGTCGGAGATCATACGTCCGATAAGATTGCGCATAAGTGCGGAATCGTCAACTATCAAGACAGAAATTTCATCAGCCATAATAACCTCCACGATTAAATGATTTTCTGCATAATTTCAGGTGGACTTTCGATACAAAGTAGCCCACTCTGTTTTAAGAAACTCGAATTTAGTGTTCATACCGAAGAGTGACTCCGAATGACCAATGAAAAGAAACGATTTGGGGGCCATCGCATCCCAAAAACGGTTGATAACCGCAGCTTGGGCAGCCTCATCGAAATAGATTATCACGTTTCTACAAAATATGACATCCAAGCCACGCTGCCCAGAATCGTGCTTAAGGTTATGGTAGTCAAACTTTATCTTTGACTGAATATCATGGCGTATCCTGTAACCGCCGTCGCCCCTGTCAAAGTATTTCGACAGATAATGGGAAGGTATACCTTCGATTTTGCTTTCCGAGTAAAAGCCTTCCTTGGCGGTCATAAGACACTTCAGGCTTATGTCGCTGGCCAGAATGTCGAACTTCCAGGACGGCGGCAGTATCTCGCTAAGCAGCATGGCTATGGTATAAGGCTCTTCCCCCGTGGAACAGCCAGCACTCCAGATCCTTATAGTGTTGTTGGAACCGCTTTTCTTGATGTTGTGGATCAGCTCTGGAATAACGAATTTTTCCAGGGCATCAAAATGAGGCTGGTTCCTGAAAAAGCGCGTTAGATTGGTGGTTATCGAGTCGAGAAAGCTTCTAAGCTCCTCTTTATCGCTGGAAATTGTTGAAAAATAGGCTCTGACGGAATCGACACCCTTGTTGCGGAGCTGTTCTTTCAGCCTGCTTTCCAAAATTGACCTGTTTGCGGACGTAAAGGTAATGCCACTTTCATGATAAATGAAGTCTCGGTACTTGTCAAAGTCGGCATCACTGAGAAATTCGGCTGTCATATAACTAATATAACGCCAGCAGCTTCCCCTGTCAAGGAGGATAGCTGGATAAGACGACTTCTGCAAAGACGAAGCTTTGCAGAAGCCTTGGTTACCACGTCATCTGCGGGGGTGGGGCAAGCCATTCCCAGCGCGATGTTTCCAGCGCATCCCTGTCTATGACAACGAATATCTGCGGCTCAAAACCGGGCTGCGGATGAAGGGCGTTTCGCATGTTGAGCTGGGGCAAGGGTACGCTGCCAGATCGAATCATCGTGGCCGGATCGCGGGTACGGGCATCCCAGGCCCGCTGTGCCTCGGAGTAGAGGGCCAGTGCGCGGGTACGGTGGCTTAAATCCCCAGTCTGCGCGGCCAGCCTTTCACTTGCGACACCGGCGTTGTTGTGAGCCATCATCAGTCGCTCGGCAAGCTCAAGGTATTCGGGCCTGTCGTTGGGCAACAGTATGGGAAGCCTAGCTCTCTGGCTTTCCAGCACGTTTAGCAAGCGGTTGTAGAAGCCCTGCGCGGCAAAGAAATCCCCGCGCTTCAAGGCGGAATTCCCCAGCGCAAACAGCACTCGGTGGTTCAGGGGAAGCTCTGAGGAGGCGACAAAGAAATATTCAAGTGCGTTTCCCCAGCTTTCAAGGTTATAGTAAGCCACACCCATGCGGAACAGCATTTCAGGGGGTGCCCACCCGTGCCGCTCCGCCATACGGTAGAAATTCAGCGCGGTCTCCATGTTGGGGACCCCTCTGGTGAAATACTCAAGGTCGCCAAGCCCGGCGAAAAGCCTGCCGAAATTGGGCGAGGGGGTCAGGATTCGCCGTCTGATGCCATCCTCGTACAGGTTGACACCCCTTACCAGCTGTTCCTCAGCAGGGATGAATTCCCTGTCATTGATCAGCACGTCCGCATAGCGCCGATGGGCATCGATACGGTAACGAAGCCGACGAACGGATTCCTCGCGGGTATTGTCAAAGGCGCGAATAGCCTGTTCTAAGAAGATCCGTTCCTCGATGTTTCGCCCAAGGCTGTGATAGAAACGGGACAGATGATAATGTGGTTCCGGCAGATTGGGATCCAGCCTTACCGCCTCCAGGAGGATATCTGGCACCCCACGAATCTGTCCGCGGAATTCGTTTGGAACACCCCGCACCTCCTCGAACTGTTTGTCAAGAAGGTAGCCACCAAGTTCGGCAAGCGTGCTTGCCTGCATGGTTCGCCTGGGATGGGCATCAAACCAGTTCCTAAGATGAAGAACTTCCCTTAAGTTATCCGTCCGAATAAAGAACCTAAGCATTCGCTCCACGACCGGTGGAGTCCAGCCATGTGTCTCCAGCACCCGGGCAAAGGCGATGCGGGCATCCTCGAACCTGGCGGGTTCTATTTCGCCCCACGCAAGGGCGTTGTCGCCCACCGCCAGCAGCGCGTCGAAATCGTCCGGGTAAAAGTCCAAGATATTCCGTCTAAGCAGCTGTTCCGCCCTGTGGTGATTATGCATACGGTTTGTCTGTAGTCGGGCGAAATCCAGGACCCCTCTTCTGTCCCTGGGGAAATAACGCAGAAGCATTTCATATTTCTGTTCGGCAAGCGGGTACTGTCGATAGTAAATGAAAGCCTCGGCGTATCTATAGAACCAATTCCTGTTACGGTTGATGGCAAAGGCATCGGCAAAACGCTCGTTTGCCCGTCTGAAGTTACCAGCATGTATAAGCTCATAGCCTTCTCGGTAGATCGACTCCGCGTAAAGGGGGCGAATGACAAAAGTCCAAGAAAGATAAAAAACCGAGGCCGCCAGGATGGCGATTATCGCGACAATCCTGAATACCGGCAGAAAACTATTGAGGAAAATATAGCTGAATGATGCCTGCTCTGCCGCGAGCGCCTCGCCAGAGCTTTTTTCAAAGGCCTTGGGTATGGTTATAGTCCTACCCAGAACCTCGCTTGCCAGCGAGGCGGTTTCCTTTGCCGGTGCGCCTTGGACAAGATTCCTTATCAGCATCATCATCTTGGCAGGGGCGATGTCCTGCTCGACTATTATCTCCTGACACGCGATACGCAGGTTAAGCGGATAATTGGACAGGGTATCCTGCAAATCCCTGAATTCGTCCTCGCTGATCTTTATGTCTTCCAGGCTGTCGGGGACTAATGGTATGTCGGAGGGCTTTGGTTTGACCCAAGGGAAGCCCGCCTTGACCGGTGCCGCCGGCGTCTCTGGCGTGGGCGTGACCATTGTCGTCTTTACTTTTTCCAGGGCCTTATCCAGGTCGGGGAAAGAGAAGTCGTCTATACCGAGAACCTCGTCCTCGGTGGCGTCATCTTCCGTTCCGAAAGACCCGTTTGCAAAGGCGGAATCCTCTGGAAGATCGAAACCATCGCCTTCGGATCCGTCCGTCGGCCCATCCGTAAAGTCTAGGTCGCCCAGGGAATCGAGATCGAAGTCGGTTTTTTCGGTATCATCGATGGCACTTGCCGGCTCGTCTGCCATAAGGGGTTCGTCCGAAAAGCCCAGATCCCCTAGGTTTAAACTTCCAGTGTCGGCATCGTCTAAATCGCTTTCGGGTCCATCCGCCACAATGGGTTCGTCCGAAATGCCTAGATCCCCTAGGTCGAAATCGCCACCTTCGGCATCATCGATAGCGCTTGCTGGCCCGTCCGCCATGAGTGGCTCGTCTGAAAGGTCTAGGTCGAAATTGCCTTCGGATTCGTCCGCCATGAGAGGTTCGTCCGAAAGGTTTAGGTCACCTAAATCGTCAATGTTGAAATCGTCGCTGTCGGACCCGTCCGCCATGAGTGGCTCATCTGAAAGGCCTAAGTCGTCCCCTAGGTCGAAATCACTTTCGGAATCGTCCGCCATGATAGGCTCGTCCGAAAGGTCTAGACCGCCCAAATCGTCAAGGTTGAAATCGCTACTTTCGGTATCGCCGAAATCGCTGTCGGACCCGTCCGCCATAAGTGGCTCATCTAAAAGGCCTAGGTCGTCCCCTAGGTCGAAATAATTTTCGGAATCGTCCGCCATGATAGGCCCGTCCGAAAGGTCTAGACCGCCCAAATCGTCAAGGTTGAAATCGCTACTTTCGGTATCGCCGAAATCGCTTTCGGCCCCATCTGCCAAAAATGGCTCATCTGAAAGGCCTAGGTCGTCCCCTAGGTCGAAATCATTTTCGGAATCGTCCGCCATGATAGGCCCGTCCGAAAGGTCTAGACCGCCCAAATCGTCAAGGTTGAAATCGCTACTTTCGGTATCGCCGAAATCGCTTTCGGACCCATCCGCCATAAGTGGCTCGTCTGAAAGACCTAAGTCCCCTAGATCGAAATCGCTTTCGGACCCATCCGCCATAGGTAGCTCATCTGAAAGACCTAAGTCCCCCAGATCGAAACTACCACTTTCGGAATCGTCCGCCATGATAGGTCCGTCCGAAAGGTCTAGGCCGCCCAAATCGTCAAGGTTGAAATCGCTACTTTCGGTATCGCCGAAATCGCTTTCGGACCCATCCGCCATAAGCGGTTCGTCCGAAAGACCCAAATCCCCCAGGTCGAAATCGCCACTGTCGGCATCGCCGAAATCGCTTTCGAACCCATCCGCCAAAAGTGGCTCATCCGAAAGACCCAAATCTCCCAGATCATCCAAGTTGAAGCTATCGGTGTCGGACCCGTCCGCCATAAGCGGCTCATCCGAAAGGCCCAGGTCGCCCAAGTCATCAAGGTTAAAGATATCGCTTTCGGTGTCGCCTAAGCCGCTGTCTGCCATTAGGGGATCATCGGAAAGGCCGAAATCGCCTAGGTCATCCAGGTCTAAGCTACCGCTTTCTGTGCCGTTCGCCATTAAGGGATCATCCGAAAGACCAAAGTCACCTAGGTCATCCAGATTGAAGTCGCCGCCTTCGATGTCACCCGCGAATTCGTTCGCCGCCAAGGGATCATCTGAAAGATTGAAATCGTCCAGACCATCGCCGCCCGTGTCGAAACTGCCGAAGTCGAAATCGTCCAAGCTATCCTGGTCGGGGCCGCCGAGTTCTAAATCATCCAGATCGCCCGCCGATTCGTCCGCCGCTAGGGGCTCATCGGTATCGCCGAAATCGCCTAAGTCGTCCAGGCCAAGATCATCGCCATCCGTTCCGACGAAATCACCGAAAAGATCGTCACCAAGGGTTGCCCCCTTGGAATCAAGACCCGTGCCGTCCTCTTCCGTCGGCAAATTGGAGAAAAAGTCATCCAGATCGCTTTCGGCAGCCTCTTCCATAATCGGCTCATCGTCCTCTAAAAGGACTTCCTCAAAGGATTCGTCTGCGGGGAAATCGGGAGCTATCGCGTCAATCTCCTCGGAGAAATTAGAAAGAAGCTCCATGGGAGTGTAAAATTCCTCTGGTGCCGACTCGCCTTGTAGGGTCGAATCGTTTTTCTTCCCTATAGTGGCATCGTCGCCGGAATCCACGTCGATAGGCGGCGGCGGGGGAGGATTGCCCAACTGGGTACCAATCAGCGTGCTGAAATCAAAGCCATCGGCCTGGTCGGTGGACGGATCAATCTCTGCGCCAGCTGGAGGTGTTTCCGCCTTCGATGGTGCAGGGGGCGAACCCCCATTTTCCCTAGGAAGGCTAGGCGGTGTACCGTTGGATGCTCCGTTAGCCCCTGTTTCGGCGGCCGGTACCACGGACTCCGATTCGGCATCCGGAAGCTCCAGGTCGTCGAACGGAAGATTCTTCGCCACCAGGTCGGCTTTTTGCCCGCCTATGTTGTGGAAAGAGGACTTAAACTTCTGAAGGTCGCTTAATGACGGCATATCAAGATATTTTATTATCGGCCGATAATCAGTATACTATAACATATGAAGCGTGTCAAAGTAGGAACCATTTACATTTTGCTTCTTCTTCTTGCCGCTGGGGTTTCCCATGCAACGGTAGAGACGATAGAGTCCCTTGAGGTCCTCGGTCACCTGATTGGGCTTTCCGAACCCGCCCCGCCGGAAATAATCGATAACATGGTAGTCTTTACGGCTTCATCAAGTCTACGGCGTGTTGGCATAGCTTTTGCCCACGAGGGCTTCGCTAGGGTTCACTGGTTCAGGCCCCTAATGGTCAGCCGGGATCCCCTGGAAAGGATACGAAGGGGAAGGGCCGGTGCACACAGGGATTCGGGCATCGCTTTCCATGTACACGAGATTCCCGACGACCTTACCCAGATAGAGTATCGTCTTATAGTCAACGGCCTTTGGACGACGGATCCATCCAACCCCAACACCCGCAGGGACGGTATTTCCGGGTCCACCATGTCGGTGCTTTCCATTCCGCCCAGGCCGCAGGTTCACCATCCGTTAACAGGGCAGCAGGCTCCATACTTCGTGTTCAGGGGGCCGCCTGGCGAAACCATTACCGTGGCTGGTAGCTTCAATAACTGGGACCCTTTCATGTACGAACTTAGGGAAGGCCCCCCGGGAACTTTCTCGCTCCATATCCCCCTGCCACCAGGTAGGCACCAATATGTTTTCTTTCACAGGGGCGAGCGTTTCACCGATCCATATAACCCAGTTCGGGTTTTTTCCAGAGAAGGAAAAGTTGCGTCTGAAATTGTAGTATATTGACTTCATTGCCAGACCAAACTTACCGATACTAGGAAGTGAGATGACTGAATTATTTCCGATACTACTTGCTTTTATAGGCTTGGCACTTATTGTAGTTGTACTGATTTTGGTTATGAGCAAAACCAAAGGCGGTAGATCTGCCTCTGCGAAGCGCTCGTTAGACAGGGAACTGAGGCTAAGGGAGGCGGACAAGCTTCTTGCGCAGAATCCTTCCAACCCCATGGGTCTTTCCATACTTGGCGATGTTTATTTCGAGGAAGAGTCCTGGGATCGGGCGCTAAGGGCCTACGAGGCTTTGTCCGAAATCCTGCTGAAAAGGGCTGTCGCGAAAATCAACACTTTTGACGTACATTTCCGTTATGGATATTCTGCCATGAAGCTTTCCATGAGCGATCATGCCTATAAGGGGTTCTCCCTCGCCCGTCCCCTGAACAAGGATAACTTCGAGGTAAACCACAATCTGGGTATTCTTGAATTCGAGCGGAAGAACTACGAAAAGGCGATTCGCCTGCTTCAACAGGCCAGAATGCTGAACCCCGAAAACCCTTCTGTTCTTAGATACATGGGCCACGCACTTTTCCGAATGAAGAAGCCCAAGGAGGCTATGAATTTTATCCGCAAGGCAATCGATCTTGCGCCGGACGACAAGGAATCCCTCTATACACTGGCGGAATGTTATTACGAGGCCAAGCAGACGGATCAGGCACTTCGCATCTTCAGCCACCTTCGCCCGGATCCCGTCATGGGTCCCAGTGCCTGTCTTATTTCGGGGGCGATTCACAACGAGGTGCGGCGGGCGGATCTTGCCGTTCAGGATTACGAGATGGGGCTTAAGCACCAGAACATAAGGCTGGATATACTTACCGAGCTGCGGTACCATTTGGCGACCACCTACATCAAAACCAACGAGATAGGCAAGGCCCTTCCATTACTGCGGCTTTTGCAGGCGGACAACCCTTCGTACAAGGATGTCAACGTGCTGCTGTCCAAGTACCAGGAGCTTAACACCAATAAGAACCTTCAGATTTTCCTTATGGCATCGTCCGCGGATTTCGTTGCCCTTTGCCGCAAAATCGTTATGACCTATTTCGCGAAGTCAAAAGTGAAGGTCACGAACATATCCGTTCACAAGAACGAATGGGCGGATATTCTTGCGGAAGTGGATTCCCCGAAATGGTCCGACGTGATCATGTTCAGGTTTATACGCACCCAGGGTTCCATAGGGGAGCTGACGGTAAGGGATTTTCATTCCCACCTTAAGGAAGTGAAAGCTGGCAAGGGCATTTGTATAACCGTTGGTACTTTTTCTGACGAGGCAAAGCGCTACACCGAAGCTCGTCTTATCGATCTTATAGAGAAAGACAAGCTTTCCGTGATTCTGAACAGCGTTGATGCAAAAGCGGCCGCGTTGACAACCAGTGTCAAGGGCAGAAGAAGGTAACTTACATAACCCTGTTTTTCCGCTTTGTCCACACCGAAACGAATATCATCGCCAGCAGTGTAAGCAGGTAAGGCATGGCAAGCACCAGATCGGCGGGTATGTCGAAGCCCTGGGCGTAGTTGGATAGGGCTTCGGCAAGACCAAAGATGAAAGCCGCGGCCAAAAGACCGAAGGGTTTGCGAACGCCAAGGAAAATAACGACCAAGGCTATCCAGCCCCTGCCAGCCGTCATGCCAGGAACAAAAACCCCAAGGTGCAGGCTTAAAAGCGAGCCGCCGATTCCGCAAAAGAAACCAGAAACCAGGAAAGCCGCCCAGCGGTACGTGTCGGGTTTAAGGCCCAGGGAAACCAATGCCTGGGAATGTTTGCCGCAGGCGCGAAGGCGATAACCGAAAGGGGTCTTGAAAATCGCGAGCCAGGCAAGGAACAGCAAGAACCAGGCCGCATAGACATATACGCTGTGTCCCGAAAGCAGTTCCCCCGCGATGGGAATGTTTTCGACAATGGGAATGTTGACAACTGGCAGGGGCCTAAAATCGCGTAGGACGACAACGCCGCGAGTGTTGAAAAAATGCTGCGAAAGAACGACCGTAAGACCGCCCGCGAGCAGGTTTGCCGCAAGGCCCGCGATAAAAACATTGGAACGGAGTTTAAGGCTTGTAAAGGCCAAGAGGGTAGACAGCGCAACCGAGGCCAGAATCGCCGCGAAAAGTCCCGCCGCAAGGCTGCCAGTATAATGTACGGCAAGTATTGCGAAAAAAGCCCCCGTAAGAAGCAGGCCTTCAAGGGCGATGTTCAGTTTCCCCGCAAGCTCGGTAAAGAGACCACCCGTTGCGGCAAAGAGCAGGGGGGTCATTATTACGATTGCGCTGGACAGGGTACCGCTCATTTTTGCCGCCCTTTTCTTTTAAGAAACAGGTTTCGCAAAACCAAACTGGTTGCCAGAAATAAAATAACCGCCTGCACGACCGCCGCAATCTCGAAAGTGACGTCAGAGTTCTGCATGGCGATTCTGGCCCCCGACGAAATCCACGCGAAGAAAAACCCCGATGGTATCAAGGCCGGGGGGTAAAAGCCCGCGACAAGTGCCGTGGCAAGACCGTCCCAGCCAAGCCCTGCGGAAAATTCCCTTATCGTTCTGTGGAAGGTGCCAAAGATCATCATGCCACCCGCCAGGCCGTACATCGCGCCGCTTAGGAACATTGCCAGTACGGTGTTTCGCTTGGTGTTGATTCCGCCGTAACGGGCGAACATTTCGTTGGCACCCGCCATTCTGAACTCGTAGCCAAGTTTGGTGTTTTTAAGAAAGACATGTACGGCGATAACGGCGGAAAGGGCGACCAGCAAGGCCGTGCTTAGATTCGATGGTCGCAGAATCAGCGCCAGCCTTAAATCGTCGGGGATTCTTCTGGTTGCCTGTAGATTCGTTTCGGGATCGAGAAAAGGGCCGTTCACAAGATAATTGACAATAAGTATGAGGGCATGGGATAAAAGAAACGATGTGATAAGCTCGTTTGCATCCCACCGCGCCTTGCAGAAGCCGGAAATAGCCGCTACCGCGCCCGCGAAAAAAGTCCCGGCAAGTATGGCGACAAGCCCGCCGAAATAACCCAAAGGCGCAAGCGCGATGGCCGTAACCGTCGCTATGAAAGCCCCGGAGTATATCTGCCCTTCGCCGCCAAGGTTAAGGTTGCCGGTCTGCATCGCTATGCTTACCCCCAAGCCCCCTAGAATTAGCGGAATCATGCTGTTCAGCATATTGCCGAAGCTGAAGACGTTGCGGAACGGGCCGGCGAAGAAAAAGTAAAGCGTTCTGCCTGGGGTTTCGCTTAGGATGAAGGCGAGCAGGACAAGGACCAATAGGGCGATAAGTGCAATTGCGATCATTCCACCAGAAAAAGCCAGACGGGTACTGGTTAGGCGGTTGGAGGATAGGGTGTCGGGGGAGGCATCGCTAGGCGTACTCATTATTTAAATCCCTTCCTCAATATCGTAAGAATCCAAACCTTTTCGCATATACTCAAGCTAGCACAAAAAAACACCTGGAAACAAGGTTTATGCCCATCTATATAAAAACCATCGTATTTTCGTGCAAATTTATAATAACCCCCAAGCGAGAACATCAAAAAATCACCGCATTCCTAAACTGCTCCTTCGTCCTAATAAACGCGTCCACCAGTACCGGGTCAAACTGGAGCCCGCTGCCATCGGTTATAATCTTTACGGCATCCTCATGGGAAAAAGGTTTTTTGTAAGGTCGCACCGATGTAAGCGCGTCGTAGACATCGGCGATTGCCATGATGCGCCCCAAAAGAGGTATTTCCTTTCCCCTTAAACCGTAAGGGTAACCGGTGCCGTCCCATTTTTCGTGATGGCTTACGGCAAAGATTTTCGCGTACTTTAGGAATTCGTTTTCGCTTGTCAGGTCCTCCACTTTTTCCATTATTTGCTTTCCGATATGGGTGTGGATTTTCATGTCGTTGAATTCCGCTTCGGTAAGCTTGCTGGGTTTTTTTAGTATTCTGTCGCTGATCGAAATCTTTCCCACGTCATGAAGCTGGCAGGACTGGACAAGTAGGTCAATATCCCATTCCTTTGTCTCGTCCGTATAGATATCGCTTCTTTTAAGTTCCTCCAACAGGATTCTTACCCATTGCTGGGTTCGCTCTATATGTCTGCCAGTAATATCGTCACGGTATTCCACCAGTTCCCCCATTGTCTTTAACATGGCGTTTTGGATCTCGAAAATACCGCGAATTTTCTCTTCAACTATTTTTTGAAAATTGTCGTTAAAGTATTGAAGATCTTTCCGCTGGGACTCTACCTTCAGGTGCATATCTATGCGCTTTAGAAGCAGTGCCGGCCCAAATGGTTTGGTTATGTAGTCAACGGCCCCAAGGGAAAGTCCCAATAACTCGTCGCCCGATTCGGTCTTGGCGGTAAGAAAAATAACAGGTATGTCTTTTGTCGCCTGGTTCGACTTTAGAATCTGTATGGCCTCGTAGCCGTCCATTGTCGGCATATCGATATCAAGAAGAATCATTGCGGGACGATTCTTTTCCAAAAGGCTGAACATTTTCTCCGCCGAAGGAGCCGTGGCGGCACGATAGTTTTCCGAAAGAAGTGCTTTCCCTATTTTTAGATTCGTAAGATTGTCGTCCACCAGGATAATCAGTTCTTTTTCGTTGTCCATTGTAAATTTCCTTAGCAGTTCCCCGTAATGTATTCCTCTATGGTTTTTGCGGCATCGTCGAACTCCGCCACAAGTACAGCATCGGATATCTTTTCAAGCACTTCCCGCTCCTTGGCATCAAGCGGTTGCAGATCCAGTTCGTCTATCAGGCGATCCGTTTCGGAAGCGTCTTGTGACTTCAAGGCTTCGGCCAGCTCGCGAAGGTAAGCGGGTATATCTTTTGCCGTCTTCATCCCTTTGTGCCTTGGGGTGTCTCCCCATATACCAGGGCTGCCAAGAGCTGCATCGATGTTTCCAAGCATTTGCGCAAGGCGTTCCGCAAATGGGCCTATGTTTTCCAGGAAAAACGCCAGATCCCCGGTAGAGCCAGCCTTTTCAAGCCTGGCCGCCTCCGCCGAAATCTCCTCGGCACCCAGGCTTTGGGATGCGCTTTTAAGGGCGTGAACCTGGGTGACGAAAACAGGTAAGGTTTCCGTAGTCGGCATGGTTTGCAACAATGGCAGTCTGTCCCTCGCGTCCCTGCGGAACAATGACAGTATTTGTTTATAGTTCGCCAATGTGCCACCGGTATTGACGATTCCCTTTGCCACGTCAATTCCTGAAATAACAGGAAGCGACGTGCCTTTAGGCGACTCGGAAGGCTCGCCATTCCATAAAACGTCGCCCTTCACTCTTTCCCTCTTTTCCTTGGGGATCCATTCCGCAAGTATTTCGTCAAGCTTGGAAACATCTATTGGCTTGGCAAGAAAATCGCTAAAGCCTTTTTCGATAAACAGTTCCCGCATTCCAGATACGGCGTTTGCGGTGAGCGCTACAATGGTGGTTTCCTTGTGGGAAACTCCCGCGTCACTAAGTTCTTGCTCCAGGTTCCTTATGATTGTTGTCGCCTCTATGCCGTCCATCTCCGGCATCATGTGATCCATAAAGATAATGTCATAATCCCAATGTTGCGACAGTTCTATGGCCTCCGATCCGGTAAGACAGATATCCACCGTGGCTTTGTAGGGGGCAAGAAGGCCTTGGGCGACTTTAAGGTTGGTGGAAATATCGTCCACAACCAGCATTCGTGCCTTGGGATACATGTACTGGATTGCACCCGAATTTTCATGATAGTCGCGACGATCCGTCTCGCCGTTCAGCACGTTGGCGATGGACAGCGATTGTACCGGTATGGAGACGAAACGCACGGTGGGAATATAGTCTTCGATGCCCCATTCCACCATAAGTGCCAGGGGAGGTTTCTTGCCGCCAGGAAAATCCTCTCTGGGCCGATCCATGATAGGTTTGATTTTATTGTAAAGGCCGTAACCAGAGAACACGAAGTACCATTCCTCCCTAAACAGGGCATCGACAAAACTCTTCTGATCGGTTACCAGGGCATAGGGAACTTTCATGTTTTCCAACGACCAGCACACCGATTTCGTGTAAATCATGCGGCGTTCGTACATTAGCACCTTTTTTTTCTCGGCCTCGTTTACCTGCGCAAAAGGTTCTGGCGAATCGATTTTCTGGGGAAACAACACGGTAAATGAACTGCCCTTGCCGTATTCGCTTATTACGGAAACGTCCCCGCCCATGGCCGCGCAAAGTTTTTTTACGATGGAAAGGCCCAATCCCGTTCCTTCGATGCGGCTTCTTTTTTGGTCCAGCTGCACAAAGTCATTGAAAAGCCTTTCCTGGTCTTCCGGTTTTATGCCGTGTCCCGTGTCGCTTACGGTAATCCTGAACCAGATTTCGTCATCGGTCCGTTTTTCCTGCGTTATGGAAAGACCAATCTGCCCCCGGTCCGTATACTTCACCGCATTGGACAGCAGGTTAAGGAGTATCTGCCGTATACGCACCTCGTCGCCGATAAGACAGTTGGGTATATGGCCGTCAATGTTGGTATAGAAACGGATAGGCTTTTCCACCACCCGCATTCTTATAATGCTAACAACATCGTTAATAAGGGATGCAAGAATGTATTTTGCGGGAATTATTTCTAGCCTGCCCGCCTCGATTTTGGAAAAGTCCAGCAGATCGTTTATGATGGCAAGCAGATTGGCTCCCGCCTGCTTTATATCCTGCACGTAGCCCCTGGTCTCGTTAGGTAAATCGCCCCTAAGAAGAAGCTCCGCCATGCCGGTAATCGCGTTCATGGGGGTACGTATTTCGTGGCTCATACTGGCAAGAAAATTGCTTTTGGTGCGACTTTCCGCTTCCGCGTGTTCCCTAAGTTCCATAAGACGCAGGTTTTGATCCCGTATCTCGTCAACGATGCTAAAAACCTGCTTTCTTATTTTATGCATGTTGCTCTGATAGACGACCAGCATGTTTTTGGTCTCGTCCTTCGACACATGCGACTGCGCGAGCATCGCATCCAGGCTGTGCATGATGGATTCGTAATTGGCAATGATTGACTGTGGATCGCCTGATTGAAAACTATCCAACTTCAGGCATTCGCTCACGCTGTCTTTTAGTCGCGCGATATTGATATCCAGGATTTCGCTCTGACCGATAATGTCGAATACCAGGGCCTTCAGCTTGCTGTAGATATAATGAAAAAATCGTTTGGCCTTGTATGGATCCGCGTAGCCTTCCTCCATCTGGTTTCCGAAAAACACCGCAGTCAAGGTCTGGTTATGATGAATAAACAGCTCCTCGCCCATGGTGTTGAAACCAACCATCGGAAACTTGTCGAAAATGTTGTTGAACACGTCAACCTTGTCAAGTTCCCTAAGCTCGTAATAACGCAATCCACAGTTAAAAAGCAGGGTGCCCTGTATGCCGGGCAAAAACTGTTCGGCGGCGGCCAGGCCAGTTTCCGTGTGGGCGATAATGTCGCCCTGTTCCATCATGTAGATCCTGGTGCCTTCCTTGAGGTAACAGGCAAACTGGATCCCCCTGCCGTCAATGATTGAGGTGGGGCTGCGAACATAAACGCTGTCGCCAAATTTTACCCCCATGGGATACTTGGCAAAGACCGGCATGTTAAGTTTGTCAACGTCGTTTATACCGATCTGCCTTGCATAGAAAATCGCGGCATCTTCCCCGTCTATCTCCCAGACAATCCGTTTCATTGCATCGGCCTTGCTGACGGTAAAAAAGGTCTCGGTGGGAACGTAATGCACGTAATGATTGAAGAAGAACGGAATCTTCATCTTTAGGATGACAACAACCAGTCCATCATCGGAAAGCCTGTCGCCAATGCTGACCAAGGTTTTATCCATATTGGGCGGCTCGTACATGGCTGCCCCGCCAACGAATGCCATGTTCAAGGTCTGATCCAGGGAGAATTCCTTCATGATCAGTTCCCCCATGCACAGGCCGTCAAAAAGAATAAGTCCCAGGTATTCATCTGGATTGATGTTTTGGCCCGTCGCTTGTCGTTTCAGTTCCGTTATGGCGGTTTTCGCGGCGCGAACCGTGTCTTTCTTGAGATCATCCTGGAAGGAGACGTATACCTCGTCAACCTCATCGGCGGAAAGGGACATTGCGACAATTCCGTTATCGACGGCACCGCTGCTGGACCAGCCCCCGAACATGGAAGAACCTATACATATGGCACCCGGAAAGGCGTTCGCAATGGCTTTCTGCGGTTCGTTACTTTCAAGGGCCAGCGAAAAGAAATAAATCACCGCTTTTACGTGGGGCTGGCTTATTTCCCTGACAAGCCCCTCTATATCCCAATCCCGAAACGAAGCGACTTTGATAGCCATATATTCTCCTTTTTTAACGATTTTAAGTATAGCACGACAAAAGCTGGATTTCTACATTTTTGGTGATTGTCGCAGGAAATTCAGTATAGGTTCTTCCCAACTTTTTGAGGTTTGCCCTTCTTGCTGAAAACGCCGATACGAATCGGTAATATGGGCCCTGATCTCGGCGATATCTTCCTCTGGTAGCTTGGTGCCAGGTGCGCCCAAGGAGTCGGGAAGCCTCTCGAAAAGGCTGGAACAAAAGGCCTCGGCTTTCTCTGGGGGGAACAATTCGGGGTCGAAGCGGGTCATGACGTAAATGGACGCGCCTATGCAGTTCACGCTATGCTGTTTGACGAACAGAATCGCCTGGCAAATGGCCAAGGCCCCATTTCTCATTTCCTCGATTTGAGCGGCACGGCTTTCGGCATCACCTAACGAGCGGAGTATCGCGGCAAATTTGGCGTAGGTGTAGACGACGACCATTACGTGCAGGCTGGGTATACACATCAGGTGCGGGTCCGCAAAGTGAATCATGAAAAACTTTGGATGGGCTATGTAAAAGGGCCTTTCCGTTGTGGAAAGGTTTTTGCGGTACACCTTGGCGGCGAACTTGTATAGTCTTCCCATCTCGGAAATGAATTTCCGCACCGCGTCCAGGGACCTGCTTCCGTAAGTCTGTAGAAGAAAGGTCAGCATTCGTATCCAATAGGGGACAAAATCGATGTAGATGGTCACCCACTTGGGGGTAAAGGGGATTTTCCTGTCCAGGGGATGATCCACCCTGTTCACAGGAACGCGGCCAGGCAGCAGCGCGAAACAAAACTGGCTAAAAAAGAAATTGTGGAAAATCGAGAATATGCAGCGAAGCGTCGTGGGGCGTAACGAGCGATTTCCAAGTGTCCTAACAAATGCATAGGCCACGGATGCATAATACACACTTTTCATATATTGTCATATTAGCATATTCGCACTTGAATGTCATCCGCCCTGAGTGATACAATCGCTCATGCTTGGACCGCTTGTGAACGCCCTTGCCATCGTCGTCTGCTCCCTGGTGGGTTGTTTCCTTATAAAGGGAATCCCCGCGCGCTTCGAGGAGCATATAAAGAAGGCCATAGGCATAGCCATCGCCTTTGTGGGAATAAGGGGCGCGTTGGCAAATCAGGACACTTTGCTTCTTATTATGAGCATTCTTGTAGGGGCGGTCGTGGGCGAGCTTATCGATATCGACAAGTGGATGAACCGCCTGGGGCTATGGGCCGAGCGGAAATTCGGGATGGCTTCGCCCGGTGACGGCTCGCCTGGAACTCCCGCTCAGGGAAGGCGCAGTTTCTCGAAGGGCTTCGTTTCCGCCAGCATACTGTTCTGTTCCGGGGCTATGGCGATTGTCGGTTCCATACAGAGCGGCCTGGACGGAAACCACGAGCTTCTTTTCACCAAATCCGTCTTGGACGGTTCCATGTCGCTGATTTTCGGGGCGACCTTTGGGATTGGCGCGGCCTTTTCCGCCGTTCCCGTTTTGCTGTATCAGGGGGGAATTGCCCTCGCGGCCATGGCCATAAGCCAGCACCTTACGCCGGACATTATAAGGGAAATGTCTGCCGTGGGAAGCCTTGTAATCGCCGGAATCGGCTTGAATTTCCTGGGGGTAAAGGAAATCAAGGTCGCCAACCTGGTTCCGGCCGTCTTTGTCCCCCTGGTTTGGCTGACGTTTGGGGTTTCATGAGAATCGGAGTCCAAGGGCCTAATTTCTTGTTGAAACTAGTTTTCTTCAATGGTATATTGTAAATATGGTAGTCCCTGCAATAAGCACCACATCAGCAGCCTTGACCGAGGTTGAAGATCAACTTGTTTGTGAAATCGAGGCTTGGCTTAGGGAATATCACCCCGAAGATGGCAAGGTGGTAAACGATAGCTTTTCCAGGCTGCGTACCCTGGGCGACGCGGTTTTCGCCTATCCTTCGATACGGGACACGCAGTTTCTTAGGGGGGAAGTCTTCGACGAAAGTCGCCTGGTCGAATCCCTTCTGGCCTTTTCGTCGTCATCCCTGCTTTTGCGCATACCCACAAAAATTGTCGCCATGAGAAGTTTTCTTGTCGCCAAATTTCACGCCTTCACGCTTCTTGCCAACCTGACCGCCGAAAGGGAGGAGTTTTACGATGACGTGCGGAAAATCGTCTTTTCGGTAATAAGCACCCTTATAGCGGAGGCGGTGTATTTCTCGTGCATGGACGATCCCAATTTTTCCCGAGAGACGAAGACCAGCCTTGCCAGCGATCTTGTGTCGCTGTGGGACAGTGGGGTGGATCAACTGGGGATGCGGCACTTTTCGGCGCTTTCTTCCCTTTGGCTTGCCCGAAATTCCAGCCCCCCCAACTTTGGGACCATGGACGGCAACACAGAGGTTATAAGGCTTACCATGGACCTGGACGAGGACTGGCGGGAGTTTCTGGTGGAGGAATCCGACAACGATGAAACGCGGTGGGCACTGGAGGAATTCCTTTTTGGCCTTGCCTGGGAGGAAATACAGAAGGTTCGCGCCCATCTGGCCCTTTGCGGCATTGATGCGGTCGGTTTTGAGGGTGTACGGCATTATCTGGATTCCGAACCGGCCTTTTTCGGGGTGGACGAAGGGGATCCAAGGACGTTTTACGACTTTTTCATCGAACGAAGGGATGCATGCAATTTTCGCAAGAAGCTGGCCGCGCCGGGTCCCAGACATACCCTAGAGGAAATATACCTCAAATACCGGATAATAAATGGAATTTCGTTAAATGCGTAGGATTGTCAAAAGGGTTGCGTTCTATGCCCTGCTGGTTTTGGCCATACTGCTGGGCATGGTCGCCCTACAGAATTTCGCCGTTGCGACGTTGTACTCCCAGGAACTGCCCGCGCAAACGCTGGCCCCGACTCTGCACGATCCGCCGACGGGCCGCGGCGAGGATCTTACCATAAGGATTGCGCTGTTCGGCCCTGGAACCGAATTGTATTTCTGGTGGGGGCACATCGCCATGATAATAGACGATGCCGCCACCGGGCGAAGCTATTTGTACGACTATGGCCTTTTCTTTATCGAAGGGCCAGGCTTTTTCACTAACTTTGCCCTCGGCAGACTGGTCTTTTCGACCGGTAGGTTGCCCACTTGGATCGGCTTTGCCAACTACATGAACACCAACCGGGATATAATCGTATACACCTTGGATCTTCCACCCGAAAAGCGTGAGATGGTGTTGCGGCAGGCGGAATGGGATGTGCTTCCCGAAAACAGCGACTACCTATACCATCATTTCAGGCACAACTGCGTTACTCCCCTTCTCTACATCATCGACATGGCCACGAATGGGCAGTTCCAAGAGCGATTCGCCAACGAGCCTGGACGCTTTACCCTGCGCCAGCACGTCCGCCGTCATACTTGGCATTCGCCTTTTCTCGACTGGATTCTCAATTTCTGGATGGGACAGGTCATAGACACGCCCATTACTGCCTGGGAGGAGATGTTTCTTCCCTCCGAGGCCGCGAGAAACATCATCGATTTTGAGTTCGTTGATTCAGACGGCGTGACCCGTCGGCTTGTTTCTGACAGGGAAGAGGTTTTTATGTCGTATGGCCGGCCCCATGTGCTGGAAGCCCCCTTGGTGCAATGGCCTAGGCAACTTGTCTTTAGCTTAATCCTTTCCCTGGTCCTTGGCGGCCTGTTCTTCGTCCAGCTGAAGAAGTCCCCAGCCTTGGGACAGGTTGCCCTGGGTATCTGCCACAGTCTCTTCGGCCTTCTTTTTGGCGGGGCGGGGTTGATGCTGTTTTTCCTGTCCAACTTCACCGAGCATGACTATACTTTCGGCAACGCCAACATACTGTTTTCCGGCCCGCTGCTGTTGGCCCTTGTCCCACTAGGCATACGCTACGCGATTGCGGATAATTACCATAAGCGCCTGTGGCCAGAGTTCTGGATTAGGGTGCTGTGGCTTCTTGTTGTTTTGGGAATATTCGCCTCCATGCTGATAAAGCTGACCCCCTGGTTCTGGCAGGACAATCTTACCGATCAAATGCTTATGCTGCCGATTGCCTTGGTGCTGTCGCTTGAGCCTTTGGGTCTAAGGCGTATGTTAAGACGTATTTTCTGGCGCTGGTTGTAGGGCCAGGTGAAAGGATGGTTGTGGTATGAGTGATTGGCGTGACGTAAAGTATAACGATATCTTTGAGGCCGAGATACGGGGGCTTGAACGCCGCAGGGCCAACGATCCCGATTTCGCGGTGGCCGATGTCGAAGGCAAGCTTAGGCATCTGCGTATCCTGGACGGGGCTGACCAGGGCGGTCGTGGGGGCGTGCAGGATGAGACCCTGGCGGCGACTTTGGCGGCCCACGAGATTTTCCTGTCGCAGTGGAAGTCAGAAACAGGAGAAGGCTGATCGGGTTTTTTGTTTTCGTATGGAGGTTATATGGGCATATATGTAATCGGAGATATACACGGTTGCTATACTCAATTTACCGAACTACGTGAAAGAATCGAAAACAATGACGCGGACGCGGTGTTTATTCTTGCTGGGGATATTGTCGGGCGAGGGCCAGAGGATGAAAAAATACTGTCCTGGGCATACGAAAATATTACTTTGAACGGCAAATACCAGATGGTTTTGGGCAACCATGACGATGGCTTTATGGAAGTGTTCGGCAATGGCGACTTTGAAACTATCTATAGTCTGGGCGAAAAAGCGGGGCATCATTATCATGCGCCGTCCGATGAGTTCAGGCATTTAAGAAAAAATAAAGACCAGTGGGTTGGTATACAGCATTACGAAGAGAAGCTCTGCTGGGGTGGAACACGGAAACCTTGCCGCCTACAACCTTGAAACAGGGGAAGGGAATATTTATGGGAAATATGCCAGCTGAATTAGAATATTCATGAAACAAACTCGCCTGACAGGCCACCTTTTTCGACAGAGGTATACTGATAAACATGAAAAACACTCACGGTAATAATTATTCCGTTGCCGATATTGCCAATGATCCTTTCGGGTTTACCTTTAAAGAAATCGCCAAGCTTATGAGTGAGCATGATGCCAAAGCGTTGTATTCGGCTCTATACAAGAATGCGTCCAAGAAAAAAACTTACACAATGCGGGCAAAGGATATTTTCAGGGATGCTGACACGCAAAAGTATGTTTATGAATTGTCTGACAACAAGTGTATTGAAACCGTTTGCATAAAGCGAAGGACCGGCGTGACCGTCTGCGCAAGTACCCAAGTTGGGTGTGCTGTGGGGTGCGCCTTTTGCGAATCGGGTAGGAACGGGCTTGTCAGGAATTTGACCCCTTCCGAAATCGTACAGCAGATTGTCTTGCTAAAGGAAAAGGTGAACAGGATCATCTTCATGGGCATAGGGGAGCCTTTGCACAACTACGATGCTCTGATAAAATCGATTCACATTTTGCGCGACAGAAATGGGTTGGATTTTCCCACCGACGGAATAACGGTTTCGACTATTGGGCCTATCAAGCCGCTCAAAAAACTAAGGGAGGAACACGTAAAAATCCAGTTGGTGTTGTCGCTACATGCCACGACGCAAAAGACAAGGGATTACATCATACCTGGAATGCGCGGCAACGATATTAACCAAACTGTGCAGGCGGCATTATCGTATTCGCAAAGGCATAACAGGAAAATAATAATTGCATATTTGTTGTTGCCTGGCGTGAACGACAAACATTCCGATGTACAGCAACTTGCGGAATGGTTTAGGCATGAAAACGTGATGATCAACCTGCTGGAATACAACCAGACGAACCATGACGGAATACGAAAACCCGACAAGCAGGATCTCGTGCGATTCAGGAACAGGCTTGAAAGCGCTGGGCTAGAGGCAAGCATAAGGGTGTCGCACGGAAGAAGCATAAAAGCGGCCTGCGGGCAATTGGCGGGTAGGTATAACTAGCCGCGGGGCAGGTGTAAACTTCTCAAGTTCCCTTGTATCTTTATCGTTTCCGCAAGCAATCCAACAACATTCGCGATATGGTCGAAATCGCCTATGGACATGGTTTCGCTCTTGTGGGATTTGAACCATTTATCCAGCACTTGGTAACCCCCGATATAGTAATTCCACACATCTTCGGGGATGCCAAGTATGCGCTTGTTTGGATTCAGGTGCAGTATGCCGTCTTTGTATTTTACCGCGCCTATCTCCAAGTTGCCTGCGGTGTTTGGTTCGATTTCAAGAGCCGCAGGGACTTTGGTCTGCATTAGGTGAAGTTTGCGTAGGCGTTCGCCAGCGGCTACATATGCGCGGAACATGTCTTCTGTGACAATGAAGTCATCCGTACTATATTCAGGCGCGTTGATTATAGGCACACGGGGATAACCCCGCTTTAGAAACTCGTTGTACTTTTTACGATAAACCAGGTCATGCAAAATGCCATATATATAATCAAACACCTCAACTGGCGATGGCTGAAAGGTCATATGTGTTGTCAATTGCGCCAACATATCGGATGCAAAATTCGGTATCCATACACTATCGAGTTCGCGATAAATATACAATGGGGCTATCGATGCAATACCCGCGGTTTGTGCGGCCGTGAGACGGTTATCGATGAGTGTATCACTAATAAAAATCATAGAAAACTCATTCGGTGTGGAATCGCCTTTGGTGAAAACCAACCCGACATTTTTCCCTGTTGGTGTTTCCCTCTTGGACAATAAATGCCCGATAATCCTCTTTTCCCGTGGCCTAACAATCCAACCACATGAGACCCCAGAATAATATGTCCATTTTAAATCAAACGGGCGATATGCTATGGGTACAACCGCACCATCAGGATTAAGAGCATCAGAAATTATTCTCTCTGCTGTTTGTCCGCTTCCAAAATTCCCCCAGAATGCTGGCAATTCTTGCTCTGCCGCGTTTTTAACTTTCTCCACTCTGACATTCATTTGTTCTTCTGTGTCAGCAAAAGCATAATTATCATTGCCCGAAACAACGCCTGAAGTGAATGCCGGCATTATTTCGCTGATGCTTATTCCTGTTTCATAGCTTGCCTTAATCTTAACGTCTTTAGGAATTAAATATGCCATTTTGCGATCCGGCGTTAACGCAGTGAAATTTGGCGCATTAGAAGAAAGCATGTCGAATTTGTTCTTTCGAGTACCCCACAAATCAGCATACTTGACCGATGCCCATTCTGGCTTCGCCGTCGTCTTAGACCCGATAAACAGCGAAATGCCTTGTTTGATGTCAAAAATATTTTCGTCCACCTTGCCATCAGGGGAAACCTCGCCTTTGTTCGAATTTCCATGCAAATTGATGACGAATATTTTATCGAAGGTTCGTAACAAGCTTGCCCTCATTCCACGAAAAGTTGGATTGTCAAGAAAGCCGTGAGGGGAAACGTATGCCAATACACCCTCGCCATCTCTTTCAATAATTTCCTGCGCAAAACGGAAAAATTTGACATAATCATCCCCAAGCCATTTGGGATTTTTTTCGTCCAGTTTCGTAACACCATCCGTTTCGGTCTTATACGCCGAAATATCAAACGGGTTAGTGGATGCGGCCAAATAAGGCGGATTCCCGATAATAACCTTGATAGGCCGCCGCGTCTTCCACGTGTCCGCCTTATACGCCTCGTCGGTTATCGCCGTCGAAAAATCGAACAGGCTCATCTGTTCCGCGCGTTCAAAGCTGGAATTCGGCGGCGCAAGGGTATTTGTCAAATATATATTTGATGAAAGTTGCGTACTCGGCACATGGCCAAGGGTTTCCTTTATCGTGCGGCGCACCTTAAGGTGGGCCACCGCGTAACTCGTCATCATAATCTCAAAGCCAATCATGCGGGACAATAGCCCCTTTTCATCGCGCATGTAATCATCATAAAAAGCCGCGCGACTGCCCGAAAAATACGTGGCTTTAATATGCTTAATAATCTCAGCATGGAAAGTACCCGTGCCGCATGCGGGATCCAAAATAGCCACACGCGGTACGGTTATTTCCTTGGTGTCGCGCCATTCCTTCTTTGCGCCTTTCGTTTTTTGAAACTCATAACGTTCGGAAGGAACCGTTACCCGCATATGTTCGTTATTGGACAAGCCGCCGACTATGCCAAAGTCCTCGACAATAAGTTTATCCACCATTGCGACCAAATAACGCACGACCTGATATGGCGTGTAAAACACCCCAAGCGATTTTCGCAGGGCAGGATCGTAATATGTCAAAAAATCCTCGTAAAAATGCACGATGGTATCGCCGCGCTTGTCATCGTTCAGCAAAGTGGATATATCGCAGGTTTGGTACAAGGCGCATAGCTTGTCTATAACGGAATCAAGTGTCGGATGCTTCGTGCCGGTGTTGGTGATATGTTCAAAGAACCTGTTAAGCAACGCCGATTCTTCCTGTAGCTTGCTTATGGCTTCATACCTGTTGAAACTCGCCGTATCCGCATCGTTGTACCTTGCGATGAACAGTCCGTACACGACCGTTTGAGCATACATATCCGCGAAACTGCGGGTGGTCAGCAGCGGGCGCAAATCCGACTTTATCCTGCTAAACAGACTGTACAACTCCGGGAAAAGCGGCAGGCGTTTTTGCCTGTCGTCCACAAGAGGCAGCTCCGCGGCGTCTTCTTTTAAGATGCCGGTTATAACTGAACGGATTGTCTTGGCGTGTATCGCCATATATTCGGCCAGCTTGTTGGATGAGCGAATCTGCGCGGGATCTTGAAGCAAAAAATCCCGGACAAGACTAATGAATAGCTCGACATTTTCTTCTTTCAAAACAAGTTTGCCATCAACCAGTTCAACAAGCTGAACGGCGGAATACATGCCGTCCTCGCCGGCGCGCCAGAATTGCCAGACCAAATTGTCCGTCAAAATCGCATAGCCGTAAAGGTCGGCCTCCTTTTTGATCTGCTTTTTTGCGCGGGTGTCAATCCCGTTTACTTTTTTTACTTCCACACCCGCGAAAGGTTCGGTTTCGGTGACATCCCCATGCCAAAGTTTTATGTCTATGTTTTCGCCGGCTTGCTTGCTTCGCTCGCCCGACAAATCGCGGGCGTTGCAACCGAACTGGGTTAATAGGGCGATTATCGGCGCGTTGTATGATGTTTCGATGTTACCAAAGCGATATGCCTCGCAAACCGATTTGTAGTATTCCTGTATATAATCCATGCTCTGTTTCTATCTCCACGCCATTTAAAGAAACGGCCGCCGGGTGTTATCCAGCGGCCGTCTTCAAAAACACTAACAATCGTTACACAAGTTAAATCCCCAACATCTTGCCGTACTCGTCCAAGGCGGAATCGCCCGAATTGCCGGAAAGGACTTTCTTGGTAAGGATCTTGCCAAGCTGCACCCCCTCCTGATCAAAACTGTTGACGTTCCACGCAAAACCCTGAAACATAACCTTGTTTTCGAAATGTGCGAGGAGACTGCCAAGAGCCGCGGGCGTAAGCCGCTTGCCGTAAATAAGACTGGAAGGCCGCCCCCCGGGGAACTCCTTGTTCAGGTTGGAATCGTCCTGCCCCTTGGCAAAGGCGACTATCTGCGCGACAAGATTCGCGTTCAGTTTTACCTGACTGAGCGAACCATCCACGCTGACATCATCACCCCGTTGGCTTTCGGCGAAACCGATAAACTGCAAAGGAACGACGTCCGTCCCCTGATGCAAAAGCTGGTAGAACGAATGCTGCCCGTTGGTTCCCGGCTCTCCGAACACCACCGGCCCGGTCGCATAGGAAACCGGCTGACCATCGCGGTTCACCCGCTTGCCGTTGGACTCCATATCAAGCTGCTGCAAATGCGCGGGAAAGCGGGAAAGGGCCTGACTGTAGGGCAATACCGCGGTGTAGGGGTGGCCCAAAAAGTTGCGCTCCCACACGCCAATCAGCGCATCCAAAAGCGCGGCGTTTTTAAGGATATCCGGCTCGAGCGCAAGCGCGTCCGCCTCCGCCGCGCTGGCGAGAAAGTCGCGGAACACCTGCGGGCCAAAGGCCAGCGAAAGCACGCAACCCCCGACCGCGGACGACGAGGAATAACGCCCGCCGATATAGTCGTCAATATAGAAGGAATCGAGATACGCGG